>Ga0126383_10001897_pt1 | contig 13232 bp, 8 predicted proteins | sample PanSoiMetPlot_35_FD_96882 | JGI IMG/M metagenome (GOLD analysis project Ga0126383, IMG submission 96882) | Tropical forest soil microbial communities from Panama - MetaG Plot_35 | ecosystem: Environmental > Terrestrial > Soil > Tropical forest > Bulk soil | place: Panama | collected 2016-02-17
ATGTTGACTGATCCTGCAGCCCATGGTGGCAACGCGGATGACTCTTTCGATGTCGTCGTTCCCAGCCTGCCTGGTTATGGATTTTCTGACACGCCCAAAAATGCCGGAGCAACTTTCAATATTGCCGGTCCATGGCACAAGCTGATGGCGGAAGAGCTGGGCTATGAGCGTTTTGTTGCGCACGGCGGAGATTGGGGAGGCATGGTCACAGAGCACCTGGGCCGCAGCTATTCGGGATCGATGATTGCCATCCACCTGACTGACGTGCCCTTTTACCACATGTTGCAAAAGCCGGATGATGCCACCGCCGATGAGCAGAAGTACCTGAAGAAGATGCAACAGTTCCAGATGAAGGAAGGCGCGTACGCGATGATTCAGGGCACTCGTCCGCAGACACTGGCTCCAGCATTGAACGATTCGCCCGCTGGGCTGGCGGCCTGGATGGTTGAAAAGTTTCGCCGCTGGAGTGACTGTGGCGGCAATGTGGAGACGCGCTTCACGAAAGACGATCTGCTCACGAACATCATGGTCTACTGGGCCACCGGGACCATCGGCCCATCGTTTCTTCCGTATTACGATCTGATCAACGCCGGCGCGATGCGATGGATTGGCGAGAAGCTCAAAGAGTGGATGGGCGCGGCCAAAGGTTCATCCCAGGTGCCCGCTGGCTTTGCTCTTTTTCCTGAAGACCTCGTCACACCTCCACGTGAGTGGGCAGAGCGGTTCTTTAACGTGCGCCGTTGGAGCCCGATGCCAAGAGGAGGTCACTTTGCCGCCATGGAAGAGCCCGCGCTTCTGGTAGAGGAGATTCGCCATTTCGTCCGCCCCTTGCGTGAAGTTGAGCGCCGGGTAGCCTAGCGATCGCTAAAAATCCGCAGCAAAGTACGAATCACCCATCGAAAAAGAAGCTGCCGGTGTAGGCGGCAGGTTCAAGGCTCGAGCCGTTTCCGTAAAGAAACATCAAAATTCAGCAAAGAATTGTCTGGAAGCTGCTCACCGGAAACAACTTTCCTCGATCATAAGGGTTCTCTTATTCGGGTTAAGCAGAGTAGCTTAGTTCGGTGAAGCAGAGAATCGCCACTTTGCAAGTCCATCCAGTAGAGGAGGTCTCAAAGAAAGTGCGATACCTAAAATATCTAGCGTTGTTGTTGGCGGTGCTGGCGCTGCCGGCGCTGCATTCTCAGGCACAGGTTGCGATTGGCGTAGGGATCAACATTGGCCCGAATTACGGCGTATACCACGCGCCACCGGTTTGCGAGTGGGGATTTTATCCGACGTATCCATTCGGCTGCGCGCCTTACGGCTACTACGGGCCCGAGTGGTTTGTGGATGGCGTGTTCATCGGCGCCGGCCCCTGGCACAACTTCTACTACGTGCGTCCGGTATATTACCGGCCTTATTACTTCCGCAGCGTGTGGTATCCGCACCGCTTCTATGATCGCGACCGGTTCGTTGTGCGTGATACGCGGTTCCACGATCGGGGATTCAGAGAATTCCACGATCATGATTTTGATCGTGGACGCCGGTTCAGTGATGCGCGGGAATTTCACGGACGTGATTTTGATCGCGGGCGGGAATTCAACCGCGGACAAGATTTTGGCCGTGGGCGCGGGGTCCGGGAAGTCCACGAATCCCACGATCGCGGTCGGGGACATGATCGCGGCGAGGGCCGTGGGCGGGACCACGGACGAGGGTAAGAGCAAAGTTGGTTGAAGATGGGCTGGCGGCCAGGGCTGCCAGCCTTTTTTATTTTGTCAGTGTGCCAGCGCCCAAGCGCGAAACAAAGGTTGGCTGTGACATTTCAAGAGGTTATCCATTCGAGCAAAACCAGAGAAGCTCATTGTGATGAGCAGTCAGTTCCACTCTGTCTAAATCCGCGATCATCCGCGCAAATCCGCGGTAGTGCTGCTCTTCAATCGGCGATGTTGGCAATCCTTACGAGTTCCCAATTAGCCATCCCGCGGCAAACACCATCGCTCCGCCCAGCCCGACTTGCAGTGTCGCTGAGACCCAGGGCGATTCCATGTAGCGATGGCGCACCCAGGTAATCGTGCCCAACTCTGCGATCACTACCAGCACGGCGACCACGGCAGCGACTTGGAAGTTCGGGATCAGGAAGGGAAGCGTATGGCCGATTCCGCCCAGCATCGTCATAACACCGCAAACTACGCCGCGCACCCATGGATGCCCGCGGCCGGTAAGACTGCCATCGTCAGAAAGGGCTTCCGCAAACCCCATGCTGATTCCGGCGCCCACTGACGCAGCCAGGCCAACCAGAAAAGCAATGTGCGACTCATGCCGGGCAAAGGCCGCGGTAAAGACCGGCGCCAGCGTTGACACTGAGCCATCCATCAACCCGGCAAGGCCGGGCTGCACAATCTGGAGAACGAAGAGTCTGCGGCTGGCCCGCTCTTCCTCGCCACGCGCTGTAGCATCCAGATTTTCCCGGCCCAATTCTTCCGCGAGATTCTCATGCTCGCGCTCTTCCTGAGCAAGATCATTCAGCAGTTGGCGGATGCTTGCGTCCCGCGTGCGGGACGCTGCCTTCTCATAAAAAAGGCGCGTCTCCACTTCCAGCGTTGCCGCCTGGCGGCGCGCCGCTTCCGGACGCAGTGGCTGCGTAAGCCATATGGGCCGGCGGCTGACCAGGCCTTTCACGTCGCCCCGCCGGATCAGCGGTATGTGCTCGCCGAACTTCTCGCGATACAGCTCTATCAGCTTGCGTCGGTGCGATGATTCCTCTTCTCGCATGCCATCAAACATTGCCGCGGTGGCGGGAAAATCTTTGCGGAAATTTTCGACAAAATCGCCGTACACCCGTTCATCTTCTTCTTCCAGCGAGATTGCCAGGGCAAGTACTTCCTGTTCTGAAAGGCTTTCAAAGCTGCGCATAAGTATAAGCAGGCATTGTAATATGTGCTGCCACCGCGCACCGTACCGGGCCAGAGCTGGAAATCTATGCACTTTTCGCTTCTGCCTCCCCCGGTTCGAGGGGCACGCATGGAAGATCGTCGCACCCCGCGCCTTGCCTCAGCTACAGCTCGGTTCGGCGTATTGCAACTATCGCTGCGCGACATTAATAACATCAATAGAATGAATGATGTAGATAGAAATCCCTAGACCAGAAATCTTCTTTCTTCTTCGTGTGATGAAACGCTTGCGCCTGCTTTATCACTAGGTCTTTAGAAGGGCCGCCGGCCGCATCTGGATAAAGCCCACGGTTCCCCGATTTGGAGCAAGCGGTGACTGATCGACAGTCTGAATTGGATCAACGGACCTACGGACCTGACGAACGGCTGGCACAGGGATCGGAAACCTCCAACAGCACTCTACGGCCCGGCCACAGTTCAGGAGCGATCGCAGTGGGGCTTGATAACCTGTTGCCGTTTCAGGAGTTTCTGGCGTGAGGAACGCGTCTCTGCAATCCCGTGCGGGCGGAAAGAAGAGGAATCTACCTCTGCGCCATCTCTCCGCCGGAACCGCCGATCGCACTAGAAAATCGAAAGCAGCAGCAAAGACTGAAGTATACTGGTTAGAAAGAACGCCAGTGGACTTATATCCCTTCGATGAAGAATATTTGCGCCGTCTCGGTGCCCATGATCCTGTTACCGAGGCACATTTTCACGCTTATTTCAGTGAGCGCCTGAGGATCACCCTACGCGCGCGCGGCGTAGACATCGCGACGATCGACGATGTGCGCCAGGAAACCTTCTACCGTGTCTGGCAGGCGATTCAGTCCGGCAGCGTCAATAATCCCCAGGGTTTTGGCTCCTATGTGCACGCCGTCTGCAAGAATGTTCTCTCGGAAAGCCGCCGCCACGATTCTCGCAATCAGCATGATTCTCTGGAATTCAATGACGTGCCCGATGAAAAACTGGACCTGGAAGACCTGATACAGCTCAGGGAAAATCGAGAGTTGATACGCACAATTCTGGACGAACTTCCGGAAAGAGACAAGCATCTGCTGCTGGCACGTTTCTTTGAAGACCGCGATAACGAGGAAGTTTGTGGCGATTTTGGCGTGGATCGCGATTACCTTCGCGTGCTGTTTCACAGGGCCATCAATAGGTTTGGAGAGCTTTACCGGAAGCACCACAATTAGAAGGTTTTAATAGTAACTAGATTGAATGGTAGTAAGGCTTTATAAGAAAATACAGCAATTAGAAGATTTTAATAGTTTAGTAGCTAGGCTGACACTGGCCCGTCAGACCAGGAAAAATAAATTATGAGCACACAAATGAATGACCACCAAGAAGCAGTCAAAAATCTGATGGCAGAACGCTATCTCCTGGGCGAATTAAACGCCGGTGAACGTGAGGCCTATGAAGAGCACCTGTTCTCCTGTGTTACTTGCTTTGAGCAAGTCAAGGCCGGCAGCGAGTTTGTCGACCAGCTGCGGCGAATAGATCCAGAGCCGGTTACCGTGGCGCCAGGCTTTCTGGCCCAGATCATCAGGAATCTCCGCCAACCGGTCGCGGTTACGGCATTTGGACTTTTTCTGTGTGCTTCTGGCATAGCGGTGCATCAGAATGCGGTGATTACACGTCTGAAGGAACCTCGGCCTGAATTACGTTCTACATTGGCAGGTATTGCTCATGGTTCCAGCGAGATTAATCCAATAAAGACCAGCAAGAATTCTGGGCTCAGTCTTAATGTGGATTATATGCGGAAAGGTGAATTCATCTCTTATGAGGCACAGATATTGTCTGGCTCGGGGAAAACCTTGCATACAGTCGCTTTGCCCGAAAAACAGCTTGGCACCGTGGCCTCAATCGTCATGCCTGCTGAGGCGTTGGAACCCGGGCAGTACTCCGTTGTGGTATTTGGGCGCAGGAGTGATGGCTCTTTGGAAGAAGCAGGTCGCGGCGTATTTGAACTGCAGTTCGTTGATAACTAGTTCGACTCTTTCAAGTGGTGTTTGCAATATAGGTTTGTTGCCTCGCCTCCAGATGGCCGCCCTTCGCGACAATACCGTAGTACAATCGGGGCATTCGGGCTGACAAGATTCTTCCGGTTGTTTGTCGAAGCATGCCCATGGCCATTCGTTCATCCCAGGTAAAGTTCGTGGAGAAAAACTATGACGTGTTCACGCCACCACTCTCAATACGTGTATCAAGCATCGGCTTATTCGGTCGCGGCCGAATTCGAACGCCCTAAAAAACACAGTCTCGCACCACAGGCGTCTGTGGTGCTCGCCGGGCACGGAGGTCACGGGTCCGGCCGGGTTGCAGCCTACAATGTCGATGGCCTCATTTCCTTCAAAGAGGCCTATTCGGAAGTAGGCGGCAGCTATGATGACTGTCATGATATGCACACCACCCATGCCTGGTCGGTAGTTGAAGAACTGAACATCGCTGACATGCTGACGGCTGACCGTGTTGTTTCACGCATGGCCGTGTATTACCCCGCCGACAATAAGAGCGAAGCCAGTTACGACATTACCGGCAGCTATTTCGAAAACCTCCGCATCGCAGGCCATAAAATCGATGTAAAATTGGCCACTCACGTTTTCCACGACCACGATACCTATTCCAAAGTGGCCAAGGCCCACCAGGGTGCCAAGACTGACGACTGGCTGGTGGGAAGCAAGATGAGCCACCTTGAGGCTAGCAAACTGGAGGATCTGGAAAAGACGTACCATGCCCTGAGCGGCATGTCCGGATTAATCAAGCAATGCGGGAAGAAAATCAAGCGTGCGGAAGATCAGGGAAGCTACTGGTTCTCGGCGGCCAACCATCTCGATTTAAACAAAGAAATTGGCACGTCCGAACTCGAGGGCTTTGGCTCAATCATTTGTATTCCCAAATTCGGGGTCATTCGTCTTGCGGAAATGGTTGTGCATCGACATTCGCGGAGCCTAAGGATGTTTCGTGTGCAGATGTGCTCGTCCGGTCATGGAGGGTCCGACGGAGGGACTACAAGCGGCGGCTCTATTCCGCCACCCTAAGCTCAAGCTTGGCTTTGCTGGCGCTTCTGAGCACTATTGGCTGCGACGCAACTAGGCGGGCCTCACTAGAAAAAAAATATGAACAGGCCCGCCAGCAGCTTCAACGCGGTTTTGCGCCCGAATCGCTACAATTGGCAAATGCGGGCTTAGCAGACTCCTCACGTTTTCCTGATCTCAATTGGAAATTCCGCATTTTGACAGCGGAAGGCGTCATCCGAGAAACACAATTTGCCCGGGCGCTTGAACTTCTTCAGCCTGACCCTCCTTCGAATTCTGCCCTCGAAATATTTTGGCGCAGGCGATTGATCCAGGGTTTCTCTCTCTGTCTAATGAACAATTATGGGCAAGCTGAAGAGCGTTTCAGGCAGGCAGCGGCCCTGGCGAACAATGACACTGAGAAAGCCGCCGAACTGACCTACGTTCGCGGGCGTTGTGCAATGTCCAGAGGCGAATGGAAAAAGGCCGAGAGTTACTTCCTCACGATCGCAGAGCCGCGAGCAGTCTCTGATCCCTTCCTCAGGGCCCACATATTGGCAAGTTTGGGCTGGTCTACCGCACAAGACTTGCGCTATGAAGAGGCAATCGACTGGTACAACCAGTGTTTGCCGGTTGTCCGTTCTTTGCGTGCGCCTCCTCTTGAACAACTGGCCTTGGGGAACCTGGGCTTTCTTTATGCTGAATTGCGGGACTTTCCCAATGCGCGGAAGGACTCAGAGGCAGCGGAAAAGATAGCGTCACAGTGGAAGTTTCTGCGCGACCAACAAAAATGGCTTCTCGATATTGGATTCGTCCAATCGGCGCAGGGCCTTTCAGGCGCCGCGGAAGAATCCTACAAACATGCGCTAGCTATTGCCACGCAGCTTGGGGATACTGACGTCATCGCAAGATGCCTGCATAACCTGACCGGGCTCAAGCTCGGCCAAGGCCAGTCCGAACTGGCAGAAAAATATCATCGAACAGAGGCAGATCTCGGATTGAAGGGCGATAGCCTGTCGGATTGGAAGCTGGACCAGGCGGATATCGATGCGTGGCATCGTGATTACGACAAAGCTGTGGTCGAGCTCGCAGATCTGCTTCAGCAGGTGCAGGGCGAGGATGAACAAAGACACAGTGTCCGCTACCCGCTCAGATGGGCGATTCAATCACATTTGGCCCGCGTCTACGCCGGCAAAGGCGAAGCGGCGAAAGCCGAGAAGTGGTTTCACCAGAGCATCGCCACTGTGGATGAAGCCGCACAGAAGAAAACGCACGAAGAGTTCAGGACCGCCATGCGAGACAACATGCCGGTCTACGATGGCTACGTGACCTTTCTAATCGATCAAAAGCGCGAAGATAAGGCACTGCAGGTTGCTCAGGAAGGCCGCGGCCGCACTCTGATGCAGAAGGAGGACTTTCCACGGCATCCGGAGGAACCCCGGGTCTGGCGGACAAAAATTCAACACTACTTGCGCCAGAACAAATCGGTGCTCTTCTCTTACTTCGCCACGGAAAAGGAATGTTATTTGTGGGCCATCACGCCCACGCAATTCCACCTCTACCGACTGGGAATGGCGGGACCGGATCTCGACAACCTCATCGACTCATACCAACAGGAAATCCAGCAGCACCTGCCGCTTGATGCCAGCCCCGCTGCAAAAAAGCTCTTTCAAGTGCTGGTGCAACCCGCTATCGATCTGGCGCCGCCGGGGTCGCATGTTGTTGTAGTTGCTGACAGCAAAATCTACAGCCTTAATTTTGAAACCCTTATTGCATCCAAGGGCGCTGATCATTACTGGATTGAGGACGTGGAGATCCAGAACACAAGCTCAATCGATCTACTGGTAACTGACAGGCAGAGACGTGCTCCCGCCAAAGGCCTGCTTTTGATCGGCGCTCCGGCACAGGCCGATCCTCATTATGCCGTGTTACCCCATGCCCTGCAGGAAATGGAGAGCGTGCGAAAACACTTCCTGTCCGGCGAAGTAAAGAGTTTTCCCGGGCTGAGCGCAACTCCTGATTCCTACATGAATAATTCGCCCGGGTCATTCAAATTTATCCACCTTGCCACGCACGGTACACCGAATGCGGCGGAGCCTCTGCAGTCTGCCATCATCTTGTCGGCTGGTGCCGGAGGCAAGTTCAAGCTATTGGGCCAGGACATAATCAATGACAAGCTGCACCTCAACGCTGATCTGGTAACGATTTCAGCTTGCGAAGGAGTTGGAACGAACGTGCAGTCCCTGGAAGGGCTGCTGGGTTTGGAGTGGGCATTCATGCGCGCAGGCGCCCACCAGGTTGTCGCCGCTCTGTGGGACATGGACGACGCGATTACACCCGGGTTGATGGATGATTTTTATGGCCAGATGGAAAAAGGCCAGAGCGCGGCTGCCGCCCTGCGGCACGCCAAGCTCGCTCTGCTTCACAGCGGCAGCTTCCACGCCGCTCCTTATTATTGGGGAGCCCTCCAGCTCTACACCAGATCCTAACCCTCCAGACCGTTCCACTCAAACCCCTCCTCGCCCCCTCTACTCCACGGTCACCGAGCCATGTTCCACGTTCACGGGAATCGTTCTTTGCCGTGAGTTTCGCAGGCTGGCGGAAATCTTGCCCAGATTGTCCAGGGCCACGCTACCGGCTGGTCCTAACGGGATGAGCGGGTTAAAGAGCTGGAAAAATATTAAGAGCGCAAAAATGCCCGCACCAAAGACCAGTACACCCGCTTCCAGTTGCCGCTCCGATACTTGACATCAACTTCGTCAGAACTTGTCCGAAAGCGAACGCTGGCGGCCTGTGTCGCGTGAAGTGCTCTGCATTGAATTCAGCTATAGAAAAAATTCATTTGCTCGCCACTTTGTGTTTTCCTGTTCCGCCGCCGGCCAAAGATGTGTCCCATAGAACGAGTACCGCAAGAGAAGTGTATCTCTCCTTGTGGGAGGGGGCCTGGATTGGCTCAGGGGAAACGAGCATTACACCGCTCGCTTCTCTTCCCGGCCCCCGTAACTCATTTTGGCGTATTCAAAATCGCCTTATCGTCTCGCTCTTTTTACAGTCTTTTCGCAGTTGCGGATTAGAAAGCACCGCTGCACACTACGCCATCGGCGGCTCCAGAATGTAACTCTCGGCGGGCTCGCCGCGGTCATCGCGCCACTCCGCATATACGTGGCGATATTCCTGCGATGTTTCACGTCGAAAATGCACAAACGGGAACAGGACCTGCCCCGCCAGATCGGGCCGGTCATCCGGCCAGATGGGAATCCATGTGCCTGTGTTGAGGTAAAGAGTGGTAGCGCCGCCGAGATTAGGCAGGAGCTGCACATCCTGGTCATGCGTATGCCCCATCACGGCATACATGCGGCTAAAGGCGGGGAATTTCAACTTTTCCATTGACGCATATACACCCTGCGACATTTCATCTTCTCCCGCTTGTGCGGAATGCCGCGTCTTGCGTCCCAGCCATCTCACAAACTCCCGGAAAGCCGCGGTCAAATAAGGCGCCAGCATTCCCAACGCACCCAGCAGCATTGAACTCATTGGATGCTTCACAACAAAGAAATCACGCAACCGGGCAAAAGCAAAGACGCCGGCTATTGCCAGCACAGTAAGAAGAGGAACCGTCAACGAACCGAGATAAACCGCATACCAGAAAAAATCGCGCACGTTTGAGGTTTGAAAGGCGCGCCGGATGAAATGCAGAGAACGGAACAGCATCGCAAGAGCTGAGAGCGGGTGGGTCCGCAGAAGTATCCACAGGATTTTCTCGGTTGGCCGCACAGAACTCAGAAACGGCTCGAGTTTCTCCAGTTGATTGATGAGATATCGATTCACAAATATCCCAAGAGGCAATTTCAACTGGCTGGGCTTGTCGCGTAAGACCGGGCTATTGTCGCTGTCGTCCACCCGCTGCTGCGGATCGTATTTGTGCCCGTGCTCGAAATAGACATTGGCGATGCGGACCCAGTCGTCGCAATACAACATTCGGCTGCTGATCGCAAGTGCGTCTGCGCCATCTCGTTTTAGAAGCTCTTCCAGCGCTTTCCTTACCAGTGGCCAATAGAGTTCCAGATCATGGTTGCCCTTGGAAAGCAGCAGTGCCCCTCCACCATTGATCCACTTCGCCAGCGCCTGAAAGAATTCGCGATGACCGTTGGCGATCTGCAGCAGCTTCCATGCGCTCTTGTAGTCATCAGTCTCCAGGCCAAATCTTCTTTCTACCTTGGAGATCGCCTCTCGCAGTTCCGCAGGCGTCTTTGCCACTTCCAGCCGCTCCAGGAATTCAATCCACTCTTTAAATTCCTGGTCACTACGCGGGTAGTGGCAGATGCGGACAAAATCAAACGCGTCGCCATTAATAAAGAGCAGTTTCTCCGGCCCGGACGAAGCATAGTCGAGAAAACGGGAAAATGCCTGGTCAGAAAGAAAGTCTTCCGTGCGCGAGAACCGTCCCGTCTCTGGGTTGCGGCCGCGGCACAGATGAAGATCGCTGACGACGAAAATCTCCCGCGGGGGATTCTCGCTCAGACGCTGCAGCCGCGCTTGTTCCAGCTTCAACGCTTCTACCGGATCGGGGCCGCCTGTGGCAGCGTGGACTTGATTTGATGAAGGCATGGTTCCTTATTTGTAAACACACTCGTTGCGAATCGTAGTCGGGCCTGGATTTAACCTGCCGCTTCCACGACTATCCAATAACACAATGCTCTGTTTTGATGGCAAGGTGCCATTCCACGCGAAATTGTCTGGTTTGTAAAGACACATCTTCTGCATACCAGAAAACAGCCCCTGGAATTGAAATCCCTACGGCCCCCAATTTCCCTGCGCTAACTGCTTGAGATACACTTGTGCGGCAATCCACTGAAACTGTATCGGCGCTCCCCGGCTCTAAACCAGCCGGCCCGGCCGGCACAAGCTGGAGAAAGACAAATGCTGCAGAACATTCTCATTGGACTGGCATGGTTCTATTGGCACATCAATCGGCCGTTTGTCGCCGCATTTACTGAGGCGCTGTTCGGATTTGGCGAAGGCGATCTTAAGGTCCATGGGCGCGTAATCGTCAGCAAAATGACGCGTTACATGCACGAACTCCAGCCACAAGTCTTTCTTAGGCTGGTCGCCACTCTCGCGCTGCTGCCGCTTTATGGCCCGCCGTCCTTTCCCCGCTCGGCCTTCTGGCGCGCTCTGGTCAAGTTGTGGTTCGGAATAAAGAGCTTTTTCGGTCACGGAAGCTTCCTGTTGTCCAGCAAGCGCAAGCGCGCGGCATGGATCGACGATATGTTCCATGAGCTCATCAAGAATGAAGCCAATGAGGAAGAAGACCTGATCAAGACGATCGTTACCTTCACGCTTTTCAAATCCGTGCTGGGCATCGCCTACCTTGACGGGCCCGAAGTATGGAAAGCGATTGGATATGTTCCCTTCCAGCCACGCAGCTGGAACCCGCCCAGCGGGCCCGATTTCGCGCATCCGCCGGAGACCGAAAATTGGAAACTGCTCCAGGCCATGCGCAAGACGCCGCGCGAGGTTGCGCGCAAGCCCGCCGGCCAGCGGACTTATTGCGTGATTGGATCGGGCGCCGGCGGTGGCGTGGCCGCACGCACCCTTCAGGAGCAGGATCCCAAAGCCCGCGTCATTCTGCTTGAATCCGGGCCAATAACCCCAAATCCGGAATTTCCCCAGACCTTCCTGGAAGCTACGGCGCGTTTGTATATGAACGCCGCGGCCACGGTTTCGCTCGATCAGCAATTTTTGTTTCAGCAGGGCTGCTGTGTCGGCGGCTCAACTGTCGTCAATAATTCAGTGGCATTCAAGCCGGAGGGCTTCTGGTGGGACAATCTGAAAAGCCGCTGGCAGAACCTCGGCATCAACCTGGATTATGACGACCTGCTGCATCAATATGACGTCCTCGCCCCGCTCCTGCATGTGCACACATTGGAAGACCGCGTTATTACCATTGGCGCGCACACTCTGCGCGATGGCTTTGAGCGGCTGAGCAAGAAGGACATCAACTTTGATGGCATCCACGCGCACTTGCGCGAACCCATCACGGTCCCCAGCAATACGCTCGATTGCATTGGCTGCGGCCGGTGCAATTTGGGCTGCCAGTATGACGCCAAGCGTTCTCTCGCGGTCACGCTCATTCCCGACTTCGTAAAGGCCGGAGGCCTGCTTGTCCCCGATGCCAAGGTAACGAAACTTCAATTCCAGACGCAGGCATCCGATCCCGATAATCCCTATGCCATCTCGGCCGTTGAAGTGGAAGATGCCAAGGGCAACAAGGTGTGTATTGAAGCAGACCGCTTCATCCTCTCCAGCGGCGCATATGCTTCCAGCAAGCTTCTCTGGCGCAGTGATTTTCAGGGCGCCATCCCCGGAGTTAGGACCGTCGGCAAGAAATTCAGCGTCAATGCCGGCACGCCATTGGTGGGCATTTTCCCCACGCCTCAGGACCCGTTCCTCGGCCAGCAGATCGGCTATGCGGTGGAGATTCCGGAAGAGCGCATGATCATTGAAACCGCCTTCGTGCCGCCCGGCATCATGTCGCTCGGGCTGCCTGCTTGGGGCCCTGAATTCCAGCGCAAGGTAAAAAAGGCACGCAACATGATGGTGGGTGTGCCAGTTTTTGCCACGCTCGCCTATGGCGAGATCAAGAAGAGCGTGCTGGGAGACAGCGGGTTTGCCATTGATTTCACTTTGATCGATGAAGACTGGCGCCGCCTGCAAAGAGGACTTGAAATTACCGCGCGCGCCATGTTTGAGATGGGAGCGGAAGAAGTTTTCACCAACCGGTTTGACGCGAAATCCATCACCAGCCCTGACCTTATCAGTGAGCATTTTGCCGGCATCGGCCCCAGTGATTTCATTACCGTGCAGTCCGCGCACATGCAGGGCGGCAACGTGATTGCGCCCAAACCTTATTACGGAGTGGTTGACGAAAACCTGAAAGTCCACGGCGTCAAGAACCTCTGGATATGCGACGCCAGCGTCATACCATCCCCGATCACCATCAATATCGCGTTTACGGTTATGGCTCTCTCGCGTTATGCCGCTGTAAGAATTGCGGCCAGCTAAGACACGGGCGGTTGGGATGAATGCCCGCTGCCCGGTCCCAATTTTTGATACACCAGCGGCGCGACCGCAAGCACAACGATTGCCACTGCCATGCCGGCAATCACGTCAATCACATAGTGGTAGCGCAGGTACACCGTGGAAAAAGTGATGCACGCGGCGAACGCCGCAAACGTGTAGAACACCCGGGGAGAAATCCATCGCGCCAACCAGCAACCCACCAGCACCACCGCCACGTGCCCGCTGG
>Ga0126383_10001898_pt1 | contig 13231 bp, 11 predicted proteins | sample PanSoiMetPlot_35_FD_96882 | JGI IMG/M metagenome (GOLD analysis project Ga0126383, IMG submission 96882) | Tropical forest soil microbial communities from Panama - MetaG Plot_35 | ecosystem: Environmental > Terrestrial > Soil > Tropical forest > Bulk soil | place: Panama | collected 2016-02-17
TCACTCTCCGGCGCCTCCGCGATCACTTTGCCGCGGGAAGGGTTGTAGACGGGCGTGTGATGTGAGGCCGTAACCGGAGCCGATTTACCGCCGATGAAGTTGTTACAGATGACATTCATAGCCATATATCTCCTATAGTTTAGCGAGCGCCGCGCGTCTCCGTTACATTATAGAGATTGATGCGAGCAGTTTCTTCAACTCCGCAAGCGACGGTTGAAACGAATCGTCTTTCATCGTCACGCTGTTACTGCAATTTCGATGATACCTCACTGACACGCCGGAATCACATCGCGCCCATAAACCTCCAACGTCTGTTCCTCAGCGCCGCACATCAGATAAATATTGAACTGCGTCACGCCGGCCGCTTCGAGCTCCTTCAACCGCCGCCTCTGTTCTTCGGCAGTCCCGACAATGCAGAAGCGATCGACCACCTCGTCGGTGACGAATTCGGCGTTGCCGCTGCCGACTTCGGCGTGATGCAGGTAGTTGTAACCTTTGCGGTCTTTGATATACGCGGTCAACTCCGGCGGCAACTCTTCCGGCCTGTATCGCGAGACCAGGTCAACCACATGATTCGACACCAGCGCCGGAAACCAACGCACGCGGTCGCGGGCCTCGCCCAGATCGCCGGAAACCCACACGGGCGCGGCGCTCATCACCTTGATCTTCGAAAAATCGCGTCCGGCCTCCTCCGCGCCCTCGCGCACGAACTGCAAACACCATTTGATCAGATGGGGATCGGCGAATTGCAGGATCACGCCGTCGCCGATCTTTCCGGCGCATCGCAGCGCCTTCGGCCCATAGCCCGCGACCCAGACCGGAGGCGCGCCCCCATTGGCCCAAGCCATCTGGATCGGTTGCTCTTCGTAAACGATCTGCTTGCCCAGGCACAGATCGCGCACCGTCCGCACGCAGGCTTCCAGATCGGCCAATGTTGTCGGTTTCTTGCCCATCACGCGCCGCGAGCTGTCGCCACGCCCGATGCCCAGATCCATTCGCCCGCCGGAGATCCGATTAAGCGTCGCCAGCAGACTGGCAGTCACAGTCCAGTCGCGCACCGCCGGATTGGTCACGCACGTGCCAAATCGCATCCGCTCGGTGTTCACCGCCATCAGGGTCAGCAGCGGGTAAGGCTCCTGCCACAGGACGTGCGAATCAAAAATCCAGCCGTAGGCGAAGCCGTTGTGTTCAGCCTGTTTGGTCAGGCGGACGATGCGCTCCGGCGGCATATCGGGTTTGAAAGTGATTGCGAATTCGAGCATGCAGTTACTGGCCATCCTTTCGTTTTTTGACAGATTTCACCGGCGCGCCGCAGGCCCCAACAGCGCCCGTCCGGGGCGGGCTTCGGTCATCTTTCCATCGTCGAGCACGATGGCTCCATTGACGATCACATAACTGACGCCTTCGGCGTATTGATGTGGATCGGCGAAGGTCGCGCGGTCGCGCACGCGCGCGGGGTCGAAGATCACGATGTCGGCTTTCATACCGGGTCGCAACACCCCGCGATCCTGCAGTCCCAGGCGCTGGGCTGGGAGGGAAGTCATCTTGCGAATCGCGTCCTCCAGGCTGAGCGCGTGTTTTTCTCGAACATAGACGCCGAGCACGCGCGCGAACGTTCCGTAACTGCGCGGATGCGGAACGCCGTGTTTGGGAATTTCGACGCCACCGTCCGAGGCGATCATCGTCAGCGGGTCTTTCAAAATCCGCGCCAGGTCGTCTTCGTTGATGGCGTGGAAGATCGCCGACGCGCCGCCTTTGCCGACGATCTCCATCGCGGTTTCCGCGGCGTCTTCCAACGAGGACGAACGCCCGCGCGCCGCCGCGATCTCCGCCAGGTTCTTACCTTCCAGACTCTGATCCCACGCGCAGCGCGCAATGTAGACGTTCTTCGGGTCGCCGCCGCCGCGGTCGAACTTGATGCTATCGACGACCGCCGCTTTGATCCGCGCGCGCGTCGGCGGATCGTCCAGTCGTTTGACGATCTCGCTCTGCCCGCCTTCCTGCGACCATTGCGGCAGCAGCGCCACAAGTCCCGTGCTCGAAGCGGTGTAAGGATATTGATCGATGGTCACGTCCACGCCGCGCGCCCGCGCTTCGGCGATCAACCGCAGCGTGTCCACGCTTCGCCCCCAATTTCCCTTCCCGACGATCTTGTGGTGCGTGACCTGCGTCGGCAAACCGCCACGTTCGCCGATGGCGATGGTCTCCTCGACGCTCTTGAGCACGCCCGCCGCTTCGTCGCGCATATGCGACGTGTGGATGCCGCCCATCCGGCCCGCGACTTTGGCCAGTTCGATCACTTCCTCGGTCGGCGTGTAATTGCCCGGCACGTAAAACAGGCCGGTGCTCAGGCCCAGCGCGCCGTCTTCCATCGCCTGCTTGACCAACTCTTTCATCTTCTCGATCTCGTCGGGTGTGGCGCGGCGATCGACGAGCCCAATGACGCGCTCGCGGATCGAACCCTGCCCGACCAGCGCGCCCATGTTGATCGCGATGCGCGCCTCAGTAAGCTTGTCGAAGAAAGGTTTGAGCGGCAGCGGCGAACTGCCATCGGGCCCTTCGATGGCGGTCGTCACGCCCTGGCGGATGTAATTCTCGGCTTTCGTTTCTTCAAAGATCATTCGCCGCGCGTGCGAATGAGCGTCAATAAAGCCGGGAGCGACGACCGCGTCCCGCGCTTCGATCACGCGCCGCGCCGTCGCGCCTTCCAGGCGCCCAATCGCCGCGATCGTGGCGCCTTGCAGCGCAACGTCCGCGCGAAACCACCCGTTGCCCGTACCGTCCACGACGCGCCCGCCGCGAATGATCAGGTCGTAGCTTTGCGGCTGCGCGGCTTGTGAAGCGGACGCGGCCGCGAGCAGTAAACCGAAAAGAGTTTGGAGCGTGAATCTCATCTTGCCTATCTCTGCGCCAGCGATTCATATGTCTCCGGCCGCCGGTCACGGAAGAACTGCCACGTGTTTCGCACTTCGCGGATCATATCCAGATTCAGGTCTGCTACCACCAAGGCGTCTTCATCCCGCGGCGCCTGGGCGATAATCTGCCCGCGCGGATCGCAGAAATAGCTCTGGCCGTAAAATTCGCCGATGTTCCAGGGCGCTTCGTAACCGACACGGTTGATCGCCGCGATGAAATAGCCGTTGGCCACGGCATGCGCGGGCTGTTCCAGCTTCCACAGATATTCCGATAAACCGGCGACCGTCGCCGAAGGATTGAAGACGATCTCGGCGCCGTTCAATCCCAACGCGCGAGCGCCTTCGGGGAAGTGCCGGTCATAGCAGATGTAGACGCCGATGCGCGCGTAGGCCGTGTCGAACGCCGGATAACCGAGATTGCCCGGCTTGAAGTAGAACTTCTCCCAGAACCCCGGCGCGACGTGCGGGATGTGGTTCTTGCGATATTTGCCCAGGTATTTGCCGTCGGCGTCAATCACCGCGGCCGTGTTGTAATAAATACCGGTAATCTCTTCCTCGTAAATCGGAACGATGATGACCATCCCTCGCTCCCGCGCCACATCCCGCATCAGTTTTACAGTCGGGCCGTCAGGGATCTTTTCGACCGCCTCGTACCAACGCGACTGCTGCTCGGCGCAGAAATAGGGCGTGGTGAAGACTTCCTGCATGCAAAGAATCTTCACGCCCTGTTTGGCCGCCGATTCGATCAGGCCGAGATGTTTCTCGATGTTGACGCGCTTGATCTCTTCGATGGGCGCGTCCGTAGGCGCCGCGTTTTTCGCTTGAATCAGACCACATTTGATCGTGCGTGGCATTATCTATACTCCTCCGAGTGAATCTGCCCCACAGAAGGGCGATGAACGAGCCTCCGGTCACGGCAGCGAAGTGGAGTGACCGTGAGTTTTCTGTTGCTTCGCGTTAGCCCCCGAGCCATTGTTAATTAGTCTTTGATATTCAAATCCATCGCTTCGATGGATTCGATTTAAATACTTCGGATGCGCATCGAATCCATTCAAGATGAAAGATGGCCTTTGACGAATCGTCACCCGACCGACATATCTACCGGCAAACTTGCCTCTCGGAATGTCCGCCTTCACGATGTCGCCGGTTTGAAATCCCATAAAAGTTTTGTGACGTGTTCGATGACGTATCGGAAAGCCATATTTGTTCGTCGAACACAATTGACGTGATCCACGTCCGGTGGCCTTGATCCGAAGCGGTTGAACATTCGCGATGCCGAGTTTCTCAGGCGTGCTCCTGCCCACACAGGCCGCGTCAATCCAATGCTCTTTAACCAATCCTCTTTGCGTTCGATTGAACTTCGTCAGCCCGCCTGAACCTGTTTCAATCGGCAAATCAATACGTTTGAGACGATTGAACAAGGCCCATCTTGTCGCGTTAACAGCGGCGGCGTCTATTAAAGGCGCTTTCGCCTGCGCTTTCACATGAGCAAAGTCTTTACCCCGCAAGCGTCCATACTCCTCAAGCGACAAATTGTTTTTCTCTTCGTTGTGCTTGCGACAGGCGCACACCAGATTACTCACCCGATTCGATCCGCCGCCGGAGCGAGGCACGACGTGATCAACGTTCAAGCTCTCATCACACGGGCTGTCATCGCCAGCATAGGCGCATTTGTGATCGAATTTAATCAACACATATTCGCGCAGTTCAAAGCCCTGAAGCTCGCCTTGTTGATATTCAACCCCCTCGATTTCAGGATTTTGCATCAACTGCAGGTCGAATTTGACCAATTCCAGCCCAAGACCTTTAATCGGATATACACGAATGAGCCTTTGTGACCAGGTGTAAACATTCTCAACGCGACTTTCGAGCGAAGGCGGCAACCAACCTTCGGGCCGTCGTCGATTGTCGAAGCGAGGCTCGCGATAACGAGTCTTTCGATTGCGACGCCCACGACGAATCGCGCGACGCGCATCGAGTTGAGTTCTGCCGAAAGCATTGTCAATTGCCCGCGGCATAGCAGACCGTCTTCGACGACCTGGAAGGGCGAAGAAGACGCGCGTCTTCTGCTAACGCGACTCAACTCTGCATCGCTTCTACTTCTACCGCGACTTTGATCTCAGCGCGCGGCGGAAACGCCTTTGTCAGAACAAAATGGATGATTGCCGAAGCTCCGAAGCCGACAAACCAGCCGTAATTGTAAAGCGTCTTCAGCGCGGGAACTATCAACCCGATCCATGCCAAGCCACAGCCGATCAGAGTCGCCACAACCGCGCGCCAGTTCCACCCGCCCGCGTAGGTGTAAACGCCTTTCTTCCGGTAGAGGTCGCCGAGCGCCAGCTTCTTGTTTCGCACCAGCCAGTAATCGGCAATCAGTGTTCCGGCAATGGCGCCCATTCCGCCGGAATATCCGACGAGCCAACCATCAATATACTTCGCCGGATTCGCCAGCAGCTGCCACGGCTGCATCACTATGCCAAGAACGCCCGTGACCAATCCGCCCAGTCGGAATGAGATCCATCGCGGAAAGGCGTTGGCAAAATCGTTCGCGGGTGAAACGACGTTAGCCGCGATGTTGACGGCAAGCGTCGCGACGACGACCGTGAACATCGAAACCGCGACCACCTTGACGCTGTCGAATTGTCCGACCAGCTTCATCGGGTCCCACAACTCATCCGCTTTCATGTGCGGATAGATCACGATCGCCGCCGAAGTGATCATCACTCCCATCGCCGCAAAGACCGTCATCGTTGTCGGTAGCGCGACGACCTGCCCGACCACCTGCTCACGCTGGCTGCGTCCGAAACGCGTGAAGTCGGACATGTTGAGTGAGAGCGTGGCCCAGAATCCGATCATCGCTGTAAGTTTGGGAATGAAGACCGGCATGAATTCGCCGGGACTGCTGAACTTGCCCGGAGCGCTCAGCAATCCCCCCAATCCATTCGCCCGCGAGATCGCCCACCACAACAGGACCCCTGTCATCACGAGCACAAACGGCGCGGCCCAGTTTTCGACCGCGCGCAGCAGATCCATCCCACGATAGATGATGAAGATGTTCAGTCCCCAGAAAATCAGAAACGAAATCCATTCGGTCGGCGTGTGGCCGTTAACAGGTCCGCCCAACAGCGTCTGCCACCGAGGATAGAGGGCGCGGAAAAATGTGTGCAGCGCCTCGCCGCCGATCCAGGTCTGAATGCCGAACCACCCGCAAGCCACAATCGCCCGCATCAACGCCGGCAGATTCGACCCGATCACCCCGTAGCTGGCCCGCGCGAAGACCGGGAAGGGAATTCCATATTTCGTGCCCGGGTGCGAATTGAGCAGGATCGGAATCAGCACGATCGTGTTGCCGAGCAGGATGGTGATGAGCGCCTGTAGCCAGTTCATCCCCGCCGCGATCAATCCCGACGCGAGCATATAAGTCGGGATGCAATGCGCCATACTGATCCAGAGCGCGGCGTAGTTGTAGGTCGTCCATTTGCGCTTCGCCACGGGCACGGGCGCAAGGTCCTCGTTGTAAAGAGGGCTGGAATCAATTGACGAGGGATCGCGCAGTTCGACGCGACCGTCAGTGTGGCGAATTACTTCGGAAGAATACGTTGTGTGTTGGGACATGTTCATTACCCCTGCGTCGGGAGAGCTGCGCTACAGAATCTCTCTTGCGCGTTTTTGAAATGCGGCCGTCGTATGAGGAAGGTGTTTTCGCACGATGAGTCGCAATTCGTTCATCAGATCCGGCTCTGACTTCGCAATGCGCGCCGCGACCGTCAACGCGAACGCCCGCGCCGCGACAGGCTCGTATGCGTCATTAACCAGGTCGACGCAAAGAGCATAGACCTTCCCCATCAGCCGCCGGGGGATCTCAATATACTGCAACAACCGCACGACGTTGCGCTTGACCGCGTCGTGCACGTCGTCACGTTCCAGACAATCGAGCAATTTCGGCAAGTAGGGGTGGATCAATTCCGGGCGCCGTTCGGCGCAATAGTTCATCGGCCAGGCGGCCCGCTGCGTCAAACGGTATTCTCCGGCGAAGAATAGCTTCATCAATTCGGCGAAGCGTTGGGCGTCATCGCCTATGAATTCGACGATGGCCATCGTTTGTCTCTTGGAATGTTCGTCCATCAGCGCCTGACGAATATCCATAATCTCTCCGGCGTTGGGATTGAGTTACTATCGCCTCGCTTCTATTCACTTTTGGGCAGGGGCGGCGTCAGTAAACTTCTCGGCGTAGCGGCTCGCCTTCAAAAACCCCTTGCAATCATTCACGACCAGCATTTCCTGAACAGCCCGTTTTTTATCGCCCGCGTTTTTGTAGTAGGCCTCACTGATTTTGTAGCCGATCCAGTAGCCCAAATCCACCGGGCGTCCGTCTTTGCCGCTGCCGCTGTATAGCCAGCGCGAAAAGGCGCCCCCATCTATGTCTTTCTGGAACTCTTCCCAGAGTTGTCGCTCGCGCGCGTTGGCCCACTGGTGTGTTTCCCGCATGCGAATGATCAGGCGGCCTGAGACGAGTTCGCCCAGGAAATCGGCGCCGCCTTCTTTAAGACATTGGCAGAGCAGGCTGGTCTGGGTAGGGAACTTCTGTTGGAAGTGGATGGATTCGTGAGCGACCAGCGGCGGAATTTCGCGCTGCTCCATAATCGCGTTCTTCTGCCAGTCGTTAAGCTCGCCGGTCGGGACATCGGCTGCTCGCGTAAACATTTCCGCGCCCATCAGGAGACCGTTGTCAGAAGCCGTCCCGCCGCTGCCCAACTGGCCGATAACGAAGTAAGCGTCGGGGAAGATGGCCGCCGGGTAAAGCTCCTTGAGTTTAAGGAACGCCGCAATCGTCTCGCTCCGTTGTCGCTCGATTTCGACGGTGTGGGGACGGATCGCCGCATAGAAACTCTTATTACTCTCGACCCTTTTCGCCAGGGTCTTGGCGTCGAGTCGCCCGCTCCTAGCGAAGTCTTTGAGGCCGATTGTGCCGGGGTCAATATATTCCCGCTGAAAGGTCGTCGCCCGCTCCTGGGGCGGGGCGGACAGCGCCTTATCGTAGGCTTTCCAGAAACGCGCGATGTCTTCAGTGATGAAGCGCGCCCTCTGGGGGGCGCCGTGGTCTTTTATAAACTTGGCCTGCCGCTGATCGCTCGCCGCAATCGCCATCGCCCAGCGCGGGTCATCGTGCAGCAAGTTCAGGTCGCTGTCATTTTTCAAGCGCTCGGTCCTGCGCCAACCCGCTTTAATCGCATTGTTCAAAAACTGAAAGGCTTTCTCCTTTTCGCCGGAGAGCGCCAGCGAGCAGGCCGCATCGTAAAGCACGCCAGGCTCCCGCGCGCCTTTGGCCACGGCCACCTGAAGCAGTTGCGCCGCCCTGGCAAACTCCTTCTTGTCATAAGCGGCCATGGCTTCTTTAACAAGCTCATCGGCGCCAGGCTTATTTTCGGACCTCGGCGGAGGAGTCTGGCAGACAGGCCAGCCAAGGCTGATGAAGTAAAGCAGAAAGACGGTCGGCAGAATAATCCCGCGCAATTTCATTTCACCTCCCGGCAAACGTCCCTCGTTTTATGAATCGCCCGGCGCCCGCTTTGCCTTTGAATTCGCCATTTTCCACGACCACCTGTCCCCGCGACAGCACAGTCTCGGTCACGCCCTTCACACGCCATCCTTCATACGCGCTGTAATCCACGCGCATATGATGGGTAGCCGCGCTGATCGTCTGTTCGCGGTTCGGGTCGAAGATCACTATGTCGGCGTCCGAGCCGACGGCGATCGCGCCCTTCTTCGGAAATAACCCGAAAATCTTGGCGGCGGCGGTCGAAGTCAGCTCGACAAAGCGGTTGAGGCTGATACGTCCCTGCGTCACGCCGTGGTGATAGATCAAACTCATGCGGTTCTCGACTCCGGGGCCGCCGTTCGGAATCTTACTGAAATCGTCGCGGCCCAATTCCTTCTGCTCTTTGAAGCAGAATGGACAGTGGTCGGTCGAAATCACCTGCAGATCGTCGCCACGCAATCCGCGCCAGAGCAGTTCCTGGTTCTCCTTGCCGCGCAGCGGCGGAGTCATGACGTACTTCGCGCCTTCGAAATCCGGCTTCTCGTAGAGGCTGTAATCGAGCAGCAGGTATTGCGGGCAGGTCTCGGCGAATGCGGGCAAGCCCAGATCGCGCGCGGCCTGGACTTCTCTCAGCGCGTCGTAACAGCTCAAATGCACAATGTAGACCGGCGAGTTGGCCATCTCTGCGATGGCGATCGCGCGGTGCGCGCCCTCGGCCTCGGCTTTTGTGGGGCGAGTCAGCGCGTGATATTTCGGCGCGGTTCGTCCTTCGGCCAGAGCGCGTTTGACCAGCACGTCAATCACCACGCCGTTTTCGGCGTGCATACAGATCAATCCGCCGTTCTCGCCCGCGACCGACATCGCCTTGAAGATCGTGCCGTCGTCCACCAGAAAAACGCCGGGATAGGCCATAAACAGCTTGAAGCTCGTCACGCCCTGGTTGATCATCGCCTTCAACTCGGGCAACCGCTCGTCAGGCAGATCGGTACAGATCAGGTGGAAACCATAATCAGTCGCCGCTTTGCCTTCGGCTTTGGCGAACCATGCGTCGAGACCTTCGTTCAACGCCTGCCCGTGATACTGCACGGCGAAATCAATAATCGTGGTCGTCCCGCCGAAAGCCGCCGCGCGCGTGCCCGTCTCGAAATCATCTGAAGATGACGTCCCGCCGAAGGGCAAATCCATGTGCGTGTGCGGATCAACGCCGCCGGGGATGACCAGCTTGCCGGTCGCGTCAATCGTTTTGTCTACCGAACCGGCGACGCTTGCGAGATCTTTGCCGATCATCGCCACAGTTTCGCCGTTAATCAGAATGTCGGCGATATAGGAATCGACTGCAGTAACGATATGGCCATTTTTTATCAAGGTGCGCATAGACTTTAATCCTCTGAAAATGTACCGTAGGTTGTCCAACCTGCGGAGGCTTAATCATGGAATCGTTCAATTGTCATCAAGCGGTTTGGTTATGAAGACCCCGCAGGTTAGACAACCTACGGTACATTGCTCGCCGATTTTCATTGTTTCTCCCTCACCAAAGATCTTATGTCTTCGTATGTCTTACCCTGATACCGGATTGCGACCTTCGACAAATAAAGATCGATGGCAGATCGCACCAGCAGTCGTTGAGATACCTTACGCTCAGAGCCATATTGAAGAACGCCTTTTAGGTATTTCACGGTTTGTACTTCTGTCGGTGGTATTATTGCGTCATAGGAATGCCAGGCGAAATATCGAGTTAAGTTCGATGTTCATCCAGCCACTGTTTTACACCGTCGCCAACGCCTCATCCAGCGCCGTGACCAGTTCGTCCATATTGTCCTTCGTCGCAACCAGTGGTGGTCCTAGCCGGATCACATTGCCATATAACCCGCCCTTGCCGACCAGCACGCCGCGCTTCTTCGTCTCTTCAAACACTTTCAGTACGGCCTGCGGATGCGGCTCTTTGGTCTTGCGGTCTTTGACGAACTCCATGCCCTGCATCAGACCCATCCCGCGCACGTCGCCGATAATTTCGTAACGTTCCTGCAAACCCATCAGCTTTTCGCGCAGGTAATCGCCGACGATACGAGCGTTGTGCGCCAGGTTCTCCTGTTCGATCACTTCGATCGTGGCCATCGCCGCGCGCATCGTTACGGGATTGCCGCCGAAGGTCGAGAAAGTTGTTTTCTTGACCGCGTCGGCGATCTCCGGACGCGCGATTGTCCAGCCGATGGGCGAGCCGTTGGCCATGCCTTTGGCCGAAGTGATGATGTCCGGTTCGACGTCCCAATGCTCGATGCCGAACCATTTGTCGCCGAGGCGGCCCCAGCCCGTCTGGACTTCGTCGCAGATGAAGACGCCGCCGTACTGGCGAATGATCGCGACGGCCTCTTTGAAATACTCTTTCGGCGGGGTGATGAATCCGCCGACGCCCATGATCGGCTCGGCCATGAAGGCGGCGATCTGGCCCGACGTCGAGGTCTCGATCATCTCCTTGATGTCCTGGGCGCAGGCTATGCCGCATTCTGGATAGGTGAGCTTTAACGGGCAGCGGTAACAATATGGCGCGAGAGCGTGATGATAGCCGGGAACCTGCGGAGCCAGAACCTTCCACGGCGCATGGCCCGACGCCGTCTGCGCGGCGGCGGAACGCCCGCTGTAGCTGTGGCGCAGGGTGATGATCTCGTGACGGCCGGTGTATACCTTGGCGGCCATCGTCGCGGTCTCGTCGGCTTCGGTGCCGCTGTTGGTGAAGAAGGATTTTTCAAGCCTCCCGGGCGCGATCTCGGCCAGCTTCGCCGCCAGCCGCGATTGAGGGCCGTTGGCGTAAAGCGTCGAGGCGTGGTTGAGCTTTTGAACCTGATCAATGATGGCTTCGGTGACATGCGGGTGGACGTGGCCAAGGCTGGTGGTCAGCACTCCGCCGAAGCAATCGAGATATTTATTGCCGTTCTCGTCCCAGACGTACATCCCCTCGCCGCGTTCGAGCGCGATCGGTTCCTGGTAATACATCGCCACAGCGGGAAAGAGAAAATCTTTGTGTTTCTGAACGGAGTCGGAGTGGACAGTTTTGTTTTCGCTTGAACTCATATGCCTCCTGCGGAAAATTCTGCCCGCGTATCACGCGAATTCGCGCGAACAGAAATTAGCGTCATTAGCGTCATTCGCGGATAGAATTGAAGTTTGATTAAGAATGCGATCTCCCTACGCCGCCGCATTATGGCGCCGCCGCGTTTTTCCACCAACAAAAACGCAGTCGTGATGAGAGATTTTGCCGAGGGCGCGCGCCGCATGAGAGCGCGATCAGCCTTCTTTATTGCGCATGAAATCGGCGAGCTGTGCGAATGAGCGCGCAATCTGAACGCGAGTCAATGCGTTTTCGACAACCTCTTCCAATGCCCTGTTCATGCATATCAGCCATTGATCGCGCTCCGATTCGCCGATGGGAAAAGGGAGGTGGCGGGCGCGCAGCCGCGGGTGGCCGAAGCGTTCGACGTAAAGCGGCGGCCCGCCCATCCAGCCCGTCAAGAACATAAATAACTTCTCGCGCGAATGGTCCAGCGTTTCGGGGTGCAGCGCGCGAATCCCCGCCGCTTCGGGCAGCGTATCCATCAAATCATAGAACCGACCCACCAGAGCGCGCACCGTCCGCTCGCCGCCGATGGATTCATAAATCGTTTGAGTCATCTTTAAATTGAGCCCGAGACCTCTCTGTGATTGAATGAAGGCGGGCTGAGAATGTGCCCGGCTCTGTTTTCACGCTCCACCCACTCGCCCTCTTCCATCTCCTCTTTGACCTCGGTCCCGTCCTGGTAGGACGATTCCTCTGCGATCTCTTTCGCGCTCCATCCCTCCACTATCACGTCCGGAGTGTGCGGCATCGCCGGGTCCGGATTGCCCTCCGGTTTGGCTTTATGCGTGGCGTTATGCGCAACTGGTTTTTTTTCGTTCAGCATCTCTCCCTCCTCCTGCAATTGGTCGCCTCTGACGACCACGACCAATTGGAGCGCCGCGATCGAATGAGCTTTAATGCGGCGCGCCAGTACCTCAAATTAAACTTTAGCCACTAAATTCTCAGCAGCTTCGCCTTCTTTTCAAGATACTCTTCCAAGCCGTATTTTCCCAGCTCATTCAAGGTTTGCTCGCGAGAGATATATTCGGAGCCTGTGTGATTCAATTTTTACTTCACGACATCCACGGTTAAAGAAATCGCAATGCGGCCTCCCTTTCAATGCGCCATTGTCTCAAATGTCGCATGTGTTGATTCAGATCAACATCGCCTTCACCTCAAGATACTCTTCCAACCCGTACTTGCCGAGCTCGCGTCCATTGCCCGATTGTTTGTATCCACCGAACGGCGCCATCGGATTGAATTTGCCGCCGTTGATTTCAACCTGTCCCGTGCGCAAACGGCGAGCGACGCGTTTGGCGCGTTCCGGGTCTCCCGACCAGACGCCTCCGGCCAAGCCGTAGACCGTGTCATTGGCGATTCGCACGGCGTCGTCTTCGTCTTCGTAGGGAATGATCGAAAGCACCGGGCCGAAAATCTCCTCCTGCGCGATGGTCATCTTGTTATTGACGTTGGCGAAGACGGTCGGGCGAACGAAATATCCTTTTGCGATTCCTTCGGGCATCTCGGGGCCGCCGGCGACGAGCTCCGCTCCTTCTTCGACGCCCTTCTGAATGTAGTTGACGACGCGCTCGCGCTGCGTGGCCGAGACCAGCGGGCCGAGCTTCGCCTTGCCTTCGCGCGGATCGCCCACGGTAAAACTTTCGGCCGTCTTCCTCGCGATTCCGA
>Ga0126383_10001900_pt1 | contig 13230 bp, 15 predicted proteins | sample PanSoiMetPlot_35_FD_96882 | JGI IMG/M metagenome (GOLD analysis project Ga0126383, IMG submission 96882) | Tropical forest soil microbial communities from Panama - MetaG Plot_35 | ecosystem: Environmental > Terrestrial > Soil > Tropical forest > Bulk soil | place: Panama | collected 2016-02-17
CTAGCTCTGACGCTAGGCCTGACGCATGCTCGCGTCGTTGTAGAATTCAATCTGCCTTCCGCCAACACGGCGCACAACTCGCCATCCGCGGTCAGCCGCGAACCGGCGCATATCCTGGTCCGACATCAATCGCAAGATCCTGAGCTCGGCCGGATGAACGATAAAAATCTCGGACTTGTTCGCGAGCCGGGCCGCGATCTTGGCCGTTAAGCCGGCGAGGCCGTTAATCTTTTCCATACTTCCGGGCGCGTTCCTTTCGGCGCGCTCTGCTTTGAGCATCCCCCGGTAGCGCGGGAGCGGGTTTCGCTCGGCGATTAAGCTTTTCTCGCAGGACCAAATGGGCTTTTCGTGAAGGGGAATGACCGCGCACGCTCGGTTTTTTCATAGCTTGTCCGCCGTAGCCTTGGCGAAGGCGGATCGATCCATCAATGTGGATCTTTCAGTGCCGGGCCACAACTGGCATAGGCGCCTTACATCGGTTAAAGTTTGCCGATGTTTTCGGAAACAATCGAGCTCCGCGGTCATATCATTGATTCGCTCACTTTGCCAAAAGTGCTCGATCAAATTGTGACCCGCGGCGCAACCTTTAACATCGTCGAGTTCAAGATCGGCCAAAAGCGCGTCGATCCAAGTCTCGCCCGCATTGAAATCACCGCGCCGAGCCGTGCCGAATTGGACGAGCTCATCCAAAAGTTGCGCGAACAGGGCGCCGAAGTCACCCGGCCCAAGCTCGGCGACAAGTAATTGTCGATCTTATGCGCGAGCTATTGCTTTGTCGGCCGGACCATTACGGAATCGAATACGAGATCAATCCGTGGATGAGTCGCGCGCGCGGAGCGGAGGCTCCGGTCGCGCAGGAACAGTGGCACGGCTTGCATGCCACTTTGTCGAAGCTCGATTGCAAGATCGATCTCGTTCCGCCGCAGCCGAAACTTCCGGACATGGTTTTCACTGCCAACGCCGGACTTGCGATCGGAAAACAATTTATCCCGAGCAATTTCCGCCACAAAGAACGCGCCGGTGAAGCCCCGCACTTCGCGAGTTGGATGGAAAAACGCGGCTACCAAATCGCATGGCTGCCCGAAAATCTTTATTTCGAAGGCGAAGGCGATGCGCTTTTCGGAGGTGACGCACTTTTTTGCGGATACAAATTTCGCTCCGACATCAAATCGCATCGCGCCGTCGCGGAGATGCTCGGTTGTCTCGTGGTCTCGGTCGAGCTTGTCGATCCGCGCTTTTATCATCTCGATACTTGTTTTTGTCCGCTGTCCGACGGCGCAGTCATTTGGTTTCCTGCGGCGTTCGACGATTACGGCCAAAAGGCAATTCGCGAGCACGTTTCGGATTTGATTGAAGTCGCGCCGGAAGAAGCGACGCATTTCTGCTGCAACGCAGTTCCGCTCGAGCGCGACATCGTCTTGCCGGAGGGCGCGCCCAAACTCGTCACCGCGCTGCGCGATCGCGGTTTAACCTGTCATCAACTCCCGATGACTGAATTCCTCAAGGCCGGCGGCGCCTGCAAATGCCTGACGCTATTCTTGCCGCAGCGCGATAAAGCCTAGGATTTTTTATTTCTCTTTGCCTGCAGGGCCGCTTCGATTTTGCCAAGCGGCAGACAATTCATCACGTCCGCTTTGGTCAGCCAGCCTTTGCGCGCGATACCGACGCCGAACCACAAGTCCTGCAAACGTTCGGTGCGGTGCGCGTCCGGATTGATCACGCATTTCACGCCTTTCTCTTTCGCCAATGGCCACCAGCGCCAGTCAAGATCGAGCCGCTTCGGCGCCGAATTGATTTCGATCCACGTCCCGGTAGCGGCCGCGGCGTCCAGCACCGCTGGAATGTCAATGCTGTACGGCTCGCGTTTTAACAAAAGCCGGCCGGTTGGATGCGCGAGGATGGTGACGAACCGGTTCTCCATCGCGAGGATAACTCGCTTCGTCATTTCCGCTTCGGACAAATTGAAGACCGAATGAACGGAGGCGACGACGAAATCGAGCTCGGACAAGATCTCATCGTCGAAATCGAGTTTGCCGTCACGGAGAATGTCGCACTCGACACCGGCGAACAATCTGAAGCCGTCGAACTTCTTGTTTCGTTTCCGGATCGCCCCTATTTGCGATTTCAATTTCGGCGCGTCGATGCCGTGCGCCTGGATCGAGCTTTTGCTGTGCTCGGCAATTCCCAAATATTCAAGACCGAGCTCCTGCGCCGCGTCCGCCATTTCTTCGAGTGTGTTATGTCCGTCGCTCGCCACCGTGTGACAGTGAAACGTGCCGCGCAGATTTTCTTTCTCGATAAGGCGCGGCAGCGAATGGTTCTCCGCGGCCTCGAACTCGCCGCAGTTCTCGCGCAATTCTGGCGGGACGAAATCTAAAGCGAGCGCGCGATACAAATCGGCTTCCTCGTTTACTTTCGGGATCTTGGGTGCCGGCTTCTTTTTCTTGGCCTCGGGATCGGCCGGCACCTTTGCCAGGCGATATTCATTCAGCGTCCAACCGCGCTGCAACGCGCGACTCCGCATTTCAATGTTGTGCTCCTTGCTGCCGGTAAAATAGTTGAGGGCAAATGGATATTCGACCGAGCTGACAACGCGCAGGTCGCATTGGATTCCCGAACGCAAACGCACGCTCGTCTTCGTTGGACCCTGGGCGATGATTGATTCGACGAGCGGATGTTTCACAAAAAAATCCGTGATCGCGGCCGGCCTCTTCGTCGCAACGACAAGATCGACATCACGCACAATTTCCCGACGGCGCCGATAACTTCCGGCTACATTCACCTGAAGCGCATCCGGATGCGCCGCAAAATCGCCTCGGAGCGACTCGGTGTCGGCGGCGATCTGTCCAAACTGAAAACTTCCGGAATGTTTCGCGCGGCGCGCGATCGCCTCGCAAATCTTCGTTTGCGTTGTTTCGCCAAATCCCGGCAGTTCCGCCACTTTGCCCGATTCGCATGCCTCGCGCAGTTGCTCGATTCAGCTGATGTGAAGCTTTTCGTAAAGCGCTTTGATTTTCTTCGCGCCGAGGCCCGAGATTGAAAACAATTCCAGGATCGCGGCTGGAAATTCGGCGCGGAGCTCTTCGAGATATTTCAGTTTTCCCGTCGCCGACAGTTCTTTGATTTTGGCCGCAATTGCTTTCCCGATGCCGGGAATTTTCGCGAGCGCCTCTTCGTCCTGAAGATCGCCAAGATTTCCGCCAAAGGTCTCGAGCGAACGCGCGGCGTTGGCGTATGCTCGAATCTTGAACGGGTTTTCATCCTTCAATTCCAGCAAGGTCGCAATTTCCTCCAAAACCTGCGCGATTTGCGATTTTGTCATTCCTTTGAACCGTTACCGAAGATTCCGAACATGGCGAACGAGGCGATCAAGTTAATCGAATGTCCGCGCGATGCCTGGCAGGGTTTGCCGCGCCAGATTCCGACCGAATTGAAGGTCGATTATTTGCGTGGCCTGATCGCCGCTGGCTTCAAACACATCGACGCGGTGAGTTTTGTTTCGCCGAAAGCCGTGCCGCAAATGGCCGATAGCGAACAGGTTCTCGCTGAGCTCCAACTTCCCGCCGAGATCGAAATCATTGGCATCGTCGTGAACGAAAAAGGCGCGGACCGCGCGATCTCCGCAAAAAAAGTAACCACGCTCGGTTATCCGTGCTCGATCTCGCCAACCTTTTTGCGCCGAAATCAAAACCAATCGCCCGAAGAAAACATCGAAGCGTTGAAAACAATCAAGCGACGCGCCGACGACGCTAATGTCGATCTTGTCGTTTACATTTCGATGGCGTTTGGAAATCCGTACGGCGATCCATGGAATGAAAATGAACTCGCGTCCGCCATTTCTCGACTCGCAGATCTCGGCGTTCCGTCGATTTCGGTGGCCGACACGGTGGGATTGGCAAACGCGGAACTAATTCGGAAGGTTGTGAGCGCGGCGCTCAAATCGCAAAGCGGCTGCGAGATTGGCGTGCATTTGCATAGCACGCCGTCAGACGCGATCGGAAAAATTCTTTCCGCCTACGACGCTGGCTGTCGAAGGTTCGATTCCGCGATCGGTGGACTCGGCGGTTGTCCGTTCGCGCAAAATTCACTCGTTGGAAACATCCCAACCGAAAGCAACATCGCCGCGTTGCAGCAGCGCGGCGTTAAAGTGCCGCTGAAGATCGACAACGTGATTGCCCTCAACGCGAAAATCGCAAACGCGTTCGCTTAGACTCACATGCGTCCGCGGCGTTTGTAAAACGCGTAACGGTCGAGGATCGATCTCACGTAATTGCGCGTGGCCGGGAAATCGATGTGCCCAAGAAAATCGTTCGCATTCGCTCCATCAGCCCCGACCCAGCGCTGCGCGCGGCTCGCACCGGCGTTGTACTCCGCGAGCGCGAATGGCAACGGATCGGATTCATTTTGCCAATGATCGATCGCGCGCTTCAGATACCACGAGCCCGCTTCGAGATTTGTTTGTGGGTCCAATAATTGATCGGGTTTGAAATCTGCGACCTTGTGCTCGTGCGCCCATTCCGTCGCCGCTTTCGGAGCGACCTGCATCAGCCCGCGCTCTCCGGCGCTGCCAACTTTTTGTCGATCGAACCGGCTTTCGCGCCAGACGACCGCCTTCACCAACATCGGGTCGAGCTGATGCTCTGCCGCGACGGATGAAATCAGCGGATCGTATTGCTGGAAACGTGCCGGGCTGACCCATTCGTAGAAACTGTAAAACGCGTCGCCCGACCGCAGCGCGAGAAGCGCGAACCCCGACGCTAATGCGAGCATCAAACAGAGGAGCAATTTAAGAAAAAAACGCATTGGCCGTGCTGCTCGTAATCTGTCACTGAATAGCCGATCATTAGCATGAGCACGAGCATGATTACGATTCCCCCATGATGAAGCCCGCTTACGTGCGAGTGATTATCGATCGCGGAATTCGCCGCGAGCTGGATTATTCCGTGCCGGAAACATTGGCCGAGAAGATCGCGATCGGTTCGCGGGTGCGGGTGCCGTTTCGGGATAAGTCGGCGCTGGCCACGGTGCTTGCGACGCTCGAGAAAAGCGACGCAAAAGGAATTCGACCCATCGAGGCGCTTGTGGGCGAAGCGCCGACACTGAGTCCATCGCTGCTCGAGCTCGCGCACTGGATGAGCATATACTATTGCTGCCCGCTCGAAGCGGTGATGCGCAGTTTGCTCCCGCAAGTGATCCGTCACGCGAGAGTGAGTTGGAAAAAACAACTCATCGTTCATCCGCCAGCAAAGATCGACAACGCCGAACTGGAAAAATTGCGCAAACGCGCGCCGCGGCAGGCGGAATTGTTGGAAGCGATTGCGAAGTTGGACAAACCGACTCCCGCGGCGGAGTTGCTGCGCAAAGTTTCCTCCGATAATCAAACGCTGCGCGCTCTCGCGAAGCGCGGCTTGATTGAGCTTCGCGAAGAAGCGGTCGAGCGCGATCCGCACGGCGACGAACAGTTTATTGCCACGACAAATCTTGAGCTGAACGCCGAACAAGCCGCAGCGTTGAAGAAAATCGCAGACGCGCTCGCCGAACCGGAAAATGCGAAACCGATTCTGCTGCATGGCGTTACCGGCAGCGGGAAAACAGAGATTTATTTGCAGTCGATCCGGCTCGCGTTAGAACGCGGCCGCAGCGCGATTGTTCTCGTTCCGGAGATTTCTCTCACCCCGCAAACGGTCGAGCGTTTCAAGAGCAGGTTCGCGGAAATGCACGGAGCAGTGGCCGTTTTGCACAGTCATTTGTCCGAGGGCGAGCGACACGACGAATGGCACAAAATCCATTCCGGGCGCGCGCGCATCGTCATTGGCGCGCGCAGCGCGGTCTTCGCACCGTTGAAAGAAGTCGGGCTGATCATTGTCGATGAAGAACACGAGACGACTTACAAACAGGAGGAAGCGCCGCGTTATCATGCGCGCGACGTCGCCGTCGTGCGCGCAAAGTTCGAAAAATGCGCCGTCGTTCTCGGAAGCGCGACGCCCTCCTTGGAGAGTTACCACAACGCGAGGACGAGCAAATACGACCTCGTGACGCTGACCCAGCGCGTCGATGACCAACAAATGCCGCTGATTCGAATTGTCGATCTGCGCCAAGAGCGTCGGAAGGAAAAGATCGTGCCGATTCTTTCCGAAAAACTTTCGCAAGCGATCGCGGGCCGGCTCGAGAAACGCGAGCAGACAATTTTGTTTTTGAATCGCCGCGGATTTTCGACTTCGCTGCTCTGCAGCAATTGCGGCGAAGCGCGTAACTGTCCGAATTGCAGCGTCGCGCTCACATTTCATCGCCACATGGCGCGCTTGAGCTGCCACTTGTGCGGACACACCGCGGCCGTGCCGAAAAAATGTCCGGAGTGCGCGAAAGACGCCCTGATTTACGCCGGCTTCGGGACGGAGAAAGTTGAATCGACCGTCTCGCAATTATTTCCCAAAGCGAACGTCCGCCGCATGGACGCCGATTCAATGACGCGCAAAGAAGCTTATCGCGAAACCTTAAGAAGTTTTCGCGCGGGCAAGATCGACATCCTCGTCGGCACACAAATGATCGCGAAGGGCCTCCATTTCCCGAACGTCACGCTCGTTGGAATCATCAACGCCGATCTCGCTTTGCATCTTCCCGATTTCCGCGCGGGCGAGCGAACGTTTCAATTGCTTACCCAGGTTGCCGGTCGCGCCGGTCGCGGCGAACGGCCAGGCGAAGTTTTCGTGCAAACCTACACGCCGTTCTCGCCGTCAATCCAATTCGCGCGCCATCACGATTTCGCCGGGTACTTTGACCAGGAGCTCGAATTTCGCGAGCGCTGCGATTTCCCGCCGTTCAAGCACGCGATCCTAATCACGGTCCGCTCGGCGCACGAAGGTCGCGCGAAACTTTCCGCGGAAACCCTCGTGCGCCGTTTGAAAGAATCGCTCGGGCCGGAGTTCACCATTAGCGACGCAACGCCGGCGCCGCTGGAAAAACTTCAGGGGCAATTTCGATTTCACATCCTGTTGCGCGGCGAAGCTATCGTGCGTCTAAGCAGACACTTACGCGAAACGCTCGAAAAATTGCCGTTGCCGGAGGATGTAATCGCGTCGGTGGATGTTGATCCTTATCAATTGTTGTGATACATCCAGCGCTCCCGAGTTCCCCGAATCCGATATTTTATGAAGAATTATCTGTTCCTCCTCCTTGTTCCGCCCCTGACGCTTTTTGCAGCCGCTGAAAAGCCAAGCGGCGCAACGCCGGCCGCCCTAAAGACATTTCTCGAGCACGAAGGATACGGCGGTAGTCCGCTGCAGCGTCGTCTCGGCAATCATTTGTTCGCCACGACGATTATCAATGGCAGACGCATGGCATTGTGCATCGACACCGGTTCCCCATTTACTCTGTTCGACGCTTCGAGTGCAAAATCGCTTGGCCTGAAAGTTCAAGCCACAGATGCGCACATCAGCGGTGTGACTGGATTTGTCGAGAAGGCCGGTACCGCCAATCTTGCCACGCTCGCGATGGGCAATTGCACCTTTGTGAACGTTCCGGTTGGTGTTGCAGACACGGGCGACCTCAACTCGATTAGAGGCGCACATCTCGATGGACTTTTTGGGGCGCACGAAATGTCCAAATTTGGAATGATCGTCGACTGCACGCGTCAGATGCTTTATGTGAACCCGAATGGTTCATCCGCGACCAAATCGCAAAAAATGGCCGAGTTCTTACGCGCGAGAGGCTTTGTTCGAATTCCTATGCGCTTCAACAAAGGGCATCACTTAGTCGTCGATGGCGCCGTCAACGGGCATCCGGCGCATTTCATCGTCGATACGGGCGCTGGAACTACATTTTTGTCAGCTCCCTTCGCGTACTCGTCTGGAGCTGCGACGACGGGTGTCAACCTGATCGCCGGTGGTGTAACGGGCGGTGTTCTCTCCGAAAAGGTCGCACGGATTAAGGAGCTAACTTTGGGCAATCTGGTTGTTCACAATGCCGAACTAACGATTGGCGACGCCAAGGTCGACGCCGATGGGCTGCTTGGAGAGGAATACCTCTCGTGGAATTTCGGCATAGTCGATCTTGGCGGAATGAATCTTTTCCTTCGTCCGCCAGACAGCGCGGCGGCAAAGAAACGTTGACCCAACACGGCGGCACATAATAGTTCCGGTCGAATGAAAAGACTGGCGACCCTGACCGCACTAAGCGCTCTGCTTCTCGGCAGTTGTGGTCGGAAAGATTCTGCTTCGTCCGGAACTTCTAACAAGGTCCGCGTCGGCTATGTCGGCATTACCTGCGAAGCGCCGATCTTCAGTGCAGTCGAGAAAGGATTTTTCAAGGAGGAAGGGCTCGATGTCAGCTTGGTGAAGTGCGAATGGGCAAACTATAAAGACATTCTCGCGCTCGGCGGTTTCGATATCACCCATCATTTGGTGATGTACTTCCTGAAGCCGATCGAACAGGGTCTCGATGTGAAATTTACCGGCGGAATTCATCGCGGCTGTTTGCGCGTGCAGGCGCCAGTGAATGGCAAAGTCAATTCGATTGCCGATCTCCGGGGCAAGCGCATCGGCGTTCCTGGAATGGGGACACCGCCTTTCATTTTCGCCAATCGCGTGCTCGGTGCGCATGGAATTGATCCGTCGAAAGAAATCATCTGGCGCGTTTTTCCGGCGGGCGAGCTTGGACTCGCGCTCGGTAAAGGCGAAATCGATGCGATCGCCGACTCGGAGCCGATCGGTAGCTTGTTGGTCGCGGAAGGCAAGGTAAAGAATGTCGCGGATCAAGCGGCGGACGCGCCATACAAAGACGAGTACTGCTGTGCGGTGATCGTGAATGGAAAATTTCTCGCGGCGAACCCAAAAGCGGCCGCGGCGGCCACTCGGGCGCTGTTGAAAGCCGCAAAGTGGGTGGAAACAAATCCGGCAGCCGCGGCGCGATTGTCGGTCGAGAAAGGTTATCTCGCTTCAAATCCGGAATTGAACACCGTCGCGATCTCGCATCTGAGCTATGTTCCGAGCGTTTCGGGCGCGGAGACCGCGGTGAACTTGGCCGCCGCGGAAATGAAAGTCGCCGGCATGTTGAGTCCGACGACGGACGTGAAAGATCTCGCGAAGCGCGCCTTCGTTCATCTCGACGGCGTGACGGACGAATGGTTGCAAAATTTGCAGGTTGAAAAAGTCGCCGGCGGCCAGGTCCCGCCGGACCAGGACATTCGCTTGTATGCCGAGCTGATCTTGCACGACAGCGAAGGCTCCTGCTGCAAAGCAAAGAAAGTATTGGCGGCGAAAAAGTAAGGGGCGAAACTCGCTGCCTTACTCAGGATCGATGGAAGCCCAGGAGGATCTAGTCCCGACCGCCGTTGTCGAACCGCCGTCCGTTTTGCGTTGGCGAACGATCCTGGCGGTTCCGGTCGCCGCCGCGCTCGCTCTCGCGCTTCACCTGCTGATTGCCAAACGCGAGTTGCCGCTCGAAACGCACTCCTACCGTCTTTTTTTTATCGAAATCATCGGCGTGTCGATTGTGCTCGCCTTGCTTCGACGTTTCTCGCCCGCCTTACGCCGTTGGATGGCGAGTATGTGGCCAATCTTCACGGCTGCAATCGTCATTGTCTGCGTTTGGGACGTGATCACGCTCGGCCTTCGATTACTTCCGCTTCCATATTTTCCCGGCCCCTCGGCTGTCCTTCGCAGTCTGATTAACGATCGCGCGCTTCTTCTCGACAGCACCTGGCATTCACTCGGTTTGCTGTTGAGTGGCTACACCCTCGGAGTAATCGCCGGCCTGATCAGCGGAATCTGCATCGGCTGGTCCTCGCCGATCAGATATTGGGGCATGCCAATCCTCAAAGTGGTCGGCCCGGTTCCGGCGACGGCCTGGATTCCTTTGGCCTTGGTCCTTTCGCCGTCGGCAATTGTTTCATCCGCGGCTTTGATCGCGCTCGCGGTTTGGTTTCCGGTCACGATGCTCACTTCGTCGGGAATTTCGAACACGCGGGCTTCCTACCTCGACGTCGCGCGCACGCTCGGCGCTGGACGTTGGTATCTGATCTTTCGCGTCGCGATTCCGGCGGCCCTTCCAAACATTTTCATCGGCCTGTTCATGGGATTAGGCGCGTCGTTCCTGACGCTTGTCGTCGCAGAATCGGTCGGCGTGAAGTCGGGTCTCGGTTGGTACGTGAGCTGGGCCCAAGGTTGGGCCGAATATGGAAAGGTTTTCGCCGCGCTCATCATCATGGCGGCATTCTTTTCCACGATCATGACGATCTTATTCAAAGCCCGCGACCGCGTCCTGGTTTGGCAAAAAGGCGTAATCAAATGGTAGCCGTCAACGAAGTTGAAGCCTCCTCGCTCGTCGTTCGCGACGTTAAAAAAAGTTTTCCCGCGCCCGACGATCCACATTCGCGCCGGCAAGTTTTGGATGGCATTTCCTTTTCGCTCGCGGCCGGGGAATTAGTTTCGCTGATCGGCCCGAGCGGATGCGGCAAGTCCACTTTGCTTCGTCTCATTGCTGGCCTCGACTCTGCCGATTCGGGCAATCTTTTGATTGGATCAAACCCGATAACCGCCCCGAACGCCGAGCGCGGCCTGGTTTTTCAAGACCCGAATCTTTTTCCGTGGCTGACCGTTCGCCGCAACATTCAGGCGGGCCTCGTCGCGCGCGGAGTTCTGCGCGAAAAGAAAAACGAAGTGGACGAGTTTATACGCCTCGTCGGTCTCGAAGTTTTCGCCAATGTTTATCCCCATCATCTCTCCGGAGGAATGGCCCAGAGAGCGGCGCTCGCGCGCGCGTTGATCAATCATCCGAAAATTCTTCTTCTCGATGAGCCGCTCGGCGCGCTCGACGCTTTTACTCGGATGCGCATGCAGGACGAAGTCCTTCGTCTCTGGCAGGCGCGCCTCACGACCATGCTCTTGGTGACTCACGACATCGACGAGGCGATTTACATGAGCGATCGGATCATGATTATGTCCGCGCGACCCGGTCGGATCGAGCGAACGATCGCTGTCGATCTTGCGCGTCCGCGCCAACGTGACAGCGCCGATTTCTTGCGCTTACGCAGCGATATTCTGAACTACCTCCACTTCGCGGGGAAATCGTAAAGCTCCGATATTGAGGGAAATCGGCGTTTGCGCGCGTCCGCCGGGCTTCCGCCGTGAGCCACACGTTCTATTGCGTTTTCGAATAGCCTATATGGCACATATTGTGCTTTTGGGAAGCTCTGACTACGAGTAATAGTGCTTTGTCAAAATTAGAAGAGGCTGGATTATTTTAGGATCTATCATTTGGCTCGGGAGATCGGGCCAGCCGTATCGGTATTCGATTTATCCGCGTCATTGGCGATTTGGGGCGATGCAGCCCGGTAATTATATTTACGTGATCGAATCCGCGCCCTCCAAGCTATTCCCCCTCTATATCGGTCAAACACATGACGTGAATCAACGATTGTTGGAGCACGACTCCGAATTCGATCTATTCCGTGCCACCCATCTGTGCGTTCATTTCAATTACTATGAGTACGGAGCATTCGGCCGGTTAGCGGAAGAGAGAGATTTGATCGAAAGATGGCGCCCAGCGTGCAACCGATCGACACAGAAACTTCCAAGTGTTGGCCGTGTTGGATGTCCGCAAGAAGCCGACCGAGACAAATCGATGCCAACAAAAAGTAAATTACCTGGAATGAATGATTGTCGGATACGCAGTGTCAGAGTAACATGAGGCGAAAGGTAACGATGGACCAAGGGATTCTTTCGGAACTGGGTGATTACCTGCTGGCACATTCTGACGAAATCGTTCGCGACTGGCTGCGTGCTGTCGAACGCAACGTCGGCATGATCTCGTCTAAGAAACTTGCATACAACGAGCTTGTCGATCATCTGCCGCGGCTTTTCCAGGAGCTGGCGGAGCTGCTAAAGTCTCCGCAATCGAATCAAAACCGTTTCGAAATGTCTCGCGCGGCACGAGTCCATGGAAAACGTCGATGGCAACAAGGCTACAGGCTTGACGACGTCATATGCGAGGCCAGCATCATCCGGCGGATTCTGTTCGATAAATGGGTAGATGCGTTCGCGCGGCAAACACCTCAGTTCGAAGGAGAAACTCGAAGAGCCGCCGAAAATATCATTCATCAAGCGGTCGACGATGTCGTTACTGAGTCAGCCACGCAATTTGTCGAAGAACAGGAGAAAGTCATCTACCGCTTAAACGCGGAACTGGCCGATGCTGTCTTCGAAATGCGTTGGCGGCGCGTTCTTACTTGTTCTTGACGCACCCCTTAGGTCAACGATTCGAGGGGACCCGCACTATTTGGACGGCTTAGCCTCGCGCATCACTTTCGAGCTCTTGATGAACTCGCTAAAAGCGGCTTTGGTATCCGGGACGCCGGCATAGCTCAGTTGGTAGAGCAGCTGATTTGTAATTACCTAACGAGTTTTTGCGCACTTTTACACGTCTTTGCGCAGCGTGTTTTTCAGACGTGTCCGGGCGCGACGCTTTTGGCGCAGCTTTTCGCGGATTTGCGCAGTTTTGCACCAAAAAATTCGCTGACCGTAGAAAACGACCGTGAACGTTTGCCCTCGCGCGCGCGTACGCGTTACGTGTCACGCCATCCGTCATTTCACGTCCAATTCAAGAGCGTTGCGGGTCTCGCGACTCAGGTAACCGGTCTCATTTAACCCATTGTCCCTTTGGAAATCCTTGACCGCGCGGTGCGTGTCCTCACTGAAAATACCGTCGATCGGCCCATGATAATAGCCTTCTCGAGCCAACTCGTCCTGAGCCGCGGCCACGGTTTCGACGGCAATGTCCCGATCCGCGGATGAGCTGGAGTTGTCGTCCTGTTTCTGGCATTGCCCCTGATCGTAATAACCGCCGCCGTTTTGGCGGTCGGTGTAGTCGTTCGGATTATAAATGTAGGTTTGTCCGTTGGACTCATACTCGGACGGAGCGTAGTAGTCGATCGATCCGACGCTGTACGGGGAAGAGGGCTCCGGCAAAGAGTCGTAGTAGTCGTACGGGTAATCGTAAGACCACCAGGGATTAAATCCGACTTCGAAAATAACCCAGACATTGTTCACAAAATGACAAAGGTGACCATGCCACCAGTGATCATGATTATGGTCCCAATCCGAGTGCCAATTGGCCGAGCGCTGAGCAAAGACGTGGTTGCGCGCAATGCCTGTGGCATGGCTAGAATTGTTGGCCTGCGGCAACTGTGGGTTGCTGCTCGTGCCTTGGGGTGCCGGGTTGGTGTCAGCGATTCGA
>Ga0126383_10001901_pt1 | contig 13230 bp, 10 predicted proteins | sample PanSoiMetPlot_35_FD_96882 | JGI IMG/M metagenome (GOLD analysis project Ga0126383, IMG submission 96882) | Tropical forest soil microbial communities from Panama - MetaG Plot_35 | ecosystem: Environmental > Terrestrial > Soil > Tropical forest > Bulk soil | place: Panama | collected 2016-02-17
CGCCCGCGCGTCAGTCTTCGTCGTCCAGGCGGGCGAGCCAGGTCGCGAGCCGGTCGACCGCGGCCTCGAACTCGGGTGCGGTGTCCACGAACTCGCGCAGCCGTTCGGCGAGCCAGCCCAGGCTGATCTCCTCGTCGCCGCGGCGCTCCGCGAGTTCCTCGATGCCCCGGTCGGTGAAGTACACGACCTAGCCCGTGGCCAGCGCCGTCTCGACCACCTCGGCGTGCTCGGCGGCGTGCGCGACGGACGAGCCGGCGGCCGGCGCCGAACTGGGCGGCAGGGATACCATCCGCACCGGGCGGCCCAGCATCCCGGGCAGGTGCAGCGCCAGCGTCGGCCAGGCGCCCATGTTCGCCGGCTCCTCCTGCACCCAGACGATCTCCGCTTCGGCTGGGTAGCGGGCGATCTGGCCGGGCAACTCCTCACGGGGCGGCGGATAGAGCCGTTCCACCCGGATCAGCGCGGTGTCCCGCTGACCCTGCGCGGACCGCTTCGCGTCCAGGTCATAGAAGATCTTGCCGGAGCACAGAACGATCTTGCGCACGCCCGCCGGATCCAGCGGCGCGGGGTCGCCGATCACCGGAAGGAACGATCCCTGGGTGAACTCCGCCACGCGGGAGGTGGCCGCCTTCAGCCGGAGCATCGACTTGGGCGTGAAGACGATCAGCGGCTTGCGGCGGCCCGAAAGCGCCTGCCACCGCAGCAGGTGGAAGTAGTTGCCCGGCGTGCTTGGCACGGCCACGGTCATGTTGTCCTGGGCGCACAGGCTCAGGAAGCGCTCGATCCGGGCCGAGGAGTGGTCGGGGCCCTGACCCTCATACCCGTGCGGGAGCAGCAGCACCACGCTCGAGCGCTGCCCCCACTTCTGCTCGCCGGAACTGACGAACTCGTCCATGATGGTCTGCGCACCGTTGACGAAGTCGCCGAACTGGGCCTCCCAGCAGACCAGCGCCTCTGGCCGGGCCACCGAATAGCCGTATTCGAAGCCCACGGCAGCGAACTCCGACAGCAGCGAGTCGTAGACGAGGAAGCGCGCGCCGGCCGAGTTGAAGCGGCGCAGCGGCGTGTACTCGGCGCCGGTGTGCCTGTCGACGAGTACCGCGTGCCGCTGGCCGAACGTGCCGCGCCGGGTGTCCTGGCCGACCAGCCGCACCGTGTGGCCATCCATCAGCACCGCGCCGAACGCGAGCAGTTCGCCGGTCGCCCAGTCGATGGCGTCGTCGGACACCATCCCGGCGCGGCGCTGCAACTGTGGCAGCAGCCGCGGGTGGATGGTGAATCCTTCCGGCGGGTTGAGCTGCGTCTCGATGATCTGCTTGATGGCCTCCTCGGAGATCGAGGTGGGCACGGCCCGGTGGTCGATCGGGGCCGGAACGGGCTCGGCGCGGGTGATCGCGCCCGGCTCGGGAGCCGGCCGGTGCGTCGCGTCGCGGGTTTCGGTGAACGCCCGCTCAAGCTGCTGCTGATAGTCACGCAGCGCCTGCTCGGCCTCCTCCATCGAGATGTCCCCGCGGCCGATCAGCGCTTCGGTGTAGAGCTTGCGGGTGGACCGCTTGGCGTCGATGAGGTCATACATCAGCGGCTGTGTGAACGACGGGTTGTCCGCCTCGTTGTGCCCACGCCGCCGGTAACAGATCAGGTCAATGACCACGTCTTTGCGGAACGTCTGACGGTAGGCGAACGCGAGCCGGCCCACCCGGACGACTGCCTCCGGATCATCCCCATTGACGTGGAAGATCGGGGCCTGGATCATGCGCGCGACATCGGTGCTGTAGACGCTGGACCGTGAGGACTCGGGCGCGGTGGTGAACCCGACCTGGTTGTTGACCACGATGTGCACGGTGCCGCCGGTACGGTACCCGCGCAGCTGGGACAGGTTCAGCGTCTCGGCAACCACCCCCTGGCCCGCGAACGCGGCGTCGCCGTGGATGAGCACAGCAAGCACGGTGAACCCGGGCTCACCCATGTCGAGTACGTCCTGCTTAGCCCGGACGACCCCCTCCGCGACGGGGTCCACCGCTTCCAGGTGGCTGGGGTTGGCGACCAGTGAGGTCTTGATCGCCGCCCCGTCGCTGGCCTTGAAGATGCCCTCCGCGCCGAGGTGGTACTTGACGTCGCCGGACCCATGCGTGGTGCGCGGGTCCAGGTTGCCCTCGAACTCGCCGAAGATCTGCCCGTACGACTTGCCCACGATGTTCGCCAGCACGTTCAGCCTGCCACGGTGAGCCATCCCGAGCACGGCCTCGTGCAGCGACGCGCGCGCCGCCTCGGTGAGCACGGCATCAAGCAGCGGAATCAGCGACTCGGCACCCTCCAGCGAGAACCTGCGCTGGCCCACGAACTTGGTCTGCAGGAACATTTCGAACGCCTCGGCTATGTTCAGCCGGGACAGGATCTGCATCTGCTCGTCGTGACCGGGCCTGCCGTGCGGCCGCTCGACGCGTTCCTGGATCCAGGCGCGTTCCTCGGGGTTCTGGATGTGCATGTACTCGATGCCGACCGTGCGGCAGTAGGAGTCACGAAGCACACCGAGGATCTGCCGCAGCTTCATCAGCGGCTTGCCGCCGAAACCCCCAGTGGGAAACTCGCGCTCAAGGTCCCACAGGGTCAGGCCATGCTCGTTGATGTCCAGGTCCGGGTGCCTGCGCTGCTTGTACTCCAGCGGGTCGGTGTCCGCCATGAGATGGCCGCGGACCCGGTAGGCGTGGATCAGTTCGTGCACCCGGGCGGGCTTGGTGATGTCCACCTCGTGCTGGGCCGGGATGTCGCGCACCCAGCGGACCGGCTCGTAGGGGATGTGCAGGGCCTGGAAGACCTCGTCGTAGAAGCCCTCCTCGCCGAGCAGCAGCCGGTGCATCACGCGCAGGAACTCCCCCGACTGCGCGCCCTGGATGATCCGGTGGTCATAGGTGGAGGTCAGCGTGACGGTCTTGCTGACGGCAAGCCGGGACAGCGTCTCGTCGGACGCACCCTGGTAGGCGGCCGGGTACTCCATCGCGCCCACGCCGACGATGCAGCCTTGCCCGGCCACCAGCCTGGGCACCGAATGCTCGGTGCCGATCGTCCCTGGATTGGTCAGCGTGATCGTCGTGCCCGCGTAGTCCTCGACCGTCAGCTTCTGGGTCCTGGCGCGCCGGACGATGTCCTCATACGCCATCCAGAACTGGCGGAAGTCCATCGCCTCCGCCGCCTTGATGCTGGGGACCAGCAGTTGCCGGGACCCGTCCCGGCCGGTCACATCGATGGCCAGGCCGAGGTTGACATGCCTGGGCGTGAGGACGCCTGGCTTTCCGTCCACTGGCGCGTAGGCGTGATTCATCGCCGGAACCTCGCGCAGGGCCCGTACCATCGCGAAGCCGATGAGGTGCGTGAACGAGACCTTGCCGCCCCGGCCGCGGGCCAGGTGATTGTTGATCACGATGCGGTTGTCGCTCAGCAGCTTGGCCGGGATGGACCGCACGCTGGTCGCTGTGGGGACCGTGAGGCTGGCCGCCATGTTGTCGGCCGTGCGCGCGGCCGCCCCGCGCAGCCGCTCCTGGGTGCCGTCGGCGGCCGTGGCGGGCCCGGCCGCCTTGGCCGGCCCGGTGGGCGTCCCTTGGCTCGTGGGCGTCCCTGGGCCAGCGGGCGCCGCTGGGCTTGCGGGCGCCGCCGGAGCAGTGGGTGGCGCCGGAGCGGCGGGGGCCGCCCCGGCCGCCGCGGTGGCGGTGGCCGCAGCAGCGGGCTCGGCGGTGGGTACCGGACTCCCGGCCGGGGGCTGGTAGTCGGCGAAGAAGTTCCACCACGCCATGTCCACGGATGAGGGATCGGCCAGGTATCGCTGGTACAACTCATCCACAAGCCACTCGTTCGGCCCGAAATCCGTGCCAGGTGAGCTGGCATGGGGTTCCGGGCTGGAACCGTCGGCCGCATGCTCGGTGGTTTCCGCGGACGCCCGCGGCGACTGGCCCTGCACGGCGGACATCGCCCTCTTTCGATTACTGAAAGTGCCTGTTTACTGCCGGGGATTAGGCTACCCGGCGCGCTAGCCTCGCCGGTCATCGTGACCGTCAATTCACGCTGGGCAACTGCGTGTTTGCCGCGCGGCCTCGCGCATGACCGCCGCCCACCGCAACGCGGGATGTGGCGCGCGAGCCCCGCTGCCGGTGCCCTGTTGCTGTGTGGCGTGGCGCCCGGGGGATGTTATTTGGCTGAGGCGGACAATCACATGCCGGGGTGTCACTTTCCTCTCCCCGGGCCTGAACAGGCATCTTCTAGCGGCTGGCCGTCCGTGCTTACATGGATGCACGGAGGTGGGCGACTAGTGCGCGAGTTCGGCGAACTCGAGATGGCCATCATGGACGTGATGTGGGCCGCGAATAGCCCGCGCACCACGCGTGAGGTTCGTGAGCGGATGCGGTACGGGCGGCCGGTGGCCTACACGACCGTCATGACGGTCATGGACATTCTGTACCGCAAAGGGGTGCTCCAGCGTGCCAAGCACGGTCGTGCCTGGCAGTATTGGCCGGTTGAGCAGCGCGAGGAGCACGACGCCCGGGTGATGACGGAGGTGCTCCGTTCGGGCGGCGATGAAGCGGTGACGATGCGGCACTTCCTGCAGCGCGTGAGCGACGACGAACTGGACCGGCTTCGCAGTGCCGTGCTCGAGGTCGCCCGCGGCGCGTTACCGTCGGATCTCGGCGCCGCCCGCGGCTCCGTTGCTGGGAACTGAGGACGGCGTTGCTGGGAACTGAGGACGGCGACACCGGCTCACACTCCGCGGATCACCCTAGCCGCCGGCCGTTGCACCGCTAGCATCACGGGCGTGACACTGTCCCGGTTCGCCGCCTGGCCACATACTGCCCATTCGCCCCAAATATGCCCGGCGGGGCAGTCGTGAGCACGAACGGCGGAACAGGTGGCGGCACCACCTTGTCCCCGCCGCCAATTCCGCCGGGCCGGGTGCTGCGCGCGGTGGCTTTCACTCCTGCCGTTCGTGGTTACCCGGGCGGCATCGCGGACATGGCTGCGGAGCAGGGCAACCTCGCGACGGGTGACTTGCTCGACGGTGGCGGCTCCCGGGCTGACGCGCCGGTAACCGCGGCCGCACCGGGCGCCGGACCGGCCCCGGCCGCATCCGCGTTCGCCATCTCGGTATGGCAGCAGTCGGTTGCCGCATGGCAGGAAGCAGGGATCGACTGGCTGCGTGAGGCACGCCCCGCGCCAAGCGTGGAAGACCGGGCTGCGGCCGAGGCCGACCTGCAGCACACCGAGCCAATTCCGGTCGTGCCCGCAGTCGATCCCCCGGAGCAGGCCGGGCCCGCCGGGCCAGCGGCCGAGGCCGCGGCGGGCGAAGACCGGGTCGTGCTCGGCGCCACGGCCGCTCCCGGCGAAGCGGCTGCGGCGCCAGGGACCGGTTCCGCGACGCCCGACGCCGGGACTGGGACCGCTCCTGGGCAGAACGCGGCCGTGATGGACGACGACGTGGTCGTGCTCCGGGACGCCGGGGCCGCGGCGGCGACCGGTACCGGTGGAACCGGAGACGCCGCGACCGAGGCTAGGTCCGCGACGACCGGGACTGATTCGGTGCCGGCTGGAGGTACCGCGGCCGGAACCGGATCCGTAACGACCGGGGGTGCGCCGGGCGGGGCACAGGCCGCCGCGGCCCGGACCCGCGCGGCTGCGGACGGTACGGCGGCCGGGCCGGGCCGCGCCGGGCCGGGCAGGCGGGTCATTGTCGTGGCGGCCGCTGCCAGCGTTGCCCTGGTCGCGGGGACGATCGCCGGCATCGTCATCACCCGGTCCGGTGGCCCGGCCAGGCCCACGTTCGGGCTGGTGACTCCCTATCCGGCCGCGATGCTGGCCACCGGGGACTTCGCCGCACCAGCGCCCGGGCCAGGCGTGCCCCCGTCGCTGACCGGGATAGCAGGCGCGGGCAAGACCATCGTCGCGGTGGGCTCGCAGGGCGCCGCATCGCTGTCGTTGCCGCTGATCCTGGTCTCCCGCGATGGCGGCCATGCCTGGGCACGGGCGGCGCTGCGGCCGGGCGGGGTGGCGCCTGGCCCGGGCGCGGTGCCGGTCCTGGTCACGCACGGCCGGAACGGCTGGCTGGCGCTCGGCGAGCAGTCGGCCTGGACCTCCGCGACCGGCCGGGCGTGGCACGCCACGCCGGGCCCGCCCATGGTGCCCGGCGACAAGATCCTGGACCTGACGCGCACTCGCCTCGGCTTCGTCGCGGTGGGCGAGAACATCCCCGGCCCGGCGGGCAGTGGCGTGGCCGGCCCCGTGTTGTGGACCTCCGCGAACGGGCAGGCCTGGCAGCGCAAGAGCGGGGCGGCGCTCACGCTCGGCACGCGCGGTGCGCTCGATGCGGGCGGCGGCAGCATGGTGTCGCTGCGCTGGGCCGCGTACCGCGGCGGCGTGATCATCGTGGGCGGGGAGATCTCCCGGCCCGTGGTGAAGCACCGGGGGAAGCGCCGGACCATCGTCAGCGTCGAGTCACCGGGCCTGTGGCGGAGCAGCAACAACGGTGCCACCTGGCGGCCGGTCCAGGTTCCGGTCGACCACGGCGCCGCTGCCGGGCTCGCCGGGCTCGCCGCCACCGGGTCGGCGTTCGTAGCCATCCGGCCCGGCCATACGCACGCCGGGCGCAGGGATGCCGTGGCATATGTATCCGTGGCCGGTTCCGCTTGGCAGTTTGCGGGCAGGCTCGTCGCCGGCCGGCGCACGCCACTGCGCGTCCTGACCGTGTCAGCCAGCGCGCAGGCGTTCGTGGTGTCCGGCACCACCCCCGTTTCCCGGGTCGCCTTTGTCAGCGCGGCGGGGCGGGGCTGGCACAGAACGGCCGACCAGGGCAGGGCCGCCAGCACGACGGTCACCGGCGTGACCGTTGCGCCCGGTTCCATCGTGGTCGCGGCCGGGCTCCGGCACCGGCCGGGCTCCGATACCGCCGATGCGAGCCCATATCTCATGCTCGCGGGGGCCGGGACCACGGCACACCGCACCACGGTAGGCGCGGCGGTACTGGCCGCGGCCAGCACCGCTGATGTGACGGCGAACAGCCTTGCCGCCGCAGGGGGAGAGCGGGTGGCGGCCGGCACCGCCGATGGGGCGCCGGCCTTGTGGTGGGCCCCAGCGGGCGGTCACTGGGCACCGGCCGCGATCTCCATGCCGGCGGCCTGGCACCTCGGCAGCCTGACCGGCGTCGTGCACGGCGGCTCCGGCTGGCTGGCGGTCGGCCAGGCCGGCCCACCGGCACAGACCGGGTTGCCGCCCCCGGCCGCCGTGGCCGTGACGTCAGCGGACGGCCGGACCTGGCGGCCCGCGGCGGGCGCCGAGCGGTTCGCGGCACCGGGCACCGCGCTCACGCAGGCGGCGGTAGGGCCCGCGGCGTATGTGGTGGTGGGCAGCGCCCCCGGGCCGGGTGGCAGCCCGGACGCGGCCGCCTGGTACTCGATTGGCCTGGGCGCCTGGACCCGCGCCGCCGTCGGTACCGGCGCTGCCAATGCTCCGGGCCCAGCGGGCCAGATGCTTGCGGTGACCGCGGACCGGTCCGGGTTTGCCGCCGTGGGTTCGGCCGGAAACGACCCGGCGGTGTGGACCTCGCGGACCGGCTCGGCCTGGCAGCCCATCGCGCTGCCACTCCCGCCCGGGACGGTCAGCGCCGCGCTGACCAGGGTGGCCGCCGTGGACGGGCGGGTGGTCGCCGTCGGCAACGCCGCCACGCACGCCGCCGCAGGACCGTCGGCAGCCGGGCCGCCCGCAGCGGGCTCGGTTGCGTTTGCCGCCGTCTCCGCCGACGGCGGCCGCCACTGGCACGAGACGGTTCTCCGCGGGCCGGCCGGCCCAGCCACCGTCACCGCGCTGACCGCGGCCGGAGCCGGGTTCGTCGCGGCCGGCCTCGCCGGGCCGCCGGGTGCCCAGGCCATGGTCGCCTGGTGGTCATCGGACGGGCTCAGCTGGCAGCGCGGCCAGCCGGTGGCCGGGCCACTGCCGGCGCGGGGCGTGCAGCAAGTGACGGCGCTGACCGCGGGCGGCGGCGTGCTGACCGGGGCCGGGTACGCGGTGACCCGGTCCGGCGAGCAACCCATCCGCTGGCAGGCTCGCTACCGCTAACGGTGCTGACCTGGGGGAGCGACCCCCTGGAACCCCCCGATGGCCTAAAGACCTCGTGACCTCGTCACGTGGCCTTGGCCGCGAGGCCGAACACGTCCTCGCGGCGGTGCTCCAGCGACGGCAGCACGGCCCTGACCTGCTTGGTCAGGGCCGTGTCCAGATCGGCCACGCCCACCCCGGCGAACGGCCCAAGGTCGGCGCGCACAACGCCCATCGGGTCCACCAGCAGGCTGCGGCCGATTCCGGTCGGGGCCCGGGTGGACGGCGCCGAGGAGTCGGGGACCTGGCACGCGGCCGCGACCCAGATCGTGTTCTCGATCGCGCGGGCCCGGACCAGGGTGACCCAGTGCTCCTCCTTGAACAACCCGGACGCCCACGCGGCCGGTATCACGATCAGCTCGGCACCCTGGGTGACCAGCGCCCGGGCAAGCTCGGGGAACCTGACGTCGTAGCAGGTCATGATGCCGGTCCGAATGCCGGCGAGGTCGGTCAAGACCGGCTCCGAACCGGGCGCGACCGCCGCTGACTCGCGCTCACCGAGCGAATCGAACAAGTGGATCTTGCGGTACGCCGCGACCAGCATGCCCGCACCGTCATAGGCCACCGCGGTGTTGTAGACCCGCCCGTCGGGCGCTGGCTCGAACACCCCCGCCACCAGGGCCACCCCGGTGTTGCGGGCGGCCTCGGCAAGGCCGGTGCCGAACGAACCGTTCAGCGGCTCGGCAATGCTGCGCAGGTCGCTGCCGAACCTGGCCTGCGTGGCCTCGGGGAATACCGCGAGATCGGCGCCGCGGCGGGCGGCATCGGTGAGCGCCTCGGTCACCCTGCCAAGGTTGACCGAGGGATCGGGGCTGATCGGCAACTGGCCCAGTGCGACACGCATGCCCGCAGCGTACGTCACGGCGCCTGCGGTCACGAGGGGCGCTGGGGCGTGATGTCATTGCGATGTGACACGACCACTGCTGAACGCCCGGCTCGCCGGGATGGGGACAACGATCTTCGCCGAGATGTCGGCGCTCGCCATCACCACCGGGGCGGTCAACCTCGGCCAGGGCTTCCCCGACACCGACGGCCCGCACGAGATCGCCGAGGCGGCCGCGGCCGCGATCATGGCGGGCCGTGGCAACCAGTACCCGCCGGGAGCGGGCATACCCGAGCTACGGCAGGCCATCGCGGCGCACCAGAAGCGCTTCTACGGATTCGACCTGGACCCGGACACCCAGGTACTCGTCACGGCCGGTGCGACGGAGGCGATCGCGGCGGCGCTGATCGCGCTCATGGAGCCGGGCGACGAGGCCATCGCGTTCGAACCGTACTACGACTCCTACGCGGCCTCGGTGGCCATGGCAGGCGGGACGCGGGTGCCGGTCACGCTCCGCCCACCCGGCTTCCGGCCCGATCTCGACGCGCTGCGCGCCGCCATCACCCCGCGAACCAGGCTCATCCTGCTGAACACCCCGCACAACCCGACCGGCGTCGTGTTCACCCCCGCCGAGCTTGCCGTCGTCGCCGAACTCGCCTGTGAACACGACCTGCTGGTGATCTCGGACGAGGTGTACGAGCACATGGTGTTCGACGGCACGCACCTGCCGATCATGTCGCTGCCCGGCATGGCCGAGCGCACGGTCACGATTAGTTCCGCGGCCAAGACCTTCTCGTTCACCGGCTGGAAGATCGGCTGGGTGACGGGGAGCCCGGAGGTGGTGCGCGCCGTCCGCACGGTCAAGCAGTTCCTCACCTACGTCTCCGGCGGGCCGTTCCAGTACGCGGTGGCCGAGGCGCTTGCGCTGCCCGATCACTACTACGCCTCCGTGGCCGATGACCTCAGGCCCAAGCGGGACTTCTTCTGCGACGGCCTCGCCGGGGCCGGGTTCGAGGTGTACCGGCCCGCCGGAACGTACTTCATCACCACCGATGTGCGCCCCCTCGGCTACGCCGACGGCATGGAGTTCTGCCGGGAACTGCCGCACCGGGCCGGAGTGGTGGCCATCCCCAGTTCGGTGTTCTACGACAACACCGACGCGGGCAAGTCGCAGGTGCGGTTCGCGTTCTGCAAGAAACAGGAGGTCCTGGCCGAGGCACTAGCCCGGCTCGCCCGGCATGGCGGAGACTGAAGGCATGCGACCCGCTGGACTGCACCACGTCTCGATCAACGTGGACGACGTGCCCGCGGCCCGGGATTTCTACACCAGGGTCCTGGGCCTGACCGAGCGCGCCGACCGGCCCGACTTCAGCTTCGACGGGGCCTGGCTCGACGCCGGGAACCAGCAGGTGCATCTCATCGAGGCGGACGTACCGCCATCGATGGGACAGCACTTCGCCCTGGCAGTGACCGACCTGGACGCCGCCGTCGCGGAACTGCGCGGCCTCGGCGTGGACGTCACCGACCCGGTGCCGGTCGGGCTGGGCCGTCAGGCGTTCGTCGCCGACCCGGCCGGAAACCGTATCGAGCTTCAGGAACCCCCGGCGATCTAGCGCCGCAGTGGCACGCGACGAAGTCGCGGGACACTGGCGGCATCGGGGGTTCCAGGGCCATGTGGTCCGGGGGCTGGCCCCCGGGGAGGCGGAGTGTCCCCCCGGGCTAGCTCAGTCCTCCAGGCTCAGCGCCATCTTGGGGCAGGACTGGACCGCGAGCCTCACCTTGTCGGCCAGGCCGGCCGGCACCTCGCCGGCGGTGATGTGCAGCACGTCCTCGTCGTCCAGGTCGAAGACCTGCGGCACCAGGTTCGCGCAGACGCCGTTGGCCTCGCACAGATCGGGATCGACGGTCACCCTCATGGCGGCACCCTCCACGGTTGCTACGGTCAGGATTTCACCCCCTGGCGGGCAGGCGGAAGGCAGGATCAGAGCATGACTGTGCTAGGCCGGCGGAGCACTCCTCCCTCTGGGGACACCCCAGACCCCGATGGCCCGGAACCCCCCGACGAGACGAGCACCATCGCCCCCATGCCCGAGGAGTTGCGCCAGGCGGCGGAGGCGGCCCGCGGGTTCATGCCGCCCGCCGAGGGCCTTGCCCTGTACCGTACGGCGGCCGCGTACTGCCGGCTCGGGCCGGTGCTCGAGGTCGGCACCTATTGCGGGAAGTCGACCATCTACCTGGCGTGCGCCGCCCGGCAGGCCGGCCGCGCCGTGGTCACGGTGGATCACCATCATGGCTCCGAGGAGAACCAGCCGGGCTGGGAGTACCACGACGCCAGCCTGGTCGATCCGGCCACCGGGCGCCTCGACACCCTGCCGTTCTTCCGGTCCACGCTGACCGGCCTGGGCCTGGACGACGACGTGATCGCCATCGTGGGCAGATCGGCGGACGTGGCGCGGCTGTGGCAGGCCCCGCTGGGCATGCTGTTCATCGACGGCGGCCACACCGAGGCCGCGGCGCAGGCCGACTACGAGGGCTGGGCGCCCCGGGTGGCGCCCGGCGGGGCGCTCGCGATTCACGACGTGTTTCCCGACCCGGCCGACGGCGGCCAGGCGCCGTACCACATCTACCGCCGGGCGCTCGCTTCCGGCGCGTTCACCGAGGTGAGCGTCGAGGGCTCGCTGCGGGTCCTGGAACGCACCGGCGCCGGAATCGGCTAGCAGCCGCACACGGCCGCGTCGGCCGGTGGGGCGGCGGCCCGGTCCGCGCCAGCCTGCCGGAACAGGTGCGCCCCGCCGGTCGTCCCGGCCAGCGCGTCGGCGGCCAGGATGATCGCCGCCGCCGTGTAGTTGCTCCGCTCGGGCGGGAAGTGCCGCTGGTTCACCACCTGCCAGCCGGTCCAGTAGGCGCCGTCGCGGTCGCGTAGCTGCTGGATGCCGGCGAACAGCTCATGCGCCCGCTCCCGGTCGCCGATTGCGTCCAGGGCCAGCACCAGCTCGCAGGTCTCCGCCGCGGTGACCCAGGGCTCGTCGCGCACGCAGCGCACCCCCAGGCCCGGCATAACGAAGTCCGGCCAGCCAGCGGCCATGCGGGCGGCGGCATCCGCCCCGCGCACCGGCCCGGCCAGGATCGGGTAGTACCAGTCCATCGAGAACCTGGACTTGTCGGCGAACGCCTCCGGGTGGCTGGCGACCACGTGGCCGAGCTGTCCGGCCGCCAGTTCCCAGTCGGGCTGCGGCTCGCCTACCAAATCGCCAAGGGCCGCCCCGCAGCGCAGGCTCTGGTACATGCTGGCGCAGCCGGTGAGCAGTGCGTAGCTGCCGGGGGTCCCGTCGGCCGCGCGTTCCCAGATGATCTCGCCACGCGGCGTCTGCAGGCCGAGCACGAACTCCATCGCGCGGCGTACCGTGGGCCACATCCGCCGCAGGAAACCGGCGTCCCGGGTGACCAGGAACTCGTGCCAGACGCCGACGGACACGTAGGCGGCGTGGTTGCTCTCACCGGCGGCGTCGGTCATCAGCCCGCCGGCCTCGGTCCGGCGCGGCCACGAGCCGTCGGCCCGCTGGGTCAGCCGCAGCCACTCGTAGGCCAGCCGGGCCGGCCCGCGCAGCCCGCACACCGACAGCGCCATGGCGCACTCGACGTGGTTCCAGGCGTCGATGTGGCCGTCCGGCCAGCCGATCGCCCCGGACGCCTCCTGCCCGGCGGCGATGGCCTGCCCCGTGGCAAGGATCTCCTGCTCGCTCAGCACTCCAGCCACGAACGGCACGGGGCCAGCCACGGCGCTGGCGTACTGCCCTGTATCGATGTGGGACACGTTGTCAGGCACGGGCAGAAGCCTGCGCGGGCGAGACCGGGATGGGCAGGAACCGGGCGTGCTGCGGCTTGCGCGCGTACACGACGATGCTCTTGCCGATGAGCGGGTTGAGCGCCCGCTCGGCCGCCTGGGTCAGCGGCGGGTGCTTCATGATGTCCCAGACCAGCAGCCGGTGGTAGGCGCGGGCCAGCGGGTGGGCGTCGTTGTGCACGCCGACCGCGCACTTCAGCCACCAGTACGGCGAGTGCAGCCCGTGCGCCCGGTGATGCCCGCCGACCTCGAAGCCGGCGGCGCGCAGCTTGGCCTCCAGCTCGGCACGGGTGTAGATGCGCACGTGCCCGCCGGGGGTGTTGTGGTAGTCGTCGGAGAGCCGCCAGCAGATCCGCTCCGGCAGCCAGGCCGGCACGGTCACCGCGAGCAGCCCGCCGGGCCGCAGCACCCGGGCGATCTCCCCCAGGGCCCG
>Ga0126383_10001903_pt1 | contig 13225 bp, 15 predicted proteins | sample PanSoiMetPlot_35_FD_96882 | JGI IMG/M metagenome (GOLD analysis project Ga0126383, IMG submission 96882) | Tropical forest soil microbial communities from Panama - MetaG Plot_35 | ecosystem: Environmental > Terrestrial > Soil > Tropical forest > Bulk soil | place: Panama | collected 2016-02-17
GCCGCAGACGCACCGTCGCGCGGCGATCGCCAGGGCAGGCCGGCTGCGGCCCGCACGGAAACCACGCATCCGGCTGCCCACGGCGGCCACCCAGGAACCCCAGTGCCGGAGGCAAGGCATGGCAGAGCATGATCTGCACTGGCACCTGGAGATCAGCGACAACCACGGCATGCTCGCCTCCGCCGACGTGACGATCACACAGCAAACCGCCCGGACCGCCCGGGCGTCGTTGCGCGCCGCGGCCGGGCACCTGGCTCCGGGCATTCGCTCCCGCCTGGTCGATGCCGTCCTGGACCTGCCCGAGCTGCACGGCGGTGCCCACCTGGAAGCCGCCTTTCCGCTCGGCGACAGCGAGACTTTGTACCGGCTCCGTGAGCGGTGCACCGACGTCACAACGCACCCGGCCGGCGCCACCGCGCTGTTGGAGGCCAACATCGGGCTCGGCCAAACCTCCCGCGCCGGCGCGCGCCAGCCCGGCACCGCCATCGCTCCTGTGATCACGCCCGCTGAGCGGTGATTCGCCGCCAGGTGCTCGCACCACAACCGGTAGCAGGCCAGGCCGGTTAGCCATCGGTCAGGCGGGCGCGCTGTGGTGCACTACGGAGTAGTGCTTCATCTCGTCGATGTCGGCGACGAACGGCCGCACCGCGGTGAAGAACTCGCCGAAGCGCGGGCTTGCGCGAAAACCCTGCTCGTGGCCCTCGACGGAGTCCCATTCCATGCGCACCACGAAGCGCTCCGGTTCCTCCACTCCCCGGGCCACCTCGTAGGCCAGGCAGTGCGGATCCGCATCCAGAACCTCGCCGGCCTTCTGGTACGCCGTTACGAAGCCCTCCGCCTTAGCGGCCGGCACCGTGTAACGGATGTATTCGACGACCATGACGCCTCCTGGATACTTCGCATTAACAATACAATACTGTATTGTATTGGTATGGGTGGAACGGCGTCAACCGCGGGCCGTCACCGCGGCCGGGCCCGCGACCCCGGCATCGACGCGCGGGTGCTCGCGGTCGCTCACCGGCAGCTGTCCGAGCTCGGTTACGAGGCCATGTCCGTCGCCGCCGTGGCCCAGGAGGCCGGCACCACCCGCCAGGCCCTGTACCGGCGCTGGCCGGACAAGGCCAGCCTGGCCGCCGACGCGCTCAAGGCCGCAGCGGACGCCGGGCCCGCGGTCGCCTCCGAGGATCCGCTGGCCGACCTGGGCGCCGAACTGGCCGATTTCCAGCGGGGCATCTCCCGCCCCGGGCGGCTGTCTCTGGTCGGCACCATGCTGCAAGACGGCACCGCGCCCGAGGCGCGCACGCGCTACCAGGCGCAGATCATCGCCCCCCGGCGGCGCCGCATCCGTGCGATCCTCGAGCGGGCCCAGCGGCTGGGGCTCATCGACGCCGACGCCGACCTCGAGGTGGCGGTCACCTTGGGCACCGGATCCTGGTACGCCCGTGCCCTCGCCGGCGATGACCCGCCCCCCGACTGGCCTGCCCGTACCGCCGCCCTGGTGTGGCGGGCAGCCGGCGGGCTCACCGCACCCGAAGCCCCGCAGCGGTCGAGCGGCACTGTGCCGCCCCGGCAGCGGCGTTCCTGGACGGAGCGCTAGAGGCTGGCGCCTATGTCGTGGGCTGGGGGGTCAGGAGCTGGATTGGGCCGGAGTTGGGGACTTGACCGTTCAGCACGAGGAAATCGGTGAGCCCGTCGTGGTTGTAGTCAAGTGCGTAAGCGCGGTCACCTCCGCCGGCGGTCGTTTCCGGGATCGGCTGCGTGGCGAAGCCGCCGGTGGCGTTGCCGAGCAGCAGGTAGTCCGGCGCGTTGGTGGTCCCGGGCGCGGACGGCCATGGCGAGCTTGGCGCGGGTGATGCCGCCGCCTCCCGGCCGGTGGGCGGGTGTGCCGCCACGCGCCGGCCGGCCCCCGCCCGCGGCTGGGTGGAGCGTCTCGACGGGCCGCTCTTTCATAGGTAACAATCTGGGAACAGCGCCGACTACGTGGCAAGATCAAAGATGAGATGCCCACGGACCTGACTGTGATTCTCGAACACCGGCCGGGAGAGCTTGCCCGGCTGGGGGAGATCACTGGCGAAGTCGGCGTCAGTATCCGTGGTCTTGCGGCGTTCACTGGTGAGGGCAGGGGTGTCGTCCACCTGCTCCTCGACGACGAAACGGTTGCCCGGTGCCGGGAGGCGCTCGAGCGCGCCGGGATGGGGATCGCAGACCAGCGCGAGGTGCTGGTGGTCGACCTCGAGGATAAGCCCGGTACCCTCGGCGAGTTGACTCGGCAGCTTGCCGAGGCCAACGTCAACATCGAGCTTGCTTACACCACTTTCGGGGGGGTGAAGGTCGTGATTGCCACCGATGACCTGACCAGCGCTCGCGCCGCGCTCCCGTAGGCTCCGTCGGCGGCTGGCGTCATACTCGCCCGTACTGGCTGTCGCATACGACGCACAGAGTATTGCGCCCATCGGCGTGCAGCTCGTGAAAAATATGCTGCACCTGCTCAACGGGACGGGCTGGCCGGCCCGGGTGGCGCGGCGGCCGGGCCATTTCCCGCACGGCGCGGCCATGCGTCCCGGTAGTCACAGCGGGCCGGAGCCGGCTCTCATCGGCCGTCACCGCGACCGGTGCGGGTTCGGTGCCGGGCGCCCCCCGTGGCTGGGGTCGCCTGGCCGCAGCCCGGAGCGCGGCCGCGGCCAGCGCCGCGAAAACGGCGACGGCCAGCGGAACGTTCCGCGTCATCCGGTTCTTCATGCGGGTCTCCTGGCCTACTGAGCCCGGGCGGTCCGGGATGCGCCGGTCAGCCGGGCACGGGCCAGCGCCTTGGCCCGGACCACGTCGGGGTCTCGCGGGTCGGCAGGCAGGTCCTCTAGCCAGCGGCGCTCACGCCGGATCCTCGTCGTGCCGATGCGGATGCGCTTCATATCCTCACCAACCGCCATCTCCACAGGCCGGTAACGGGTAGTCCCCACCGCCTTCGGCGACCGTCTTGCGCAGGTCCTGGCGGTGCGGCGAACACCTCACCGACCACGCCACGAGCCCAGCGCATTCGCGCGACTGCGGTCTCCGGGTGATCGCCGAACTCCTGGGCCACCCGCTCAGCGCACCCCCGGCTGCCGTAGGCACGTACGGCCGCGGTGATGGCCTTCCGGACCTGACCGGCGCTGGCCCCATCGGAGCGCTGCAGCATCGACGCGAACAAGGCGTCGGCCCAGACCGCGCTGGTGCCGGGACGGTACATCACTAGCTGCATCTCAGCCCCCTGACAGGTTGGCCTTTCGTACTTACGACGCTATGGAGGGTGGCGGCTGGCGGCGTCCGCCTGGCGGATGAACTTCACCGGCTCCGTACGTCCCGTGGCCTACGCCTCGTGACCGCCACACCGGCAGCCCTGCCGCCGCTGGCCCACGCAAACAATGGCGCCAGCCGCGATAACAGCGGCCGGCCGGGGTTTCCGGCTGCTGGATCAGGCTTGTCACCGGTCCGCGGCCCGGCGCGGGGATGGCCGGACGCCGAACGCGACCTTCGTCCATATCGCAGCCCTCTCCTATCTGGGTTTCAGTTATGAGGCTACGAGCGCGGGGGTTTCACCGAGGTAACACGGCGGCAGCGTTCATCCCGACCTCAGCACCCGCCTGGCCGTGGTGGCCGCAACCAGCACCACCGCGCTTTTGCTGCCGGCCGCGCACCAGGCCGCCGCGCAGAACGCGCGGGTCATCGCGTGGTCAGGGCACGGATGGCGTCGTTGAGGTAGGCGCGGCGCCCGGCCCGGGTCGCGGGCAGGACGCCGGGGGTTGAGTGGGCGAGCTGGCCGTGCCCGAGGTAGGCGCTGTAAGCCAGGAGCGCGCGCCGGCGGGCTTCGGCCTGGGGAAATCCGAGGTGCCGGAGCACCGTGGTGATCAGGCTCAGCCGGGCGGCGGTGACCCGCTCGAGCGCCGGCGCGACCGCGGGGTGGGCGGCGCTGGCCAGCAGTGCCGGGCCGACCCGGTCCTGCTCGGCGCGCTCGATCACGCCGGCCACCAGGTGCCGGAACTGGCTGGCTGGCGGGTCGTGGGAGGCGGTGACCTCCGCGGCCACGTCGGTCGTCGTTTCCTTTTCCCAGCGCCTGATCGCGGCCTCGAGCAGCGCGTCCCGGTTCTCGAAGTGCCAGTAGAAGCTGCCCTTGGTAGCGCCCAGGCGGGCGGCGAGCGGTTCGACGCTCACCGCGGCCAGGCCGCCGTCCGCGATCGCGCCCAGGGCGGCGGTGATCCAGTCGTCGCGGGTGAGCCGCCGGTGGCCGCTTGCGTTCTGCTCCGCCATAACTGTACGGTACCGTATGGAGCTTCCATACGGCAGCGTATGGAAGCCGGGCAGAGGGAGGTAGTGATGGGTGCTGGCCGGTACGACGTGATCGTGGTGGGGGCCCGGGTGGCCGGCGCGGCCACCGCGATGCTGCTCGCCCGGCAGGGGCTGCGGGTGCTGGCGGTGGACCGGGTCTCGTTTCCCCGTGACACCATCTCCTCCCATCAGCTCCAGGTCCCGGGCGGGGCGCTGCTGCACCGGTGGGGCCTGCTGGGCAAGCTGACGGCGGCCGGGACGCCGCCGGCCAGCCGGGTGCGATTCGACGCCGGCGGCGGCCTGGTCATGGACGGGCGGTTTCCCGCGTATGAGGGCGTGGACGCCATCTACAGCCCGCGGCGGACGCTGCTCGATGCGCTCCTGGTCGGGGCGGCGCGCGAGGCCGGGGCGGAGGTCCGCGAGAACTTCCGGGTGACGCAGGTGACGGCCTCCGGCGACCGGGTCACCGGGATACGGGGCAGTGCCCGCGGCCGCCCGGCCGTGACCGAGACCGCGAGCTTGGTGATCGGGGCCGACGGTAAACGGTCGCTGGTGGCCGACGCGGTCGGCGCGCGCCGGTACCGCGAGCGGCCAGTGCGGTCGTTTGCCAGCTATTCCTACTGGGCCGGGATTCCGCTCTCGGGTGGTGAGCTGTACCAGCGGCCGGGGCGCGCTGTGGCGGTCTTCCCCACCAACGACGAGCTCACCATGGTCTATGCGGCCGCGCCGATGACCGAGTTCGCATCGGCGCGTGCTGACCTGGAGGGCCATTACCTGCGCACGCTCGACCTATGCGGCGACCTGGGCGAGCGGGTCCGCAGCGGCAGCATGGCGGAGCGGCTGCGCACCACGCCCGACCAGCCCAACACGTTCCGGTGCTCGCACGGCCCCGGCTGGGCGCTGGCCGGGGACGCCGGCGTCGTCATGGACTCGATTTCGGCGCAGGGCATGACCAACGCGCTGCGCGACGCCAGTTACCTGTCCGCCGCCGTCGTCGCGGGGCTTGGTGGCGGCCGACCACTGGCCGGCGCGCTGCACGACCATCAGCGCCGGCGCGACCGGGCCGTCCGCGGCAGCTACGACTTTACCGTCGGCCTCGCCGCTTTCCCCCCGGCCGGGCCCGCCCAGCGCCTCTTCCTCGCCGCCGTCGCCGCCGACCAGCGGGAGACCGACCGGTTCCTCAGCGCGTTCACCGGCATCGTGCCGCCGCAGGACTACTTCACCCCCGGCACGGTCGCGCGCATCCTCGGCTCGCAGAGCATCCGCAAGCTCACCACAGCCACGGCGAACAAGCTGCGCTCCGGCCTGCGACAACGCGATCCCGTCGCCAGGCCGTAGCCGCCGCCCTGCCCGTCGGGGTAGCCGGCGCACTGCACCGCAAGATCGGCCGCCAGCCAGCAGCGGGATCACTTGCCCGGTCCAGCTGAACAGGGCAGCCATGGCTGGGACACTTTCCCCGGGAGGTCGCGCTGATGGTGGTGCTTGACGGCGCGTCGCTGACGATCGATTCCCTGGCTGCCGTCGCCGAGGGGCGGGATGAGGTCGCCCTGGCCCCAGCGGCGCGTGACCGGATGGCCGCGACGCGGGAGGTGGTCGAGGAGGCGCTGCGGCAGAACGTCCCCGTTTACGGCCTGACGACCGCTCTTGCGGAACGAAAGAGCGTCGCGCTTGACGCTGCGGCGCGTGAGGGGTTCAGCCGGTTCCTGATCAGGGGTCACCGCATGGCCCAGGGACCGCCCGCGCCGCCCCGGGTCGTGCGGGCCGCGATGGTCTGCCTGGTGAATGGCTTTGCCAAGGGCGCGGCTGGGGTGCGCCCCGAGCTCGCCGAGATGATCGTCGGCGCCTTGAACCGTAGCGCTGCGCCGGCGGTGCGCAGCCTCGGTTCGGTGGGCCAGGCCGATCTGGGCCCGCTAGCCGACCTGGCGGAAGGCCTTATTCACGAGACCGGCTTCATCCTGGAAGACAACGAGGGCCTGGCGCTGGTCAACAACAATGCCTTCGCCACCGGCTGGGCCGCGCTGGCCGAGCTCGCCGCCGAGCAGCTGCTGGGGGAAGCCGACGTGGCTGCCGCGCTCGACCTGGAGGCGTTCGCGGCCAATCTGAGCCCGCTCCATCCCGTGGTCGCCGAGGTCCGGCCCTACCCGGGCCTGGCCGTCGCGGTCCGCCGCCTGCGCGCGCTGCTTGCCGGGAGCTCGTTGTTCGAGCCGGGTAACGCGCGGAACCTGCAGGACCCGCTCACGTTCCGCAGCATCCCGCAGATCCTCGGCGCGGCCAGGGACGCACTGGCCTACGTCCGGAGCATGATCGAGACCGAGCTGAATTCCGCCCAGGGCAACCCCGCTGTCGTTCTGGCGGAACGGCGCATCGTGTCGGTCGGCAACCTCGACGTGGTGCCGGTCGCAGCCGCGCTCGACTTGGCCCGCATCGCCCTTGCCACGGTGGTGACCTGTGCCGCCGAACGGACGGTCAAGCTCCTGCAGCGCCCGCTGTCTGGCTTGCCGGCCGGGCTGGCAGCCGAGCCGGACACCGGCGAGGAGGCCCTCGCCGAGTTCGCCGTCGCCGCGCAGGCCATCGCGGCGGAGGCGCGCACGCTCGCCCACCCGGTTTCCTTCGAGGTCGTCAGTTCGAGTAAGGCCGAAGGGATCGAGGACCGCACCACGATGGCCCCGCTGTCGGCGCGGCGCCTGGCAGAAATGGCCGACCTCGCCGCCCGGGTTATCTCCCTTGAGCTATTTGTCGCGGCCCAGGCGATCGACCTGCGCCGGCCCACCCGCCTTGGCGAGGGCACCGGGCGAGCGCTGCGCCTGGTACGCGAGCTGGCCGGCTTTACCGCCCGCGGGCAGGCCCCGCCCGCGGACCTCGAGCCATTGGTGGAGGCGGTCCGGGCGGGCCGCTTCGCCCGGGCTGCCGGGCTAGGCTCATAACCAGTTCCGCCGCGTCACGACGACACGCACTGACCGTCTTGTGTGATTCGGGCTAGCGGGTCACGTTCCAGGCGTCAAGCACGTCGGGGTCCTGGCCGGGGGCCGCAGCACCCAGGATCGGATGCAGGTCCATGGACGGTGAGTACTTGCTGGCCGGCACCGTGCGGCCCAGTGCCTCAGCCATGGCCCGGACGTGGTGCGGCCCGGCGCCACAGCAGATGCCCACGTAATTCACCCCCAGATCGCGGGCGGCCATCGCGAAGTCGGCCATCTCAAACCTGGTACAGCTGAAGGGGTCAAGCGCCAGCGGGAAGACCCGGCCCGCACCCTCGGCCCGCAGCGATTCCATCGTCGGCGAGGCCTCGTCGGTGCGGTACCCAACCGGCTGCGCCGCCACGGCGCAGCCGACCTGTTCCCTGATCCTGGCGATCAGCGGCAGCATGGTGGCGGGCCCGCGGTCGCAGTTCAGCCCCACGATGGTTGCGCCGTGGTCGGCCAGGATCTTGCACGCCTCGACGTAGTCGTAACCGTCCCAGGTCTTGGCCGGCTGGGTAGTCGCCAGCGTCACCATGGCCGGCAGGCCAAGCTCCTGGCTCACTTCCAGGGCGATCAGCGCCTCGCCCAGGTAGTCGTTGGTCTCAGCGATGACAAAGTCGATGCCCTCCTCGGCCGCCCAGCCCAGCTGCTCGGCATACATCGCGCGCACCATGCCCGCGGTCGCCGCGTCCTGCGGGTCATAGGCCCAGGTATTGCACACGTTGCCGGCCACCAGGGCGCCCCCTTCCGCCGCCACCTGGCGGGCCAGCCGCACCGCGTGCCTGTTCATCGCCTCCAGGTCAGACTCACGGCCCAGCTGACGCAGCTTCTCACGATGGGCGTAATAGGTCAGCGCCACCATGACGTCAGCGCCCGCACGCAGGAACTCCCGGTGCAACTCGGCGACCGCATCAGGGAAATCCAGCACCACCTCGGGCACGTACGCGCCCGCCTTCACATAACCCCTGCGCTCCAGCTCAAACACATATCCCTCGGCCCCCAGCACAACGCCGCCGGCCAGGCGGTCCGCCAGGGTCGACCCCACTGCCGCCATAATCGCCTCCCCCTTCCTCGCTCGCGGGTCGTTTACTACCCTCCCGCAAACCGGCCGGCACTGACCAGCCGGTTCCCCGAATGGGTCATTTGGCGTGACCGCGGTTCGTGACGCGTGCGTACTGTCGGCCGTTTCCCGTCGGGTCCCGGCCGAGCAGTTCGCCGGGTGGTGCGGCGGGCGTGGGCTGTGGCCCGGCAGCGGCCGAGTGCGCCTTGTGCAGCGCGACCCCGGCCACGACCAGGGTGATTCCGGCCAGGTCCTGGCCGGTGGGGATTTGCCGCAGCACGATCGCGCCAATGAGGGTGGCGAACACCGGCAGGAGCGCCAGCATCAGGGCGAAGGTCGCCCTGGGCAGCCTGGCCATGGCCAGCTGGTCGGTGACGTAGGGGATCACCGAGGAGCACACGCCTACCCCGGCGCCGGCCAGCAGCAGCACCGGCTGGGAGAACGCTGGCAGGGCCTGGCTGAGCCCGGCGGGCGTCACGGCCACGGCGGCGACCAGCATGGCGGCGCCGAGCCGGTCGATGCCGCCCATCGACCCGGCCTGGCCCGGCGTGCCGTGGCGGGCGTTGGCGATCCGGTGCCCGAGGACGACGTAGGCGATGAACAGGGCGCAGTTGCCGAACGCGAAGGCGAACCCCAGCGGCTGGCCGGTGAGCCGGATTTGGGTGATCGCGGCTACGCCGGCGGTGGTCAGGACCAGGGCGGCAGCGTTGCGCTTGGTCCGTGCCCCGAGGGCGGCGAGCAGGACAGTGCCGAGGAACTCGATCGCTCCCACGGTGGACAGCGGCAGCCGATCCACGGCCAGGTAGAACAGGCAGTTCATGGCGGCGAGGACGACGCCGAGGGCGGCCAGCACGGGCAGTCCCCGGCGGCCTGCCCACAGCGCCCGGCGCCACGGGCGGCGCCAGGCGGCGAAAACAGCCGCAGCGGTCACGATCCGCAGCCAGGCGACCCCCAGCACGTCGACCCGCGCGAACAACAGCACCGCGAACGACGGCCCGAGGTAGTGGAACACCGCGCTGGTCACGAAGTACGACTGCGCCGGAATCCGGGCGGCCAGTTGCGTCGGGCTGCGCACCGCTGCATGATACGAAGGCGGATATAGGCAAGAGAATGGCAAGACGCAGGAAGGACCGCTCAAATACCTTCTGAACGAAGCTATCAGCCCGTCCAGGCCTTCGAACCACTGGACGCCATCGATCGGGGCATCATCGCGCAGTTGCACGGCGATGCCCGGCTCCGGATCGCCGAACTGGGGCGGCGGGTGGGCCTGTCCCCGCCCGCCGTGGCAGATCGGATGCGGCGGCTCGAAGAAAGCGGCACCCTCTCCTACCGTGCCGAGGTGGACCCACGGGCGCTGGGGTACCCGGTCTGTGCCATCGTCCGGGTCAGCCCCCGGGCCGGGGACCTGAGGGTTATCCCCGGCGTCGCACAGCAGACCCCCGAGGTCACCGAGTGCTACCGGATCACCGGCGAAGACTGCTATGTCATGAAGCTCTACCTGCGGTCCCTCGACGATCTCGAACCGATCATTGACCGGTTCACCCCCCACGGGCGCACCACCACGTCGATCGTGCACTCCGCGCCGGTACCGCCGCGGCCGCTGCCCCTCAGCGACGGCGACGCGGTGTGACAGTACCCAGATACGGGTCGGCCGCTGCCAGGCTGGGCGTGGCCGGGTCTGGTGGGGGCGGCGCGGGCCGGCCGCTGTTGTCAGGAGCCGGGGGTGGCCAAAATGGCGGCGAGGTCGAGCCGGTCGAGGCGGTCGGGGTCGATGACCGAATCGATCTCGGCGATCTTGCCGTTGAAGACGGTGAAGGCCATCACCGCGATCGGCCGCTCGGCGACGGTGATTACGACTCCTGCGGCACCGTTGACGAGGGCCGGCCGAACCAGCGCCGAGGGCTGGGCGAACATGAGGGCCTGCCCGGCCACGGCGGCGGCACCGGTGAGGATACCCGAGGCGTCGCGGCGCTTGACGCCGCCGTCGGCGCGCAGCACGACCTCGGGGTCGAGGACGGTTACCAGCGCGTCGAAGTCGCCGCGGCGGGCAGCGGCGAAGAACGCGTCGACCACCTGCCGCTGCCGGGTGAGGTCGGGGTCGGGGGCGGCCGCTCCCTTTACCCGGCGCCGCGCCCGGCTGGCGAGCTGCCTGGTCGCGGCCGGGGAGCGGTCCACGATGGGGGCGATCTCGTCGAAGGGCAGATCGAACATGTCGTGCAGCACGAACGCCAGCCGCTCAGCGGGAGCGAGCGTGTCCAGCACGACCAGCAATGCGAGGCCAACGGAGTCGGCGAGCAGCGCCTCGGTCTCCGGCCCGGTCGTTCTGTCATCAGGGCCGATGACCAGGTCGGGGATGTGGACCTCCAGCGAGGTCTCCCGCCGCACGTTACGCGAGCGAAGGACGTCGAGGCATACCCGGGCGACCACCGTCGTCAGCCAGCCGTCAAGGTTGTCCACGCCGCCAGCTCCCGCCCGGCTGAGCCGCAGCCACGCCTCCTGGACGGCGTCGTCGGCGTCGCTCAGCGAGCCGAGCATGCGGTAGGCCACCCCCCGCAGCCGGGGGCGGTTCGCCTCGAACCGCTGTACTAGCTGGTCACCCTCACCCATCGGTCACAATCCTCCGTGCCTGCCCGTCATAGCAGTGACGAACGGCACCCGGCCGATGTGACGGGCAGACGTGATGCACCCGGGTAACCCGGATCGGTACCTGGCACCGGATCAACGTCACCACCAGCCGGGTGCCAGACGCTCGATGAGGCTGCCACCGTGGCAGCCCGTCACGACAGCGAAGGTAGCGATGACATGAACGTGCTCATGATTCGATCCAAGGTCAAGGCCGGCAGCGCCGCGGAAGTCGAGGCGGCGGTCACGAAGATGTTCTTGGCGATCGAGCAAGCCCAGCCAAGCAGGGTCCGTTACGCATCGTGCAGGCTTCCCGACGGTGTCACCTACGTGGCCATGCTGGCGCTGGAGGACCCGGCAGCAAACCCGCTCGCGGGGATACCTGCCTTCACCGAGTTTCAGGAGAACCTGAAGCGGTGGCTCGCCGAGCCGCCAAGCGTCGAGCAGCTCACCGTCGCCGGGTCCTATCACCTCTTCTAACAGAAGGCGTTTCCGCCGAGGCGGTGAAGAACCCGATCAGGATGGGCGTGATCGCCTCGGGCGGGATGTTGTGGTCGTATCCGTCGATCATCTGCAGCCGCGCTCCCGGGGTGGCGGCGGCCTGGTCGGCGACCGAGCGCCGGAACCAGGCTGGGCTGTTGGCGCCGCCGAGAATCAGGACGGGCGTGGTGATGCTCGCCAGTTCGGCGGTGGGAACTCCGCCGGCGGTGACGGCCACGTCGTAAGGGAGCGTGGGGGTGAGGGCTTCCAGGGCCGTGGCCCACGGGGCACCGTCCAGTTGCGCGAGCATCTCCGCTGGCACGCGGGCGATCTCCGACATCCAGAATCTGACGGCCTCGCCCCGCCGCCCGGTCCTGACCAGCTCGCCGATGTGTTCCGCCGGGTCGAGGGCCGGCTGCGGGGTGTCCTCGTTGGGGAACGGTGCCTCATAGGCGGCGATGCCGGCCAGCGGCAGGCCTGCCGCAGCGGCTCGCAGCGCGATCGCCGCGCCCGAGGAGTGGCCGAACGCGAACGGTGGTTCGGTCCCGGTCGCGGCGGCGACCGCGGCGAGGTCGTCGTACTCCCGCTGCGGCGTGAACGGGGCGGTGTCGCCGCTGTCACCTCGCCCGCGGCGGTCGTAGGTGACGACGGTGAAGCGCCGCCGGAGTTCTTCTGGTGCGACGAAGGTATGGCGCGTGCAGAACGCTCCGACGCTGACTATCAGCACCGGGCCGTCGCCGGTCGTGTCATATGCGATCTTGGTGCCATCGGCTGACCTGGCGATGTTCACGGTCGCTCCTTCTCTTCACTGATCTCTTCCGATTAGACCTCGTCCTGCGCCGCGTTTCATCGGCTGCCCGCTGCACGCGCTGCGATGCCCTGGTCCTTCACCCAGACCGCGTCCCACCATCCTCCGCGGCTCGGCCGCCCATTAGCCGCACGGTCGCCGCCGGGCTCGTTCCGGCGGTGGCGGTGTGTTAGTACTGGTTGATGGCGCGCGAGCGGGGTGGCAAAGAGGCACCGGCGCCGTCTGCGGGGGGTGGTGTTGCCCGCCGGCCCGATGACCTGTTTCGGGCGGTGCCCCTGCTGCGCGACCCCGGCGCGTCGGAAAGCCTGACGACGGTGCTGGTCGCCTTCGGCGCCAACGTGCTGATCGCGGTGGCGAAGTCCGTCGCTGCCGCAGTTACCGGGTCGGCGTCGCTGGTGGCCGAGGCGGCGCATTCGTGGGCCGACGCCGGCAACGAGATCTTCCTGCTGATCGCCAACCGGCGGTCCCGCCGTCCGCCCGACGCCGCGCACCCGCTCGGCCATGGCCGGGAAGCATACGTGTGGTCGCTGTTCGCCGCGCTCGGGCTGTTTGTGGCGGGCGCCGCGGTGTCGGTCACGCACGGCATCCAAGAGCTCGTCCACCCGGAGCCAGCCAGCCACTTCGCCGTCGGGTACGTCGTGCTGGCGGTGTCGTTCGTTTTGGAGGGAATCTCGTTCCTGCAGTCGGTACGTCAGGCCAAACCCGAAGCCGAGTCCGCGCAGCGGGACCTGATCGAGCACGTGCTGGCCACCTCCGATCCCACCCTGCGGGCGGTGTTCGCCGAGGACTCCGCCGCCCTGATCGGCTTGGTCATCGCGGCGGCCGGTCTGGCCGCCCACCAGGTGACCGGTTCGGTGGTTCCGGACGCGGCCGGGTCGATCCTGGTCGGCGTGCTGCTGGCTGTCATCGCGATCGTGTTGATCAACCGCAACCGGCGGTTCCTCGTTGGCCAGGAGGCTGACCCCCGGGTGCGTAAGGCCGCTATTGAGGCCC
>Ga0126383_10001905_pt1 | contig 13223 bp, 9 predicted proteins | sample PanSoiMetPlot_35_FD_96882 | JGI IMG/M metagenome (GOLD analysis project Ga0126383, IMG submission 96882) | Tropical forest soil microbial communities from Panama - MetaG Plot_35 | ecosystem: Environmental > Terrestrial > Soil > Tropical forest > Bulk soil | place: Panama | collected 2016-02-17
ATTTTTTTCATATGACATCTCTCTATTGAACACTTCGCCGAAATGGCGGGCGACGCTTCGGGCCACTTCGCCTATCTCGACAGGGCGGCCTAACAATTTTTGCAGGGAAGTCACACCGTGACCGCGAATGCCGCACGGAACAATCAGTTGAAAGTAATTCAAATCGGTGGTGAGGTTGAACGCGAAACCGTGCATCGTAACCCAGCGCGAGATGCGAACTCCTATCGCCGCGAGCTTTTCCTCTCCCACCCAGACGCCCACGAAATCGCCCCCGCGCGGTTCCGCTTCCACCCCGAAATCGCGCGCCGCGCGGATCAACACTTCCTGAATGTCGCTGACATAACGGCGAATGTCCTGACGCCCGGGCGGTAACTTGATGATCGGATATCCGACCAGTTGGCCGGGGCCGTGATAGGTCACATCACCGCCGCGACCCGTTTCAAACAGCTCGACGCCGAATCGGACGCGGGTCGCGTCGTCAGCCAGAACGTTCGCGCGGTTGGCCGCCCGTCCGAGCGTGATGACGTGCGGATGTTCGAGCAGCAGGAATTGATCTGGAATTTCGTCGCGCTTGCGCCGTTCGACCAGATCGCGCTGCAGCGCATGCGCTTCGTCGTATGGCGTCAACCCCAGGAAACTTATTTCGCAGACTCGCATCGGGAATACGCATCGCTTAGGAGCGCGCCCGAGCGCGCGTCGCTTGGGCGCGCGCTCAGCTTCGATCAAAGACAGCTTGAAGAAACCGGGCGCGCAGTAAGCGTTGCGCGGCCGGGCGCGACCTTCAATACGGCTTTTACAGCAGCGCTGAAATACGGCTTTTACAGCAGCGCCGAGAAATCGGTCGTCTCAATCGTCTTCTTGATGTGGGCGAGAAACTGGTCGCCGACCGCGCCGTCAATGATGCGGTGGTCGAACGACAGGCTCACCACGCCGATGTGGCGAATCGCAATCGCGTCGCCGTCATCGGTCTCGACCACCCATGGTTTCTTGTGAATGCCGCCCAGTCCCAGGATGGCCACCTGCGGCTGGTTGATGATCGGCGCCGCCGCGTAACCGCCAAAGAGGCCGAAATTGGTGATCGAGAAAGTTCCGCCGGAGACTTCGTCCGGTTTGAGTTGTTTGCTGCGCGCGCGATTGGCAAGGTCTTGCGAAGCCCGCGCCAGCCCCGTGACGCTCAGAGCGTCGGCCTGTTTAATCACCGGCACGATCAATCCCCAGTCGAGCGCGACGGCGATGCCGATGTTGTAATCGCGCTTGTAGACGATGTTCTCGCCTTCGACCGAAGCGTTGACAACCGGTATGACCTTGAGCGCGTCAATCGCGGCTTTGATGACGAAAGGCAGAAAGGTCAGCTTCACGCCGTTCTGCGCCTCGAACTGCTTCTTCACGCGCTCGCGCAACCGGGCGACGTTCGTGAAATCAACCTCGAAGAAGGAGGTGACGTGCGCCGAAACGCTCAGGCTATTGAGCATGTTCTCCGCGATCTTGCGGCGCATATTGCTCATCGGCTCGATGGTCACGCGGTCGCCAGGCGCGCCCGCGGGAGCGGGTGGAGCGGGCGCCGGCGCCGGAGCGGGTGGGGCAGGCGCGGGAGCAGGCGCGGCGGGCGCACCCTTGCGCCGTTCGATGAAATTGAGAATGTCGTCTTTGGTGACGCGTCCGCCCAGGCCGGTGCCCGAAACCTCGTCGAGATTGACGCCGTGTTCGCGCGCAATGTTGCGAACCAACGGTGAGGACCGCGCTCTCCCCGCCGCCTCCGGAGCCGGGGCGGGCGGCGCTTGAAGCGTCGCTCTCGCCTGTGGCGTCACGGGAGGCTGTGGCGGCGCGGCTTGCGGCTGTGGCAGTGTTGGGACTTGAGATGGCAAGGGCCTCGAATCCCCGTCGGCCTGTGCGGGCTGCCCCACGCCCGGGCGGGTTTCAATCGCAGGCTCTTCCCGGGCATGAGCGACCTCGCCAGCCGTCGGAGGGGACGGCGCGGGGGCCGCCCCGGCCGCCGCCGCGGCAGACACTCCCGCGCCCGCTTCGCCGGCCTCTCCCAAGCGCGCGATCACAGTGTTGATCGCGACGGTGTCGCCCTCCTTCGCCAGAATCTCGGTCAGCACGCCCGCCGCGGGCGCCGGGATTTCAGCGTCAACCTTGTCGGTCGAAATCTCCAGCAACGGCTCGTCGCGCTGCACGGTGTCACCGACTTTCTTCAACCATTTGACTATCGTTCCCTCAGCGATGGATTCGCCCATCTGAGGCATCAAGACATCAGTAGCCATTCATCTTCTCCTATTCAATACATTTCGTATTCGCGCAGTTCTGATCAGAGCAGTATATCAACAGTCGCCTGTCGGGTGGCTAAATGCTCGTCGCCATCCCATGAACCGCTTCAGCCGCTTCCATCACAGCCTCCGACAGCGTCGGGTGAGCATGCATTATAAGCCCAAGCTCTTCCGCCGTGGCCTCCAGCCCCATCGCCACGCAGGCTTCGGCCAGCAGGTCGGTGGCGTGCGGGCCGACGATGTGGACGCCGAGCACCTCGTCGTATTTGGCGTCAGTGATGACTTTGACGAAGCCTTCAGTTTCGCCCAGGATCATCGCCTTGCCCAGGGCCGAGAACGGGAATTTGCCGACCTTGACCTGATAGCCTCGCTCTTTAGCTTTCGCTTCGCTCAGACCGACGCTGCCGATTTCCGGTTCGCAGTAAGTGCAATTGGGCACGCGGTCGTAATTGATCGGTTGAGGATTGCGCCTCGCGATGTGTTCGGCGGCCAGGCAGCCTTCTTTTGACGCCACGTGCGCCAGCCAGGGTGTCGGGACGACGTCGCCGATGGCGTAGACGTTCGGTTCGGCGGTGCGCATAAACTCGTCAACCTTAATGTAGCCGCGTTCGACTTCGCACTTGGTGTTCTCAAGGCCAAGGCCATCGGTGTACGGGCGGCGGCCAACGGCCACGAGCAGCGTCTCGGCGCTGATCGTTCCCTGTTTGCCGTCGGCCCCGGTGTAAGTCACTTCGACGCCGCCTTCGTTGACCTTGGCCGACTCGAAGCGGGTTTTGACGAGCGAGGTGATGCCGCGCTTGCGGAAGGCCCTCAGCAACTCGGCGGAAGTCTCTTCGTCCTCGATCGGCACAAGCCGGTCCAGCATCTCGATGATCGTCACGTCCGAGCTGAATCTCTTAAAGACCGACGCGAATTCGACGCCGACCGCGCCCGCGCCCAGCACGATCATTGATTTCGGCACGTGACCGAAATCGAGCAGCTCATCGCTGGTCACGACGCGTGGAGACTCGATCTGCATTCCGGGGAGTAACCGCGGCGCCGATCCCGTCGCGATGATCACGTTTTTTGTAGGGATTTCTCGCCTCGGGCCGGCCCCGTCTTTCACCGTCACCCGGCCTTTGCCTTCAAATCTGCCAGTGCCTTTGAAGACCGTGATCTTGTGCTTCTTCATCAGAAAATCAACGCCCTTGGACAGCTTGGCGACGACCCGATTTTTTCGCGCCATGACCTTGTCGAAATGCAATTTGAAACCTTCGACGCTGACGCCGAATTCCGTCGGGTTGTTGACCAGATCGTAAACGTGAGCGGAGTGGAGTAGCTCTTTGGTGGGAATGCAGCCGCGTAACAAACAAGTGCCGCCGAGGTCTTTGTCTTTTTCGATGATCGCTGTTTTCAAACCGACTTGCGCGGCCCGGATGGCCGCCACATAACCTCCAGGCCCCGCGCCGATAACCGTGACATCAAATGATTCGGGCATTATTCTCCTCAAAAACCTACAGCAATGTCCTGGAAATTTGGAGGTGCGGAAGTAAGCCGAGATGATAATCAGCGGGTCGTGTTTTTGCAAAGCGGCTTGCCGAACGCCCGCTACCCCTCGCGGCGCCGATTCGGCATAATTGTTTTTATGGATCCAATTCTGCTTTACGATCGCAAGACCCTATCAATCCGCGAAGAAGCGTTATTCGAGAAGGATGTAATGGAGTTTTTCTATGGGACGCGGCTCGGCTTTTATATCACCGAGCTGTTTTTCAAAAACAGGCGCCCCACCGAACTCTACGCCCGCTTGCAGCGTAGCCCCGGATCGAAAGCGAAAATCAGAAAATTCGTCGAAAGCCACGGCATCAACCTCGATGAACTTGAGCGCCCAATCGAATCCTTCAATACATTCAATGAGTTCTTCATCAGAAAGTTGAAAGATTCAGCGAGGCCGATTGACCGCGATCCCTCCAGCCTGATCTCAATCGCCGATTGCCGCCTGTCCGCTTATCCGATCCGGGAAGACACAATCTATCCGGTAAAGGCCAGATCGTTCACGGTCGCCCAACTGGTCGGCGACGAAGAGATCGCCGCCGGTTACGTTGGCGGATTGTGTCTGATCTTCCGCCTGGCGCCGGTTGATTACCATCGTTTTGGCTACATTGATGATTGCGAGCAATCGCCGGTTACGGCGATCAACGGCTTCTATCGCAGCGTGCACCCGCTGTCGCTGAGAAGGATGAAAGCCGTCTTCACCGAAAACCGGCGCGAGTACTGCGTCCTCAAGACCGCGAATTTCGGCGAAGCGCTCCAGGTTGACGTGGGCGCCGTGTGCGTCGGCCGTATCGTTCAAAAACATCCCGACGGCGGGCGTTTCACGAGAGGCGAAGAGAAAGGATATTTTGAATTCGGCGGCTCGACGGCGATTTTACTGTTGAAGCCCGGCGCCGCGAAAATTGACGATGACATCGCGGATTATTCCGGCAGAGGGATCGAGACAATCGTGAGATACGGCGAAAAGATCGGCGGTAAATTTTGATTCCTGGCATTCTTCTTGCGGCGCAGCGCAATGGCGCCGAGGGCTTTGATCGCCGTTTTGGCCACTAAGGGGACGTCTTCCCAACTTACAGGACAGTCTGGAACCACGGATCAACGCAGATGCGACGGATTTCAACGGATAATCCACCTTTGTCGAGAATTAAAGGGGCAGTTTGGGCGGCCGCGATAGTCTTGCTGTCGGCGACTCTTTCCATGTGGATTGTCTGGCATGTCCCGGGGCTGGAGATGAGCGCGCGAGACTGGTTGATGCGGCAGCGCGGCCTGTTGCAGCCCCCGGACGACGTCGTGATCGTCGCCATTGACGAGCCGAGTCTCAAACGTTTCGGACGCTTCCCCTGGCCGCGATCGTTGATGGCGCGGGCCCTCGACTCTTTGACAAGCGCCCGGCCGAAGGCGATCGCGCTCGACGTGCTCTACGTCGAAACGACGACCAAAGCCGATGACGCCGCTTTAGCCTCGGCCGTCAAGCGCGCGGGCAATGTCGTAGTCGCGGCCCAGTTGACCGCGGGAGCGACGAATGAAGACGCAGTCGAGTGGCTGCGACCGTTGCCGGACATCGAATCGAACGCCGCCGGAGTCGGTCACGTTGACGTCCACACCGGGTTTGACGGGGTCGCCCGGACGTTGCCGCCGCGTGAAGCCGATGACCAGGGCGTCGCGCTATGGGCGATGGCGGTCGAGTTGATTCGAGTAGGCGACGGACTCGCAGCCGACGCCACCCGCGTATTGCCTCAGGCTGTCACTATCGGCGCCCGTATCCTGCCCATTACAACCAATCCGGACTCACACCTCATCGAATCGACGGGCGCGGGGACAGAGCGTCTGCGCGCAGCGAGATTGTTGATCGATTACATTGGACCGCCCGGTTCTTTCGCGCCACAGACGATCAGTTTCAGCGAAGTTATAGATGGACACGTCGATCCGCAGAAGCTGCGTAACAAGTATCTGCTGATTGGCGCGACGGCCGCCACGATCGGAGAACAGGTGGCGTCCCCGTTCATACAAAGTGTGAACGGCGGCCGATTGCGTAGCGATTTAATGCCCGGAGTCGAAGTGTTGGCGAATCAGATTAATACTATCCTCCGCGGGAGATTCTATCGCGAGGTCCCTGATTGGGTCGCCTTCCTCTGTTCAATATTGGCCGGCGCCGGAGTGATCATTTTTGCCGCGCTTGCGCAGGGAAATCATGAAATAGCGCGGCAAATTGCCGCGCTCGGGATTCTGTTGGCCTCGATTTTACTGACCTTTTATCTGGCGTTTTCCAGGTGGATGATTTTTCCGCCGGTCGCGCCCACGATCTTCGCCTTTGCGATTGCGACGCCGCTGACTTTATTACGGCGAGGGGTTGCGCTGAGCCGCGAGATAGATTCGAGAATAACGGAGTTGTCTAAGGCGGGACAGTCGTTATTGCCGGCGGCGCCCGACCGGACCGTGACGGAGCGATCCGGATTGATCGAGTCGGGAGGCAAAGCGGCGGAGTGGCTCTCGCGAAAATGGCCGCGGGGGGCGGAATGGAAGGCTCGCGAGTTGAAGGCGCTCAACCAGCAGTTGTTACAACGCGCTCAATTCATCGGTCGCGCGCTGTGGTCGATTGAAGACGGCCTGATCATCGCGGGCACCGACGCCAGAATCATCTTCGCCAATCCCCGCGCGGCGCAAATCCTCGGCCTCCCCGAACGGGCGCTCTTGGGGAGCGATCTCTTCGAGCGCGTCAGTGAGGCTGAATCCCTGCGCGCCCAACAATCCCCGACGATCGTCTCGCGCCTGCAATCGGCGGGGGCGGCGCGCGAAGCGCTGCGGCGGCTGCTGGAAGAGCGCGAATCCATAGAGCGCGAAATCACTCTCGGCTCCAACAACGCGCGACACTATTCCCTGCGCGTCTCATCAGTCGCCGACTCGGCCAACGGCGAGGTCTACGGAATAGTCGCGGTATTGACCGACATTACGCGACACCGAGAACTGCAGCGCACGCAGCGTGACGTCATGGCGCTGGTCACGCACGAATTGAAGACTCCCCTCACCGCGATTCAGGGGATGAGCGAGTTACTCTCGCAGTTCGAAATGGACGCGGCGCGGCGCCGCGAGATGCATTTGATAATCAACGACGAGGCGAAACGGCTGGCGCGCATGATCGACGAATACCTCGACCTCACGCGTTTGGAATCCGGGGCGCGTCAATTGAGGCTTGCGCCTTTGCGGATCGAACAACTTATGGAAAGGACCTTGCTGTTGCTCGATCCCGTGGCGGACCGCGCCGGAATCAAGCTAGTTCGCGACCTCTCCCCGGACTTGCCGCCGATCCTGGGCGACGCCGACCTCATCGCCCGCGCCGTGACCAACCTCGTCGACAACGCCATCAAATTCAGCCCCGTCAATTCAACCGTCACGGTCAACGCCCGCGCCGATGGTCCGGCGGTATTGATCGAAGTCATTGATCAAGGTTGCGGCGTCGCGCCTGAATTTCTGCCCCACATCTTCGAGAAATTCTATCGCGTGCCTCGCGCCGCGAACGCCGACGTCCCGGGCGCCGGGCTGGGATTGGCGCTGGTGCGCGAGGTCGCCGAGTTGCACAACGGGACGGCGACGGTCGAGAGTCAGCCCGGTAAGGGTTCGATTTTTGCGCTCTATTTATGGGAGAAACAGAAAGTAGATGCATAACTGTATTATCTCTGCCTGATTGCTTTATTAATGACGAACCGCGACATTCCCCACATCTTAATCGCTGATGACGACCGAGCGATCCGGATGACGTTGGAGGCGGGGCTGGCGCTCAACGGTTTTCTTGTGACCGCCGTCAGCTCCGGCCGCGAGGCGATCGAGTCCGCGCGTAAAAAGAGTTACGCCGCTATCGTTTGCGACATCTTCATGCCGGACGGCGACGGAATGGAGGTCGTCCGCGAGTTGGGCGCCATCAGTCCACAGACGCCGATCATCCTGATCACGGCGCAAGGTTCGATAGACCTGACCGTTCAAGCCCTGTCCGAGGGCGTGAGCGATTTCATCGCCAAGCCGTTCGAGATCGGCGTTCTCGCCAATCTCCTTCGCCGCCATATCGCCGCCCGGACCGAAATCGCCGAGACCGAAGAGCGCGAGACGGCGATGTCCCTGCTCCTCAACGACCTTTCGCGCACGGGGCTGGTCGGCCGCAGCCCGGCGATGGTGGCGGTTTACAAGCTGATCGCGCAGGCCGCCCGCACGGACGCGACGGCGCTTATAACGGGCGAATCCGGCACCGGAAAGGAGTTGGTGGCGCGGGCGATACATCAATTCAGCGCCCGATCGAACAAGCCGTTCGTCGCCGTCAATTGTTCGGGCTTGACCGACACGCTCCTGGAATCGGAGCTGTTCGGTTATACGAAGGGCGCGTTCACGGGGGCGACCAATGACCGTCCCGGATTGTTCGAGGCGGCTGACGGAGGCACGTTGTTTTTGGATGAGCTTGCTTCGACCAGTCCGGCGTTTCAAGCCAGTCTGCTGCGGGTCCTGCAATCGGGCGAAACGCGTCGAGTGGGGTCGCCGACGCCTCGCATCGTCAATGTGCGGGTCATAGGCGCGAGCAACATGTCGCTGCGCGCCCTGGCCGACAACGGAAACTTCCGTCCCGATCTTTTCTATCGCCTCAGCGTTTTGAGCGTCGACCTCCCGCCGCTGCGGGAGCGTGGCGATGATCTCGACCTGCTGGCGTTACACATCGTTCACCGGCTCGGCGGCGACGGGCGCCATGCCCTGCGCCTGACGCGGGAGGTCGCCGAGGCGCTCCGCGCTTATCCCTTCCCCGGCAACGTCCGCGAGTTGGAGAACGCGTTGACGCATGCGGCGGCGTTGGCGTCCAAGGGGCAGATAACGCTCGATTGTTTGCCGCGACACATCGCCGAAGCCGGAAGGGCGATGAAAGAGGAGGCCGCGACCGACAGCCCTCACGACATCATCGCCGACTGGCCGACGATGGAGGAGTTACAGCGGCGCTATTTGCGTTTGATGCTCGCGCGCAGCGGCGGTAATCGCAGCCGCGCGGCGTCCGCGCTCGGTTTGGATCGCCGGACTGTCCAGCGAATGCTCGCGAAATATCAAATCCCCTCGTCAGATGACGATAACGGCGACACTCGCGATGAGACGTCGTGAAATGTGGGGACACGACAGGAGGAGAAGCATGCGCGGAGACCCCATTCTACTACGTCTGACACTCGTCATATCGTTGTTTTTGCTGACGGCTCTTGAGGCGCGGTCGCAGAACAATGTCGTTCAGGCGCAGGTCCGGAGCGTCACAGGGGTCGCTCGAATCTACATCAGTCATCAGTCCGGCGCCCTCGCTCTCAGACGGAATTACCTGCCCGAGCCGGGCAACATTATCGAAACTGGCCTGAACGGTCGCGTCGTCATTTCGCTCAGCGACGGCGGCATGATCACAGTCCTGCCCAATTCAAGGGTGGTCCTCAATAATTTTCTCGTCGCGCATTCGGCGCGCGAGTTGCTCGATATCATGGTGGGGCGCGTGCTCGTGAAGATTCGCCACACCGGCGGTAAGCCGAACCCCTATCGTCTGAACAGCCCTGCGGCTTCGATTGCGGTTCGCGGAACCGAATTTATTGTTGACGTGCTCCTGAGCGGAGAAACGCTGGTCGTTGTCCGGGAGGGTCAGGTCGAGGTCTGGCCACGCAATAATCCCGGCAATAAGAGGCTGGTGACTCCCGGCGGCAGGGTGATCGTCAGACCGGGAGGCGACATCAGTTCGGCCTTTCCGGGACCGGGAAGCGAGTTGAATGGAAGAGCCAGATTTTACGGAAGCCTGGAAGATGATTTTCAGCGTTCTGTTGACAGCATTGCTCAAAACAGTAACGAAATTTCACCCGTCTTTTTCTCCGCCTTTGCCGACCCGCACTTCGACAGCCTTGAAAATCCGGCTTACGCCGCTGAGTTCAAGGACGCTGAGGGGCGTTTATTACTGCTGCCCTCGATCAGCTCGCCTTATCGTTCAGATGTAAAGAGGGATTCAAGCTCAAAAGACCTGCACAGCTTCGATTACTCCGTTTCCCCGCAACTGACGTTCTACACCCCGATACCAGGCTCGCGCCTTGTAGTCGGCGGAGGCGCCTCCGCATTACGCACCAGGTTGCAGGACCTGACCGATTTCGGGTTTCCCGATTTTAAATATTATGACTATCAGGCCTTGAAGTTGAACGCTTTCAACGTCTCCCTCATGGCCGCCTACAGTTTCGGGGAACGCGCCAGAACGAGCGCCGGTATCAGTGTTGACAGGCTGTCAGGCGACGGAATCTTTTTTAGTGAGTACCGCGCCAAGGCGGATACATTTAACGATGAGCGCCTCGACAATTCGAATGCGCGGTTCGCGCGCACACGTCTGACGCTCGGATTGGTCCACAGGTTTTCAGAAAGTAAGAAAATAGGACTCTACTACCGTCACGGAGCCAGCTCATCCGATCAGGAGAATCAATACCGGCAAACATATGAAGATAGATTTAGTCCCCGCGCTACGTATATCCAATCCGGCGAAACGAATATTTCAACTCTCTCTTCCGAGCTTGGAGTTCGCTTCCGCGCTCAATTGACAAAACGGCTTTTTTACGGAGTTGAGGGATCATATCTATACGAACGAATCCGTAGCCGGCGTGAAATGCCGAATCAACTCGTCGCTGAAAAGCGATATCTGGCGCGACGCGGGCGCATAGGTGGAGGCCTGGGATTTTTCCTCACCCCGAAAATACTCATCGACTTCGATGTTGCGGGCGGCCTTTTATACAACACCGAGCCTGGGGAGAATGTTCCCGCTCTTGTCGTAAGTTTCTTCGCGTCTTTCCCGAGTTCGCCGAGAATCTCACGTGGAGAGTTCTTATCAGCTCACGCCGCGGTGCAAACAAATCTCTGGCGCAATCTCTTTCTTACAGCCTCCAGCCTGACGACGTTTCGCAGGGATTTCATTAGGTATAGCTACAATGGCTTTGAATACGGATACAGAAATGTATATGGCGCCCAATTATCCAACGGAGGCATAGGGTGGAATTTCAAACCCAACCTTGCGGTAGAATACCTATTTTCGATCGACCATAGCTATCGAGTTCCCAGCCACTCGCTCAAGCTGCGATACACCTTCAACCTGGGTATTACCGGCGAAAAATAGCGCCTTTTTGCCGCCCCTCAATAGCTACTTTAGCTCCATCTTGCCGCATCAGGCGCCTCCCATCAATGCAATTGCTTATAGATAAGATAGGCATACGTCTTGCTCTCTTCAGTTTCACAATGCCCCCTGGCAATCGGTACGAGGGATTTCGAAAGGAGTAGTTATGCCTAGTCTTAAATCTACCGTCAATTTCTGCGTCTTCTTGTTATTTACGTTGATACCTCACGAGTTTGTCATCGCTCAATCGGAGGAGCAGAAGGTCGAAGTTGGCGTCCAGTTCTCCGCGCTGGGCAGAGGAACCGGTCCCTTTTTCGATAGCGCGACGAGCATTGGAGGAGGAGGCAGATTGACATTCAACTTGACGAGATACATGGCTCTCGAAGGCGAACTGAACTATTTCCCCGGCGCCGGTTTCAATAACGTTCGCAGGTTTCAGGGGCAGTTCGGAGTAAAGAGCGGGTTGCGCTTCGATAGATTTGGCGTTTTCGGTAAGGTCAGACCGGGTTTTGTCAATACAAAATACGAAGTTCCGGTGTTTTGCATTAAAGGTCCCTGCTCACCCGTCATTGACAAGGACACCGGATTTTCTATGGACCTCGGCGGTGTCGTCGAATTCTATCCTTCAAGACGAGCAACCGTGCGGTTCGATGTCGGCGATACGATCATCAATCGTCGAGAGCCTCCATATTATCTCGCCGGCGGATTTTTTGGGCTGCCGGCCCGTAATTTTGCGTCGCATAACCTGCAATTGGGCGCGGGCGTAGGCTTCCGATTCTAGTGCGGTTTTCATCCGCAGTGTACGGCGAACTGTTAGTTCGCCGAGGGCCTCCTTGGAAAGGCCCTCGAAGAAAATCAATTGGTCTGGCGGCGAGAGCCACGGCGAACTGACAGCCCGAATCCACGGGTAAAAAATGTACAGCGGACTGTCCATTCCATGTTTACTTTAGCTTTTAATTTAGCTGCATGGACTGGACAGTCCGCTGTACGTCCATGCGTTCTCACCCAATAGGTAACTGAAGCCTGTGCATAAATCGGGAAGCGCGCCTCCACGTCACGCTCTACCACCTCGCGTCCCTGCTCGCTATGTCATGGCTTTCCCGCTCCGCTCAGCGCCTCGCGCGCTTTGCGCACAAGCGCGGCGGCTTCACCCGCGCTCTCGGCCATCGCGGTCAGGTGGCCCATCTTGCGCCCCGGCTTCGGCGTGAGCTTGCCGTACAGATGCAGTTTGACGTTCGGGGACGTGAGCGCGGCTGCCCAGTCCGGTTCGCCGGCTTCTCCACGGACGGAGGGCCACAAATCGCCGAGCAGATTGGCCATCGCCGCGGGCCGCAGCAGTTCGGTCGAGCCCAGCGGCAGACCACACACGGCCCGCAATTGCTGTTCAAATTGGCTGGTCACGCAGGCGTCGAAGGTCAGGTGGCCGGAATTGTGCGGGCGCGGCGCCAGTTCGTTAATTAACAGCTTGCCGCCCGCGGTCAGGAAAAATTCGACGCACAAGACGCCGACGACATCGAGCTGTTCGAGCGCGGCGCGCGCGATGGCGATCGCTTCTTGCGTAATTCCGCGCGACAGATCGGCCGGGGCGATTGAAACATCCAGGATGTGGTTGTGATGATCGTTTCGAATCACGCCCCATTGCGTGAACGAGCCGTCAATCCCGCGCGCGCCGATGACCGAAAGCTCGAGCGCGAAATCAACCCAGGCTTCCAGAATCATCTCCTGTCTGCCCGCCGACGCGAGCGCGGCTTCGGCCTGATCCGCGCTCGTGATCTTCGTCTGCCCCTTGCCGTCATAGCCGAACCCTGCGGTCTTCAAAACCGCAGGACATCCGAATTCGTTCAATCCGGCCTCCAAATCTTCAAGAGAGCTCACGGCTTTGAACGGCGTAACCGGAAAACCGTGATCGCGGAGGAATGCCTTCTCGCGCAGCCGGTTCTGCGTGATGTGCAAAACCGAACCACTGGGCCTGACCGGCGCGCATTCCGCTGCGGCTTGCGCGGTCGCCGCCGGAACGTTTTCAAACTCGAAGGTCACGACGTCAACATCGGAGGCGAACCCGCGAACGGCGATCAGATCGTCGTAGTGCGCCTTGATCTCGACATCGGCCACCTGCCCCGTGGGCGTGTCGGTTTCGGGCGAAAATGTGTGGACGCGATATCCCATCCGGCGCGCGGCGATGGCAAACATACGGCCGAGTTGGCCGCTGCCCAGAACGCCAATGACTGAACCAGGCAGGATTGGTTGAAAAATAGTATCTCTATTCGAGCGTGTCATTCATCACCTTC
>Ga0126383_10001906_pt1 | contig 13222 bp, 11 predicted proteins | sample PanSoiMetPlot_35_FD_96882 | JGI IMG/M metagenome (GOLD analysis project Ga0126383, IMG submission 96882) | Tropical forest soil microbial communities from Panama - MetaG Plot_35 | ecosystem: Environmental > Terrestrial > Soil > Tropical forest > Bulk soil | place: Panama | collected 2016-02-17
ACCGTGCGCGGCAAGAGCGCGAGTGTGATCCTGTTCGGACAGATCCCGATCAGCCCCATGCACTCCGCCTGGGTTTACGAGCTCGAGCGCGGCATGCTCGCCAGCGGGCTGATCATTCAACCTCGGGGAGCGAGCTGGCTGTTGACGGATGAAGGAAAGCGGGCGCTGGAAGCGAAACTCGGCCGGAACGAGAAGCCGGAAAGGACCGTCAAGCCGCTCGTCAACGCGGAGACCCTGCAAAACATCCGCCTGGACGCGGCGAGCTCCTGACCGGCACCGCCCGCTAGAATCCGGCTGCTGCAAATCGCCAGAATGACGCCGGTCGAGAGCCCGCGGCAGCGGAGCGCATGGATTCTTCCAGGAGCCCTGACGATCGCCTGCCTCGCCACCCGCATCCCCGGTCTGATGAAGCTCCCGATCTTCTGCGACGAGGCGATCTACCTCCGCTACGCGCAGCTGATCCGCCGGGAGCCCTGGGGAAACGCACTCGTCTCGCTGGTCGATCCGAAGCCGCCGCTCCACTACTGGCTGCTGGCGGCGGTCTTCGGGGCGACGGCCGATCCGCTGCTTGCCGGCCGGCTCCTGTCGGTGGCCGCCGGCCTGGCGACGACGCTCCTCGTGATCCCTCTCTGCCGCGAGCTCGCCGCACTGCCGCAGAGGGAGATGCTCGCAGAGTCGCCCGAGCGAGGCTCGAAACGAACGGATCGCCTCACCGTATGCGCATGCCTGTTGTTTTTGACCTGCCCCTTCCTCGCGTTTTATCAGCGGATGGCGCTGGCCGAGGCTTTGCTCGTCTCAGAGACGCTCCTGGTCGCGTGGTTGAGCCTGCGCCTGGCGAGGGATCCCACCCGGGGAGCTCTTGCCCTCGGACTGGCTTTGGGGTCCGCGGTTCTCACCAAGCAGATCTTCAGCTACGCACTCGCGACCCTGCCTTTGATTGCGGCAGCGCTGCGCTGGAGAGAGCTTGGCGCGGCGTCGCGGCGCTCGCTGCTTTCCCGTCTGGCGGGCGCATTCGCCCTGGCTCTTCTGCTCTTCACGCCCGTCCTCGTCTTCGACTATGGACCGGACCTAAAGGAGCGTGTCTTCTTTCACGCGAGCCACCGCAAAGTCGCCGGCCTGACCTGGCGCCGTGAGCAGATCGCGGCGGACAACCTGCGCTATCTCTTCGTTCCGGGCGTTCTGCACGAGACCCCGCCGGAGGCGCTCTACGAAGGATTCCAGGCGCCGGCGGACACCGGTTGGCTGTGGATCTCCCTGACGCCGCCGGTCTATCTGGCCTCCCTCGCCGGGCTCGCTGCACTCGCAGTTGGGCGAAGGTCGCGGCTTCTCCTGTATCTCGCGGTCTGGATCGCGGCGATGCTCGTGCCGTTCGTCGGATTCGCGACCTCCGCGGTGCCGCGCTACGCCCTGTTCGCCGTGCCCCCTTTTCTTGTCGCTGCGGCCTGGCTGCTGGCCGCCGCGGCCGGTCGCGTCCGCACGCGGGCGCGTCGGGGCGTTGCGCTCGCTCTCTCCATAGCATTTCTGCTATGGCCGGCGCGGTCGATCTGGCTCCAGTGCACGGACCCCGCGCGGCAGCCGCTGACGCGGTCGGACTACTGGCAATACGTTTCGGGCTGGCCGGCCGGAACGGCGTCCCGGGCGGCGGTCGAAGCGCTCGAGGCCATGGCCGCCCGGGGACCCCTGGTCGTCGTGACGTCTAGCCTGGTCGGAACACCGGACGACGTGGCCTGGACCTACCTCGACGGGCGGAGCAGCCTTTGCCTCTATTACGTGCCCTGGGCATTCCGCGAGCCGCTCCTTCGCGAGCAGGGAGGTCCCGGCGCCTTCCTTCTTTTCACCGGCTTCCATGGCATTCGCAGGCCCGGCTTCGCGGTCACCGTCCGGCCGGACGTCCCCGTCGTGTACGTCGGCATGGACCCCTATCCCACGGCGCATGGCGTGCCCGTTGCCGCGAGCCAGTCGGTCCTGCGCCTCAATCCGGGGCTCCAGGAGATCGCGCGCTTCGAGAATCCCCCGACGCCGGGAATCTCGCACAGAGACGCGATCGTCCTCTACCGGTTGCGCTGAGAGGCGGCCGGGCGGCCCACAAGTTATATATTGTTAGCCGGCCGCAATTCGGCCGTCGGCGATCCGGACCACGCGGTCGGCGCGCCGCGCGGCGGAGTCGGAGTGCGTCGCAAGGACCAGGGTCGTGCCCCGCTCGCGGCGGATCTCGTCCAGGAGGGCCAGGACGCGTTCGCCGTTGCCGCTGTCGAGATTTCCGGTCGGCTCGTCGGCCAGGAGCAGCCGCGCTCCGGTGACCAGGGCCCGCGCGATCGCGACCCGCTGAACCTCCCCCCCGGAGAGCTCGTAGGGGTGCGCCGCGGCGCGGTGCTCCAGGCCCACCCGGCGCAGAAGCTCGCCGGCCCGGGCGGCCGCGTCGGGCAGGCCGTCTAAGACACGCGGGAGCTCGACGTTCTCGCCCACCGTGATATGGGGCAGGAGGTTGAAGAACTGAAACACCAGGCCCACTTCCCGGCGCCGATACAGCGTCAAATCCTTTTCCGGAAGCGCTCCGATGTTGCGCCCGCCGACGCAGATCTCTCCGGAGCTCGGGCGGTCGATCCCTCCGAGCAGGTGCAACAGAGTCGATTTGCCCCCGCCGGAAGGGCCGACCACCGCCAGAAAGTCCCCGGAAGCGACCGACAGATCGATTCCGTCCAGAGCCACCACCGGCTGCGCCCCCTCATAAACCTTGCGGACGGCGCGGCACTGCACGTCCGGAGCGGCGGATTGCGGGGGAGCGGCCACGGCGCCGGAGAATATCGGATAGATTTGCGCCGGTTCCGCGAAGCTGGGCGGAACCGGCCGTAAAACGTGAAACGGAAAACGTGAAACGCAGGTCGGAAGCCTCCGCCGAAAGCCGCCGTTTCCCGGTTCCCGTCTCCCGTTTCCCGGCTCTCGGTCCCCTCTCGCCGTTAGCGCGCACCTGGCGCCAGCGGGCGCTGGTCATCGCGCTCACGCGGCGCGAGCTCGCCGCGCGGTACCGCGGCGGCGTGCTGGGCTACTTCTGGTCGCTGGTGAACCCGCTCCTTCTGCTCGCCGTCTACGCGACGGTCTTCCGGCTCGTCTTCCAGCCGCGCGCGGACGTGCGCCCCTACGCGCTCTTCCTCTTCGCCGGCGTCCTGGCCTGGGGTTTCGTCTCCAGCGCTCTCCTGGACGCGGCGGAGACGTTCCGCTCGAACGGTCCGCTCTTGCGCAAGACGACGGTCGCGCCGGAAGTCTTTCCCGCCGTGGCGGTGGGCGCGCGCCTCTCGCATCTTCTGCTGGCCCTGCCCGTTCTCGCCGGCGCGATCGTCTACGCCGCGGCGACGGGAAGCGTGCGTCCGGGCGCTCCGGCGATCGCGTTCGCCGCGGTTCTCCTTCTCCTGACGCTGACCGTGTTCGGCCTCGCCCTGGCGGTCTCTTCGCTGGCCGTCCACTTCGGTGACGTGCGCGATCTGGTGGCCAATTTCCTGACGCTGGCCTTCTTCCTGACGCCGATCCTCTATCCCGTCGCCTCGATCCCGCAACGCTTCCGTGCCTGGATTCGAGTGAATCCCTTCGCGACGTTCTTTGTCGCCATCCAGGACAGCGCCTTCTTCTTCCGTCCGATCGCGCCCCGAGAATGGGCCTGGATGGCAGGCACCGCCGCAGTCTGCCTGGCCGTCGGAGCGTGGATCTTCGAGCGCCTGCGCGACTCGATCGCGGAGGAGGCGTAGTGGGGGAGACCGACACCGCAATCCGCGTCGCCGGCGTCACGAAGCTCTACCGCCGCTACGGGCGCCGGCACACGGTCGGCACGCTCAAGTCCGCGCTGCTGTCGGGAGTCGGGAGAAGGGCCCTCTCGGCGGATTCTGCGGTGCAGGCCCTGACCGACGTCTCCTTCGACGTCGCCGCCGGCGAGACGGTGGGCATCATCGGAGCCAACGGCTCGGGTAAGTCGACTCTCCTGAAGCTCCTGGCGGGCATCGTGCGGCCGACGCAGGGAGACGTGGCAGTCCGAGGCCGGCTTGCCGCGCTCCTCGAGCTCGGCGCCGGCTTTCATCCGGAGATCTCCGGCCGCGAGAACATCGAAATCAGCGGCCTGCTGCTGGGCCTGACGCGGCGGCAGATCGCGCAGCGGTTCGACGCGATCGTCGCTTTCGCCGGGATCGAAGGATTCCTCGACGCGCCTCTCAAGACCTATTCCTCGGGGATGGCCGTGAGGCTGGGTTTCGCCATCGCCGCGCACAGCGATCCCGATGTGCTTTTGGTCGACGAGGTCCTGGCGGTGGGCGACGAGATCTTCGCGCACCGCTGTCTGGAAAAGTTCGGCGAATTCGAGCGCGCCGGCAAGACCATCCTCGTCGTCTCCCATGACCTGCAGCTCGTCACCGAGCGCTGCCGCCGCGCCCTCTGGCTCGAGCAGGGCAGGCTGGTCGCCGACGGGCCGTCGGGGGAGGTCGTGGCCCGCTACCGCGGCCGCGTGGCGGAAGAAGAGGCGCGGCAACGGCTCCAGTCCCAATCACAAATCACAAGTCACAAACCACAAATGGAGACGGCGCAGCCGTCTCCTCGCATCGGGTCTGGCGCGGCGATCGTCGCGGCGGTGCGCCTGCTCGACGGTGCGGGCAAGCCGGCTGCCGCCATCCGCTCGGGCGAGCCGGCGCGGCTGGAGATGGAGATCGGGGCCGCGGCGCCCGTTACGGACATCGTTTTCGGCTTCGCCATCACCACCATCTCCGGTGACGTCGTCTTCGGCGCCAACACCGAGATCGACGGGGTCCCCGCCGCCGGTCTCGACGGGCATGCCCGGATCACCCTGGAGATCCCTTCGCTGGCTCTGGCTCCCGGCGCCTACTCCGTCGACGCCGCGGCGCACGCTCGGGACGGGGCCCCGTACGACTATCGGCGCGATGCGTTCCGTTTCGACGTCACCGCACCAGGCAAAGTCGCCGGCGTATGGAACCCCCCGCGCACCTGGAGCTTTGCCGGGGCGGTCCGCACCGCGACGTGACCGCTCCTCCTGCCTCGCCTTCGCGCCTGCGCGCGTTCTTGAGGCAGCGGTTCTCGCGCGAGGGAACCGTCGGCCTCTACCTGACCATCGGGTTCTGTGTCTGCGCCCTCTTGATCGTGCTCTTCGGAAGCCTGGCCGACGAAGTCTTCGAGGTGCACGGGGGAAGCACGCTCGACCGGCGCGTGACCGAGGCGGTGCGCGCTCTCCAGACACCCTCCCGCGACGCGCTCGCTCTGGCTGTGACGCAGCTGGGAAGCTGGCGCTTCCTGATGCCGGCCACCCTCGCCGTCGCCGGGACGCTCGCCTGGAAGAAACATCCCGTCTCCGCGCTCCTCTTCGCCGGCTGCGTGGTCGGCGGGTGGCTGCTGGAGGTCTTGCTGAAAATCTCGTATCACCGAACCCGCCCCGATCTCTGGCCTTCCCTGGTCTCCGAAAAATCGGCGAGCTTTCCCTCAGGACACGCCACCATGAGCACGCTCTTCTTCGGCGCGTGCGTGGCCCTCGTTTATCACCTTTCGCGAAGCCGGCGCCTGCGCGCGGCGGCGACCGTGGCCGGGGTCCTTGTCGTGCTCGCTGTCGGATTCACGCGCATCTACCTCGGCGCCCACTGGCTGACCGACGTGATCGCCGGATTCCTCGTGGGCCTCTTCTGGGTGGTGGTCAGCGCCACGGGAACGGAGTTCTTCGCGCGCCGGGGAAGAGCGAGGCGATTGAACCATTGATGGATTGATTCATGGAGTGATCGACTCGGAGAACCTCTGTTTCGCCCCAATCAGACGATGAATCAATGAGTCAATGGACCAATTCCTTCACGGTAGACTCTGACAGAAGAATGAGGAGCACCTTCCTGCCTTTCGCTCGCCCGTCGATCGGCGACGAGGAGATCGCCGAGCTGATCGACACCTTGAAGTCCGGCTGGATCACCACCGGGCCGAAGGTGGAGAGGTTCACCGCGGCCTTCTGCGACTACGTGGGCGGGCGATACGGCGTGCCGGTCTCCTCGGCCACCGCCGGGCTTCACGTCGCGCTTCTGGCGCTGGGCATCGGACCGGGGGACGAGGTGATCACGACGCCGATGACCTTCGTGGCCACCCTCAACACCATCGTGCATTGCGGCGGGGTGCCGGTGCTCGCGGACATCGACGCGGCGACGCTGAACATCCGCGTGGAGGAGATCGAGAAGAAACTCACGCCGCGGACCAGGGCCATCGTGCCCGTCCATTACGTCGGCCAGCCCGTGGACCTCGATCCGATCCTGGAGCTCGCCGCGGCGAGGCGGATCGCGGTGCTGGAGGACGCCGCGCACGCGGTCGGCGCCGAGTACAAGGGGCGCCGCATCGGCTCTTTCCCCACGACCTCCGTCTTCTCCTTCCACCCCAACAAGAACATGACGACCGGCGAGGGCGGGATCGTCGTGACCGACGACGAGGCGGTCTTCGAGAAGGCCTCGCTCCTGAAGTTCCACGGCATGGACAAAGAGTCGTGGAAGCGCTTTGCCAAGAGCGGAAGCCCCCGCTACGACGTGGCGCTCCCCGGTTACAAGTACAACATGATGGACATCCAGGCCGCGCTCGGCCTTCACCAGCTCAGGCGGCTCGAGGGATTTCTCGCCGAGCGAGAGCGCCTGGCCGCCCGTTACGACGCGGCGCTCCAAGGCGTCGTCGGGCTGATCCTGCCGCAGCGGGTTCCCTATCCCGTGCGGCACGCCTGGCATCTCTACACTCCGCTGGTCGACGTCGACCGCCTGTCGATCGACCGCGACCGCTTCATGTCCGCCTTGAAGGAGCGCAACATCGGCGCCGGCCTGCACTACACCGCGGCGCACGAGTTCTCCTACTACGCGCAGCGCTTCGGCTGGCGGCCGGAGGATTTTCCGGAAGCGCACTTCGTCTCCGAGCGGATCGTGTCGCTGCCGCTCTTCCCCGGCCTCTCCGATGCCGACCAGGACGAAGCCATAGCCGCGATCCGAGACGTGCTCGAGGAGTATCGCAAGTGAAGGTCTCGATCGTGGTGCCGGTCTACAACGAAGAATCCAACCTGGAGGAGTTCCTGCGGCGGGTGCTGGCGGTCATGGACGGCTCGGGGCGGCCCTACGAGGTGATTCTCGTCGACGACGGCAGCCGTGACCGGTCGCTGGCGATCTTGAAGGCGCAGGCCGCGGCGCGGAAAGACGTCGTTCGGGTGCTCGAGCTCTCCCGCAACTTCGGACAGCACCAGGCCATCCTGGCTGGTTTCCGCGACATCACCGGAGACGTCGTGGTCACCCTCGACGCCGACCTGCAGAACCCTCCCGAGGAGATTCCGCGGCTCCTGGCGAAATACGAGGAGGGGTACGACGTCGTCGGCGGCGTGCGCCGGAACCGCCAGGATTCCTGGGCCCGCAAGCTCGCCTCGGCTATCGTGAACCGCGTCACCGCCTCGATCACCCGGATGAAACTGACCGATTTCGGATGCATGCTGCGGGCCTACTCGCGCGAGGTCGTGGACGACATCAATCGCTGCGACGAGGCCTCTACCTTCATCCCGGCCCTGGGTCAGAGCTTCGCCCGCCGGCCGACGGAAGTCGAAGTCGCGCACGCGCCGCGGACCGGAGGCGAGTCGGCCTACTCGCTTTACCGCCTGGTCCGCCTGAATTTCGACCTCATGACCGGATTCTCTTCCGTCCCCATCCAGATCTTCGGCATGCTGGGGACGGTGGTGGCCGCCGGGGGGATTGCGTTCGGCCTCTTCCTCTTCGTGCGCCGCCTGATCGTGGGGGCGGAGGTCGAGGGGGTCTTCACCCTGTTCGCGATTCTCTTTACTCTTCTGGGAATCGCCATGGCCGGGCTGGGCATCGTGGGAGAGTACGTGGGCCGAATCTACGAGCAGGTGCGGGGCCGCCCGCGTTTTTCGGTGCGGCGGGTGTACGGGTTGGGCGCGGAGCAGAGGCCCGAGCGGATCGAATCGCGGGCGGAGGAGGCCCGGTGACCCGCATCGCCGTGTTCGCCTATTCCGACGTCGGCCACGCGTGCACCCGATTCCTGTTCGAGCGGGGCGAGAACGTCGTGCTCGTGGCGACGCACGCCGACGATCCCGGCGAGAACCGCTGGTTCGAGAGCGTCGCCGATCTGTCCCGGTCGCGCGGCGTGGAGCCCGTGATCTTCCGCGATTCGGCCGGCGCGGACGCCGCGGCGAAGGTGCGGGCGGCGGCCCCCGACCTGCTCTTCTCCTTCTACTATCGCGACATTCTTCCGCGGGCCATTCTCCAACTGCCGCGCCTGGGCGCCTATAACATGCACGGTTCCCTGCTGCCCAAATACCGCGGCCGGGCTCCGGTCAACTGGGCCGTCGCCAGCGGCGAGACCCAAACCGGAGCGACGCTGCACGTGATGAACGAGAAGGCCGACGCCGGGGACATCGTGGATCAGGATGCGGTCCCCATCGGTCCCGACGACACGGCCATCGAAGTCCAGAGAGGGGTGACCGCGGCCGCAGTGAAGGTCCTCGGGCGGCGCCTGGAGGATCTCAAGGCCGGGCGGGCGCCCCGGCGGCCGCAAAAGGAAGCCGAGGCCACGACCTTTCCTCGCCGCGGCCCGGAGGATGGCCGCATCGAGTGGAGCAAGAAGACGTCCCAGGAGGTCCACAACCTGGTGCGTGCGGTGACGCACCCCTATCCCGGCGCGTTCTCCGACGTGCTGGGGCGCGGACGGGTCTACGTCTGGAAGACGCGGGTCCCCAATCTCGGCGCGCACGACAATTTCCCGGGGCAGATCCGCCAGGAGCAGGGGCACCTCTACGTGGCCTGCGCCGACGACACCTACGTGGAGATCCTCTCGCTCCAGCGCCAAGGAGAGCCGGAGGTCTCGGCCCAGGACTTCAAGATCAATCTGCGGGACACCCGATGAGGGTCTTGATCCTCGGAGTCAACGGATTCATCGGCAACGCGCTGACCGAGCGGATCCTCTCGACTACACAGTGGACCGTCGCCGGACTGGACGTGGGCAGCGACAAGATCGCGCCGTTCCTGGGTCATCCCCGCTTCACGTACCTGGAAGGGGACATCGCGATCAACAAGGAGTGGATCGAATACCAGGTCAAGAAATGCGACGTGGTGCTTCCGCTGGTAGCGATCGCCAATCCTTCCCTCTACGTGCAGGAGCCGCTGGCCGTCTTCCAGCTCGATTTCGAGGAGAACCTGCGGATCGTCAAGCAGGCCGTTCAATACGGCAAGAGGGTCGTGTTTCCTTCGACCTCCGAGGTCTACGGCATGTGCGCCGACCCGGAGTTCGACGAGGAGAGCTCGCCGCTGGTCTACGGGCCGATCCACAAGCAGCGCTGGATCTATTCCTGCTCCAAGCAGCTTCTCGACCGCGTCATCTACGCCTACGGCGAAAGCGAAGGTCTCTCCTACACGCTCTTCCGCCCCTTCAACTGGTTCGGCCCGCGCCTGGACGACGTCGACTCGCCCAAGGAGGGTTCCAGCCGCGTTCTGACGCAATTCCTTCACAACATTCTTTACGGCCTGCCCATCAAGCTCGTGGACGGCGGTACGCAGAGGCGTTCCTTCACCTACATCAGTGACGGCATCGACTGCCTGATGAAGATCCTCGAGAACGCCGGAGGCACGGCCGACCGCGGCATCTTCAACATCGGAAATCCCGCCAACGATCTTTCGGTCCGGGAGCTGGCCGAGAAACTGATCGATGCCGTCGCCGTCCATCCCGGTTACACGGAAAAGGCGCGGGCCACGCAGATCGTGAACGTCTCGTCCTCGGACTACTACGGCCGCGGCTACCAGGACATCATGACCCGCGTTCCCTCCATCCGGCGCGCCCGCACGATCCTGAGCTGGGAGCCGAAGGTCGGCATGGACGAAGCCCTGCGGCGGACGGTCGATTTTTATCTGTCGCAGAGAGAGGTGCGCCCATAGGGCGCAATTTGCGATCGGCGATTTGTGATTTGTGATTGAAAAACTCGACCGCCCAAATCACAAATCGCAAACCACAAATCACAAATCTCCTCGGATCGCGTTGAAGGTCGACTGCGACACCTACGTCGGGACGCGAGAGGGCGTGCCGCGCCTGCTGGAGATCTTGGGGGAGCGGGGAATACGGGCGACCTTCTTCTTCACCTTCGGTCCGGACCGCTCCGGCGTCGCCGTGCGCCGCTTCCTGACCACGCCGGGGTTCGCCCGGAAGATGCTCAAGAGCCGCGCTGCGTCGCTGTACGGGTTTCCGACGGTGCTCTACGGAACGCTCTTGCCGGCGCCCCGGATCGGCGAGCGCTGCCGGCGGCAGATCCGTTCCGTCGCAGAGGCCGGACACGACGCCGGCGTTCACGCCTGGGACCACGTTGGATGGCACGACCGCCTCGACTCCTGGAGCGAGCCTAAAATCCGCGAGCAATCGGGCCTCGCCCATACGGCCTACGAAAGCATCTTCGGACGTCGGGCCAGGGCCGCCGCCTCCGCGGGCTGGACGGTCAATGCGCTGTCGCTCGCCGTGGAGGCGGAGCGCAATCTGTCTTACACGTCCAACACGCGACTGGGAACGCCGTTCTTCCCGCGCGCCGGCGGCCAAACGCTCCAGACGCTGGAGATTCCGACGACGCTGCCGACGCTCGACGAGACCCTGACCTGGCCCGAGCTGCCCGACGAGGAGGCGCAGCGCCGCTTTTTTCGCGAGGCGCCGCGCGGGACGGAGGTGCATACCATTCACACCGAGGTGGAAGGGCGTTCGAAGTCGGCGCTCTTCGCGAGGATTCTCGACGACTGGGCGTCGGCCGGCGTCACCTTCCTGACCCTGGAGGAGCTGGCCCGCCAGACGCTCGCCCGCGGCGAGATCCCGGCGCGCGAGCTCACGCGCACGACGCTGCGGGGCCGGGGCGGAACGGTCGCTACGGGCTGGCCGCCTGGTGGCGCCGCATGAGGCGTCTCGGTCCGCGGACCCAGACCGCTGTTCTTCTCCTCGGCTTCGCACTGGCGCTCGCCATTCGGGCGCGGTTCCTCGCCGCGCTCACGAGCAACTACGACATCGCCTCCTGGAGGCTCGTGTCCAACATCCTCGAGCGGGGCGGAAACGTCTATCGTGAGACCAACCGCTACAACTACTCACCGCTATGGGGCTGTCTCCTGGTGGCGCTCGATTTCCTGGGACGGGTCGTCGGCCTGCCTCTTTACCGGGTGGCGCCGCTCTTCCTCCTCGGTGTCGACCTCGCGAGCGCGGCCCTCCTTCGGGCCATCGCTCTCGAGCGTGGCCAGACGCAGGGGCGCGCCGGCCTGGCGGCTCTGCTCTTCTTCGCCAACCCGGTCTCGGTCATCGTCTCGAGCTATCAGGGGGCCTTCGACAACCTGTCGATACTGTTTCTTCTTCTGGCGCTGTTCTTCGCCGGCCGGCGGCGCGCGTCACGAGGCGGCGTCGTCGCCGCGCTCTCGATGTCCCTCCTCGCAAAGCACATCACCTGGTTCCATCCTCTGCTCTTCGCCTTTCGCAGCGGCCGGAAGAGAGTGGAGCCTGCGGCCCTGATTCCTTACGCGGTGTTTCTCCTCTCGTTTGCTCCTTTTTGGAGGGACTGGGACGGCATCCGTACGCACGTCTTCAGTTATCGCAGCCTCGATGAGCCGTATGGAGTCGAATTCCTTCGTTCCGTGGCGGGGTTTCCGCGAGGGGCGACCACCGCGCTGCTCGTGCTGTCGGCGCTGACGGCGGTCGCTCTGCTGCGCCGGGTCGAGATCGGCCGGGCGAGTCTGCTGCTGCTGCTGGTTCTTCTGATCTTTGCACCGGGCATCTGTCCCTATTACTTCGTCTGGCCGATCGCATTGGGTTGCCTGTATCCGACCGCCGGTTTCCTCGTTTACACGGTCGTCGTAACAGGCTTTCTGGTCCACTCGCCGGACGTGATCGGACTGGAGCTCCCGCACCTTCCGGGCTGGTCAGGCCCCTGGTGGGCGCTCGTGTTCTGGCTTCTCTGGGAGATTCGCGGACTGGCCGGAAAGCGCGCCGGAAAACACCCCGGCCTGGCGGTCGATTCGACGGACTCCAAGGAACGGCGACAGACTCAAACCGAGCAGCACGGCGAAGGCCTGGATCCAGACGCCGATGCGAAACGGGGCCGGATCGTACTCGAAATCGATTGAGTGGCGGCCCGCGGGGACGCGGATTGCCAGATCGCGGCCGTTGGCAACCAGAATAGGAGCCGGCCGGCCGTCCACGTGCGATCTCCAGGCGGGGAAATAGGTGCGGGACAGAACGGCATAGCCGGGGCCCGCCGCCTCCACGTCGGCTGCCGCCCGATCCGGCTCGAGACGCCGGATGGTCAGGCTTGCCGCGGATCGTTCGTTGGCCGGGTCCCGATTCGTCCGTCCCGGCAGCACCACATCGGAGGCCGGGGAGAAGTCCTCCGAGCGCGCGAGCTCCAACGCCCCGGAGAGAGACGCCCGCTCGAACGCGCCTCCTGCCCACCGCAGCTCATCGAGCGGCTTGGCGATCCGGGACAGCACCAGGCGCCGGCCCGCGATGACAACGCCCGTGATCGGTTCTCCGCCGGGGAGCCGATACTTCTCGTCTTCGAGCGTCCAGCGGGCCCCGAACACGCGCAGGAGACGCTTGGCCTGCGGCGGCGAGGACGCCGTGAGCACCTCGCCGGCGAGCCGATTGTAGAAGCCGTACGAGCCGTCGGGGTCCTCGTCGAACAGGTACCGCACGCCGAACGGGGCGCCGGTCTCCGGAACGAGCTCCTCGATCTGGATGCGCGCCAGCTGCGAGACGCGGGGAGGAAGGTCGGGATGAGCCGTTCCGCTGGCCAGTACGTTGAATTCGGGAATGGCCGGCGAGACATAGAGGCGCCCGCTTCCGACGAGCGATGACAGGATCGCCGGCCGCCGCTCCAGGTCCTTCTCGTCGGCGGACACGAAGAGCGGAAGTCCCCACGGCAACGCCAGGAGAAGGGTGGCCAGCCCGATCAGGTAGCCTCCGCCCATTCTGCGTCGCGCCGCAATGGCGGCGGCCACGACGGCTACGCCTGCCACTCCCAGGAGCGCGTCCCCGCGAAAGCTCGCGCGGATCGCGGCGAGGAGAGCGGCGGGGTCGGCTTTGAGTCCGTTCAAGAGCGGCGCGACGGCGCGATCGAGGAATCCTTCCGGTCCCGCAGCGAGAGCCGCGGCCGCGTAGAACAGCGCCGCCGCTCCCAGCAGGATCGCCTGCCGGCGCGTGGCGCGCCGCAGGCTCC
>Ga0126383_10001907_pt1 | contig 13222 bp, 10 predicted proteins | sample PanSoiMetPlot_35_FD_96882 | JGI IMG/M metagenome (GOLD analysis project Ga0126383, IMG submission 96882) | Tropical forest soil microbial communities from Panama - MetaG Plot_35 | ecosystem: Environmental > Terrestrial > Soil > Tropical forest > Bulk soil | place: Panama | collected 2016-02-17
GAAAGGCGTCCGCCTGCCCGTATTCGCTGACGATGCGCCGGGCCAGTTCCTCGTCAAAGAACTCACCAATCGTATTGATGCCTTTGCTGCGGGCCACGGCAGCGACGTTGGCCGAAGGTTCAATCCCCAAATGACGAACACCCGCGCCGGCGAAATTCCGCAGCATGATACCGTCGTTGCTGCCAATCTCGACCACGAAAGGGTCGGCGCCCGTCAGGTAATCTTTCATCACGCTTTCGGCAAATTCGCGAAAGTGTTCGGCCATGCGCGTCGAAGTTGACGAGAAGAACGCGTACTCGCCGTGGAACATCTTTTCGCGATCAACCTGTTCGGTTAATTGCACCATGGTGCAGCGCTCGCAAAAACCAACCTTCAGTTCGAAGAAATATTCGTCGGCGCATTGGGCTGGCGTGAGAAATCCATTGGCGATCGGCATTTGGCCGAAAGACATGAATGTTTCGATAGGCGAATTACAAACGAGGCATTGTTTCAAGTGTCAGGTGTTCTCCTTCAGTCTCTACTGCCGGGACGTGCGCCGGCCGGCGCGAAAGATCCAGCCCCGTAATTCACATTGTTCGGGCGCGTTATGAATGTACGGGCGATCTCCGACGACGACTTCGCGAAACAGTTCCAGGCCCGCCGCGGCCGCAACCTGCAACAGCTCGTCCTGGTTGAATTGCAGGTGAATCATCTCGGTGCCGTAAATCCGCTGGCGCGCGGGAAACGAAGCGCTCTGTTCGACTACCGGAATCCGGGTGAGAAAGAAAAACTTATTCGCGGCCGCTGAGACGCGTCCAATCTTTTCCCGCCAGTCCTGCATGTACTGCAGCGAGCCGTTCATCATCACCAGATCGTACGATCGGTTGAGACAGTCATCGTCGACATGCCAGTGAATGTCGGGATTTAGTTCCTTTCCGATCGCGGCTAAGCCCGGCACTTCCTTGCAGTGAAATTCAATCTTAACATCCGGCAGCACCGCGCGAGCGATTTGATAGTAATGACCCAAAGCGCCGCCATAATCGAGCACTGAAATCGCATCCTGGCGGTGCGCCGTCAAGGCTACCACGTAGGCGTAAGTCATGTGCACATTATGAAAAGGCACATGACGGGTGACCTTCACGTCCGGGTGCTCGTGCGCAAAACCGAGCGGACCTGCACCTTCAAGGTTGCGACAGAACGCTTCCCACTTGGCGCGTTCTGTCTGCGCAACGTTTGCGGCGTTCCATCCGTCTGCGGCCTCGTTCGCGGGCACAGCCTCCGGCGCATACTCCAGAATGTGCTCACGCGCAGAAGGTGACGCAACATAGGCGAAGGCCTTCAAGACGATTGGCGGGGTCACCAGCCTGATGAGTTTTCTGAGACCGCTATCAGACATGCTTAAGTCAGCCCTTAGTTACGGTCGGGTTTCTCACCCGACTGCGCGTCGTGGTTTCATTTTGGAAACGCGATCTCAAACCGGCCCGGACTTCGAATACGCTTGCCGGTGAAGGTTCGGCTCATTGAGCAAGTGTCGGATAATTTCATCCAGTTGCGCCGCCCGTTGTTCGTAGGTGTGATCCCGCAAAGTGCGGCGCTGACCGGCGGCTGCAATTTGAGCGCGTTCCGCTTCATGATCCAACAAATAATTCACTTTTTCGATGCATTCGTCGATGGTGCGATACGTCACAACCTCTTTGTCAGGTTCGAATAGTGTCGGCAGATTCGTTTTCCAGTCCGTGACCAGGCAGGTGCCCATGCCGGTGCCCTCGAACAGACGCACGTTCCCGGCTGAGCTTTCAGCCGCATCGATATGGCAATTAAAACTCATGCGCGATTGACCGAGGAGGCGAAAATTCTCCAGCCCAAAAACTGATTGATGGAAACGATCGGGATAACGTTGTTCGAGCGGATCGACGCGAGTCGGCCGCTTAGCCGTCGTGTATGAATCAGCCGGGCCCGTAATTCGATTCAGTATTTGGTTGGCGCGCCCAGCCAGCCGGTTAACGACATTACGGTTGCCGCCGGTGGCCGCCGGAACAATATCTCCCCATACTTCGAGCTTCGTCTCCGCCAGCAATCTGGACACATGCGTATACCGTTGCTGATGAAAGCCGTTAGCCAACGAGATCATGCCGATGAAAGTAAAATCGTGGTCGCGACTAACCGCTCCGACACGATCCAGAATCGGCGGATCAAAACCATGAGACATCAAATCTGTCGCGATCCCGTGACGTTGCAGCGCATCGGTAAACACCGGCGCGCAGGTCAGCACCAGATCGAGATCCTTAAGGATCGTATAGTCCGCCGTGGGAGCGGCGCGCCAGCCAATCATTCTTAGCGCCGGCTTGCTTATGGCCCGCACGTGGGCGCGGAAATCGGCGTCACTGACATAGAGGTCTTCAAGGAAAAGCACGTCCGGCTGAAACTTTTTGATTTGCGCGAGAGCAATCTCGCTGACCCAGTTGCGGCGACTAAAACGGACGTCGTGCTCGTTGGCCCAGGCCTTCTGGAGGATTTCCAGGTTGATAAACTGCTCTTCGGCTTCATAGCCGCGCAGCCGCAGGTTCCGCGCAAAGAAATCAGACCAGCCATAAGACTGCGCGATGAGCAACTCGTAGATCTGTTGGTAAGAAAGACGCGCGTAGTCGGGATTTTGCCGGCGCAACGCGAGTTCAAACTCAGGATATACCGTGGTGATCTTCTGAAACCTGGGCATGCGGATACTATGACGACGAGGCGACGGCCGGTTTCTGGCGGCGAGCCACGATTAAGTTCCAGCCGAACTGCGAGCGTAGCCGACTTTTGAAACGTCTATCAAACACGTCGACGCGCCGCATCAACCATGAAGGTGTCGCCGCGCGCTCGAAAATGGCTGGGTCCGGCGGCCAATTCAATTTCCCCTGCAGCACCTGGAGGACCGGCGTGACCCAGGCGTATAACGGGAGGGCGATGCTGCCGTGCCAGCAATCGTTAACCAGTGGTCCAATCGCCATATCGTGTTCCACGATTTCAAAGCCGTGTGCTTTGAAGTAGGCGTCCCACTCTTCCGGCGATTTGAATTGCAGATGCGGCACACCCGGCTTCCACGTCGCGCCCCGCTCTCTTTGTTTCGCCAGGCTGTATTTAAAATAGCGCTCGTAGATGCTCCGCCGGTTGGGGACAATCGCGAACAAATATCCCTCGTCGCGAAGCAGTTGTCCGAGATGCTGCAAGTACTCGCCCGGGTTTTCGAGGTGCTCGATCACATCGAACGATATGGCGAGGTCGAAGTGATCAGGCCCGACTTTCTGCCGTAACGCGGCCATGGAGCCGGTGAACATTTCCGGCTGCGAAGCTGGGACGGCCGAGTCGTACGAGCGGAAGTACTTCTGCATCACCTCCGCATCCAAATCCATCGAGACTACTTCGAATCCCTCGCCGGCCAATTCAAATGAATCGCGCAACGAGCCGGCCCCGAAGTCCAGCGCGCGGGGGTTGTCGCCGCGGTCTTTGATCTCTTTGAGTCTGCTGCTGAATAGCTCCCAGCGGTACTCGACGCTGCGCGTGTTACAACCGAACAGTTTCGAAACATCGGACCGTCGATCAAAAATCAATTCACTGTCCGGAACGTGTGCACCTTTCGGTTTGGCTGCTCCGGTAGCATCGGCGGGATTTCTTTGGGTGGATCCCGGCGACGACGGCCATCCGAATAACTCGCTCAATACCAGAAACGGGAGAAAGGCGATCAACAGCACGAACCATGCGACAGTTACGATCAGCAACACGACTGCTGCCCCGGCCGCGGCCACGAGAAACGACAGACCGCGCGCGGGCCGCCGGACAGATTTGCAAGTGATGGAGTTAGATGACATTCGCCGGACCGCGGCTCACGAGCATCCGTCCCCCGGTGGATAATTAAGCATTCACCGGCGACAGCGACATCGCGTTCACGATCCTCTCAAGTTGAGAATCTGTTAGCTCAGGATACATTGGTAAACTGACAACGGTGGCCGCGACTCGCTCGGTTACCGGCAAAGCGTTCTTGCTCTGGTCGCTGTTTTCGTATGCCGGTTGCTGATGAAGCGGCACCGGATAATGGACACCCGTGGCAATACCCTCATTCTTGAGCGTGCTTTGCAGCGTATCACGATCGGCGACCCGGACCACGAACAAATGCCACACCGGCTCGGCGTGTTCGCTCACCCCCGGCATTTGCATGTCTCCACCTGAGAGCGATTCGAAATAAAAATCTGCGTGACGCCGGCGGCTTTCGTTCCATTCATCCAGGTGACGCAGTTTCACTCGCAGAATCGCGGCCTGCATGGCGTCGAGGCGGCTGTTGACGCCTTCCATCTTATGCGTGTATTTCTCCAGCCGCCCGTGATTCGCGACCATGCGCACCCGCTCCATCAACTCGAGGTCATTACTAACGACGGCGCCGGCGTCTCCGAAGGCGCCCAGGTTCTTGCCGGGATAAAAACTGAAGCAGGCGGCGTCGCCAATTGATCCAACTCGGCGTCCGCGCCAGCGCGCACCGTGTGCCTGCGCCGCGTCCTCGATCACCTTCAATCCGTGGCGTTCGGCGATCAGCATGATGGCGTCCATGTCGCAGGGCTGCCCGTAAAGGTGGACCGCGATGATGGCTTTGGTCCGCGGCGTGATCGCCTGCTCGATGAGCGCCGGGTCCATCAACATGGTGTCTTCCCGGATATCTACGAAGACGGGGCGGGCGCCGGCCATCGAAATCGCTTCCGAAGTGGCGATGAAAGTGTGCGCGACAGTTATGACCTCGTCGCCCTGGCCGATGCCCATCGCTCTGAGCGTCAGGTAGAGCGCGTCAGTTCCGTTGCCCACGCCGACGCAGGCTTTAGCTTCACAGTAGGCGGCAAACTCCTCTTCAAACTTGCGCACATCTTCACCACCGATAAAGGCGCTGCGGCTGATAATGCTCTCGATTGCTTCATCAATCTCTGGTTTGATTACTTGATATTGGTCGTACAATCCGACCAGCGGGATTTTCTGCATCTCTAATTCGCTACCTTTCTGGCTCGAATAACCAACCGGCCGCCAAAATATTTGACTGCCGGGACTTTTGATAATTTTTCGACGGCCCGGACGAAGCGTCCCGTGGAGGAGGCCAGGTTCTCTGCGAACAATTCCGGTTGGCCCATCAGCGCGCCGGAGAAATATTCAATTCGCAAACCATGCTGCTTTAACTCACGCGACAGGTGCAGCGCGTTCTGGAATCGCCCCTTCGTCGGATTAACAAACTTGTGCTGGTAATATTTTTTCAGCCCGTAGATTGAGTAGCGGTTGTAAGTCACCAGCACCAGGTCGCCATTGGGCTTGAGAATCCTGGCGAACTCAGCCACTGATTCGCGCCAATCAAAAACGTGTTGCAGCACCCGCGAGCAGATGATCAGATCGAACGAGTTATCGGCGAGATCGATTTTCGAGGCTTCCTGGCATAGCACTGTATCGAACGGGACTCTTAGTTCGCCGGCGGCCTGCGTCGCGCGTTCAAGTTGCTCCGAAGATATGTCCATGCCGGTGACGTGGGCGGCATGCGGTGCATAAATCGGCAACAGGCGACCGTTCCCGATGCCGACGTCCAGAGCCCGCTCATAGTTGCGGCCCTCCAGCGCTTTCTCAAGCGCCGTTTTTTCCAATGTGTCGATGACCTGGCCGCGGGCCGGCTTGAACCAGCTGCCGTAATTCGTGGCGTCCCAGGTCTGTCGCTTAAGCTTGGCAAATTCGTCCCGATCGAACTGTATGTCCTTACTCATTCCACGCTCCAAAATAGGCTTTCAAGGTTTCTTTGTCGTCGGGTCTAATCAATAGTTTCGGTAGCTCGCTGGGTCGGATAAAGTCCATTCCCTGACCTTCAGTTAACGACAATTCACTCAACGACGCGGTTATTTCGCCGACAAAAGCAAATTCACGCTTTGCGTTTTGCACAAATTCACGAAAAAGACCGAGGTTTTCGATATTGTAACCTGTCTCCTCCAAAATTTCCCTGCGCGCGGCCACCTGGGCGGATTCGCCATCTTCAATGCTGCCGCCAAACAACGCCCAATGATTCGGATAGCGAATTTGCGGATTGTCGTCGCGATGTTGCATCAGAACTTCGCCGTTTTGGTTGATCAGAATGACGCTCACGCCGGCGCCGATGGCTGCGGCCAACTGTTGCTGAAGTTTCTGGAATGCTGCCACGTCAGCCGGGCTGGAGAAATCGTAACGCATGCCACGTAACATATAGAGCAGACAGTCGCTGTGGCTGGCGACCTGGGTCAAATAAGTGTGAAAACTCACCTCTTCGGGACCTGTGAATGCCGGTAACCAGGCCAAGGCGGCGCGCGAAAAAAATGTGCAGCCGGTCGAATTCATTCCCAGCCCGGCCCCGGCAGCATCCTTCTCGAAGCGGTATTCATAGAGGTGCTCGCCCAGGTTCTTCATGGAGCCCGAGAAATATTTGGCGCGGTCCCGCTCGTGCGTGGGGGTCACCGTGGCCACCATGAGAAATCCTGGCCGGTGTGACCTGAAGGCCTCCTCCGCGGCCAGCAAATCATCAGCGTCGCTGAAAATGTTGTCCGGACAAAGAACGACGAAGTCGGTCGAGATCAGATCCTGCGCCACCGCGATCGCATTGGCCAGGCCCAGCTGCCTTTCCTGAAATGCAAATTCAATCGGGACGTTGAAATTTCTGGCCTCGATAAATTCGCGAACGCGGTTCGCGCCTTTACCAATGACAATCACGATCTTTGACACGTCTAGTGTCTGCAAGGAAGCGATGGCCCTCTCCAGGAGAGTTTGACCATCGACGGAAACCAAAGCTTTCGGCAGCTCTCCGCCCATGCGCGTTCCCAAACCAGCGGCGGGAATTAAGCCAATCATCTCGGAAGTCATTTATTGTCCTTTGGCGATTTCGGGTTGATGGTACCCGATTGCGAAACGCTCTCGGTACTTTGGTCTGCGGGAGCGCGCAGTTGCGTTCCGATCACCTCCGCGAGGCTATCAACAAACGACTGCGTCAGATGATTGCTGTCCCGATAAATGACCATGCCGTTCATTTCCGGCCGGCAGGCGGGGTCAGGACAGATGAGGTGGGTCAGATCGAGAAAGCTCACCTTCGAAAAGCCGTTCGCCGCATCCTTTTCCAATCGATACACATTGTCGTCGAGTGCTGCGGCGCGAGGCACTGAGCATCGTTGGATTCCCGACGCATCACCATGCCAAACGGCACGACTCAAACAGGAAGGCACATCGAATCCCGGCTCAGGAGTATCACGCAAGTAGACGATTCGATCTGCCGAGTCATGCAAATCCTGGAAGGTGCGCCGCAGTCCGTTGCTCCAGGCGAGGGCATCTATCATCGAGTGCTTAACGTAACCGTCGGCGCTGGTGAGCACGATTAGTTGGGGACGTAGTTCTTTTATTTTTTGCAGCACTTGTCCACGCCATTCAGAGCATTCGTCATATCGCCGACCAATCGCGGGATAGAAGAAGTCGACGTTGGCGACCGGACAAGCAGACTTGATGAAGGTAATCAGCTTCCATTTTTCCTGTTTCGAAACGGCATCCAAAGCGGTGAACCACTGCGCCGCATGACTGTCTCCGAACAGCACCATCGTGTTCTGCGCATCCGGGTTATTAAACGAACACTGGTTCAGACCGCGAGCATAAAATGTAGAGAGGCAATCATCGTAGAAGCTGCGCGGCCAATCATTGTGCGCGGCGTTTAGCCTCAACTGCAGCGGCGTGCTGGCAGCCCTGGTCGCCAACCTTTGCCACGCCACGGCGACGCTGGTGGCAATTAAGCAGAGCGCAATTGCGGCGGCCACCGAATACACGGGTCGCCATTTCAAAACCCGGTGTCGACGAATTGGATCTTCCACCAGGCGGAAAGAAAGATAAGCGGGGATCAGAGCGGCGATGACGCAAGCTGATTTGCCGGCAACACCAAGATCACTCTTAACTGCCTGAACAAAAATCAGCACCGGCCAGTGCCACAGATACCATGAGTATGAGAGCCGGCCGATCTTTTGGAGCCATTGCATTCCCAGCAGTTTGCTGACGCCCGCCGCATCATCCACGCCGCCTGACCACAACAGCAGCGCGGTACCGACCACCGGTAAGAGCGCGGTGATTCCCGGAAATGGAGTCTGCGTAGTGAATATGATGACAGCAGCAAGGAGGAGTGGCAGGCCGAGCCACCCGGCCCAGCGAAATCGCTGCGAACGTGTTACTTGACCCGTAAGAATGGTCAGACCGCCGATCGCAAATTCCCAGGCGCGAGTTGGGGACGAATAGAAGGCCCAGGGTTGGCGGATTCTGGTTAACCAGATTGATAAAGCGAAAGAGATGACCGCGAGCGCTACCATCACCAGTGTCAGCCGCCGCCGGCGTAACTGAGCCGATCCCGTTCGCAACGCCAGCAACACGAGCAATGGCCAGATTAAATAGAACTGTTCCTCGACGGCCAACGACCACGTGTGCAGCAGAGGATTCGCTTGCGCATTCGGTCCATGATAGTCCATGGAATTAAAGGCAAAGAAAAAATTGCTGACGTATAAGTTGGTGGCCCCGGCGGTGAACGCGGTGTTTCGTTGCTCGATCGGCGAGTAAATGATAATCGCCGCAATCATCGTCGTCACCAGCATCAGAGCCAGCGCCGGAAACAGCCGCCGTGCTCGACGCGCATAGAAACGGACGAAACTAATGCGGTTGGTGGACTCGAACTCGGTTAGCAGCAGCCAGGTGATTAGATACCCGGAAAGCACGAAGAAGACATCGACGCCGACATATCCGCCGGTAAATCCGGGCACACCGGCGTGGAAACCGACGACGAAAAGGATGGCCAGGGCGCGCAATCCTTCAATGTCGGGACGCGGCCGCAACGGCCCACCATGATTGCCGAGTGTCGCGCCGGTTTCAGCCGTCATTGCAGTGTCTCGGGAACTAGAGGCTGACGGTTTGGCCGCTTTTCAGTGCGGCATCGGCAGCTTCGAGCACCGCCACGACATCGCGGGCATGTTTCGGTCCGGTCAGCGGCTCTTGTCCGGTGCGCACGCATTCCAGAAAATGCGCGGTCTCGATCTTCAAGGGTTCTTTAAAATCGATGCGCGGTATCAAAACGTCTCCGGTGCGATGCACCAATTGATAGTTGATTTGATCGTAGTCCATGCGCTCGCCAATCTTGGGAACTCGATCGATCCCTTTATCTAAAACCATGATCTTGTCGTCGCCCACGTCATCGTAAATTACCATCTTGCGACTACCGACAAAGGTCATCTTGCGAACCTTGCCCGGATCGAGCCAGCTCACGTGAATATGTGCGGTGACGCCGCTCTGCCAGGTGAGGGTGGCGAACACCACGTCCTGAATGCCTGGTTGAATATGACTGACACCCACCGCAGAGACGGCGACCGGCAATTCGCCCTTCATCAGATACAACAGGATACTTACATCATGCGGGGCCAGATTCCACCACGCATTAACGTCTGAACGCACCTGACCCAGGTTCAGCCGCTGGCTGTAAATGTAATAGACCTGCCCCAACTCGCCGTCGTCCAAGAGTTTCTTGGTGTAGCGCACGGCCGCGTTGTAAAGAAAGGTGTGACCGGCCATCAGGATTCGCTTTCGCGCCGCGGCCAGCGTGATCAATTCATCGGCGAGGCTGGTGGTGTTGGCCAAAGGCTTCTCGACGAAAACGTGCTTGTCGTGTTCGAGTGCGGCTTTGGCCAGCGTGTAGTGAGAAGCCGCCGGGGTGACAATGATCAAGGCGTCAACTTCCTCGTCGGACAGGGCAGTCTCGAGATCCGGCACCGCCCTGGTACGCGGGAAATTATTCTCGACGTATGCGCGCCGCTCCGGGCTAACGTCGACGACATATTTCATGTGGCAACTACTGTTGGCGGAAAAGTTGCGGAGCAGATTCGGCCCCCAGTAGCCACAGCCGATTTGAGCTAAGGTGATTGGCTTTTCTGACATTGAGTTTGCGCTAAGTATGAACCGCTGAGCGTTGCGCCGCATCGATGGTCCGCATTAATAAATCCACTGGAATCGTGAGATCGTCGTAGCCCTTCCGGGCTCCGGTCTGCGGATTGACGGCGCCTTTGAAGGGCCATTGTTGATTTGGCTCACGGCTGGGCAGACGCGATTGCCACGCCTGATTTTCCGCGAACAGATACCAGTACTCCTGTCTGAGCGCGGCCGCCATTTGATAATACAAGCCACCCATTAGATGGTAAGGATCGAGTGCTTCGATGACGCGCGTGCCCGCCGGAGCGAACAAAGTGTGCGTCAATCCGGCGCCGTGAGCGCTAAAGATGATCGAGGCATCGCCGAACAATTCTATTTTGTCCTGGAGCGACAAAGGATTCGCGTCGACAATCTGAAAGCCCTCGCTGTGGAGGCGATGGATGATTTCATCCTCGTTCAATATCCGGCGGTGCGCCGCGCCCTGACGACTGATGTACATGCGTTTCCCCGAATTCGCCGTGCGCTCGCCGCAAAACTTCGCTCGCAGCCAGCGTAGAGACCAGTCGGCCCACGAGAAAGTCCAGTCCTGAGTGAAATTCGCATAAGCCAGGAACGAGGGAAAATAAAGCTGATCGACTTCGTAGCATCCGTTTGCCAGCGGCACCAACCGCTCATCCGAGATGCCCAGCAGTCGCAGCGAATCCCTCTGCCAGTCGCGCAAATCGTGGTGTACCAGAATGGGTGCCGATGAAGGCGCCGATTCAAGCAGACTCAGACGCAGCAGACATTCGGTGAACCAATGATAGAAACTTCCGGAATGCCGCGACAGTAAGGTGATGAATGTCCCCGGCAGAGCCTGCGGAGATAACGTCCGGCGCAGACTGTTGAATTCAAGATCGCGAGTCAGGAAATGCGATTTCCAGCAACATGATTGCTCGAACACCTGATCATCGGGCGAGACGATGACTCCAGTCTGGGCAATCACACGAGCTTGAGGAATTGACGCGACAAACATCTCCGGATGATGAACATGCTGTTCCTGCGCAAAAACCGGGACATCCTCAAGTGTGCGCGGCGCTGGGCGCTGCGACTCGCCAGCTGGTTTGATGATGCGGTACTCGCACGGGCTTTCGGGATGCGCCCGGCCGTATTCGTCCACCCAGGCTCGCACATCAGTAATGATTCCTTTGGCCGGGCCAAATGTTCTGGTGGAGAGAGGCAGACGCCGGACCCCGTTCACCAGAGTCGAGTGCAGCCAACTATATGCGTTTTTGACGGGCTCTTTCATTGCGCGCCACCGCCAAAGGCTGGCGTAGCTTTGAGACCATCAAGAGAGTCAATCTGCACCAGGGTCAGAGGCTGGGCGCTACGCGTAGACTTCGCCAGATATTTTTCCAGAATATTAGCTGCCGCCAAAATTGTTCGCACGCCGTAGTAAGAAGCCTCGGTTACCCGGTGACCTCTGAGTTTCGCGAGCGTTCGATACAGGCCCGGATTCCTCCGCGCCATTAACCACATTCTGTCTTTGAGGCCGGGCGGCAGACGCCGATCAGACAAGGTCTTGCTTCTATCGATATCGTGCTCACGTTGCAGCTGCTCGAAGATTTCGTCGCTACCAGACACTTCGCGCAGGTAGCCGCCGACTTGCGTGAACTCTGCCGAGACATCTTCATGATCTTCAAAGAGCGTTAACTCTTTGAAGGCGGCGCGCAAGTAAGCTGTCAGATCGATTTCACCGTGAAACACCTCTGGATAAATCTGCCGTAGCAGTCTCCATCCGGCATGAAAATATGAGGTGCAGAGATACCGCATTGGGTAAGGGACGCCGGCCAGCAAATCGCGGCCGTATAGGGACAGGTAATCATCGAATACCCGCTTCCGATTCATGATGAACGCCGCATTGCTTAACCCACTGGCGCCGGAAACATAAAGCGGCAAGTCAATCAAATGATATGAAGGGTTGGTGGCCAGCAATTGTCCGGTCGCGGAAAAATCGGGATACGGTGGCTGAAAGAAATTACCAGTCCGGCGCCGGCAATCGTCAATCGCTCTCCGCGAAACCGCACAATTGAGCATCTTCGGAACCAGTGCGTTAACGCTCCAATCAAACTTGAGCAGCGCGCCGATTATAGCCTGCGAAGCAATCTCGAAACACTGACCAGAGGTGTACGGAAAGGTAAAACGTTGCCGTTCATTTTCGTCCGGGAAATCTTCGAAGCAGTAAGATCCGTAACGCCAAACCAGAATCTCGGCCGGCAATGCTGTGACCAATTTGTGAATGTGGCTGAGCGCGCCGCGCGGCAGCACGTCATCATCACACAGCAGCATTACGTAGTCGCCTGACGATTTCGCGAGAGCGTTCTCCCAGTTATCACACATCGACAGGTCGGCGCCCGGATTGAAATATTTCACCCGCGACGACGAAGCCATCGCGGCTTCAATGACTGCTCTGGTAGTGTCGACTGAGTTGTTGTCCGATACGACGATTTCATAATCAGTGAAGTCCTGATTTGCGGCTGAGGCGAGCGCATATTGCAGCAGCCCGGCTCGATTTCTGGTCGGAATGATGATGGAAAAAAAGGGTGTCACTTTGACGTGTGATTAGATCGCGCGGCAGGAAGTACGCAGCGTTAACGAATGCGTTTGATAAAACCGCCGGGCCAATATGTCACTGGCCGTTTAATGTTGCCCTCATTGAAAACGAAGGGAGGTTCTTCCAGGACAAAATCAGGGTTCGCACCAACGAATTCGCGCGCGGCCTGGGTCGGGTTATTCCAGGTCCAATCAGCCTCGCTCCGGGGCGCACCGGCAAGTCGTCCCATGATGCCGTCCATGGCGACGATATATGATCCGAGAGAAACGATCGGTGCGTAAGCGTTCAACTCAGCCAGCACATGCTCTTTTGTATGACATGAATCCAACAGCACCAGCGTGCGCTCCCCAGGATGTAGGTGCGCGGTTACCTGCTCAATCATGGCCGGATCGACGGAGCTTCCCTCAATCAGGGTAATCAGCGGAAACAATTCATGTGCTGCGATGGCTGTGCGATTGTGCGGCCGGATTTCGATGTCCACGCCGATCACCCGGCCTTTTTTCATTGCCTGACACAGCGATGCATAAAAAATCAGCGAACCGCCGTGAGCAATGCCGGTCTCAATGATCACGTCGGGTTGAATCGAATAAATGACCTCTTGCAGCCGAAGCATGTCTTCCGGCAATTGAATAATCGGGCGCCCCAGCCAGGTGAAGCTGTAGACATACTTATTGTCCCAACCGCAACGCA
>Ga0126383_10001909_pt1 | contig 13221 bp, 10 predicted proteins | sample PanSoiMetPlot_35_FD_96882 | JGI IMG/M metagenome (GOLD analysis project Ga0126383, IMG submission 96882) | Tropical forest soil microbial communities from Panama - MetaG Plot_35 | ecosystem: Environmental > Terrestrial > Soil > Tropical forest > Bulk soil | place: Panama | collected 2016-02-17
CGGCGAGATCCCGCAGCCCATAACGTCCCCAAGCGCAAGGGGCGGAGCGCAGCCGCACGATCAATTAACTCGGGCGGTCATGGAGCGCCTGCCTGTCGCAGATTATTAACTTGTCCTCGCCCCTCTGCCCTGCGCGTCCTCGGCGATCGCGTGCCATACCCGCCCGGGCGTCGCGGGCATCGCGAGATCTGTTACGCCGAACGGCGCGAGCGCATTGAGTACTGCATTCATGATCGCTGCCGGTGCGCCGATCGTGCCCGCCTCGCCACAGCCCTTGGCGCCGAGCGGGTTGTGCGCGCAGAGCGTCTCATGGGTGGACAAGTAAAAAACTGGAACGTTGTCGGCGCGGGGCAGGCAATAGTCCATCAGCGTGCCAGTTCGGAGCTGACCGCTCTCGGCATCATAGATCGTGTCTTCATGGAGGGCTTGACCAATGCCTTGGACCAGCCCGCCGTGCACTTGGCCCTCGACAATCAGCGGATTGATGATGCGGCCGAAATCGTCGGCAGCCGTGAAATTCAGCAGCGTGACCTCGCCGGTGTCTCGATCGATCTCGACCTCGGCGATGTGCGCCCCGGCGGGATAGGTGAAATTCGTCGGATCGTAAAACGCAGTCTCGTCGAGACCGGGCTCGACAGTGTCGATGGGATAGTTGTGCGGCACATAGGCCGCCAGGGCGATTTGGGCAAACGGTATGGTTTTGTCGGTCCCAGCGACTGTGAACCGGCCATCCTTGAACTCGAGATCAGCCTCGGACGCCTCTAACAGGTGCGCGGCGATCTTCTTGCCCTTGCTCACTACCTTGTCGATCGCCTTCACCAAAGCCGAGCCGCCGACCGCGAGCGAGCGTGAGGCATAGGTGCCCATGCCAAACGGGATCTTGCCGGTGTCGCCATGCACGACGTCCACCAACTCGATCGGCACACCGAGTTGGTCCGCGACCACCTGCGCAAAGGTCGTCTCGTGGCCTCGGCCGTGGCTGTGCGTACCGGTTAATACGGTGATGCTTCCGGTTGGGTGAACTCGGACTTCCGCCGTCTCGTAAAAACCGGCGCGCGCGCCAAGCTGACCGGCGGGCACCGACGGCGCCATTGCGCAAGCCTCGATGTATGTCGCGATGCCGATGCCGCGGAGCTTCCCCTGTCGCACGGATTCTTGCCGACGCCGCTCAAATCCGGAATAGTCCGCGGCTTTCAGCGCCATTTCGAGCGTGGTGAAATAGTCGCCGCTGTCATAGATGAGCGCAACCGGCGTCTGATAGGGGTAGGCGTCCTTGAGGATGAAATTGCGGCGTCGCAGCTCGGCCGGGCCAATCCCCATCTCGCGCGCGGCGGCATCAACTAGACGCTCGACGACGTAGCAAGCCTCGGGCCGCCCGGCCCCGCGATAAGCGTCCACCGGTACCGTATTGGTGAATATACCCTTGACCTCGACGTAAATAGCAGGAGTCCTCTAGGTTCCCGCAAGCAAAGGGCCGTAGCAGTAGGTCGGGATAGCCGGCGCAAAGCTGGAGAGATAGGCGCCGAGATTGGCCAGCGTCGCGACCCGAAGGGCGAGGAACTTGCCGTCCTGGTCAAGCGCCAGCTCGGCGTTGGTGAGGTGGTCGCGAGCCTGGTTGTCGGAAGCAAAACCCTCGCCACGCTCGGCCGTCCATTTCACCGGCCTGCCGAGTTTGCCGGCCACCCAAGTGACCAGCGCCTGCTCGGCGTAGAGCGACCCTTTTGTGCCAAAGCCGCCACCAACATCTGGCGCCACCACTCTGAATTTGTGCTCGGGAACCGGCAGGACCGAGCCGGCGATCAGCAGTCGGATCACATGCGGGTCCTGGCTGGTCGTGTAGAGCGTGTAGTCGCCCGTTCCGCGGTCGTATTCGCCGATTGCGGCCCGCGGCTCCATCGGATTGGAAACAAGCCGGTTGTTGACGATGTCGAGGCGCGTGACATGGTGCGCTCGGGCGAAAGCCGCCTCGACCGCCGCCTCGTCGCCCAGATGCCAATCAAAGCAGATGTTGTTGGGCGCGTTGTCGAAGAGCTGCGGCGCGCCGGGCTTTATCGCCTCATCAGCCGTGACGACGGCCTGCAGCGGCTTGTATGAGACCTCGATGAGCTCGACGGCATCCTTCGCCTGCTCAAGCGTTTCTGCAATCACCACAGCCACTGGGTCGCCGACGTGACGCACCTTGCCCTTGGCGAGCACGGGGCGCGGCGGTTCAACCATCGGCGAGCCGTCTTTCGAATTGACCAGCCAGCCGCAGGGCAGACCGCCGATCTGCAAATCGGTGCCGGTGAAGACCGCAATGACACCCGGCGCAGCACTGGCGTTTCTGGTCTCGATACCGTCGATCTCGGCATGCGCGTAGGGACTTCGCAGAATGTGGGCATAGAGCTGGCCGGGACGATTGATGTCGTCAGTGTAGTTGCCCGCGCCGGTGAGGAACCGAAAATCTTCCTTGCGCCGCACCGAAGCACCGATGCCTTGACTCCTCATCGACCGTTCCCTCCCATTGTGCACCCTGCGTGCTTCGTGATGACCCGTGAAATTCTCTGCTAAAACGGGAACCGCACTTGTGCGACCTCGTTCCGCGCTATACCCGCGAGCGCCAGAGTGTCCCCGAGCGGGCAGGTGGTCGAAGATACTCCTCGTAGGGTGATTACCCAAGCGGCAGGAAGGCGGAGACGCTCAAGAGCCAGTTCTTGTGCACTCAACCACCAGTGCCCGCAGGAGCCGTGCGCAGCTCTCCCCATTGATGCGAGGCAAACGCCTCGTGGTCCTTGTCAGGCAGCGGAAGGCGCTGGCGATTGCCGTCAAAGCGCGCGGACACGGAGGCGGTGGTCGAAGCTGCCCTCGTCCTGAATTGGGCTCGCTCGGCAGTGCTGGCGGCGAGTATCGGCATCGACCGTTCCCCGATGGCGCGGTTGCGCTGACCGAAGGACGTCGCCGCGGTACTCGCCGATCTTGGCGTCGCCGCCAGCCTATCGGTTCGAAGCAAAGCATTCCCGCTGTCGCCGGTTTTTGTGAAGCCGCTTGGGTTTCCCCTGACGACGCTGAATAGCCGGGCTTCGAAAGCGCTGCCGGTGCACCGCCGGCAATCGGCGCAGTGACAATAATTGGCCGGACCGGGCTCGCCGTCGTACTCATATCGGATCGCGCCGCATAGGCATCCGCCGGTTATGCGAGACATATGGCCCTCGACCGGATTGTTTCTTCTTTGTGCTACAGCACTCTCAATCCGTTTTTAAGTCTCCCGCGATTAGCCCGATTACCCCGAAGAGCGCCAGCCGAGCGGGAAGGGGGGCCCGAGTAGGTAGTGATACAGGACGTTATCATTGGTGATATCCCGATCGGGGCAGGAATGAGATTTGGTCGTCAATGCGATGAGCTTCGGCCCCCCGGCAGACAAATTGCCACCAGCCGCCGCGGCCTCCGCGGTCTTTGCCGACCGCGATTGCTCAGAAAAATTGGCCGTGATCCGGCGGGCGCCAACGGTATATTTTGGCAGCTGCTTTCCTGTGGGAGATATCGACATGCGGCAAGGCCACCCAAACCTGCAGATGCCAACCCTGGCGGGGCAGTATTATCGTTTGTTCGCAGACTATCTCAGGTTCGGAGAAAACCTGTGGGGACGCTCCTGGACCATCGCGTCGGGCAGCCTGCGCCGCGCGGTCGACCAGGTGGAGCGGGGGTCGCTGGGGCTGCGGGGTTCAGAGCATCTGTTTCGCGGCCTTCTGGACGAATACGCGAACTTCATGTTCGAAATGGCTATGGCGGTGCCGCTGGCGGCGGAGACGGCATCTCATAGGACAATGCCCGTCCGGCTGTCGCCACACGAGGGGGGCATGGCCGGCGAAGTGCCCGCAACAAGTACGCGTGGAGTGATCCAAGAGGTGCCGGGCCACGGGACAGATCGACGACCAAGACAGCTTGCACTGCCGGTTCGCTTTATCGATGCCTCGCAGGGTTGGGCGGTCTATGTCATCCCCTCTCGCATCGCGACCGAGTTGCTGGGCGCTAGCGCCGATATGGTGACGCCGTTCGAACTCGGCGGCGGCCGCACTCTGGTTGCGGTGCTGGGCATCGACTACCGCGTCTGCGACCTTGGCCGGTATCAGGAGATTGCGGTGGCGCTGATCGTGACGGCGAAAGATAGTCCAGCGGCCGTTCCCGGCGCCATATTCGTCGGCATTGGAGTGAACGGTGAGTTCTCTCGTGACGCTGCGCGGTCGGCCTGGGGACTGGAGAAGGCGTTTCACGAAGATTTATCGGTGACCTACCGCCCAGACAGCGTCGGTTTCGGCCTCAAACCGCGCGATCCGGAAACGTTGTCGATTAGCTTCCCGCGCTTTGGAACGCGACGCTTTGACGGGGTGCCAATCTTGATCCACTCGCGACGGCGCGGCAGCGATGGGCAGCAGGCGCAGTCGCTGCAATCGCTGATGTCGCTGAGCGGACACGGCGGCGGTGTGCAAGTCGGCGGGTCGGTGTCAATCCGCCTGGGCAGCGTCGCGCGCGGCGCATGCATCTGCCAGGGCTCAAGCGAACATTGTCTTTGCAACCGCTTGCGGCAATTGGATGTTACTGATCGCCTTCCCGCCGCAAATGGCTGGACCGAGCATCTGTCGGGCACATTCGAGGCGCCACATGCGGCCCACCCGGCCGTCTAATGAGGCTCGGCCGCGTTTGGCTCGCTTGGCCCACGACTGAGGGAGGAACCAATGAACCTGCATGCCGCGTTTGGAGGCATTGCAATCGGTAGAGACAATTCCGGCAATTTCCGGCCGAGTCTCAGAGGCGTTGCCGTCCGCGTAGAAAAAAGCCGCTTTGTCGGGCTCGACAACAATCAACTTCTCGACGTGACGCCGTTCACGTTCGACAATGCCGACAACGTCGTATACCGAGTGCCGGTAAGAAAGCCGGCAGTGGGCGATCTAATTGTTACCTCGGATGCACCGCTTCGAGTGCTGTTTGTTCAAGTCGTACTCGACAATGGCCATCTTGGAGGTCTCGATCCGACCAGTGGCGCTGTTATCGAATATGCTCCCACGGCCAATATTTTAAATGTCAGAATTTACGTCAAGGTCATGTCCCTGTTGGACGGAATGATCGGCAATTTGGAACATGATAATCTGATGCTGCTATCGTTGCTTGCCGGCATCGAGGGCCGTAGCGGAACGGGTGATAACATCCTGCTGCCGCTGCTGCTCCTGCGGAGCCGTGATGGCCCGCCGGTTGATAGGGATCTATTGCCGCTGCTATTATTACAGAGCGCCAGTATGGGGGCCGGAGGCATGGTCGAGGCCCTGCTTTTACAAGAGTTGGTGGGCCGGGGGCCACCCGCACAAGCGCCGGTAAACGATCGTGGCCATCCTCGTGATTCTGGCGGCGCCGAGCCAATTTCCACTCCTTGACGGTAGGGGTTTGCCTTACCCATTCGGAAACACGTTTTGGTATGCCCGTCGGATAGCGCTATCCGCCAGCGAAATTGCCTTCGCAGCATAGGCCACCGGCGCGCCCGCCAACGTCATCGCCGCCAACGGCAATACCGGATATGCCTGCGGCTCGATGATTGTGATCGGCACGCCGACCCTGCGGCGGCACCGGACCGCCTCCGCCGCATTCAGTCCGCTCACAACGGCGCCCTCGATGGTCACGACGTCGACGACTGTCTTGCAAAAATCCCCGGCAATGAACAAGTTCGGGATCTCGCAAGTTGCCGAGGGTCGGGATTCCCAGCTGCCGACCTCATTTATGAACAGCTGTTCTCCGATGTTCGTCTGGAGGTACAAGCGTTCCTGATCGATGTCGGCGTCGTCAAATTTGACGAAATACTTGAGCTCCTGTAGCAGCAGTCTGATGAGGTCTTTGTCACTGAAATCGACGAGCGGGTTGGCATCCGATGCGACGAGGTTGAGTGCCGTCTTCCCATCGGAGGCGGCCCAGATCTGCGATTGGTCGAGGAAGCTGAGCTGATAATACGAATCGAGGAGGAGTGTAACGCCGATCGGGATATTCGGAAGCCTGCGCTTGAACGGAAGATCGAGCGAAATCATCGGCTCACTCCGTAGCCTGCGCACGTCCCACAGGCTAACCGCGCGCTCAACTACTTCTAGGGACATCAACTTTGCCAACTGCGTCGGCGGGATCGCCAAAATCAGATCTCCCCGTACGGGAACCCAAAAGCTGCTGGTCGGTTGCACAGTCGCGCCACGACTAGCTGGTCGCGAGTGAGGCATTGTGCCGACCCTGATCCTGTCGACGTGTCCGTCGGGAGACATGCTGAGCTCCTGGACGCTGCTCAATGGCTGGATGTCTAGCCTGCCCCATCCCCTGTCTGCCGCGCGCTTATCCAGATAAGTCCGCCAGGGCGTGAAGAGATGCTCGCTTGTGTTGCCGGTCAGCAGCCACATTGAGGGAGTGGAAAGCCGCAATCCGTATTTTATGAGAGACTTGTAGCTCCCCGCGGAGCTCAGGAAACTCGGACAAGCAAAGGCTTCCGCCAGTACTCGTGTGCTGGCGTTGATTGCCTCTTCCGTATTGTACGGGCGCGAGGTCAAAAAAGAGTGCACGCTGGTTTTTTCCAATACGTCTTCCCGGAAGCTGGTCGTCGCGATCAGGTCGAGAAGCGAGTAGTCGTAAATGAAGGCGTTGGCCGGGTGCCCCGGACCTGAGAAAATGTTGCGCAGTGCGGTCCACGGCGAGCCGTGATTGAATTGCTGATAAGTTTTCCCGTGCTGGTTCCGCTGTATATAGCTGATAATCGGCATCGGCATGAAAGCCTTTCGGACGCCGATCTCGTCCATAAAGGCCCAGAAATTGTGGTACCAATTGAGATACATGTGATAGCAATGCTCGTGGTAGTCGCCGGTGCGCGGGTCCTGGGGCGCCCCGAGGCTGCCGCCTAGGTAGTCGTCCGCCTCCAACAGCGTCACATCGAAGCCCTGCTTCAATAACGCGTGCGCTGCAGAAATTCCGGCGATGCCGGCGCCGGCGATGATTACCTCTGGCATGTCGACCTCGATTCGAGCAGTATCGGCAGCGATCTGCCCTTCGATAATACGGGAAAACTGAAATCGGATGGAACATTGTCATGTTGACAGATTATCGCACGATGCTTGCTGGAATGGCGGGTGTTCAGGCGGCTGCTATCGCTGCCGCGGCGACGACCACTGCTCGGTTCGCCGATCTGGTATTGCGAGAGGGAGAGCTGTCCGCACGGACGTTTCTCGACGCGCTGGCGCCGTCACAAGGGGTGGAGCGGGAGACATGGGAGAACGCAGTTGCGTCCGTCTATGAAAGACAGGCGGAGTTTTTCCACGGATGCGCTTGCCTACCGCGATTTTGCCTGATGGTTTTTCTAGGTGAGCTGGACTGGAGGCGTGGCCGGCGGCCGATCCCGCCAACCGAAGCTGATTAGCGTCAATCGACGATATCGTCGCGATCGGTTAGCGTGCTGATCAGCGTTTACGTTCTCGGCAATGGAATAAGCCCATATGTCCGACCCCCGCGATTCTTTCGGCGCCGCCTTCCGGCACGACGCCGGCGATCCGATCAGGAACCTTACCGCAGCCGCAAGTCACGCCTGGACCGCCGGATTGTCTGCACTGCAGTTGATGACGGAGCAAGCCGGCGCCGCTGCAGCCGGCGCCGCCCCGACAGCGGGCACCGGCAGTGATCCGTTGTCAGCTTTGACGGCTCTCACGATCGATTTCGCGGCGGCGATGAGCAACTTCGTCGCTAGAGGAGCTGGGCAAACAGCAGGGCTGCGGTTCACCAAGCCGAGTTCTCCTCTGCCGGGAGACTTTGCTGAGTGGCCGGACCTATCTTCTCCGATGGCGCACGCCTTGATGGTTGGACTGACGAGCGCGCTGCGCTATTGGCGCGACCTGGCCGGCGTTTACGCCAGACATCAGGGCATCCTCACGCGAGCCGCAGCGCTGCGCACGATGGTCGCTTCGCTAGGATCGGAAGCCGAGGATCGGCTGCTCGTGGACGAGTTGCGGGCCTTTTTTCGAGAGGTCGGCGAAGTGGCCATGCGGGAGGCGCGGCGGCTGGAAAGCGAGCTCGAACGGGTCGGAGAGACCCTCGCTCACGAGAAGGAGCGGCCAGAGGCATCGGCGGCGTACCGACGCCGCTGGAAGGCGAAGGATTAAGGGAAGACGGATCCGCGATGAACGACGTTGGCACGGACGATGGGGCGAACGCGGCTGTCATCGCCGAACTCGGCTTCGCGGTCGAGATGGAATCCCTGCGCCAGCAGATCACCGACTGGATCCGCGAATGCAACGAGGAGATGCGCGACGCCTTGGAGTGGCAGTTTCTTGGGGGCTCCAAATATTTCCGGCCGTTGACGATCTTCTCCTGCTACCGAGCATTGCACCGAGGACCGATCCCCGCGCAGATGATGACATCGGCGATGGTGGTCGAACTCTTCCACAACGTCGCGCTTATTATCGACGACATCGTCGATAAATCGACCACCAGGCGCGGTCGAGCGACGCTTCACGCCCGCTTTGGCGAGCTGTGCGCGCTTATGACAGCGGGCTATATCGTGGCCGACGGATATGTCCGGCTCAAAGATGACATAGACGCGATTGCGCGGTTCTCCGAGTTGCTCAAACGGCTGGGGGTGGCGGAGTGCCTTCAATGGCGACTCCGCCGCACTCCGCTTGGGGTCGCGGATTGGAGAAAGATCGCCGCAGAGGATACAGGATCGATGTTCGAGATCTGCGCCTGTCTCGGAGCGCGCAGTGGCCGCCTGCGGAGGTTCGGCGGGCTTCTCGGACTACTGTACCACGGTTGCGATGACGTTGGCGATGTCCGTGGTGCTGCCGCGCTGGGTGGTGGAGGAGAAGAGGACATCCGCGATGGCATTCTCACTCTGCCCGCAGCGCTGGCCATCCGCGATCCTGCAATCGCGAGAATTTTCTGCAAGGCGGATCCTGACCCGTCGGATTGCTCCGCTCTCGCTACGGCCCTTGCGGGCAATCTCTTGGAAGCCGAGGCTTATCTTGACCAGATCGCCGAGGAGGCGCGGGGCGAAGCGCGACTGTTCTCAGCCGATCCCGAGCCGCTGCTGGCCCTAGTAGATCAGACGCGCCAACTTAGCGCGCGCTAGGCACGCTCGTTACAACTGCCCACGGCGCTCGAAGTTCGGGGGTTCCGGACCTTTCGGTACGCTCTGACGAAAATCGGCTCGATCGCGGTGTCGACGATTGCTGAACGCAGCACGGCTCGATCAACTATTATCGAGTCTACCGCCGCATGTGACGGTGGACCACCTACGCTGACTGTTCGCATGCGTCGACAATTTGCGATACGGTTACTCGGCAGGGATCGCATCGAGGGAACGAGCTTGGACATTGCCGAGTGGCTCCGCGGCCTCGGATTGCAGGAATATGAGCAGGCTTTTCGTGATAATGCGATCGACGTCGCATTATTGCCGGACCTAACCAGGGAAGATCTCAAGGAGCTCGGCGTACGTCTCGTCGGACACCGCCGCAAAATGCTTGCCGCGATTGCGGTTCTTCGTAGCGAGGGTGACGCGCGGCGTTCGGTAGCAGACAAAGCGTTGCCCGCTGCCGAGCGGCGGCAGATCACGGTTATGTTCTGCGACGTTGTAGACTCGACCGCGCTCTCGACGCGCCTCGATCCCGAGGACCTGCACGAGGTTTTGGGTGCGTACCAGAATTGCGTCGCCGAGACGATCCGTCGGTACGAGGGTTTTGTCGCCAGATACATGGGCGATGGCGTGCTGGCCTATTTTGGGTATCCGCAAGCCCATGAAGACGATGCCGAACAGGCGGTGCGCGCAGGCCTGGTCCAGATCGAGGCCGTCCGCCAACTCCAAACGCGCGAACGGCTGCAAATTCGCGTCGGCATTGCCACCGGCTTGGTCGTCGTCGGCGGTCTGCCCGGCATCGGTGAGACTCAAGGATGGGCTATCTCCGGAGAGACCCCGAATCTCGCGGCGCGGCTGCAAGCTCTTGCCGAACCCGACACGGTCGTCATCGACCCCAGAACGCGGCGGCTGGTCGGCAATCTGTTCGAATACCGCGACCTCGGTGCCGTCCCCCTGAAAGGCTTCGCCGACCCCATACGCTCGTTTGAGGTGCTCCGGCCGAGCACCCTGGCGAGCCGGTTCGAAGCGTTGCATCCAGACCAATTGACCCCGCTTGTCGGACGCGAGGAGGAAATCGAGCTGCTGGGGCGTCGATGGGCGCAGGCGAAAGCGGGTTCCGGGTGTGTGGTGCTGGTCTCGGCGGAGCCGGGGATTGGCAAATCGCGATTAGTCGAGGCCTTCCGAGACTCCGTGGAGGGCGAGGGATATACGCGATTGCGCTATTTCTGCTCGCCGCACCACCAGGACAGCGCTCTGTTCCCCTTCATCGGCCAGTTGGAACGGGCGGCCGGTTTCACGCGCGATGACGCGCATTCAGTGAAATTTGGCAAGTTGGAAGCGCTCCTCGCACCGCATGCACCCTTGGGAAGGGACGTGCCATTGTTCGCGGAGCTTCTGTCGCTGCCCCTCGACAATCGTTACGCAGCTCTCGACTTCACCCCACAGGAAAGAAAAGAAAAGACGTTTGAGGCGCTGTTGCGACGGTTCTCCGCCTTAGCGAAGCGGCAGCCCATTCTGATGATATTCGAGGACCTACATTGGGCCGACCCCACCTCTCGTGAGCTTCTCGATTTGACGATTGAACATGTTGCGAGGATGCCGGCCCTGCTGGTCGTGACCTTCCGGCCTGAGTTTGAGGCTCCTTGGGCAGGCCAACCGCATGTCGAGACATTATCCCTAGCTCGTCTGGGACGAGAACAAAGCGGCGAGCTGGTTCATGCCATCATCGGCTCTACCGCCGCACTACCGTCCGAAATCGTACACGAGATCGTTGAACGTACCGATGGCGTGCCGCTATTTCTCGAAGAGTTGACAAAGGCGGTCGTTGAGACCGCGATTTCGGGCTCAGATACCGGGAAAGTTGCCGCCTTATCGGTTGCCGCGGTCTCGCCGGCAATCCCATCGACGTTGCAGGCCTCGTTGATGGCGCGCCTCGACCTGCTCGGCTCGACGGCGAAGGAGGTCTTGCAGACCGGTGCTGTAATCGGGCGCGATTTCTCTTTCGAGGTGTTGACTGCCATTGGGCAGTGGACCGATTGGGAATTGCGCAGTGCGCTCAGCCGGCTCGTTGCAGCAGGTCTCGTATTTCAGCGCGAGATGCCCCCGCGGGCGAACTATCTCTTCAAGCATGCGCTGTTGCAAGACATTGCGTATAGCAATCTGCTGCTCGGCCTGCGTCGTTCATTGCACGGACGGATCGCCGGCGTGCTCGAGGAGCAGTTTTCCGAGGCGATGCAGGCACGGCCCGAAACCCTGGCTCATCATTTCACCGAAGCGGGTCTCTACGAAAAGGCGGTCGAATACTGGTGCCGGGCGGGCCGTCAGTCCGCGGCGAGGTCAGGTTTTATCGAAGCGATCACGCAGCTGAGGACGGGGCTGCGCCTAATCGCCGATCTAGCCGACTCTCGCGAGCGCAAGGAGAAGGAGCTCGAATTCCAGGTCACACTTGCAGGCGTATTGACCGTGGTGAAGGGATATGCCCACCCGGAGGTAGCAGAGGCGTCCGGCAGGGCACGCGACCTGGTCCCGGAGACCAGGCGAGCGGGAACGGCCACGCATTTCTCGCTGCTCCGTGGGCTCTGGGCGGCCGATTTTGTTGGTGGCAGGCCAAAAGCAGCGCTCGACCATGCCCACGAATTCCTATCGCTTGCCCAATCTCAGTCGGATTCTCGGATGTTAGCGACCGGGCATTGGCTCGTTGGCAGGGTATTGCTCACAATCGGAGACTATCCTACGGCAACTTTGCATCTCGAACGCGCGGTGGTGACCTATCGGGCTGGGGAGCATCTGCCGTTCGACCCGCGGTTTGGGGCGGATATTGGGGTCACCGCTATTGCCGGCTGGACATTGGCACTCTGGCACGGTGGTCACCCCGATCAGGCGTTCGAGGCAGCCAACGAGGCGCTCCGGCGGGCCAGGCAACTCCGCCACCCTCACACCCTAGCCTATGCGCTTCTCATAATAGGCATTGCGGCGATCTCGGCGCGGAAGCCAGCCGAGACAGAAAATCTCGCAAAACAGTTGATCGCCGTTTCGGATGAACATCGGTTCGCGTTCTTCTCGGGATGTGGTCAAATCTTCGAAGGCTGGGCTTTAGCGCAGCGCGGACGTGGCCAAGCCGCGGTGCAGCGGATCCGTCAAGGTTTGTCGGCGGCTGAGGCTACGGGCTGGCGCAGCCATGAACCTGGCTTCCTCGGCTTATTGGCCGAGGCGCTGGCGTTAACCGGTGCGGTCGGCGACGGGCTGACGGTTCTCGCCGAGGCGCTGGCTGCGGCTGAGGAGAGTGGCGCGAGGGGGGCCGATTCCGAACTCCATCGGTTGCGGGGTGATTTGCTGCAAGGCTTGCCATCGTCTGACTCGACCCAAGTCGAGGCTTGTTTCCACACGGCTCTCGCCGTCGCGCACGAGCAAGGTGCGCGTGGATATAAGTTGCGCGCCGCCGTCGGCCTCGCTCGCCTGCTTAGTGCACAGGGTCGCCGCGAAGAAGCCTATGACGTCCTCGCGCCAGTTTACTCCTGGTTCACCGAAGGCTTCGACACGCCCGATCTTCATGAAGCGAAGACACTGCTTGAGGCGCTTGATGTGTAGCCGCGTACGCTCTACCGTAGCGCAGAAGCCTTTGAAAGAAACTTCATTAGCCCATCGCCAGGAGTAACGGGCAACGGGCGCTGCACACGCAGGAACGGCAACTACAGAAAACTTGGCTGAAACCGAAGTTGGCGTGATGAAATTTGCGTTACGGAATAAGATGATTGAATGGTCAGACGATAGGGAAGGTGATGCACGTGTTCGACTTAGACTAGGGCCTTTCGTCAATTACTGCAAGGGTACACGTAACGCGAGTCCCGGCCGGAATGATAAGAAGTAAAAAGAGTCTACCTAAGCAGAAGTTTATGTGAATCATTCAGAGTCGGCTTTGTAGAAGGTTGACGCATGACCCGCTATGGACTGCGCGACGACCAGTGGGAACGGATCAAGGACTTGCTTCCCGGCAAGCTGGGCGACGTCGGGGCAACCGCCCAAGACAATCGTCGCTTTGTCGAGGCGGTGCTGTACAGGTACCGTGCGGGAATCCCATGGCGCGACCTGCCGGAGCGCTTCGGCGA
>Ga0126383_10001910_pt1 | contig 13219 bp, 14 predicted proteins | sample PanSoiMetPlot_35_FD_96882 | JGI IMG/M metagenome (GOLD analysis project Ga0126383, IMG submission 96882) | Tropical forest soil microbial communities from Panama - MetaG Plot_35 | ecosystem: Environmental > Terrestrial > Soil > Tropical forest > Bulk soil | place: Panama | collected 2016-02-17
GAATGTGGGGTGGCTGCACCCGCACGAAACTTTGAAACATTTAGCTTCTCCTAAAAAGTCCTCGGGGAAGAGACAGTCCCAGGAGCTTCCCCGAGGTGGACCAGTTAAGCACTCAATCCAGCAACCCAAACAGTCGCCGAAAGCATTTTGAAGCGCGCGGACTTGGTTGTAGCGACGCTAAAGCCAGCGTTCGCCGCGCCCGCATTAATAGTTGCACTGGAGCCAAGAGGAGGATACACCAGCAGCGCGTTCGCCCCTCCATTATACACCATGAAATCGTCTCCAGGTGTTGCCCATTGAGGCAGAATGACGCCAGTACCAGCCGCTGCCGTTGACACTGCGTTGTCTGTGGTAGTCAACGCTTTGGCATCGAGTTGCGTCGATCCTGTGGCAGTAATACCAGTGGTTTGACTTCCAGTGATCGAATCTGCTGCGATCGCTGAAATCCCACCTGCCATGATTTCCTTTGTGGCTGCCATAGACCCTCCTAGGTAATTGCACCTTGGGTAAACGGGTCGCTGATATGGACAAGCAAGAAGCCAGTGTACGTAAACGTCAACGTAGCGCTGGTTCCAGGCGCAGTCACATTGTTATTAACAGTAATGAAACGACCCGACGGATCAAGGCCAGTAATGGTCGTCGACGCGGCGATGCCAGTACCGCTCACTGCCAGCCCATAAAACAGGCCGTCAATATTTGGCACAGCAATCTGGTTCAACGGACCACCTGGAAATGCTTGCAGATTGCCCACCTTCGTCAGCGTGAACGTAGACGGTTGCAGTACGCGGGCACCGAGTAGCTGCTTACCAGCACCGTTCGTGCCAGCTTGTCCCGCGCCACCAATTCCCACTGCAACACCCGCCGCTACGCTCGCCGCTGCTTGAACAGGGCAAACCCCTTCACTCTGGAACCAGCCGAATTGACTAGCGGCGCTATAAACACTGCGTGCTACGAAGAAAGGCGCGCCCAAGTTGGCCGTATTCGGCACATCTGCCGTTACAAAGGTCTGGTCGTTGATCACTACCAGTCGTCCAGGGTTCATTGCTGCCCCGGACTTCAAGTAGATGAATCGAGCATAACCAAAGTACGGATCAACCGCATCACAGACAAGGCCCAGCTGGTTTCTCTGAACCGTATCCGGAACCAAAAGCTCATTGAACGGCTGAACGCCGGCAATGGGGTGAACAGGTGCGTATCCGGGCATGATTGTCTCCTTAGTCCTTTAGGACGCCCTGGAGGAACCTGTTCGAGCACGTCAGATTCCCCATCCACAGGACAGGCGTCACTGACGCGTCCTGATTGTAAGGTCTCATTTCGTCCAGGGTACTCATATTGGCGTCTTCGTGGGCAATCAGCTCGAGATAGTCCGTGTTGATAAAGTACATATGGCGATTAGGAATGCCACTGCCGCCATCAAAGATCACATCCGCCTTTTTGTACTTCAGACTCATGAATCCCGCGGCTGCCTTAGAGCTGCCTTCTTCGCTCGAATATCTCTTGATAGAAGTCTGGCTTTGCTCAAAGAAAGCGTAGAATTCGTTGGACGAGACAATCAGATTGGTCTGATCATCGCCCCGAACCAGTGCCATGTAGAGATTCAGCATCAGCGATTCGATGGTAGCTGGTGAAACGATCACCGCGCCGCCACCTTGGATTGGTGCCGCGGCAGACTGAACGTGGTTCTGCCAGAAAGGCCAGGTCCCACTATCAATCCCGCCAACAACGCCAGTGCCAGTGTCGCTAATGATTGCTTGCAGTCCATTAATCTGGTTCGGCAGGGTTCCATCGCTGTACAAATCCACACTGAAGTTGTTCTTAAAGGTCCGGATCGCGTTCTTGATCCGGCTCTTTACCAACGCGATGATCCTGCTATCACCCTTGTTGATGCGCATTTCGAGGCCAGACGCCACAACGTTCAGCGCAATTTGCCTCCATTGATACTCTGCGGCTGTAAACACGTCGCTCTGTGCAATATTCAACGTGTCAAAGCCGCTATACCGCTGGTAGGTTGAATTGCTGTTGTACTCAACTTGCTGAACAATCGTCAGGCCCCCGTCAATCTCGGAAATCTGGTCGTGCTCGGTCAGATACGCCAGCAGCGCGTTGTTCTTCGACAAGTTGTCGATGAACACTTTCGCATACTTGCGAATCGTCGTCGAGACCAGTTCCGTAAATGTTGCATTCGGGGAAGCCATTTTCGCTCCTTACTGGTTATCGGGATCGAATCTCGCCGAGAGTATCTTTGAGAAAATCGTCCAGACCGACCAGGGAGGTGGCAGCACGCCCCTGCGCTGACGCTTTCACTCTTCCGCCCATAGCTTTCCGTGCCGCGTTGGCCTTATCTCGAGAAGCTTGCTCGGCTTTCGCCTGCAACCCCTGCCTCTCAGACTCGAGAAGTTTGCCTCGCGTCACTGGGTTTCTAAGGACAGCTGTTTCATATGCTTCTTGCAAGGTCCTCGCACCTTGGGCAATCACCGTTGGGATGTCGGCAGCGACATCATCCCAAAACGGGTGGGCCTTGGTATCCTGCGCGAAAGCATTAACACCGGCTTCAAGCTCGGCTAGCCTGTTGCCGTTAAACGCCTGCGTCACACCACTGACGCCTTGCTCGAGAGAAGCTATTCTCTCTTGAAGGGCCCTAATGTGCGCTTGCGAATCCGAATCTGCATTAGCCTGTCCTGCCGCGAGCTTACTAATATCAATCCCCGCGTCGAGGGCTAGCTTGCGAAACTGCTGTACCTTCTGCTCTGGACTCCCAAAGACCAGCGTAGAGTGCGCGGCCATAAGGGACTGGAGATGATTCCAGGGATTGATATTCAACCGCCCATAAAGCTCCGCATATGGCGACAGCAGCTTCTCAAATCCTTTGGCTACATTCAGCGAAGGTTGCGACTCTCCTACAAACTTGGAAATATCCTGTTCCCGTTTCGCTATAGCCTGTTGAGTGGCAAGTGGCAATGCTGCCCATGTTGCTTGCGCTTCTTTCCCCCAAGTATCCGGGGGGCGCGCCATATCAAAAGCCCTAGTGGGTTGCGCTGGCGAAGATTGCGCTGGCTCCGACGCAGCACTAGTGGCTTTACCATCAGCAGGAGGCTCGCTTGCCCCCTGCGTGTCCACAGAGGCTTGCTCGTCTTGCGGTGCGGCCTCTTCTGTCTGAGACTCAGCATCTTTACCTCCGCCAAGTTGACTAGCGAGGTCCGACGCGACGGCATCAATATCCATTCCTTCGTTTTCTTCAGCCATTATAGTGTCATCTCTGTGAGGGTCCGTTCCACCGCGTCGTCAATAGCCTTATCCAGCTCATTCTCATTATTCTGTTGCCGTCTAACCATTTCCTTATGCTCTTGCTCAAACCCTTCATAAGGCCTACTACCACTCCTAGCTAAATCATAGTTTCTCTGTCTACGCCCCTCGACCCATCTGCCATCTACAGGAGATTGATACCCTGGCAGATCACCCCAAACACCCGGTGCCCGTAGGATAACAAGAGCTGCTACTTTTCCGCAAGAGCACAGGCGCGGCGAATGCCGTTCCGCTATTGATGCAAAGGCATCAAATGTATGACCACTTTCACATCTATAGTCGTATGTCGGCATCAGAGCAAATGCGTCAGTAAGAATAAGAATTCTTCCTCTTCTTTATTCCTATGCTGTTCCATTCCTCGCCTTACCACATCAACCAGATCTGGAAAGTGAAACGTCTCACCTGGTTCAGCAATGGGCTTTTCCTGTATCGCTTCGTTCAGCGCCTGCTCGAGACTGATCCCCTCCGCCATTCTCTTGCGGAGATACTTCCACAGGGGAAAGGCCTCGATGTTCGGTACCTTGCCCGCCGAGATCCACTTTTGAAACCCTCCACGACCACCACCACCTCCCCCGCCAGAACCTGGCGGTCCAACAGGGGGAATGGGAGGGGTTGGCCCCCCACCGCCAAACCCCAGCAGCACTACGTTGCTGGGCGTTCCTAGAAAGCCCAGCGTTACTAGTGTCACGTTGATCTAGTTTGACTGGTTGGTGTAGTTGCACTGTCAAGTGTAAACGTCATAGAGGTTGTTGAACCATCAAGCTTCTTAGCAGTCAGTGTAGTTCCAACAATACTGCGTTCCGCGAAGAGAGACCAAAGCATGTAAAGAGCCTGAATAGGGGTAAAGGCTGCACCATCGGCTGCATACCCTTCTGGCACAACAATGGTACCTTTGGAAAAATCATACGCAGACGTTAGCGCATATCCAGTCTTATCTCCAACTGTGGCGGCATTAACATCCGGTAATCCGGGCGTAGTATCCGAGACAGCGTGCCCATTCCAGGTAACAACATTAACGTTGCTGCTGCCACCAGCCGCGGTTGTGTTAATGGTCATCCAGCCATCAACCCATTCTTGTGGATTAGTTGGATCATGCCACTGCAAGAACACCTTATCGGCGGTCATTTCGGTCGCAGTCAATGAAATCTCGACTTGCGCAGAAGTACCAACGACCGTTGGCAGATTCGTTAAATTTGCAGCCGCGCCACCATCCTTGCTGATCGTAAAGTCTCCAGCAGAGATAGTCGGATTATTCTTCAAGTCCCCATTCATGACCATATCTTGCAGCGCGATCGAGGTCGTGAATGCTTGTCCTCGGACAGGCGGATTAGAATTGGCCACGAAGACCTCCTATTGGAATCATACCCTGCGGCCAGCGCCTGAATACTGACAAAGAGTCAGCAGTCTGCCAGTTTATAGTATTAGAAAGAACACCACCTGGCGCGTAGACAATATATCCTGCGGAAGAATCCACATCGGTTGCATCTGTATAAATAAGCGCGCCATTGTTCTGCGGCGCGATAACTGCAGGCCCAGGCAACGTCATTTTGAACCTAGTCCCAGGAGAACTAGAAACTAGTTTCAAATGAAAAGCGCTTGTGCCACAGAAAGTAGGACCAATTTGAGTAATAGTCTCTGTTTGTCCTGCAACAAAGGTGTGTGTTCGACTAGCAGTAAGTGTTGTTCCTGCAATTATATTAAAGATACCATTAAACGCGCCAGCCCACGTGATATTGGCATTCGGATAAGTTGTAGTTCCATCAACGTAAAGATCTGCAGCGCGGGTCAGAGTAAGAGCAACAGTAAAAGTTAAATTGAACAGATGCGCCGACGCGCCGAGTTGCAAAGTGGCACTACCAACAACAGTAAGTGTACTGGCTGCCGCGTTAAATACCCCTGATACATATTTCAGTGTTCCTGTTGTGTAGCGTGGGGTTGAGGCTAAGGTAACGTTTCCTGCAATATCAATATTATTGGCAACTGACCCACCCGCTGCACCAGTCCAAGTACCACCTTCGAGACTAATCTTCGTGGTGCCAGTAACTGTTGCCGTAGTATTTGTCAGTCCCCCCAAACAATGCAAGACATTACCATTAAGTGTAAATGGCTGGGAAGTAGTACCAAGAATGACTAATCCACCGACAATCCAGTCATCTGCCTGGGTAATAACTGTCGATGTGCCATTTAGCGTCATTGCGCCAGGCTGTGTTTTACCTGCCGCAGTGATCGTCGCGGTTGTGTTAACTGTTAGCGTCCCGCCGTTGCCCGCGCCTACAACTGTCATCCCAGCTACGTACTTGAAGTTACCAGCACAGGTTAATGCAGAGCCATTCCCCCACGTAAGAGTACTTACATAGTTAGTAAAGTCAATACTCTTGGCATTACTACCAGCGACTACAGTCAATGGCCCTGAAGTCGCAGTCGCTACAACATCGTCGGCGCTTGTAGGAGGAACGCCGCCGACCCACGCACCAGCGGCGTTCCAATTACCTCCAGCGTTAGAGATTGTGATTACTGTCATTATGCGTGATAATCAAAGTCGCTGGGCCACCACGCCGGCTTCGTGTCGAATTCCTTGTAGAGATTCGCGCCGTCCTTGGAGCAGCGCGCCCAGTCGTCAGCATACACTGTCGTATCGAACCATGGCGACTGCCTGAAGTGCTGCGTCTTCTCGTTGCCGGTGAATTGGCAGTTGTAAACAAAATCGCGCGAGCGGTTAAACCACAGATCGGGGTAATGCACCGGGATCGGCCCATAGGGGCCAGCTGGTGCCTTCAACTGGTTGTAGGTGATCGGTGTCGCCGACACGACACAGATCCCGTAGCTCGGCGGGTTGCGATCAGGGCGAATTTCCGTGTCGAACTGACAGTCTTCCCACAGCCACCGATGCTTCAACAGGTACGGATTCGCAGGATCGGTCTGCCCCGCCGCGCTCGCGTCAATCCACCACTGTTCATCCGTGGGATCAATCAGCTCAGGGTTAGTGGTAGAAAGTATCCAACGAGGTTCGCGCTGGATCACATCTGAGCCCGCGTCGTAGATCTGGCTCTTGGGCCATGCGTGCAGGCAGCGCGTACGCCTAACATGGCCGCTGCAAGCAGATACCAGCGACATATTCGCGTTGCGCCCATAGAACGTAGCGCCTTGCGGAAACACATCCGACACCCCAGGGCCGATAGTGACCACGTCCTTGGTATCTGGATCGACGTTGAAGAATTCACAATCTTCTAGCTCGGTCTTCAGTGCGATGCACTTGAAAGCGTGCAGTGGACCATTATACATCTTCAGTCGACGCCCAAACACATAAGCCCGATGATCGAAATAGACGCAGTGTTCGTAGCTGTTATAACGAAAATCGCAGTCCTGCATCCAGATTTCATCGTTCACCACCATCGGACTGGGCATTGAAGTGGACGGGCCCGCGCGCTCCTGCGCGGCGAGGATGAAATTGCCCTTGCAATAACGCGCGACTATCCGCTCCAGAACCGCAATATGCTTCTTCTGATTATACGGCCCAGTACCGAACACCATCGCGTGCTTATCAATATCCACAATCTTCATATCGGTATTGCGCCACGTGCCGACCGCGTAGCTCGGCAGCGACATCGGCGCGGTGTGCGAGCCAGGATAGCCTTTGATGATCGTGGTGCCGTTCTTCGCCCCCGCGAACACCACCTGCGTTGACTCATCGGATCGGCCAGTGTAGTCAATGGCATACGAGCGATCGACCGAGGGCGGCAGGCGGCACAGTCCCTCTGGGAAGCGCAAGGTCACTGACTGTCCCTTCCTGCCATCCTTGTCCATCTGCTTAAACGCGTCGACGATCGCAATATAGCTGTCGCGGATAGGGACCTGAATTTCATAATCCGGGAAAGGCGCGTCGAATGGCGTAGCCGGCTTTATATCCGGCTGGAGCAGGCCCACTGAAGTAGACAGCGCATTCACACAGCTAGTTAGCGAATCGAACTGTGATTGGGGCAGATCTGGCACCTTAATCGCGCTAATTGCTTCGCCAATCGCCGCGTCTTGCGCCTTTAGATTGTCAAGTTCCGTCTCAGAAATAGACATTAGTTAATCTCCGCGTCAGACATATTTCCCATTAAGTCCCGATTAATCTTCACTTTCCTGGGACGGCCCATGTGCTTGGTGAAGGCAGCATCCAGGGTTTGCGCGAAATCAACTGGAGGCCTCGCCGCGTTCCTCTTCTTAACCGCCGCGTCAGTCTGCGCCGCCTGCGCCTGCGCTCGGCCTGCCGCCGCCTGCTGCAGCTTCAAATCTCGTTCCGCCCGCTTTATTTCCAGATCCAGCAGCATTTTCTCACGCTCTGCCTGGTTCATTTCCCTCTTCAACTGCACATCCAGTTCAGCTTGCTGAATCTTAGAGTCATTCTCAGCTAATGTCACTTGATGCTCTTTCTGCTGCATCTCCTCATCCCGCTGCATCGCCTGCATCTTGTTCTGATGCTCAACTTGATCCCTCTGGTCATCCCGCTGCGCCTTCTGCAGCTTAAGATTCGCCATTTGCAGATCCGCCTGTGCCTGCTGCGCTTTCGCGTCCGCCGCGGGGTCTTGCTGCTGCGGCAGCTGGTCCGGCATCGACTGCACCGCATCCTCGAGCTGCTTACCAAATGGCAACCTCCGGACCACTGTTAGTGTCATCTGCTTCAGCGCTGGCATCGTCATCGCGCCTTCCTGCACCGCAGGCAAGAAGCTCTGGTACATCGTCGCCAGCGCCTGCATCGAACTATTCACTTCCTCTTGCGTCGCCTGCGTCTCGCTCGCCAGCGTCGAATCTGTCTCAATATCAATCCTATAATTCCTCAGCACGTCATTCCGCAGCAGCGCAACTACCTGCTCCCATTGCGGCTTTGCAAGAACCTCTTGAGCCTGCTGCATGGCTTGCTGCATCTGTGGACTGGGTTGGGGTGGCTGTTGTTGACCACCAGGCTGAGCACCACTAGGGGGCGCGCCGCCAAGAGGCGGTTGCTGTGCACTCAGCTGCATCATCTGCATCTGGCTATTTATCTGCTGCACCATCTGCTGCGCCTGTTGCACCTCCTCTTGCGACGAATAGTCCAGATTCGTCATTGCCTTGAATGTTTGCCAGCTAAAGTGCTTGCACGCTATCTCCGCCAGAATCTGCAAACTATCCCTGATATAATTCTGCACCCGCGACTGGCCCTTCGATATCCGCAGCGTCCCCCATTTATTCTTCAAATTCACCGCAGACGCCGTATCATACGGGCCACTCTGGGCCCGCATAATATCTGCAATCCCCATTATCTCGTAAATGGTCTGCTTGCAGGACTCCCTCGCTGTTATACATTCCCGCAGCGCTGTAATCACCTGGTCAATCGGTACTGGCCATATGAAATTCGCCAGATTTGGCTTTTCTGCCAGCTGCTGCGTATTCCTCGCAGGCAGAAATGTGTTGTCATCACTCGCCAGCAAGGACTTAATTTGATCCCCCAGCACTCCATCGTAGAGCCCACGGACCTTCAGCGCCTCGCAGAGCCTATTAATCCGTTTCGATAGGCGATTCAGCTCCTTCGCCTGCTGCTCATACATCTTATATAACGGTGTGGGTACCTGCGGATTGTACTTGACAACCAGCGTAAGTGGCGCCGGAAAGTTATAAAACGTGCTGAGTCCAAGGGGATCATCAATTTCCTTCAATATCACATCTGGGTAACTCGGCGCGTAGAACAGTATCTTCTTCTTCGTCTTCCACCAGATGCAATAAACCCTCGCTCCTTTAATCGTCCCCAGATTATCTTCTTTTAGGTCATCCCGGTTCCTTTGATCTGTCTCATCCTTCCTGGAAGGCTCTTCTACTGGAATAATCTCCGCAACTTTCCTGTTGTCATCCGTCTTCTTATCAGGAAAGTTCGTCAGCAAATCTTCCCTGGTCATGAAGTATTCAAAGCTTACCCACGGCACATACGCCCATTCTGTCGCGTATCCCATGAGTACCTTATCATACTCCCAGTTGCACCCACAAACAGTTTCGTAAGCTACCCCTTCGACATCTTTCGGGACTTCAACTGCTTCTTCCCCTTCTTCCGTGAGCTTGGCCTTTCTAAGCTCACTATCTCCATCCGAGGACGAAGCTGCTTCATCCTCTTTGCTGTTGCCCAGGGTGCTCGGTCTACTCTGAATATCCGCGTCATATTCAAATTGAGTGATTCCGCGCCCTGGCAAGCAAGCTCCGAGCACGGACTTGGTCATTAGGGCGCTGAAGGGGGAGTATTCGCCGCGCTGCCTGATGAGGAATTTCAGCGTACGCTCAATGACCTCCGCGCCAGCCTTAGCTAACGGGTCTGGATCATGAAAGGCGCGTTCGACGACTGGCCTTGGACTGCCGGAATACAGTACCGGCAGCAATACTTCCGTATTCGAGTACAGAATATTAAACGTATTGTCGTCCGCTCGCTTCGCTTCATATATGTCAATAATCCTTGCTGCTTCTCTCCTCCATTTCCTCTCCCGATTCCTCGCTGCCTCGAGTTCCGCTTGAAAGAACTTGATAATCGGGTCAGACGACTTCCGCTCTCGCCCTTCCTTCGCGACTCTATCTATTTCTTTTAGGGGATCTGCCATCAGTTAAACCCTACAACGGCAATTGCTGTGGTCCCAGTCGCATACACCCTCGTAACAGCCACTGGATATATAATTCCCGCCGCTACTGTCAGTGTCACAGGCCCCGCCGCTTGTGAATCCCGCATCTGAATCCTCAGCGTACCTCCCGTACCCCCCACTAACAGAGCTAAAAACCCCACATCCTGCGAATCATTGGGCGTAACCGACACTCCTGTCGTCCATTGCGTGTTCATATCACCAGGCCCTCCAGAAGGAAACGTAACTCCAGACATTTAATCCCTCCTACGCCGCGTCCTGATCGGCCATTAGCCGCCTCTGCTTGCTTATCTCCACCAATTCGTTCATTGTAAGCTCGGCTGGTGCTTTTGGATAGGTTATAACTTCAATTTGCGGCTTCCTCTCCACCCACGGCCTGCTCATGCACGCATACCTAGTCTCGTCTACTGCATGATCTTCACTTTCCGTATCCAAGTCCTCAATTGTCTTCTCATCGTGTTGCATGATGGGCAGAGTACGGATGGTGTGCTCACAGCAATCAAGAAAATAAAGCATCGGTCTGCCGTCAGCACCTCCCTTAAGCCGCAGCTGCATTTGCTGCCATCCAGGAATGCGCTTATTATCTGCTCTCCTAAACATGACGTCTCCGAGCCAGAATTGCTCTCCAATACTCGGCCCGCCTTCTCTGCTAAAAATTGCTGGATCAGCGACTCCGTAGGCAATTTCTTCCCGGAGCCATCTACCTGGATATCTGGAATCAGGATACATCTCACGCATCTTGATCCCTTCTGCAATTGCTTCATTGGTAATCTGCATCCCTTCGTTCATCTTCCCATTCCAGCCATACCACTCGCGGTACTTCAGCAAAGCTCCTTCTGGTAGCCCCCAGGTGCCATCACTGACCGCGTACCACCCCACGCAGAATGGACTCCGGTAGCCCCAGTCGAACGCGCGGAACTTCATACTCCAGTGCGGAATCCTATTCAACCACTCTTCCGTTGCCAGCACATGCCGCTTAGTATCAAAAGCATCAAAGAACGCGCCATCTATCCGATCCCAATCCCCTTTCAACCACGCCTCTACTAAGGCCTCTGACCCTACCTTCCGCAGCCGCGCCACATACAGCGGATCATTCTTCCACAGTAACGCATTGTCCGTTATCCTGCTTGGGATATAAATCCTTTCCAGCTCCACCATCCGACCCTCAAGATCCTCCACTTCCTCTACTAATACTTTCCATCCCTTAGGAGCTGGATCAATGTATCGTTGCTTGACCCAGTGATGACCAGGACCTCCGGGATTCCCAGTGAGGCGCAAGCCCACCGGAATGCCCTCGGCCGACCTAACAGTGGCCCGTAGCAGATCAATAGGTGAGCTAAACGGAAAGTTGGTAACTTCTTCAACGTAAACCCTAGTGTAACTGTGCCCCTGGTATTCTTCCGCATCTTTATCCCGCTCTAAATAACGAAAACTGAGAATTCCACCCCCTGGCATGGTCCAGTAGTTGTGCTGTTCATTATACTTACCACCAATTTTCGGATATAGCTTTTTTGTTCGTTCGATAACTTGTTCCAGCTGCTTGAAGGTCCGTCGAAAGAAAACACCGCGCGACCACGAGCCATACTGACCCGAATGTTGCAGCCAATCCCCGATGCTACCTTCAGTCTTACCACCGCCACGCGCTCCCCCATAAAATACCTCAAAAATTGGACAAGCTATTAGAGCTTCTTGCGGCCCTTCCTGGGGCTTCCATATGACCTCAGGCTGCATCAGGTTCGGCGGAGAATTGGAGAGAGCGGGGGCCCTGCCCCGCTTCTACATTCTGTGGCGCGTGCTGGCTTAACCACTCATTTGCCGTCCTTGCTTTCTCTGGCATCGCCACGACAAAGCCCACATTCACATTCGTCTGTGGCGTCCTTGCCCCATAGCCCAGCGCTCGAGCTCCCGCTTCGACTACCTTCAATGCCAGTTCCGTCGGTGGGTTCGGCGCGTCGAGCTTCTCTTGCAATATCTCCTGCCCTCTCACTACCAGCCCCTTGAACCTCTCCTCTATGCTACGCACTATCATCGGACTGACCAGCTCCTTCCTCCTCGCCTCCAGCCTGTCCTGAAAGGCATCACTCTGCATTATCTGACAAATCCAGCTCTGCGTATACCCAAAGTGAGCCGCCAGTTGCCCCTGGCTAATCATCGGCTGCGCCACAATCAGATCAATCATCCCATCGTGCGTATAACTAACCTTCTGTATCTCCGGCATCTTGCCCTCCTTTCCTACTGTTCGTCCAGTATACCCCGCTGGGCGGCCGCGTGTCAAGGCCACAGGCATGGTTTTCATGCCCGTGCGGGTTATTCTGGGATAATCCGGGCATATTTCAACCAGCTTTTGCCGTATCAGGTGCTAAAACCCCGCAAGAATCGTGCCTGGCCGACAGGAGTCACTTTTTGGGGAACGGACGGGGGTCAGGCCGACAGACGGTCGCTGCAGGCGGATGAGCGGTAGGCGCTGCAGGCATGGTTGTTGCCGTGCCGAAAATTGCGGGCACTTAGTGACGCGGCGCGTCACCTACAAAAAGCGTGCCAATTGGGTATCCAATGGAATCAAAGAGTTAGCGCGTTGGCACGTCCGTTGCATATAGTATTGTGCCGGGAAGATTCCCGGCAATCATGGAGAATAGAAAATGAGAGCTAACGGAATTGCGGAATTCTCATTCGCGCCCGATACCGGGACGCTGAACTGGGATTTCTCCGCGCACGGGTTGGAAGCGGTGTCGTACACGATTCCCAAGTGGTCGAAATACTCGGATTTCATCCGGGCCGCGCTGGTCAATGGATTCAAGCAGAAAATCGCCGACTCGGGCGCGCTGTCGGATGCGACGGTAGCCGAGAAGCGGGAGGCGATGCACGATTGCGCCGAGAATTTGCGGGCCGAAATCTGGAACGCACCGCGCGAATCCGGCAACACGTTGCTATTCCGCGCGGCTTGCCAGTTGAACCCTGGCAAAACGCCCGCCGAAATCAAGGCGAAATTAGAGGCAATGCCTGCGAAACTCAAGCGGGCACTCGCGAAATTGCCGGAGTACCGTGACGCGATGGATGCGATGCGACCGGCAGTTGACGACGCGATCGCGAATGCCGCGTTAGCGGATCTGATGAGCTAGGCCAGTTCCGGGGAGGAGCAATCCTCCCCATTTTTTCGCGCTGAATTGGTTATCAGCGAACATAAACTCGCAAAACGACGCGAAAACCCCATATCCATCCCAAGATCAACCCAAGACCATCCCGGTACGTCGATTTTTGAAACGGGGGGCCACCTGCCCCAA
>Ga0126383_10001912_pt1 | contig 13213 bp, 9 predicted proteins | sample PanSoiMetPlot_35_FD_96882 | JGI IMG/M metagenome (GOLD analysis project Ga0126383, IMG submission 96882) | Tropical forest soil microbial communities from Panama - MetaG Plot_35 | ecosystem: Environmental > Terrestrial > Soil > Tropical forest > Bulk soil | place: Panama | collected 2016-02-17
CTGCTCTCCGCGGAAGCCGCCGTCGACGCGAGCGTCACTCCGCAGAGCATCGAGCCGGAGAGCGTGCCACCCAAGCTGGACAAAGGGAGGGTTCACTGATGGTCGAAATCATGGGGAGGACCGCGGCGCTGCAAAAACTGCGGGCCACAACCGGACGGTTTCTCTTCTTGGCAATCATCGCCGCGGTCGTTCTCGGCGTGCTGTACGGATCCTGCACCGCGCGGGTGCTTCCCAACGAATACGGCGTTCAGCAGCAGCGGTTCGGCACCCGCACCGGGATTGAAGATCGCGTCTATGGTCCCGGCCTGTACTTCCTTGGGCCGGGCGTGACCCTGCACACCTTCCCCCGAGGCGTTCAGATCCTCGAGGCCACGAACGACCGACAGGAGGCCAGGTCCAAGGCTCGCTCGGCCAGCGTGACGCGGAAGGTCGACGACTACTTCGACGAGCGCAGAAAAATCCTGGCCGAGACCGCGCACCAGGCGCTCGAGGCGCTCACCGTTCAAACCTCCGACGGCTACTCGGTGACCGCGGACGTCACCTTGCTCTACTCGATCTCGGACCCGGTGCGGGTGGCCCGAGACTTTGGTTGGGGGTCGCTCTACGTGGAAGGCTTTGTGATGAACACCTTTCGAAACGGAGTGTTGTCGACGCTGGGCAAGATGAACGCGGAGTCCTTCTATGACGAGAAGGAGCGGATCGCACGGATCAAGGAGGCGGAGGACTTCCTCAGGGACAAGTTCGCCGCACGGGGCTTCAAGGTCGAGAAGCTGCTCTTGGGCAACTACGTCTACGCCGCGAACTACGAGAAGTCGCTCCACGACAAGAAGGTGGCGGTGCAGTTGGCCGAGAAGAACCGGAAGGTTGGCCTGGTCAATGACGAGCGGGCCAAGCTTCAGCAGATTGAATCCAAGGGAAACGCGGCGATCACCATCGCGGAGTCGGAGGTCAACGCGGAGATCTCCAAGATTCGCGCCGAGGCCGATCTCTATGCCAGTCAGACCCGAGCCAGGGCCGACAAGGAGTACGGCTTTGCCGGCGCCGAAGCCAAGCGGCTCAAGGCGGATGCGTTGAACACCCGCGGCGGGCGGTACGTGGTTGCCCTTCAGACCGCGAAGATGTTCGACAACATCAGCTCCGCGGTGATGACTCCTGAGCAATACATCGCCTTCATCCGGCAGAGTTGGTCGCTGATTGGACTTAGCCCCGGAGGTGGGGTTGGGGTTCCGCCCGCCAAGGAGGCGAAGCGATGATCCGGTTCAAGACCGTCGCAACCTTGCCCGGGCTGTTGCTGTGCGTCGCCTTTCTTTGCGGCTGCGAGTCCACCTCCTCGACCGAAGTCGGCGTGCGCACCAATTTGCTGGGGATTGTCGAGAAGCGCGGCTATCAGCAGGTGTACCAGCCCGGCGGGGTATACCTGGTAGCGCCGGTGGTCAACAGCTGGAATCGCCTCCCGATCTCTCAGCAGAATCTGCTGATGAACGACAGCCCCATCGAAGGCGATCGGCCGGTGCCAGACGACATCACCTTCAAGACCAAGGACGGCAACAACGTTCACATCGACGTCAACGTGATGTGGCGATTGGATCCGCGCAAGGCAGCGTTCATTGTTTCCACCGTCGGGCAGACGATTTCGGAGATCAAAGAACGCGTGGTTCGGCCGGTTGCGCGATCGGTGATCCGCGATGTCTTCAACGAGATCACCAGCGAGGAGTACTACCACGTGACTGTCAAGAACAAGACAGCGGCCCAAGCGCGCCAACAGCTCACCAAGGAGTTGGAGCCGTTTGGAATCATCGTGGACCTGCTGCAGGTGCAGCAGCACCGCTTCGATCCGGAATACCAGGCGGCGATCGACGCTCAGAAGCAAGCGGAAGCGGACGTGCAAACGCTGATCGAGCAGCAGAAGAACATGATTGTTCAAAAGCAGAGCGAGCTGCAGGCCAAACGAGCGGAATGGAACCGCAAAAAAGAGGATGCCCTTGGCGAGGCGGGCCGGGTGCGCAACGAGGCGGACGGCTACTATCAAACCCAGTCGAACAAGGCGAAGGCGTTGGTCGCGGCAGCCCAGGCGGAGGCGGAGTCCACCCGGAAGGAGGCGCAGGCTTTGGACAAGCTGGGTGGCGACGCCTACGTCAAGATCCAGCTCGCCAGGCAGTTCGGCGAAAAGAAAATTCTACTGGTACCAAACGCGAACGTGTCCACCATGAACGTCAACAAGATGATGGATTACCTCGTCGGCCAAGAGTCGACGGCGGGGGAAAGTAAATAGCTTGCAAGGACCTGCAGCCGCGCCAGCGAACCGTTCTAGGGTCCGAATGGACTCGCGGCGGGTGCCCTGCCGTGGCTCGATAGGGCACGACAGGGACCAAGCCTGGATGTAGTTGACTCGAATTCTTCGTCCTATAGAGTGCCGCCGCTGTCTCGGAACAGCGGGGGCTTTCCTAAGGTGAGCGAATTCAGTTTCCGGGCTCCTCAGCGGGCCAGACGAACGACCGAGTCCCGAGGTCGCCGTCACAGCGAATTGACTTCGCCGGATGCGGCGGATGCCGGCCACGGCTCTGAGGGGCCAGACCGCGAGCGATACTCGGTTCTCGGAGAGCATGCGCGCGGCGGGTTGGGCCGGATCCTCAAAGCCGTGGACAACCGCCTCAAGCGCAAAGTGGCGCTCAAGGAGCTTTTGAGGCCGGATGAGGAGGAAGAACAGCGCTTCATGCGCGAAGCGCTGATCATCGCTCGACTGCAGCATCCCTCGATCATCCCGATCCAGGACCTCGGTCGCTGGGCATCGTCCGGCAAGCCCTATTACGCGATGTCGATGGTCTCGGGGCGGTCGCTGGCGGAGCTGATCGGAGAGAGAAAGAGCCTCGAGGAGCGGCTGGCCCTGTTGCCCAACGTCATTGCCGTGGCGGACGCCATCGCTTATGCGCACAGCCAAAAGATCATCCACCGCGATCTGAATCCCGCCAATGTTTTGATCGGCGCCTTTGGCGAGACCGTGGTGATCGACTGGGGGCTGGCGGTGGACCTGGCCGAGCCCCGCGCGCCGGCCCGGGAGCCTCGCAGGCCGGCGTCGATCAGCGCGCACGACGGAAACGGGCGGCTCACCATCACCGGAGCGGTGTTGGGAACGCCCGAGTACATGCCGGCGGAACAAGCTGAGGGCAAGGAGGTCGACGAGCGCGCCGACGTTTACGCCCTTGGCGCGATGCTCTACCACCTGCTCGCGGGCGCTCCGCCCTACGACGGCCCAAGCTCGTCGGAAATCATGGAGAAGGTGCTCAAAGGGCCGCCGATCCCGCTCCAACGTCGGCGGCGGGGCGTGCCGGACGAGCTGGTCACCATCGTGGCCAAGGCCATGGCCCGAGAGGTGACTCAGCGCTACCCCACGGCCAGAGAGCTCGCCGAGGATCTACGGAGGTTTCAGACCGGGCAGCTGGTCAGCGCCCACCCCTACTCCTTCTACAACCTGCTGCGAAGATTCGTGCGCCGAAACCGCCTGGCGGTGGCGGTGGGCACGGTCTGCGTTCTTCTGCTCTTGGCGATGGGCGTGGTCAGCGGCCGCCGGCTCATTCAGGAGCGGCTGACCGAGGCGAGCCGCAACGAGCTGTTGTTGGTGCAGGCGCGTTCGTCCCAGGAGAAGGACCCCACCGCGGCAGTGGCCTGGCTGAAGAGCTATCCGGTTGACGGCGCGAATTGGCAAGCCGCGCGCGACGTGCTGGTTGAAGCCCAAAGCTCGGGCGTGGCCAAGCACGTGATCAGCAATTCTGCGCGCGCGGTGTTTTCGCCGGACGGTTCGCTGATCGCGATCTCCAATACAAAATCTCTGCAGCTGCGCGACGCCCGGACTGGTGAAATCGTGCACTCCCTGCAGCACCCCCAATTGGTCGGCAAGATGGTGTTCGCGCCCGATGGCCGTGCGCTGGCGTTCTTCGACTCGGAGGGCACCAGCGTCAACATCTGGTCTCCAATGAGCGGCAAGTTCGTCAAGCTGTGGGGACACGAAGCCGCGGTGAAGGATGTTGCCATCTCCAAGGACGGATCGCTGTTGGCTTCCGCGAGCGCGGACAAGACGATTCGGCTCTGGTCCGTCCGCGAGCTCGCGCTCAAGCAGGTGCTTCGAGGGCATCAGGCGACGGTTTGGGTGGTCGCGTTCTCCCCAGATGGGCTGTCGCTGGCCTCGGCGGGGGACGACGCGACTCGGATCTGGAGCCTCTCGAATGCCGCGCACCGGATGCTTGGGGGCCACCAGGGCAAGGTCTTGGCGCTCGCATTTTCGCACCGCGGCAGCAAGCTTGCCTCGAGCGGTTCGGACGGTTCGCTTAGGCTCTGGGACCCAGCGAATGGCTCTGATCAAGTGCTCCAAGCCCAGTCCGATAAACTGTGGGATCTCGCGTTTTCGCCGGCCGATGACGTATTGGCGGCCGCGGCGCACGACGGCACGGTGCGGTTTTGGTACCTGGCGACCAGAACCAACCGCGTGGTGCGCGCTCACAGCCAACCGGTGACCGCAGTCGCGTTCTCGCCGGATGGGCGCACGTTTGTCTCGGGCGCCGAGGACGGCGCGGTGGGCGTTTGGGATGCCAAGCGGCAAGAGCTGGTGCAGTTGCTGCGAGGGCACTCCGCGGGAGTCACCCAGGTGCTGATCTCGCCCGATGGCAGCTCGATGGTCTCGAGCAGCTGGGACAAGACGACGCGGGTGTGGCCAGTTCCACGCAGCTTCGAGCGCATCCTGCGCGGGCATACCGACGGCATCATGGACCTTGCGTTTTCTCCGGACGGCAAGCTGATCGCCTCGGGCGGCCGCGACAACTCGATTCGACTATGGGATGTCGCCACCGGCGAGAGCCGAGTGCTTTTGGGACACCAGGGGCTGATCTATCGGCTGGCTTTTTCCCGCGATGGAAAAAACCTTGCCTCCGCCAGCTGGGACAAGACCGTTGGCGAATGGGACGTCGCCAGCGGCACTGGCCACCGGCTCTTCGGCCACGAAAATGCCGTCTGGGATGTGGCTTTTGCGCCGGATGGGTCGAGTATCGCGTCCGCCAGCGTCGACGGGACGGTCCGGATATGGGACGTCAAGACCGAGGCCAGCCGGATCTTCCGCCGACATGACGGAGAGGTTCACACCGTCCTTTATTCGCCGGACGGAAAGTTTCTCGCGTCGGCAGGCGCTGACGGGGTGGTCCGACTCTGGGACGTTGCTTCCGGCTCGAGCCAACCGCTTCAGGGCCACCAGGGCTTCGTCACCCGGTTGGCATTCTCGCCGGACGGTCAATATCTCGCCTCCGCCGCCCGCGATCGCAGCGCGCGAGTGTGGAACACTCTCAACGGCGAGAATCGACTGTTGGCGCATCCGGAAAACGTGGTCAGCGTGCAGTTCTCGCCGGACGGGAAGACTCTTGCGACCGGTGCCGAGGACGGAGTGATTCGGATCTTTGCGCTCGGAGCAGGACGAGACCTGGTGCTCAGAGGTCATCGGGATTGGGTGGAGCAGATCGTCTTCTCCCCGGACGGAGCCCTGGTGGCTTCGGCGGGCGCGGACCACACGGTTCGAATTTGGGAGGCGGCTACCGGGCTGAGCCTATCGATTCAACGGCACTCGGCGTACGTGAAGCGAATTGCGTTTTCGCCGGATGGCAGCTTCCTTGCGTCGACCGGCGAGGATAAGACGATCAAGCTCTGGCGCACCGGCCGCTCAGCAAGGGTGCCGTCGGAGCCCAAAGTGTTGGAGGGATGGATTCAGGACGTGACCACGGCGAAAGTCGCGGAGGGTGGAGTCTTAACGCCTTAACAAAGCGCGATTCACGCTGTAGAGTGGGCGGGCTTTGGGGGGCGTGGAGTACGGAGGGAAGATGAAGCTGGAACGCAAGAAGAAGAAGTTGCTCCTGGGAAAAACAACTTTGCGTCTCCTGGCCCCGCGCCAGCTCACGGCGGTGGTAGGCGCGGACTTGGGGTTTGCGCACGATGGCGATGCCGACATCGATTCGTGCCGCTGCGGCGTGGATGACCCCACCATTAGCCAGTTGCACTGCTAACTACCTGTAGCATTAGCTGATTTTCGAACGGCGGCTCGCTGGGCTGTGCGTGCGCCGGCTTTCCTCCGTTTACGGCTTGACATACTAAGTCGCGCTGTGGCATGTGCATTCCAGACTCAAGAGCTTAGGCCACGCAGGTGGCCGGCGAATCGCGAAAGGAACGCGCGAAGATTTTGACAGACTGAGCGCGAACACTCAGCTCACCCCCCCCTTGCGCTGGGCGTCGCGTTGAGGCCCCCTCCTCACGGGGAGGGGGCCCTTTTTTTGTGTCCGATGCCACCCGATTTTTCAGCTCCACAGCCTTGAGCGCTCGGACTTAAGATTGACCAGCGATGGCCACGTTTAAGACGGTGACCGTCCGGACCACCTTGGATGAGGCCAGGCTGATTCAAGCGGGGGCGGCGGCCCTTGGGATTTCCCCCTCGACTTTGGTCTCGACCGCAGCTCTGAGCGCCAGCCACCGCTTGGGTTTTTTCGAGGACCGTATCGAAACCCAAAAGGCGGAGCCGGGCTCGTGGAAGGACAAGCCCAACCGCGGAGACGAAAGCACGGCGACCCGGATCGTAATCTCCATCAATCCCCTGGAGTACGAGACGGTGCATCAAGCTGCCCAGTGGAGCTTCGTTTCTTTTCCGCTCTTTCTGATTGGCTCCACGCTTCGTTTTCTGGCCAACCGAAAGCGCACCGAGCCCGACAACCCCAAGTTGGCAGCGCTCAAGCTTCCGCCGCCCTTCGAGTGAGCCCGTTACTGGGCCCCCAACCGCATCCCGTAGGTTGCGTCCAGGCCTCCATCGACGACCAGCGTCTGCCCATTCACATAGCCCGCGGCGTCGCTGCAGAGAAAAGCGATGACCTCCGCGATTTCCTCGGGAGCCGCCACGCGTCCTGCCGGAATCGATTGTGACAGGCGCTCGCGCACCGCTGTCCACTCGCCCCCGACGTAGAAGCGCGAGGAGTCCGTATCGATGCAGCCCGGGTTGACGGCGTTGACCCGGATCCGATCGGCGCTCAGCTCGCAGGCCAGGTAGCGCACCAGAATTTCCATCGCGCCTTTCATCGCCCCGAGCATTCCGTGGAAGGGCAGAGGAATTCGCGAATCCAGTCCGGAGACGGCGACGATCGACGCCGAGCGGCCCTTCATCAAGGGCGCCGCCAACTGGGTCGCCAGAAGAAAGCTCTTCACGGTGACGCTGAACGTCTTGTCCATCTGGTGCAACTTGGTATCCAGCAGTGGAACGAAAGCGGTGGAAGCCGCATTCGCCACCAACACGTCCAAGTGCCGGTGCTCGGCGGCAAGCTGCGCGAAGACGGGGCGAAGCGCTTCGGGCTCGAGCTGGTCCGCAACCACCGCGCGGCACCGCCCGCCGAGGGCTTCAATGTCTCTCACCAACTGCGCTGCTGCTTGGACGTCCCGCCGGTAGGTCGAAACGATGGCCATTCCTCGGCGCGCCAGCGCCAGGCAGACCGCCCTTCCAACGCCGCGGGAGCCACCGGTCACCAAGGCGACTTTGTCGTGCATCGGACCTCGCATATCCCAGCTGACGTGGAGCAAGCCACCTTTGGCGAGCTACTGGTTCGACGACTGCGCGTGGACGCCGCTCCCCTCGCTACACATCGTCAACTTTCGCATCGCTGCCGGGGGCGAGGCCCGCGCCTTGGCGGCGCCCGCGCGGCGGTCGTTGAGCCGCTTGAGGAAGTGGGAATTGTGGGGTTTCTCCAGCGAGGCCATCAGCGACTTCCAAGCCTCCAACTCTTTGGTCTCCTTGGGGGCGGGGACCAAAGCCAGAAGGTCCACCAGATCCTCCGCCTCCTCCGGGACTTTCTTCTTGGAAAGCACCTCCGACAACTCCGGAATCAGGACTTGATCCCGCAGCTGGCCCAGATCGTCCGAGTCCACCTGGCACCAAAGGAGTCGTCCATGCAGCGCCGAAAAGGCCGGAGTGGCGTGGGAGCGCGACTGCTGAAGCAGCGTTCGCATCGGCAAGCTGTAATCCCCCTGAGCCTCGGCATAGTTGGTGAGCATCACCTGCACGAGCTTGCCCTTGCAGTCCGAATCGCAGGTATTTCCGAGCAAATACTGGGTGAGCCACTTTCGCCTCTCGGCGTGAAAGTCGCCCAGCTTCTTGGCCTCTTGTTGGCTCACCATTTCGCCGGTACGGGCCGCGGCGAGCACCAGCGCGGCGATCAACTTCGCCCCCGCGGAGGCAGACTCGAACCGATTCAGGTCGCTCCACAACCTCCGTTCGTAAATGTTGACCAGCACCGGAGAAAACAGCCAGGTCAGCCTCATCGCGTGCACCTGGACCCGTTGCTCCTCGCTCAGGATTGCCACCGGGCCCAACTTTCCCTGAGCGAACGCCGCGGTGATCTCCTCTGCAAACATGGTGGAGATCGCCGCGCTTCGTTCCGCCAACTTATCCACCGCGCAGATCTCGATCGGTTTGGTGACTCCGTACCGTTGTTGGCAGGTGGGCTCGAAGGCGCGGGCCAGGCGCCAGTAGTCCTTGTCGGTGGTATTGCTGAGCACGCTGCGCATGTACTCGGGGTTGTCTTTGCCCAACTCCAGCGCGTAGGACACGGCCAGCTCTGGGTCGAGAATGTTGCCCCGGGTAAGCGAGAGCAACACCCCATAGCGCTGCTCGACATTTCCGCCGCCCTGCATGGAAAGGGTCTGGAGGTTCTGGGCGAGAATTTTGGCCTTCTCGATCTTCCAATTGTTTTCCGCCTGCGTTTCGGCGACCTTTTGCTGGGCGGCGGCTTGCCGCGCCGCAATCTCCGCCTGACGAAACTGCCAGATCGAAGTGGCGATTAGACCGGCGGCGCCGATCACGAAGCTGGAGAGAAACCCGTGGTAGGTCTGGATGAATTTGCCGATCCGCGTGGATTGGGATTCGGTCGATTCCGGCTGCGAAGGAGCTTCGTTGCTCTGTTCGTTCGACATTTCGGCCGACTACCTCATTGTGGCTCCGCGCGTCTAGGGGAACAGTCTGCTAGTTTCGCGGTTTTGGAGGAACCATGAAATTCAACCTGGGCTTACTGCTCGTCGTCGCCAGCGCGCCTGCGCGTGCGGCGAGCTACCCAGCGCCCGCTGCCGGCGACTACCTGCTGCGAGACTTCCGGTTCAAGAGCGGCGAGGTTCTCCCCCAGCTGAAGCTTCACTATCAAACCTTGGGCGCGCCCAAGCGCGACGCCAAGGGACAAGTCACCAACGCAATCATCGTCCTGCATGGAACGGGTGGCTCTTCGAACCAGTTCATCAGCGACAACTTCGCGGGGGTGCTCTTTGCAGCGGGCCAGCTTTTGGACGCGAGCCGCTACTTCATCGTTCTGCCCGACGGAATCGGCCATGGCCAATCGAGCAAGCCCAGCGACGGCCTTCACACGCGCTTTCCTCGTTACGAGTACGACGACATGGTACGCGCTCACTACCTGTTGCTGACCCAGCACTTGGGGGTGAACCACTTGCGCTTGGTGATCGGCACCTCGATGGGGGGAATGCACAGCTGGGTCTGGGGCGAAACTTATCCGGATTTCATGGATGCGCTGATGCCGCTGGCCAGCCTGCCGGTGCAGATTGCGGGACGGAATCGGATGATGCGGCGGATGATCATCGATTCGATCCGATCGGATCCCGAATGGAAGAACGGGGAGTATTCCTCTCAGCCTCGCGGCCTGGTGGCGGCCCATTACATTTTGATGATGATGAGCAGCAGCGCCCTCCAATGGCAGAAACAAGCCCCGACTCGGGATGCCGCCGATCAGTTCATGGAAAATTGGGTGGCCCGCAGGGCCGAAAGGGCCGACGCCAACGATTTGCTGTACCAGGTAGAGGCGTCGAGAAATTACGACCCGGCCCCCAAGTTGGAGACCATCAAGGCACCTCTTTTGGCGATCAATTCGGCGGACGACGTCATCAACCCCCCGGAGCTGGGCATCCTGGAACGAGAGATCCAGCGGGTGCCAAAGGGCCGGGCGATCGTCTTGCCGATCACCGAGAAAACCCGCGGCCACGGCACCCATACTTTCCCTGAGATTTGGCAGCAGCATTTGGCCGAGCTGTTGCGACAGTCGGAAAAATGAAGGCCCCGATGCACCCCGCGAGCCTCGCCGCCGTTGTCCTTTGCGCTGGCAAGGGCACCCGAATGAAGTCCGAGAAGGCCAAGCTTCTGCACCCGCTGCTTGGGCATCCACTGTGCTGGTACCCGATCCGCCGTGCCTTCGAGCTCGGCGTCTTTCGCTTGGTCGCGGTGCTAGGCCACCAGGCGGAGCAGGTGCGAACCGCGCTGGAGCGCAGCTTCGCCAGACAGCCGATCCGGTTTGCGCTTCAGGCCGAGCAGCGAGGCAGCGCCGACGCGGTGAAGAGCGCGCGCCCCGAGCTGGTGGATCAAGCGGGGCCAATTCTCATCGTCAATGGCGACGTACCCTTGCTGCGCGTGGAAACCTTGAGGGCGCTGGTTGACGAGCACCGAAAGTCGAAGGCCCTTTTGACGATCTCCACCGCGCCGTTTCCGGACCCGACCGGGTATGGCCGGGTGCTGCGCGCATCGGGTCGAATCTTGAGGGTGGTCGAGGAGAAGGACGCCTCTTCCAAGCAGAAAAAAATCTGCGAGTGCAATGCCGGCATCTACGTCGCGGATTCGAACTTCCTCTGGGACGCTCTGACCAAGATTCGCGCCGACAACGCGCAGGCGGAGCTCTACCTGACGGACCTGGTGGAGCTCGCGGCCCGCAAGAAGAAGGTCGGCTCCCACCTCATTGCGGCCGAAGAGGCAGCCGGGGTCAACGATCGAGCGGAGCTCGCGGCTTGCGCCAAGGTCTTGCAGAGGCGGATCAACACCGGGTGGATGAAGGCAGGCGTCACCCTGATGGATCCGGACAGCGCCTACATCGCCGAGGGTGTCGAGATCGGCTCGGATTGCGAAATCGGCCCCAGTGTCTCAATTCTGGGGAGCTCCCGACTCGGTCGAGGCGTATCGGTGGGGCAAGGCACGGTGGTGCTGGACTCGGACATCGGCGATGGAACCCAAGTTCGCCCGTACTCAGTCCTGGAGGAGGCGAAGGTTGGGCCCAGATGCTTGATCGGCCCGTTCTCGCGACTTCGCCCTGCCACCGAGCTGGGGCCACAAGTTCACCTTGGAAACTTCGTGGAAACCAAGAAAGCCCGGCTGGGCAAGGGGACCAAGGCCAACCACTTGTCGTACCTGGGCGATGCGGAGATCGGCGCCGGGGTAAACATCGGGGCGGGCACCATCACCTGTAACTATGACGGTGTCTTGAAGCACCAGACGGTCCTGGGGGATGGCGTCTTCGTGGGTTCAGATACCCAGCTCGTCGCCCCGGTCCGCGTGGGCGATGGCGCCTACATCGGGGCGGGAACGACGGTCACCAAGGATGTCCCGCCGCTGAGCCTGACCATTTCGCGCAGCCCACAGCTAATAAAGGAAGGGTGGGCGGCGAAGAAGAAGGCTCGCTGATCTCTATAGTTCGCGGGGCTTGGTGGGGTGCGCGGCAGCGCGCCGGCGCCCACTATTCGGCAAAGATAAGGGCTCCAATCCGAAAATGTTTGATTTGCCCGTTTTTTGCAGCGCCCAACCGCAGCGCCCATCTTGGTTGCTTGGTAGGATGACGTTGGGCAAAAGGGGAGCAGGCATGTGTGGAATCGTTGGCTACGTCGGTGAGAAGGAATCGGCACCCATCCTCGTCGCTGGCCTGAAGAGGCTCGAGTACCGCGGCTATGACTCCGCCGGGGTCGCCGTGGTCAATGGGGACGGGCTCACCGTGGTGCGCGCCAGCGGCAAGCTGAAAAACCTGGAAAAGCGCCTCCTTACCGAGATGCCGAAGGGCACGGTGGGCATAGGTCACACCCGTTGGGCCACGCACGGTAGGCCCTCCGATGAGAACGCTCACCCGCACGCCTACGAGGGCGTGGCGGTGGTCCACAACGGAATCCTCGAGAATCACCTCGCCTTGAAGAAGGAGCTTCTGGCGAAGGGGCACCTGTTTTCTTCGGAGACCGACACCGAAGTGTTTGCACACCTGATCGTGGAGGAGCTCAAGGACGGGCAGGATCTCCCCTCCGCGGTTCGTGCCACCATTGCCAAGGCGAGAGGCACCTACGCGTTGGCGGTGATCTGCGCTCAGGATCCGCACCGTCTGGTGGTGACGAAGGATGCGTCTCCTTTGGTGATTGGGCTTTCGCGAGGACAAAATTTCGTCGCCTCCGACATCCCGGCGTTTCTGGAGCACACCCGCGAGTTCATTCACCTCGAGGAAGGCGAGCTGGCGGTGGTGAGCGCTCAGGAAGTGCAGCTGTTCGACAAGTCCGGCGAGCGGGTGCATCGAGCGCCCCAACGGGTCGACTGGACGCCGATCATGGCGGAGAAGAGCGGCCACAAGCACTTCATGCACAAGGAAATCTGGGAGCAGCCGCGAGCGGTGGCCGACACCCTGCGCGGCCGGATGCTGCTTTCGGAAGGGGATGTGCACCTTGAAGGGCTCAGCTTGTCGGCGGAGCAGGTGCGGGCCCTCTCGAGAATCACGATTCTCGCCTGCGGCACCAGCTGGCATTCTGGCCTCGCCGGCCGCCACATGATCGAGACGCTGGCGAGAATCCCGGTCGAAGTGGAGCTGGCGTCCGAGTTTCGATATCGCGATCCGATCGTCGGCCCTGGCCATCTGGCGGTGGCGGTTAGTCAGTCCGGGGAAACCGCGGACACTTTGGCGGCGCTGCGCGAGGCCAAAGCGCGAGGCGCTACCACCCTGACCATCTGCAACGTGATGGGTTCGGCGATGACCCGCGAAGCCGACGGAACGCTGCTGACCAACGCCGGTCCGGAAATTGGGGTCGCCTCCACCAAGGCATTCACCACCCAGCTCGCCTGCCTCTACCTGCTGGCGATCAAGTTGGGCCGGTTGCGCGGAAGCTTCTCCGCCGCCGAGGCGCAGCTGCACCTCACGCGTTTGGCGGAGATCCCCAAGCTGATGGAGGAGGTTTTGCAGTGCGAAGCCGCGACCAAGGCGGTGGCCAGAGAGTTCCACAACGCGAAGGGATTTTTGTTCTTGGGCCGCGGGCCGATGTTTCCAGTGGCCCTCGAGGGCGCGCTCAAGCTCAAGGAGATCAGCTACATTCACGCCGAGGGCTACGCCGGCGGTGAAATGAAGCACGGTCCGATCGC
>Ga0126383_10001913_pt1 | contig 13210 bp, 11 predicted proteins | sample PanSoiMetPlot_35_FD_96882 | JGI IMG/M metagenome (GOLD analysis project Ga0126383, IMG submission 96882) | Tropical forest soil microbial communities from Panama - MetaG Plot_35 | ecosystem: Environmental > Terrestrial > Soil > Tropical forest > Bulk soil | place: Panama | collected 2016-02-17
GCCGGTCAGTTAATTATCGTCTGGATGAAATGAATGCCGACCACCGCTTTACGCGGGTGCGCGTGCGAAATGAATTGCTCCCGCTGTTGGAAACTTTCAACGGTAGTTTTGTCGAGACTGTAACCCGGAGCGCGGAGATTATGCGCGAAGACGATGGCGCCCTTAATAGCGCGGCGCGCCGGCTGCTGGAAATGGCGCTGGTTGCCGATCGACCGAGCGACCGATCAAGTCCACTGGACCAGGAGGTGCTGCTGCTGGCGCCGCCGGCATTGCGGCGCCGGGCGCTCAGGCTGTGGCTCGCCGACTGCCGTGGAAATCTCCGAAGAATCGAGCACACCCACGTGGTGGCCATCGAAAGGCTGCTCCGCAGCCCCAAGAGCGGACGCGTCGTCGAATTACCCGGTGGGGCGGCGACGGTTCGCCGTCATGGGATGTTGTACTACCGAGCGCGGCCGCAAGATGCTTGACCTGAACCGAAACACGATCTGCAACGTACTTACACGGTTTCGGGCCAAGGCACCAGAAGTGCCTGAGGTCGCATCTTAAAGGGTTCGTACGTTAAGCTGGCTGTTGATTCAGTCGCTTAGATACCGGCTTACAAGAATGGCCGATTTAAGGTATTATCGGCCTTGGAGGATTTGGAGAATTTGAGTTCTACAGCAAGACAAATCATTTTCTGGTTGCTGATCATCGCGGGTGCCTTGCTGATCTACAAGCTGGTCAATCCCGGCAGCAAGAACACTGCTAACATTGATCTGACACAGCTGAATGAGAAGATCAACGGCGGCCAACTCAAGGAATTAACCGTCAAGCAATATGAAGTCGTCGCGATCGATGCGCAGCCACCGAACGTTGAATACCACGTTCCGCTGACGAACACGACCGCACAAAACGACGTAATCAAGCTGGCGCTCTCTCAAAATCCCAATAACAGTAACAAGCCATTTGTCCCGAAAGTCAGCGACGAGTCGGGTACCAGCAGTTACTGGTGGCCAGCGCTCTATTACCTGCTGCCGTTCCTGCTGATTTTCGGCTTCTGGATTTTCATGCTGCGCCAAATGCAGTCGGGCGGCAACAAGGCTTTGTCTTTCGGTAAATCGCGCGCGAAGCTTTTGAGCAATCAGCAAAAGCGGGTGACTTTCAAGGACGTCGCCGGCGTCGAAGAAGCGAAAGAAGAGCTTCAGGAAATCATCGAATTTCTCAAAGAACCGCAGAAGTTTCAGAAACTCGGCGGCCGCATTCCCAAGGGCGTCCTGATGATGGGACCGCCGGGAACCGGCAAGACTTTGCTCGCTCGCGCGATTGCGGGAGAAGCCAATGTGCCGTTCTTTTCCATCTCCGGTTCGGACTTCGTCGAGATGTTCGTGGGTGTAGGCGCTTCGCGGGTGCGCGACCTGTTTGAGCAGGGCAAAAAGAACGCGCCGTGCATTATCTTCATCGACGAAATCGATGCAGTTGGCCGTCATCGCGGTGCCGGTCTCGGCGGTGGTCACGACGAGCGCGAACAAACCTTGAACCAACTCCTCGTCGAAATGGACGGGTTTGAATCGAACGACGGCGTGATTCTAATCGCCTCAACTAACCGGCCGGACGTGCTCGATCCGGCGCTGCTCCGTCCGGGTCGATTTGATCGACGGGTCGTCGTATCCAGACCTGATGTCCGTGGCCGCGAAGGCATCCTGAAGGTTCACACGCGCAAGATTCCGCTGGGCGAAGACGTGGACATCTCCGTCATCGCACGCGGTACGCCTGGATTCACTGGCGCTGATCTCGCCAACCTCGTCAACGAAGCCGCGCTCAACGCCGCGCGCTACAACAAGAAGGTTGTGGCCATGTCGGACTTTGAGTTGGCCAAAGACAAGGTGTTGATGGGCGCTGAGCGCAAATCGATGGTCATCTCGAACGAAGAGAAGCGCGTCACTGCCTATCACGAAGCCGGCCATACACTCGTGGGATTGAAAGTGCCGAACGCCGATCCGGTGCATAAGGTCACGATTATTCCGCGCGGCATGGCCCTCGGCGTGACGCAGCAACTGCCTGAAGGCGATCGTCACAACTACACGAAGGAATATCTGCTGGGACAGATTTCGATTTTGATGGGCGGCCGGATTGCCGAAGAGACCTTCCTCGGTAACATCACGACCGGCGCGTCGAACGATATCGAGAAGGCCACAGAACTGGCGCGGGCGATGGTTTGCGAGTACGGCATGTCCGAACTGGGTCCGTTGACTTTCGGCAAAAAGGAAGAGCAAATCTTTCTGGGCCGCGAGATTGCCCAACACCGCGACTTTTCGGAAGAGACCGCGATTCGTATTGACACTGAAGTGCGCAAGATTGTGACCGAGCAATACGAACGGGCCACAAAGATTATCGACGAGAACCGCGACACGATGGTGCGGCTCGCGGAAGTGTTGCTCGAGCATGAATCACTCGATGGCGTGCAGATTCGTCGCATCGTGGCTGGTTTGCCAATCGATGATGCCGGCGAATCAAACGCGGGAGTTCAACAGGAACTGCCGGCAGTTAAGGAACCGTCATCGAAACCGCTGAAGCCCATCCTGCCGCCGATTACCGGAGGCACACCGGCGCCGGCATAAAGCGTGTCAGAACCGGGAGCGGTAGCGACCGGGGTTCATGAGTAAGTAGAGGCGAGAGCGAGTTGCTCTCGCCTTTCTTATTGGGTTGGAATCGCCAGCTCTGTCAGCAAAGCGGAAATATCCATCTTCTTGGCTATTGGAAATACGGCGCGGCCGCCTGTTTCTTTCGCCATTGAATTGAGTAATTCGACGGCCTTCGTTTTGGAGCCGCCCCGAATTGTTTTCTGGTTCGAGTCAAGTGGCTCAACCATGCCCACCGCGAAGACATTCAGCTGGTTATCCTTTAAAAATTTATCGAGTGTTCGCTGGTTGATGTCGCTGACCCGATCTTCACCGTCGGTGATCAGGATAATGACCTTGTGCTCTTCATCAGATTTGTGAAGCGACTCGCCCACTGCTTTGACCGCGTCAAGCAGACTGGTCTGGCCGCCTTCGACATAGAGACTGTCAATGCCTCGCCCCAAAGTACTTTCGTCCTGAGTGGCCTCAATTCTCAATATCGCTTCAGCGCGGCTTCCTGGGCCAATGCCTTGCGTGTGAAAGTCAAAGACTGATACGGGGCCGTGGTCGTGAATCTGATGCACTACGGCTTTGGCGATTTCGCGTGCGTGGTCGAACTGAGATCTCATCGATCCGGTATTGTCCAAAAGGATGCTGTAGGCGATCGTCTTCTCCTGCGCCGCACACGTCGCGGTCAGCACAAGACAGAGCGGCAAAATGAGACAGGCCGAAATAATGGTTGTGGTGCGCATGGCTTCTTTCTGTTTGTTCTTTGCCTTCGCCGGTGCCGGCCTTAAGCATCTCACAATTCCGATTCAGGCGGGAGACCAGATCAGAAAAGGCGAGAGCAAAGAGCTCTCGCCTTTCTCTTTTCCCGGACGGCCTCAGACAGTGCGGCTACTTATCATTGTGGCCGCCGGCTTCCTCCGTGCCGACGCGATAGTGAAATACCAGGTGCCCGCCCAGCCAGCCGCCGATCGAGAGCAACGCCACCCCGATTGTTTCCAGCAGTAAGCTCGCAATTTGATTCCGGAAGGATGGCGGATCGGGACTCCGCCGTATCACCACCACAATTACAAAGGGCGTAAGCGCCGACAGCATGGCTAATAAATGAGCCATGGCCGTCCTGGCGGCGCGGTGTTCCGCCGGCAACGCGGCGTAATCGACGGCGCCGGCGAATGCGGTGAACATGGCGGCACATAGACCAAGCACCATCGACCAGAAGGCCATCGCGGGCCAGACGGTTTCCGACCGCCAAAAGCCAATTGCGTCCCACAACAGCGAACTCATCAGCAACGCCAGCGGGAAATGACTAAGAGCGGCATGCAATGGATGTCCGAGAAAACGTAATCCTTTGCTCATAGTTAAGGCTTCAGCACGAACACACCCAGGAGTAGGATTACAAACGAAACTACCGCGAACCCACCATGCACGAGGACCAATGAAACCGGTAATGCCGTCCGTTTGAGATGCAGCGAGAAGAGATAGAAGCCACCCAACGCCGCCCCGACAAAGCCAATCAGCGCCGCGATCGAAGCTATGGAATAGCCGAACTTCACCAGCCCCAGTATCAGCGCTACCAATCCCGCCGCGGCAAACAGACCATGTATGACTGCCAGACCCATGGGCGGCAGTTCTCTCCCGCTAAAGCGCATAATTGCCATCACGACACCGCCAAGGGCCGCGATGGCGAATAATCCTATCGGCCAAATCATTGAAACTGTTTCCTCCAGTTCGAAATTTTTCTCGTCAACGGACACACCTCGAACCGCCGCCGCCGAATTTAGATTCGCGGCGCTCCGAACCATCGAGTTGCGCCTTCGGTTGTTTGTAAAGTAACCGAAGTTGATTAATAAGTCAAGAAAGTTTTTGACTTATTTGAGATCTGCTGGAGATGTGTATATACTGAGGCCGAAAAAGATGAAGCGGACGCGCCTCGATCAGAAATTCTTTGGCAGCACTCGTGGCCGCATTGTCACCCTGCTGCGCGGTGGGCCGGCGACGGTTGAAGAGCTGGCGGGGAAGCTGCATCTGACTGACAACGCCGTGCGCGCCCACCTGACCACGCTCGAGCGTGATCGACTAATCGAACAGAAGGGCATGCGCCCATCGGTGCGTAAACCACATTTCGAATATGCGCTGACCCCGGAAGCTGAACACCTGTTTCCGAAGGCTCACGACGCTTTGCTGAATCAATTGCTCGAAGTGCTCAAGGCGCATTTACCTGCGGACGAGTTGCGATCTGTGTTGCGAGAAGTGGGGCGCTCGTTGGCCCAGGCGCAAGACACGCCCGGGCGCGCGGAAGATCTCGAAGGCCGGGTCCGACAGGCGATGAAGATCCTGGAAGATTTAGGTGGTGCGCCCCGGCTCGAAATTGACGGCAAAAACTTCGTGATTCGCAGTAGCAGTTGCCCGCTCTCGGTCGCGGTCGCGCAACACCCGGAAGTGTGTCAGGTTGCCGAAGCGTTGATCGGTTTCATCACCGGTCGACGCGTGAAAGAACATTGCGCACGCGGTGAGACTCTCAAATGCCAGTTCGAGCTGGCCTCGAGGTGAAGGTCGTTCTATCGCTTCAACGGAATTACCATATTCCATGTATATCTTTTTCCGTTAATCGTCTCGCCGGTTGCGAAAAAGACGTGCGTAGGTTTACCGTTCTCGATCAGAACGTGTGGGCGTTCGGTTGAATTCATTTTCTTCGTCGACCCATCCGCCCACAAAATTTTCCGCGAAACCGCGATCGAATTTCTCGGGACCCTCCAGTGCCGGCCATCGTCCGAGACGGCGTAGAAGATCTCCTTGTCGGGGGAATAACGCCGGTCCGTGTCGAGCATTAAGGCTTTGAACTTTCCGTCCTCCTGCCAGATGAACGGATCTTCGGCGCCGATCCCCATGTTCAGTGGTTGATTGGACACTCGCTTGTACTCACAGGTGGGGCAGTCGGCAATGGCCAGCCCGATCGCGTTTACGCGCAGCTTTTCGACGCCTTTGTAATAGAGCATCACGCGACCGTCTTTCAGAATCACGGGTGCGGCGTTTGAGACCAGATATTGTTCCCACGAATTCGGCACCACATCGAGAATGGGTTTATCCAGACGCTTCCATGGTCCATAGGGCGATTTGGAAGTCGCCAGGCCGATGCGTTCACCCTGATGGGCTTCGAGCTTCAGCGCGTCGGTCTCACCGACAGGATTAGTCGCGCTGGGCCGCTGCCCCTTATAAGTAGTGCCAGTGTAATACAGCAGATAGGTGTCGCCGGATTTGCGAATAGCCGGATTATGGGTCATCTGCCCATCCCAAAACTCAGCGCCCCGCGGCGGCAGTGCGACATCGTTGAATTCATATGGACCCTCTGGAGTCGAGGAGACCGCGTGCACGATTTCGGAGTTCGTCAGCCAATAGGGCGAGAATGGCGTCGCATTGGGCCAACGCGAGGCGAACATATGATATTTGCCGTCATCGCCTTTAATCACCGAACCACACCAAACCCAGTAATTGTCGAGTCGCAGGCCGCCGTTGCCCGGCGCCGGTAGCAAACGTGAATGAAAGTCCTCGCCGTCATCTTTAATCAGATACTTCGCCAGGTCGATCTTCGCTTCGCGAATTCCGTCGGCGGCGAGCCGCGCCATTTGCTCTGCGCCGAAAGGAGCAAAATGGGTGTTGTCATCATTGCCGTTCGGGTAGTTGGGGTTCTCGCCCGCTTTCAGGATCAGAAACAGCTTCTTTGAATCTTCGACCCCCAGGCTGCTCACCAGCGCCTGACTCTTTCGTTGCATGTCGATCAGCGGGACCTTATATTCCGCGGCGACCTCGCGCACGACTGCCGGATATTCGCCGTGCGTATCAAAGAACTCACCTTTCTCGTTGAATCGGCGACGGACCACCGGCGTCAGCAATACGGGAAAGGCCTGCTTGCTTCGCACTTCGGTCACGAATTTGATCAGATTGTTTCGATAGTCGGTGCGGGGCGCCGCATAGCGTTTCGGGTCTTCACTTTTCTCGTCGTTATGTCCGAACTCAATGAAAACGTAATCGCCCTTTCTCAACTTGCCGACAATGTTTTGCCAAAGGCCTTCATCGATGAAACTCTTCGTGCTGCGGCCGTTTTGAGCGTGGTTCTCAATCTTGATTTTGGCATGGTCGAATTGGTTTTGCAGATACTCGCCCCAGCCGGTCTCGGGGCGTTTGTCTGCGGTCTTCTGCGCCATGGTGGAATCGCCGGCGAGGTAAATAACCGTCGGTGCCGTCTGGGCCAAAGCCTGTGAACCGCAGGTCAGGACAGCTAACACCAGAACTACCATCAACATTTTCATATCGATCATTATAAATGCGGCACTCCTGCCTGCAAGCTGCGTCTTCGATAGCCTTCGGAAAATCTAAAGTGTCTGAATGATGAGTTGCTAGCCCCAGGAGATCTTTCTCTAGCCCAGGCGTTCACGTCTGGGCCTATAAGTGATCCACAGAGAAAGCCCCGTTAATGGGGCTTCACTCTTCACATCCATTGCTGACCCAGCCGTAAACGGCTGGGCTAGAGAAAATCTAAACGCGAGCCGCACAATTCAGACACTACTGCGGGCGATGTCCTAGCACCTTTCCCGTCCCGGCGTGAGATGGTTTTTCACGCAAAGACAGCAAGGCGCAAAGGAACGCCAGGTAGATCTCTGCTGCCATCTGCTTCTGTGTTCTTTACTTTTCGTCGTTTCATTCATACCTTACGTCGCATGGAAACCGCAGACGTAGTCATCATCGGCAGCGGCATTGTGGGATCGAGTGTCGCTTATCATTTAGCCCAGCAGGGATGCCGGAATGTGCTGGTGCTCGAGCGCGAGGCGCATCAAGGCAAGGGGTCAACCGGCAAGAGCATGGGCGGCGTGCGGGCGCAATTCTCGACGCCGGTCAATATCCAGATGTCGAAATACTCAATCGACTTCTTTGCCGAGTTCGATGAAGTAGTCGGACATCCGGCGGATTATCGGGCGCACGGATATCTCTTTTGCGCCACCAATGAAAAGCACATCGCTTATCTGAAAGCGAACATGGAGCGGCAGCAGGTTCTCGGCGTCACCAACGTCGAATGGATCGACGCGGGCCAGATTGGCGAAATCGTGCCACAGCTACGCACCGACGATATTCTTGGCGGCACGTTCTGTCCGACAGACGGCTTTGTTGATCCGCACAGTGTAATGATGGGTTTTATGCTCAATGCCCGGGCGAAAGGAGTACGGCTGTGGTTGGATACCGCCGTGACCGGCATTGAGGTGGACCAGGGTCGAATTAAATCAGTCGAAACTTCCCGCGGGCCGGTTGCCACCCGCGCAGTCGTCAACGCAGCGGGCGCCTGGGCCGCGCAAATTGCAGAAATGGCGGGAGCCGAACTTCCGGTTGAACCTTTACGTCGGCAACTGGTGCCTACGGAGCCGTTCGATCACCTGCCGCAACGGTTTCCGATGGTTATCGATATGTCTACCGGCTTTCACTTTCGCCGCGAAGGAAAGGGCATCCTGCTGGCGTGGAATGATCCGCAGGAAACGCCTGGCTTCAAAACGGATTTCGACGAGACGTTTGTAGAAAAGATTCTCACGCATGCCGCGTCACGCGTGCCCGTGCTCGCCGAAGCCGGGGTAAACCCGCGACGCGCGTGGGCCGGGCTCTACGAAATGACTCCCGATCATCATTCCATCATTGGGCCGGCGCCAAACGTCGAAGGGTTGTATTTCGTCAATGGGTTCAGCGGACACGGCGTGATGCACTCGCCGGCTTCCGGCAAAGTCTGTAGCGATCTGGTGTTGCACGGGCGCTCAGATTTAATCGATGCCAACCAGTTAAGCGTGACGCGATTCGCTGAGGGCAGGTCGCTCGAAGAAACTGCCATTCTCTAGTTTTGGACGGCGCCGACTTGTCGGCGTTTTGTCACACAATCTGACGGTTTGCGGGCTTTTGTGGTGAAGAGACGCAAACTAACAGTTTGCGTTACGCGGGACCAGTGCCCATCAACCTGAAGTTGCGTGCAGCAGCGAAGTGCGACAATATCTCCGTCTCCTGAAATCACAAATCATAAAACCCGAGCGAGGATTTGATGAAACGTAGAACAACTAGTTGGTTCAGTCCCAATCTGAACATGGAGATGCCGTTGGTGGCCTATGGCCATGCGGGGCAGACACTGTTGATGTTGCCGACCGCCGCGGCTGATTACCTCGAATATGAACGCTTTTATCTGGTCGACTCGATTAAGCCGTTCATCGAGTACGGGAAGATTCGCGCGTACTCCATCAACAGCGTCAATCGCTGGAGTCTGCTGAACAAAGAGATGCCGCCTCACGTCAAGGCCGAGTTGTTGACCAGATACGATCGCTACATTGTGGATGAAGTGCTGCCGTTGATTCGGAATGAGAATCCGCCGGAGCACGCGCGGCCGATTACGACGGGTGCCAGCCTGGGGGCGTTCCTCGCCGCTAACGAATACTTCAAACATCCTGATCTGTTCCGCGGGACGATTCCCATGAGTGGCAGCTATGATGTGCGCTCGTTCCTCGATGGCTACTACGACGACAACGTCTACTTCAATAATCCGATGGATTATCTGCCTAACCTAAACGACGAGCACCATCTGCCGACATTGCAGCATGCCGATGCGATTTACATTCTGTCCGGTCAAGGCGCTTACGAAGATCCGGAGCGTAGCAAGCAACTCTCAAATATTCTTCATAGCAAAGGCATCCCGCACACGCTGGATTTGTGGGGCGCCGACGTGAACCACGACTGGCCCTGGTGGCGGAAGATGCTGCCGCATGTGCTAGGCCAGATGGTGGGCTAAAGAAAAGCGGCGTCTGATCGACGCCGCTTATCATCCTTCATCCCTCCGCCTTCATCCTTGCTTTTTCATCCCGGCGGTCCATCGTCACCCTTCTTACCCTTCTTCTTGTTGGGATCGACTTCCCGTGGCCGACTCTCGGCCGGGGTAGCAGCCGGCACGGCGGGTTTCTTGGTGGTGTCAGTGTTTGGCCGTGGCTCCAGCGTGTCGCTCTTTGGCGGCGGCAGCGTTTTGTCTTCGAGCCGTGGCTCGACGATCGTGGTGGCGTCAGGTTTGGTGGTCTTGTCGGTGTCCTCGTCCTGGTCCACCGCCATCTGCGCGCGTTCCAACTGCAGCTCGCGCTGACGTTGCTTGTACATCTCCTTCATGTCTTCAGGCATGGACGGCGCTTTGGTGAAATCTTCCTTGTTCTTGTCCTTCATGAAGTCCTTCATGAAATCGATGAACATTGGCAAGGCGCCATGCGCTCCGGTCATGTCATTGCCGAGCGGCTTCTTTCTCCCGGGATACCCCAGCCAGGTGCCGGTGACGTAAGTTGGCGTGTAACCGATGAACCAGACGTCCGTGTGGTCGTTGACGGTTCCGGTTTTGCCGGCGAGTGGCATGTTGAGTGATTGTGCAGCCGAGGCGGTGCCTCCCTGAATCACACCCCGCATCATTGAAACCATGGTCAGCGCTACATATTCACTGAAGACTTTATAAGTTGTCTTCTCCCACTCTTCCATCACCGCGCCATCGCGGTCGAGGACCTTGCGCACCATGTGCGGCTCGACGCGAATGCCCTTGTTGGGGAAAGCGGAATAGGCCGAAACCATCTGATCGAGCGGCACCTCAGTGGCGCCCAAAGCTGAAGGCAGATAAGGCGCCATCGGCACTTTAATGCCGAAGCGGCGGACCATCTGCGCCCCCGTCTGAATGCCGACGGTCTGCAGCAGGTGCACCGCCGGAATATTCATCGAATGCGCCAGTGCGGTTTTCAAAGGCATATCCCCACAGCTGGTCGAGCCATCGTAGTTGTGAGGCTGCCACCCATTGATGTTGATGGGCGCGCCGCTGACGGTCGTGTCCGGCGTCATCCCCCATTCAATCGCCGCACTATAGATGAACGGCTTGAAGGCCGAACCTGTCTGGCGATAAGCCTGGACGGCGTTGTTGAATTTATTGGTGAGAAAATCGTAGCCGCCCACCATGGTAACCATCTCGCCGGTGTGCGAGTTAATCGTCATCATCGATCCCTGCACTGCCGGGATCTGGTTCAGCTCCACTTTCAGCTTCTTACTTTTTTTGTCGACGTCTTTGATGATGAACTCGGCCAGGTAACCAGGTTTGAATTCGCTGCGCGGGGCGCGTTTGCCCCATCCCATGTCGGCGCCGGTTACGGTCGCGGTGTAATTGCCGAATCGCACGGTCGCTTCATCGCGACCCTGATCCACTTTCATGACCAGGCCCATCAAGTAGCGGCCGTTTTCATATTCACCACGATACCAATCGGGATACTTATAGCCGGCCAGTTCCTGCTGCGTGGGCACGCCGCTATTTTGCGAAGTGGCAATGATTTGATAAGACGAGTGCCAACCTCCATGCGATTTGTCATACCAACGCAGTCCGTTGCGCACCACCTCGTAAGCCTTGCGCTGGGCGGCGACATTGATGGTTGAGTAAACCGCCAGACCCGTCTGGGCCACCCGCGTCGTGTATTTGTCTTCCAGATCCTGACGGATGTATTCAACCGGATAATCAAATGCCGGCTCAGTCGCTTGCGGCGCCTGGTAGTAAGCTGAATCGGCCAGTTGAATCGGACGGCCTTTGGCAGCATCGACTTCAGATTGCGATGCAAAACCCGAGTTTGCCATCAACTGCAGGACGAGATCGCGACGTTCCTTGGCTTTCTCCATGTTCGCCGTCGGCGAATATTCACCCGGGGCTTTGGGAATCGCGGCGAGCAGGGCCGCCTCTTCGATCGTCAGATCCTTCGCCTGTTTCCCAAAATAAGTCTCGGCGCCCGCTTCCACACCGTACGAGTTTGCGCCCACGAAAATGTGGTTCGCATACAGTTCCATGATCTGGTTCTTGGTGTAGTAGCGTTCAATCTGCAGCGCCAGCACCCATTCATTCATCTTGCGCTTCAGGGTTTGCTCCTTCGTGAGAAAAAGGTTCTTGGCCAACTGCTGGGTCAGGGTCGAGCCGCCTTCTTTCCGGTCGCTGGTGAGGTTTTTCCAGGCCGCGCCCACGATGCGAATAGGATCGATACCGACGTGATCGTAAAAGCGCGCGTCCTCAACGGCGAGAATTGCATTCTTCATCACCGGCGGGATTTCGTCGTACTTGAGCGGGATGCGTTTCTCTAAAGCGAATTCGCCGATGACGGTCTTACCATCGTCAGCATAAATCCGGGTGACGATACTGGGACGATAGGTCGCCAGCGCGGCGACTTCGTTGGCGGCCTGCGAATAGTTGAGCTGATAGGCCGCGATGATGCCCGTCAAACCGCCCGCCGCCAGCGCCAGCAGCAGCACGGCCGGCAGCCAGAATCGTCGCAGGATGTGTTTGCGTTCTCCTGGCGGCGCGCTCACAATCGCGCCCGGCGTGTATGATTTTAAACGGTTTATTGGTGGTTTCGCGGCCATAGTTCCCCCTACTTCTTCCGGCTCAACGATGCTTTAAGATCGCGATGATCGACAACGTGGGTTCCCACAGTAGAAATTCTGACGGGTTTCGCGGGAGAAATTATAACGTAAAGTGGGGCAAAATCTCGATTCGGCTGCGGCACTTAGAATGGCCGACTTATCGGCGCCTTTGCGCCAAAGCGGCGACAGGTCACGCGCAAAAAATTCGCAAACCTAGCCAAAAGGGCGTCTCATGTATTCCTTCGTGATTCCGAACAGCTTGCCGGAGTTCGGTCCCACGAATGCCTCGACGGTGTCGCCTTTTTTGAACTGGTAGTACTGATCTTCGGTGACTGTGATCTTCTTGCCGGCGATCTGAATCCACCAGCGGTAGGTGGCGTCGTTCTCCAACCCGTCCTCGTCCTTGGTGCGCGTCACCTCAACGTCCTGCGCTTCCACCGTGCCGCTAACCCTTTGCTTTTGCCCAAGCCGCAGATCTTTGGCGGCCGGCCGTTGAAAGTTGAATGTCATTATGGCAAACGCCGCCAGTAGCAGACTGACACTTGAGAACACAATCAGCCAGCCCAGCGTGTGAAGCACAACCAGCGGAATCAGGACGAGGATCGCGATAATTCCCATACCCTCAGCCACCTTCAAGAAGGCCCTGCGGTCGTCAGTCAAAAGTTTGCGATCCTCTTCGGTTAAGGGAACAAGTTCGTCCACCCGATTCTCCGGTCTGGCGAGATTTTACGTTTAGCGTTTACAGCGCCGGAACTATAGGAGCCGGCGCTTTGCAGTGTCAAACAGGAATTCCATTCGGCGAACTCGACATTTCCAACTGCAAACCTCCCATCTCCGAGCGCAAACCTTCCCGGCGCTGAGGTCTACCTGCGTGATAAAGAGGCGGGAGTTGAATACCGCCATTAGAGTGTGAGTCCAACATCTTGTTCCGACAGCGGGCTGCGAATCACATCTCGAGTTGTTATAATCTGTCCAGCTTCACGAATGGGGGCGACAGGCTTCGACAGGGGCCGTAACGTCCGTCGCGATGCATGCCGGGCCTTCTCTCTGTGGGGACCGTTATCAAATTGCAGGGAAACACAATTGCCAACTCTAACGAGTTAGCTCTCGCGGCCTAATAGCCCGCGAGCGTCTCGCCGCAAGTTGCTCAAGCGCGCGGTCTGAGATGTCACTTA
>Ga0126383_10001915_pt1 | contig 13208 bp, 13 predicted proteins | sample PanSoiMetPlot_35_FD_96882 | JGI IMG/M metagenome (GOLD analysis project Ga0126383, IMG submission 96882) | Tropical forest soil microbial communities from Panama - MetaG Plot_35 | ecosystem: Environmental > Terrestrial > Soil > Tropical forest > Bulk soil | place: Panama | collected 2016-02-17
AAGGCCATCAGGTCCTTGGGAAAGCAGGAACCACCATAGCCGATACTGGGATTTAAGAACCGGGAACCGATGCGCGAGTCGGAGCCCACCCCAAGGCAGACCTGCTGAACGTCAGCGCCCACTGCCTCGCAAATCGACGCCACCGCGTTGGCAAACGAAATCTTCATGGCAAGGAAGGCATTCGAGGCATGCTTGATCAGTTCCGCGCTCTTAGCACTGGTCACAATAAGGGGTGGCGGTACTCTGGCGTTGTCCGGACTGGGAATGGCAGATTGCCTCCCGTAGTAGCTTCCATTTTCAAGGGGCTGGTAAATATCGCGCAGCAGGGAAATGCAGCGTTCGCTTTCGGCCCCCAGGACAATACGGTCCGGGTAAAGGAAATCAGTAACCGCTGTACCCTCGCGTAGGAACTCGGGATTGGAAGCAATGTCGAAGGATTCCGGACTGGCGCCGTTGCGCAGCATCACCGTCCGGATCCAGTTGCTTGTGTAGACGGGCACCGTGCTTTTCTCGACCACCACCTTATAGCCGTTTATGGCGCGGGCGACTTCACGAGCCACCGATTCCACGTAGGAGAGGTCGGCTTCGCCCTGATCGGTGGCAGGCGTACCAACGGCGATGAAAATTGCCGTGCTCGCCGTGACCGCCTCGGTCAGGTCGCCGCAAAACTTGAGTCGGCTATCACGGTGCTTGGTCAGGAGCTCTGGCAGAAACTTTTCATGAATGGGAAGTTCCCCAGCCTTAAGAGCTGCCAGTTTCCGCGTATCGTTATCGACCAGAATGACTTCATGGCCGAGTTCGGCGAAGCACGCGCCCGCGACTAAGCCTACGTAACCCGATCCGACGACAGTAATATGCACGAAATCCTCGTTAAGCCCGAAAGTGGCCAAGTAAGGTAAAGAAATACTTTACCAGCTTTCCATCCAGCAAGGAGCGCTAGGAACAGGAAGAGCGGAACAACCCACACCTAGGGTATTGATTCCAGTCACCGAGTGAGCCTTTCAGATAGTTAAGGAACCAGTGGTGGGGCTAGAGGATACCAAATCACAATCGTCGCCGCTTTGGTGCCATCCTCCGACTTTGGGTTGCAATCAGAAGATTGCTCGCGTGCTGCTTCGAGCTACAAGCCAGGAAGAAATCCGCCTGCCGAGGCATGGAAAGAGAGCGCGAGGGTTGGCACAAAGCGTATCGGGCCCGGGTTCACCCGTGCTGGTCTGTGGCTGGCTGGATAGTCACCGGAATCTCTTCTTCAGCGGTTTCTTCAAGCAGAAAACTCTTCCCCTTATTTTCCGAGCCCAGCCAGAGTGTGATAGCCAGCGCCGTGATGTTGACAGTTTCAAATAGAGTGAGGGCCCAGGGGTATCCGAATTTCTTTCGCAGAGCGAATTCGATGCTATTCGTAGGAGCTGCAAAGAGAATACCGAGCTGGTAAGCGAAGCCCGGCATGAGCCCTCGCACCGCATCTGGGGACAATTCATTTAAGTGCGCTGGAACAATTCCCCAAGCGCCCTGGACCCCGAACTGCATCAGGAAAGCACCGATCGCCAGCATCGGCAGCGACTGCCCAAAGGCCCACGCCGGAATCACAAAAAGCGACAAGGCCAGAGCTGCGATCATACTGCGGCGGCGGCCAGTGCGTTCGGAAAGTTGTCCGAACACAATTGCTCCCAAGACCGCGCCAATGTTGTACAAAATCGCTATGTAGGAGATTGTTGCCAGGGGGAGCCCGTGTACGTTCTTGAGAAAGTGAGGGTAAAGGTCCTGGGTGCCATGAGAGAGAAACATCATCATGGTCATGAGCAGGACGAGATAGGAAAAGATCTTCCAATGGCCGGTGGCGGTCCGAACGATGGCGCCAATGGTTGGTGCGCGGTGCTGCTTCCAGGCCTCCGATTCACGAACCTTGGACCGAATATAGAACGCCAGCAAAGCGGGGGCGCCGCCAGCCCAGAACATTGCCCGCCAGCCCCATACCGGGGAAAGTGGAAGAATGAAGCGTGCTGCCACCGCCGCGAGCAGGTAGCCAATGGAATATCCGCTCTGCAGGATTCCGGAGAACACTCCGCGCCAGCGTGGCGGAGCGCTCTCCATTGCCAGGGAAGCGCCCACTCCCCACTCTCCACCCATCCCGATCCCGTAAATAGTCCTTAGCAGCAGAAAGAACGTGTAATTGGGGGCAAACCCGCAGAGAAGTTCGATCACCGAAAAGAAAACGACGTTGGCCATGAGTGGCTTTCGCCGGCCGTAGCGGTCGGCAAGCACTCCAAAGATCAGCGCCCCCACCGGACGCATCGCCAGCGTCGCTACAGTGGTGAAAATGATCTTTTCAGTCGAGACTTGGAACTGTGCGGCCAATGTGTCTACCAGGAACACCAGGACAAAGAAGTCAAAAGCATCGAGCGTCCAGCCCAGAAAACTGGCACTGATCGCGTGCCACTGATCGGTACGCGGCGGGTTTGCGCTCATTTGCTCTACTGGTGACATACGCCTTTCAAGTTTTACTGGGAGCGACCGACCGACCTCTAGAGAAACCATTAGGCCAGGTGGTACCAGTCACGGTGACAATACCACGGAAAGCCCAAACTTGCGGTAGGGGTAGGCAGTGACTTCGACTGTCAACCGGGGCCCTGCGGCAGCCTAGGAGAGGCCTACTAATTCCCGACTATTACAGATCCTTTTCATCATGGCTATTCGACTAGTCGCGGTGATTGTGTTGACTCATCAAGCACATCAGAGCAGAGTGTCAGCTAAACTAATTGGTATATCGGTGGAGATCAAGGCACTATTGGGCCTGCTTCTGATTCCATTCCCATCAGATAGTCCGCCCAAAGCGGAGACTTTTTCGCTTGGTGGCGCTTGATCGCGAACCCAGCGCTTTCGGCACACGACAAGGTCCTTTTCGCCATATGCCTCGCAACGTAGTGCCGATTTTCTGGAAGCGAGATGTATTCCAAGCAACAGCGCACTGGGAATTCCCTACGGTGTTCAACGACACTCACTTTGCAGCGCAGTTCTAGGATGGGCGTGCTGCTGATGTGAAGAAAACAAGCTGAAGGGTCCAAACAAGGCCTACACGAGATGGCCTATGCCCGGAGAGTCGACTGAATGTGGATCCCGCCTGGCGAGCAATTTGACGGTGCTTTCGTTCTCGGACCTATATCTACGGGAAGCATAGACGCAACGAGCAGCTTTATTGTTGACAACCGGGTGCTTTCGCGTAAGACTCCGCTCCATCAACCAAGCGTGACTAGAAATTCACATGGTCCCTTTTCCCGGACGGCGAGCAGATGATCCCGAATCTCTGCCACCCGATACCCGTTCAGGCAGTCAAACCGAGCCTGAAATTGACGAATTGGTTTCCCACCTTGCTGCGCAAGGCATTCAATCGAGCGAGCTCGTGCTCGATCTTGTTCTTCACGATTTTGCCGATGAAGCCCGGCAGGCGGCGGACGCAAGCGGAGCCACTATCGCCCTCGAGCGAGACGGCGAAATGGTTTGCCGTGCCGCGGCAGGCTCTACAGTCCCCGATCTCGGGGTTCACATCCAGACCGAATCGGGGCTGTCAGGGGTTTGCCTAAAGCAGGGTACCACCCAGCTATGCAGTGACACGGAAGCCGACGGCCGGGTAGATGCCGAAGCTTGCCGCCATCTCGGCGTGCTGTCCATCGTGGTAATACCGCTGTTCTCTGCAGACCGGATCATCGGCATCTTTGAAGTGTTTTCTGCCCGGCCCAATGCCTTCTCCACAGAAGTCTTGCAGAAGCTCGAGTCCTTGGCTGCAGCAGCCTCGCAGACTGTCAAAGCGGCGAGGCAGAAGGTCGTTCCTCCGCCTGAAGCTACTGAACCAACAAAGGGGGATGCCAGCTCAGGCGACTCAGCTGTGCTCTCGGTCGCTTCCATCATGCAAAAGGTCAGTCCGATCGATCCGGCTGTGAAGGTTCTGCGCTGGCTGGTGATAGGTCTGGCGATTCCCTTGGTTGTACTGATCGGTTTTGACTGGGGATGGCACCGAGTCCATCCGCCCATACGCCCTGCAGGCGCTACTCAGGATGAGGCACCGAGACGAACCGAGCCGCAGACCGAAAGTCCGCCTCCGGTAGTCGGACCGAGCACCCCAGCCTTTAATCCACCTGCCAACAGCCTCCCCAAGCCGCAGGCGCCGAAGGCGCTCGACAGCCGCGGGGGTCTAGTTATTTATCAGAACGGAAGAGTGATCTATCGAGAAGGGCCAGGTGCCGTTGGAGTGCAGCCCTCATCGCGAGCAAACACCGGGCTTAACGCAGCTGCTGCCGCACCCACCGCCAAAACCGACTCGAGCGAGAAACTACTGAAGACACCCGTTCGTTCTCTGTCTCCAGGTATTACAGGAGGCCGTTTGCTCGAAAGCGTTCGGCCGAACTACCCTGCGGAAGCGATCGCGCACAAGCTGGAGGGATCTGTAAACCTGCGTGGCGCGGTTGGACCAGATGGCATCGTTCGCGACTTGAAGCTAGTTCATGGCGATCAAATCTTAGGCGATGCGGCTCTCGAGGCAGTCGAGCAATGGAAATATGAACCTTACCGCAGGAATGGTGTACCCATCTTGATGCCAATCGAGATCACGATTGACTTCAACCTGCCCAAATAGACTTCCGGCCAATACAGCGTCTAAGTCGCAAACGCGAGTTCTTTTGCACGTTGCGCGGCTTTTACCACAGCTTTGATCAAAGTGACGCGCAGCTTGCCTTCTTCTAATTCCAGAATGCCGTCAATCGTGCAGCCCGCGGGCGTGGTCACGGCGTCTTTGAGGAGGGCAGGGTGATCTCCAGTCTCCAGGACGACTTTGGCAGCTCCCATCACGGTCTGCGCAGCCAATAAGGTGGCAATATCGCGCGGCAGACCAACTTTGACTCCCGCCTCCGCTAGCGACTCGAGGATGATGTAAATGAATGCCGGCCCGCTAGCAGAAAGGCCAGTGACGGCATCCATGTGCTTTTCATCCACCACGACTGTTCGGCCCACTACGTTGAACAGCGAGCACGCTAACTGCACGTGCTTATCTTCCGCGAATTTCCCTTTACACAGCGCCGTCATTCCCGATTCGACAACACAAGGAGTGTTCGGCATAGCGCGAATGACGGGCACATTGCTCTTCAACGCGCTTTCGATCAGTCCCACCGGAACGGACGCGGCTACCGAAATGATGAGTTGTTGGGGAGTGATCTGAGCACCAATTTCTTTAACCACATCGACGACGACTGACGGCTTCACGCAGATGAAAACGATGTCCGCCTTGCGCACCGCCGCAAGGTTGTCGGTTCCGACGGAAATTTTCAACTTATTACCGAGGGCCTTCGCACGTTCTGGATGGGCGACGGTGGCGCTGGTCGTGGCCGGTGAAAGCAGACGCTCCTTTAACAGCGCCTGCAGTAGAATGCCTCCCATTTTTCCCGCGCCTAAAACCGCAACTCGGTGGCCCGATGCACCTGTCGCCATGGCCGTCCTCCATTGTTATGAGTATCTATGCCGACGCGTGGAATTCACGCCTCGAAGCTTGACGAGCAGGTTGCTGCCATTTCCCTGCGGTGGAAACGATTTCCTGCAGGTCCCGCCTGGCACTCCATCCTAACAGTTGCTGAGCCCTGCGGGGTCAGCGACCAGCACGGCAGGATCACCGGGTGGCCATGGAGCACGGAACGTCCGCTTACTGGCGTGCCTGCGGCAAGGAGCTGGTTCACGGAATAGCCGCAGGCCCCTGCCGAGATTGACGGACAAAGACTGGCCCGAAGTTGGCCACTCGAGCGCCCGGTCGTGTGCGTCGTCGAGATCGTCGAGATCGTTTCATAGATATAGTCGCGAAGACAAATACCGCTGCAGTGCGATAGCGCTACCGAAAATCCATAGCAGTCGACTTGCGTGGCTGGCCGCTTGCAGTACCTGCTAGTTTCAGCTCCGATCTAGACCGAAGCTCTCCCGCGCCATCTTGACGATTGCGTTCCCAATGGGGATGGACGCCGTTGCCGCCGGGGAGGGAACATTTAGTACGTGCAGCATCCGGGGTGTGGCAACGAACTGAAAGTCATCCACCATTACCCCATCTGGCTGCAACGCTTGCGCGCGAACCCCCGACCCCCCAGGAACCAAATCCTCTTCTCGAATCTCCGGCACGAGCTTCTGCAGAGCCTTGGTGAAGCCTTTCTTGCTGGAGGCCCGGAGCCCCTCATCCAACCCGCTGCGGCAATGCTTGGCGGCCATGCGCCAGAAACCCGGGAACGTGAAGGAGGAGAATGCGTCGCGCAAATTGAAATCATGTTTGCGGTAGCCTTCGCGCTTGAAGGCGAGCACCGCGTTCGGCCCGGCATCGACGCCGCCATGAATACGAGTAGTGAAATGTACGCCCAGGAAAGGGAAGCGCGGATCTGGTACGGGATAAATCAGGGTGCGGACAAGGTGCTGGCGTTCTGGCACGACATCGTAATATTCTCCGCGAAAAGGAATGATACGCACCGGGGGCTTGTTGCCCGCCATCTTGCTTACGCGATCACTGTGCAGCCCCGCACAGTTAATGGCGAAACGTGTCCTGAATGTTCCGGCGAAGGTTTCGATCGACAACTCTTCACTTGCCTTCACCACCCTCTGAACTGCGAAGCCCGTGCCAATTTCGCCGCCTTGAGCCCGGGCCAACTCGGCATATTTTTCGCTCACAGCAACATAATCGGTGATACCGGTGCCAGGAACATGCAGGGCGCACACGCCTCCGCAGTATGGTTCGATCTCGTGTAGTTCTTCGGGTGTAAGCATGCGCAACCCGGAGATGCCGTTAGCTTCTCCCCTCCGGCGAAGTTCCTCCAGTCCAGGCAATTCCTCGGGTTTAGAAGCTACGATAACCTTGCCGCAAATGCGATGGGGAATCCCGTGTTCACGGCAGAACGCCACCATTGCCGCCGCCCCTTGCACACAGGTACGCGCCTTGATAGAGCCCGGCTTGTAGTAAATACCGGAGTGAATCACGCCGCTATTATGACCAGTCTGGTGACGCGCCAAACTCTCTTCCTTTTCGAGCAGTAACAGGCGCAAGCGTGGGAGGTCTCGAGTGAGCGTCATTGCGACGGAAAGACCCACAATGCCTCCACCAATGATCACCATGTCATAGCGGTTGTCAGACATGCTCTCTTAAAGGTTGCACACGCATGCCGCCGTTTACAAGTGCACTGCTGATAATTGACCTTTCCTGTGGTGGATTAACCCCATTCTTACCGAACGATATTCAGGGTAACTGCCATGTTCGGCATGATCGCCCCCAGCTGAAGCAGTGGTGCTAATCGTGTTTTTGAACCGCGCCGATGGTGAAATCGTTACTGCAGCCGACCACGATTTGCTGGTATCCGCCCGCCAAATCGGGCTAGCCCTCTGTGCAAACAATTACGACAACGCAGCTTTTCTTGGCGAGCACACAGTCTTTCGGCGGCTGTGTGTTCCGCTGGGGTCGTCGGACCGTAGTAAAACCATTAGGCATGGGCATTCAGGTGATTCCACGTCCGCCAGACTCGTGCCTTGGATCTTGGCAGCCCCAATCACCCGGGCAAAGGACATTAGCAGACAGGCAAACCGACGAAGGGTGCAAGCTCTCAGGCGGAGTCCAGGAGGGCACACCCGTTTGCTGAAACTCGGAACCAGTATTGGCCAGCTTGGGCGATATATTGCGAGGGTTTCCGTGCGTGTCAACATCAGGATGGACATCCAAGAACCTTTCTTCTATCGATCACTTGCAATCCGAGCCTTGAGGTTTTATTCGTCGTCTAGGATGATGTTGTGACATCTCCGGCCGCAACATGGACTGGCAAGCATTTTGGCTGACAATTCGCCTGGCATTATTGGTGGCAGCAATTCTGCTTGTTCTGGGAATACCAGTTGCCTACTGGATAACTTTCTCCAAATGGCGATGGAAGTTCATTGCAGAGGCTGTGGTGGCTCTGCCCGTAGTCATGCCGCCTACAGTGCTGGGTTTCTACGTTCTGTTCGCGCTGGGCCCGCACACGCCGCTGGGGCGCGCCTGGATCGCCATGACCGGGCATACGCTTGCCTTCACCTTCACGGGATTAGTGATTGGCTCCATTCTCTATAGCTTTCCTTTTGCAGTGCAGCCGTTTGCGGCATCCTTCGGCGCTGTAGACCCAACTTTTCTTCAAGCCTCTGCCACACTGGGCGCATCGAAGTTGCGCACCTTCTTCCGCGTGATTCTGCCCCTGTCAGTATCTGGTTTAGTCACTGGGATAGCGCTCAGCTTCGCTCACACCATGGGCGAATTCGGCGTGGTGCTGATGGTGGGCGGAAACATTCCGGGTGTGACGCGAACCATGTCTATCGCCATTTATGATGAGGTGCAGTCCGCAAACTATGCAGCCGCAAACCAGTTCGCGCTTCTCTTGTTGGCGATAGCTTTTGTCATCCTATCGCTAGTTTATGGATTGAACCGACGGATCTGGGCAATATGGCCGTGGAAGTGAAAAACCGGCTCATGAATACCGGGGAACCACGATGTTTCGCAGGCGAAGACAGGGATACCGTTACGATCCGGGTGCGAAAAACCATGGGCCCGGAGTTTCGCCTTGATCTGGCGTTTTCAGCCGTGCCCGGCATAACCATCTTATTCGGAGGTTCGGGAGCGGGGAAGACGACCCTGCTCAACTGTGTTGCCGGACTCACCACCCCGGAGCAGGGTAGAATTGCTTTTGGCGAGTTGGTTATGTTCGATTCAGAAAATGCAATTGACGTGCCCATTTGCAAGCGTCAGACGGGCTACGTGTTTCAAAATTTAGCGTTGTTCCCCCATCTTACGGTCGAACAGAATATTCGTTATGGATTATTGTCTCGTCCGGCCGACGAGAGCAAGAAACAATGTCGCGAGATTCTCGAGTCTTTCCGTATAGGACATCTCGCAGAAAGAAAACCCAATGCAATCTCAGGTGGGGAGCGTCAGCGAGTCGCTCTGGCCCGATCGCTGGTAACCAGTCCTCACATGTTGCTGCTTGACGAACCTTTGGCCGCCCTGGATGCTGCCACCAAAGCCAAAATTGTCGAAGACCTGCGCGCCTGGAATGAGAAGCATGGGATTCCGATTCTATACGTCACACACAGCCGGGAGGAGGTTTTTGCTTTGGGCGAACGCGTTGTCGTCTTGGATGGTGGAAAAATCATCGCTGAAGGCACACCGCATGAAGTGATCCGCGCCCCGCGGCAGGAAACCGTGGCCCAGCTGGCCGGATTTGAAAATGTATTTGATGGGCGGGTTACCGCAGTGCACGAAGATCGCGGCACGCTCACCTGCCGGCTGGAGAACAGCTTCGTGAAATTAGAAACTCCCCTGGTTCGGGCGGAAGTCGGCTCAGCTTTGCGCGTTGCGATCAGCGCCGGAGACATTCTGTTAGCAGCTACTCAGCCGGTGGGACTTAGCGCGCGCAATGTCATTGCTGGAAAAATTATATCTCTAGAGCAGCGAGACGTTATCGTCTTGGCCAGGGTGGCTTGCGGCGTCGAAATGCAGGTGCAATTGACGCTGGCCGCCCGCGAATCGCTTCACCTCCACCCGGGTAAGAATGTTTGGCTAATAGTGAAGACTCATTCATGCCATTTGTTGGCCCGCTGAGGACATAGTGACCTATCCGGGAGCGCCGCGTCGACCTCATGTTGGATATCAATGACGGCTATCCATTGCCCATTGCGCGCGGCGCTGTAGATTACATCCCCACTTAACAATTGTGCCACGGCAGCGGGCGAAAGATCATTATGAAATGCAAAGAATCGCTCTTTGACTCTTTCCCACGGTGGCCATGATTGCAGCAAAGAATGGGCCGGCTGATACTTTGTTGAGAAAACCAACGCAACGTCGAACTGAGCACGAGCGTCGGCGGCGGACATGACCTGCTCGAGGGAGAAATCGTCAATCTGTACCACCCGAATGGGGGCATTTACGTATCCGAGATAAGGCCGGGTTAGTTCATCAGAGGCAGGCCACGCGGTTAGAACACGAGCAGCGGGACGGTGATCTGCAAGGAACCGTTCTGCATCTTCGTGCAAGAGGGTGTAATCGCGATAGGCCAGATTGTCTTCGAACGGGAATCCGTATGGCGGATTGATGAACCAGGCTGCAATGAACAGAGCGCACACGATGGCTACGACTATCCGCCAGTAAAGAGCTCTCCGCCAGAGAGTCGAAATCCACAGAGTGAGTACCAGAGGCAGGACTGGAAGCATATAGCGCGCCAGTACCGCGCCTCCGACCGTAGCCATGGCGAGTACGTAAGATCCAATCAAAACAAGGAAAACGGCCTGAGTGGGGATGGCGATCCGCGGTCGCTCTGAGTTTCGATCACGCTGTGGTGGCAGAAACATCGCGAACCCGCCCGCAGCTGTCAGCAGCCATAGATTCATATAGCCGACCAGTTGCCAAATCCGCATCGCTGCGGCAAGGGCGATTCGCAGCGGGTGTAGTGTAGCAGTCACGTTGTAGCGAAAAAATTCCGGATTCCCGAAAACGTATCCGGTGCGCGCGTAGTGATAAGCAAACCACATTGCTAATGGCAGAAGCGGGGTGAGGAGAACAGCAGGCGCATGTTTCCAGTGCCGCCGGCCTTGATCCCATCGTCCATACCAGGGTATGCATCGAGAAACAACCTCCCACGCCGCCAGTGCGAGGAGCGTCACTATCGCGGTCTCCTTGGCGAGCGCGGCTAACGAGAACCAGATGACCGTCGCCCAGCGGTGTCTCGCCAAATAGCCACGCAAGCCCCACAAAGTGAAACCAGCTGCTGCCATATCCAGATGGACCAGCGAGCTCTGCGTAAAGAATACGGGATACAAGGCGGTGCATATGGTCGAAGCGACCGCGACCTCTAGATTGGCAACGAAGGCGGCCAAGCGAAAGACGCCGACCAGCGTGAAGGCGGCGATCACCAGCATGGAGACGCGGGTAACCACCAGCCTAAAACCGGCCAGCTTCCAGGTGGCGGCAAGCCATGCCATTACCAATGGCGGATGAGCGTTGCTGACGGTTGCATGCGGAATCAAACTGCCGTAAAGAAACAGATCGCGCGCCGCTGGCACGTAGTAGCCGAGCTCGTCCCAGATGTAGGGAACCCGCAGAAGCGGAAAGTGCAACGACAGAATGATGATCAGAATTGCAGCAAAAATCAGGAGCTGAGCCGACAGCGAGATTCTGCGTTCCGCAGACCCTGAGGGCGAACCGCGGGGGCCCGAGGCCTTTGACATCGGGAACAACCCGGCTACTGCGCCTTTTTCCATTTCCGGCCTATCCTCCTCATGAGACGGAGCCTCATCCAATGCGAGAAGGGAGCGGAGCTGATCAGTGAACGGGACCGGCGGGATGCATGCGCGGATCCAGCTTAATTTCGCCGAACGCGTCTTCGTATTGTGCGACATTCTGCTGCAGAATCGCCAGCAGGGCCTTAGCCTGCTGCGGGCTCACATAGATACCTTGAAAGTTGGAGATCTCGACCTGGCTTTCGCTCTGCTGTTGCAGTCTTCCGAAGACAAGAAAAAAATCCCAGATGCTGACTCTTACCTGCACGCTATTAGCGTAATTCTCGCGGTAGTCGGGTGCGCTCACGAGCTTAATATTGGGCTGTATCGGCGTGTTCATAGCCGTGACAGTTTAACGGGTTTTTGCGCTAGGAGAAAGCCAGGGTGAGAGGCTTGCAGAGAAAAGGGAAGAAGAACTCGCCTCTGAGAGTCCCACCCGAGGGTTACTTGTAGTCCGTTAGGCTGTCTTCCGCCGTTCCCCGTCCTCACGACGGGCTTCTTCGTCCCGACGACGTACCCCATCCGCTTGATCCTTCATCGCGTCTTTGGTCTTGCCGAATGCATTCTGGATTTTGCCTGCGACTTGTTTAACGGCGCCCTTTGTCTGATGCTCCTCGCTCCCGGTTCCACTCCCCAGCCTGTCGTTCTACGCGTCCAGCGACGTCTTTCGCCTTGCCTTTCAGTTCATCTTTGTCCATAAGGCCTCCTGATTAGCTCTCAACAAAACAGTACGGTGGGGCTCGTCAGAATCCTATCGGTTGCAGGCTGTATGGCCGGGAAGAAATGTTGACTAGGGGAAAGGTCGTATTGACATTCGCACTCAACGACAAGCTGTGAGCATGCAGTCATCTTGACATTTTCCTACGAAGGAGAAAGATAATTCCCCGTCCATCCTAGGGCGGGCGCGATTTTCCGATGGGTAGTTGGACTAATTCCCACCGGTCGTGTCCTTCCGAATCGTAGAAGCATCGACGCTTACGGTAAGGACGGGCATGGGGAGGGTGGAGTCTTGACGGCCAGCCATTGGTTAGCATAGAGCGTCAAAGATCGGGACCTTCTTGCGAGATCGAGACCTGCACAAATGTGACCATCAGCCCGAGAGGCTCGGATGAAGCCGCCACGCACATAACTCTACTGCCGGGATCCGCTACCAATAAAAACCGCAGACGACGGATAGGTAGCAGGAAATGGCAAAGTGAGTGTTTTCGAGTTTTGTCACATTTCGCTCTCGAGGGGCGTTTTAGATATGTGAAACGGGGAAGGTGGGAATTACAGTGGGAACTGCACAGACACTGAGTCGCGGGATGAGCGTACGCGAGAGTTCTTCGGAACATTGGGACGATGCTGAATTCCGAGCCGTTTTTGTTCAGCGTTATTCCCAGATTGTCGGCATTCTGATGCGGCTGCTGGGCGATCGCTCGGGAGCGGAAGAGATTGCGAATGAGGTGTTCTTGCGACTCTACCGCCGGCCTGGGTTGCAGATCGACGGCAACGTTGGCGGTTGGCTGTACCGCGCGGCAACGAATCTGGGTATCGATGCGCTGCGGAGATCTTCCCGGCGGCGCAAATACGAACAAGGTAGCGGGCAGGCTGTAGATGAGGGTACGCAGACGGATCCATTGAACGACCTGCTGCGCCAGGAAAAATGTCAGCGCGTACGGGCTGTACTTGCCTTGCTTAAGTCGGCTCACGGGCAGCTGCTGATCCTGCGGGCGTCCGGGCTGTCCTACAGAGAATTGGCCGACACGCTTGAGGTCAAGATGAGCGGCATCGGCACCATGTTGAACCGTGCGGAGGAGGAATTCCGTCTCCGCTACCTGGAACTTTATCCGATGAGGGAGGAGTTATGAGTTGCATTCACGATGGAGTTCTTCGCGCCCGCCTGGATAGCGAACTTGTGGGCGGTGAAC
>Ga0126383_10001916_pt1 | contig 13206 bp, 11 predicted proteins | sample PanSoiMetPlot_35_FD_96882 | JGI IMG/M metagenome (GOLD analysis project Ga0126383, IMG submission 96882) | Tropical forest soil microbial communities from Panama - MetaG Plot_35 | ecosystem: Environmental > Terrestrial > Soil > Tropical forest > Bulk soil | place: Panama | collected 2016-02-17
GCCAGGACCTTCTCATCCAACGGCCCTTCGGCGGCAAACAGTAAAGCTTCGAGGATGCGCAGTCCTTCGGCGCGGTCAGGATCTTTCCTGTCGCCGACGATCACCCGCATCTCCGCGACTTTCCCCATTGGCTTCTTCTCCCTCTTAGCCATTCCCCGATTCCGCGGCTCCGCCCTGCGGCAGGGCGGCGTCGGCGTTCCGTTTCTTGCGCAAATAGAGCGGCGAGAAAGCGCCCTGCTGGTGCGCTTCGAGCTGGCCCTCCCGGATCATTTCGAGCGCCGCGGCAAAGCTCGAAGCCAGCACGGTGGCGGTCGTCGCAGGATCGGTGAGATAGGCAAGCAGATATTGATCGAGTGGGCTCCAGTCCATGTTTTGGCCGATCAGCCGCTCCAGCGCTTCACGCGCTTCGGCGAGCGACCACACCGTGCGCTTGGCAACGCGCACGACCGACCTCGACTGGATTTGCCGCCGTGACGCGTAGGCCGAGAGCAGGTCATAGAGCGTCGCCGACCATTGCGGATGCTTGATTTCGGCGATCGGCTCCGGCTGCCCGCGCTGGAAAACGTCGCGGCCGAGCTGCGGACGGTTCATCACTTGCTCGGCGAATTTGCGGATCGCTTCCAGCCGACGCAGCCGCAACGCCAGCACATTGGCCATCTCCTCGGCGCTGAGACCCTCGGCTGGATGCTGTTCAGGCAACAGCAAACGGGATTTCAAATAGGCGAGCCATGCCGCCATCACCAAATAATCGGCGGCGAGTTCCAGGCGCATCTTGCGCGCCTCCTCGATGAAGGCGAGGTACTGATCGGCCAGCGCGAGAATGGAAATTTTAGCGAGATCGACCTTCTGTTGACGCGCCAGCGTGAGCAAAAGATCGAGCGGGCCTTCAAAGCCCTCGACGTCCACCATCAGCGACGGCTCGTCGGCGGAGCGTTCGGCCAATTCCGTTTCGAACTCTTGTTCAGTATTCATGCGAACCCTGCCTCGGGGCGGATGCCGTGCAGCAGCTTTGCCAGTTCGGCGCGGCTCACGGCAATATCGATCGCCGCCGGCGGCTTGCGCGCGGCCAGCGCCGCTCCGGCCCGCTGCGCGGCTTCGCCTGCGAGTGCCGGCGTTTGCGCGGCGACTTCGAGCATTTCCGACAAGACCCCATTGCAATGAAGCACCACATCGCAGCCGGCAGCGATCGCGGCCCTGGTGCGCTCGGCGAGCGAGCCCGACAGTGCGCCCATGGAAATGTCATCGCTCATAAGCAATCCGGTGAAGCCGATCGAATCGCGAATCACATGCTTCACTATATTGGCGGAAGTGGTCGCCGGCGCGACCGGATCGACGGCGGTAAACACAACGTGGGCGGTCATCCCCAGGGGGAGGCCGCATAAAGGCCGGAACGCGGCAAAATCAGTGCCATCCAAGGCGGCTCGATTGGCGGTCACGACGGGAAGGCGCTGATGGCTGTCGGCGGTCGCGCGGCCATGCCCAGGCAAGTGCTTGAGCACCGGCAGGACGCCGCCCTCCATCAGACCGGTGGCGAAGGTGCCGGCAAGCGCGGCGACCTTGGCCGGGTCGGTGCCGTAGGCCCGATCGCCAATCACCGGATCGGCACCCGCCGCTGGCAGGTCGGCAACTGGCGCACAGTCGACATCAATCCCGAGCTGCGCCAAATCATTGGCAATCAAACGCCCGCCCAAGCGCGCCGCTCTAAGCCCAGCGTCGGGATCGCGGTCGAATACCGCCCCATAAACGGCCCCGGCGGGATAGGCCTGCCAGTGCGGAGGACGGAGGCGCTGCACCCGCCCCCCTTCCTGATCGACCAGAACCGGCGCTTGGCGGCCGACCGCCCCCCGGAACTCACCGATCAACCGGCGCAGCGCATCGGGCGTGGTCACGTTCCGTTTGAACAGGATCAGCCCCCAAGGGTCCGCTTCCTGCACGAACTGCCGTTCCGCCGTCGTGAGGGTGGTCCCCGCAACACCGGTGATAAAGGCGCGCATTTATCGCTGTGACGAACACGTACCGGCCGGGCCTACGGGCCAAATCCGGTCACGCAATGCGAAAACGATCATTGCCCACTAGAAGCACGACAGGCTGCGAATGCAAGCGCGCCTATCGCGGATCGCCGCGATCAATTTTCTGTACGAGGCAGCTGGCGCCGGCGGACTTCAGGTTCGAGCACAACTCTGTGGCCTGATCCGCCGAAGCGAACGGGCCTACCATGGCGCGGTAATAGACCCCTTTGGCGCCAAGATCGGCGCGGCGAATGATCGGCGCACGACCGCCGAGCAGATTGGGATATTTAGCCTGCAAGTCACGGAACGAGGACTGCGCCTCCTCTTCGCTACGTTGCGACGAGACCTGAACCGCATAGCCGCCGCCTGTTGCTGCCGGCGCCGCTGCCGGTGCTGCTGAGGCTGTCTCATTCGCCGTTGGCTTGCTGAGCGGTACGGGTTGGGCGGGAGCAGGCCGCGGACGTGCCGGTGCGGCTGAGGCCTCGGTGGATGAGGGCACGATGGAGAGCGGCTCGTTGCTTGCTTGCGACGATTGCGTTCCGGGCCGTGCCGGAGCACTCGACGATGAACCGGCCGCCGCGTCGGGAGTGCCGGATTGGTCGGTACGGATGGTGACAGTGCGGATCTTTTTCGGCCCAGGCGCGACCGGCGTGGCCGTTGAAACTGCGGCGGACGGCGGAGAGGCTTGATTGACGCTCGACGCAAAGTTTGGGGCGCTCGCCGTCGTTGCCGGCGCGGTTGCGGCTGGCGATTCCACCGATGGAGGGGGATTGCTCGATGTCGGGCCGGGCGAGTAGCCGACGATTGCGCCTGGCCCACCCATCCGCGGCGGGTCGGGGAAGACAGGCACCGTCGAAACCGGACGCGGAGCCGTGCTCGTCACCGGCTGTGGAATGTCGACTGGCCGCTCCTCCCGCGACACCAGCCGTTCGCGTGGTGCTGCATTATTTGTATCCACCTCACGCGCGGTGCCATCTTGTGAGCCCACGCCGCTCGGTATGATCTTGTTTGGACCGCCTTCGGCTTTGATGATAGGCGGCAGAGCCGGCAGCGTTGGACCGCCGAACATCGCTCGATAACCGAAAGCACCGGCGGTGCCGAGCACGGCCAAGCAAAACACGGCCGCGACAAAAATGAAGCCGCCGCGCCGGCCAGTATTTTGATCCTCACTATACTCGTCGCCGTGGGTATCATCCTCGGCGTCATGCTGTTCATCGTCGTATTCGTCCTGATAATGGCTATCGCGCTCAGGTAATGACCGGTCGTGCCAGTCTGCCGTTTCGTGGTACGCGACGGCGTCAGCCGCGGCCGTCTCAACGCCGGCAGCATGGCGCGCCGGCTCCCTCGCGAAATCGGGCTCCTGCCGAAACCGAGAGACGCGCGACGGCGGCGCAGGGCTGGCGCGGGCAGTTGGCTCATAGCGCTCGTCGCTGCGCTCGCGGTAGCCTTGATCGCTGTCCCGCTCGCTCTGAGGCACCGAATATCGGTCGTCGGTTGGCTCTGGTCCGACCTCACCGGCCGCGCGATAGCTGGCGGCGCCCTCGATATCGTCGCACCGATCGTCCGCACTCTCCGGCACAGCCGGTCTGCGATCTTGGCCTAATCTGTTCGTCGGCACGCTCTGGCCGATGAGCCGTGCCAATTCGGCCAGCGGATCGTCAGGCTTTGCGCGCGGGACCTCCTCCGCGCGGCCCCAACTGCGCGGATCGCGATAGGAACGCTGATTGTTTTCAGCCATCAGATTCGACTCGTTCGCCGTCCACAGGAGAAACCAAGCCAAGAAACATTCAACGTAAAGATTCGACCCACATTCGCCGCGTGCGATTTTCGAGCGGCACCACCATTAACCGGGTCGATCTATCGCATCTCGTTTGGCGCTTCGACCCCGAGCAGTGCCAGCCCCGATGCGAGCACGGCGGCAACCCCCTGAACAAGCACAAGCCGGGCTTCGGTCAGTTGTCGATCATTCTGGATAATGAAGCGTAAATGTGGCGATGCATTACCAAGCGTCCAAAGTGCATGAAATTCACTTGCTAAATCGAACAAATAAAAGGCAATTCGGTGTGGTTCGTGCGTCGCTGCGGCGCCGGCAAGGATACGCGGATAGAGCGCAATTTGGCGCATCAGCGCAAGTTCCGCGGGTTCATCAAGGCGGGCGAGATCGGAGTTCTCAGCCAGTTGCGCGATATCGTCCGGCAGGCTGGCAAAAGCGGCACGCGCGTTGCGGAACACGGATTGCGCACGGGCATGTCCGTATTGGACATAGAACACCGGATTATCGCGCGATTGTTCCAGCACTTTCACGAGATCGAAGTCGAGCACGGCATCATTCTTGCGAAACAGCATCATGAAGCGGACGGGGTCGCGACCGACTTCGTCCACAACCTCGCGAAGCGTGACGAACTCCCCTGCCCGCTTGGACATTTTGACCGGCTGGCCCGCGCGCAAAAGTTTGACCAGCTGAACAACTTTGACGTCCAGCTCCGCCTGGCGATCGCTCAAGGCCGCGACTGCCGCCTGCATACGCTTGATGTATCCGGCGTGATCGGCTCCCCAAACATCGATCAGCGTGTGAAATCCGCGCTCGAGCTTCGAACGGTGATAAGCGATATCGGACGCGAAATAGGTGTACGCGCCGTCCGATTTCTTGAGCGGCCGATCCACGTCATCGCCGAAGTTCGTCGAACGAAACAACGTTTGTTCGCGATCCTCCCAGTCCTCCGCTGGCGCACCCTTAGGCGGCGGCAAGCGGCCGTCGTAGACAAAGCCGCGCTGACGTAACAGTTCGATCGTCGCCCCAACGCGATCTTCGCCACTCATCAAGAGTGAACGCTCGGAAAAGAACACATCCGGTTTCACATCCAGCGCCGCGAGGTCATCGCGTATTGCCTCCATCATCATGGCGACTGCTTTGTCGCGCACGACGGGCAGCCAGCTCGTCTCCGATTGCTTTGCGAGCGTGTCGCCATATTCGGCAGCAATCGCCGCGCCGACTGGTTTGAGATAATCGCCGGGGTAAAGCCCCTCGGGAATTGCGCCGATCTTTTCGCCCAGTGCCTCGCGATAGCGCAGGAAAGCAGAGCGGGCGAGAACATCGACCTGCACGCCGGCGTCATTGATGTAGTACTCGCGCGTGACCTTGAAGCCGGTGAATGCCAGCAAATTGGCAAGCGCATCACCGAACACCGCGCCACGGCAATGGCCAACATGCATCGGCCCCGTCGGATTGGCCGACACGTATTCGACATTCACCGGCAGGCCGTTGCCCAGGTCAATTTTCCCGTAAGCCAGGCCTGTCCCCACGGCGGCACGTAGGATGTCGACCCAAGCCGCCGGGCGGAGCGTGATGTTGACGAACCCGGGGCCAGCGACGTCAGCTTTGGCCACCAGTGCATCAGCGCGCAATTTTTCCGCGATGATTTCAGCAAGCTCGCGCGGCTTGCGCCCGGCATCCTTTGCCAAAACCATGGCCGCATTGGTCGCCATATCGCCGTGCGCGGCATCGCGTGCCGGCTCCACGGTCACGCGTGACTGATCGATGCCGGACGGCAAAATACGCGCAGCAATCAATGCTTCGCTCGCGACGCGAACGCGTTCGAGCATTTCGGCGAAGACATTGATTGACGACATGCGTTGCATACGGGTTTGTGGCGGAGTCGCGTCGCGCCTAACGCAATTCCGGAGTCGAGTCAAAGAGCCGCGCGTGTTCGGCCAGCGCATAGCGATCGGTCATGCCGGCAATGAAGTCCGCGATATGGCGAGCCCGCGCAGCCTCATCGCGCCCAGAAAGATGTTCGCCCCACTCCGCCGGCATATCCTGCGGCCGGGCGCTATAGCGCGCGAATAGATCACGCACCACGTCTGCGGCCTGGTCCATCACCTTGGTGACCTTGGGGTGCCGATACACGTGCCGTTCGAGGAAGCTTTTGATCGCGCGATCCTCCCGGCCGACTTCATGAGAGAAAGCGCCGACCGGCGCGGCGGCGCGGCGAACGTCGTCGGCCGAACGCGGTTTGAGCGCACCGAGCCGGCTGGCGCTCTCGGCAACGACATCATCGATAAGCAAACCGATGAGCCGCCGGATGAGTTCATGGACAAGACGGTCGTGGTCAAGATCGGGATGATCTGCACGAATTGCGGCAATGATCCGGCCCGGCAGCGACACGTCAATGATCGCATCGAACTCAAACAGATTCGCGCGCAATCCGTCATCGATGTCGTGAGCATCATAGGCGATGTCGTCGGCCACCGCCGCGACTTGCGCTTCAGCATTGGCAAAACTCCAGAGCTGCAGATCATGCGTGCGGCAATATTCCAGAATAGATGCCGGCACGCCATGCAGCCGATAACGCTCAAGCGGCGCGCCGGCGCGGTCGGTCAGCGGGCCATTGTGCTTGACCAGGCCCTCGAGCGTTTCCCAGGTCAGGTTCAGCCCGTCAAACGCCGGATAGCGGCGCTCCAGTGTCGTCACCACGCGCAGCGTTTGGCCATTGTGATCGAAGCCGCCGAATGCCGATAAGCAGGAATCGAGCGCGCGTTCTCCGGCATGGCCGAATGGGGGATGGCCTAGATCATGCGCGAGCGCCAACGCCTCGGCCAGATCTTCATCGAGCCGCAAGCGCCGGGCCAGCGCGCGCGCAATCTGCGCAACCTCGAGCGTATGGGTGAGCCGTGTGCGATAGTGATCGCCCTCGTCAAAAACGAAAACCTGGGTCTTGTGCTTGAGACGGCGGAATGCGGTGGCGTGGATGATACGGTCGCAATCGCGGCGAAAGGCGCTGCGGCTGGTACTGGGTGGCTCGGGGTAAAGCCGGCCGCGGCTTGCTTCCGGGTCGCAGGCATAGGGCGCACGGGAAATGGCCATATTCATTGGTCTCTACCGCGTCGGCCAAGCAATTGACCTTCGGTTCCCCCGCACTTAACTATCGTGCTGGCGGTGTTGCAATCGGACCGATTGGATTCGGAGAGCAGATGAGCGTTAACGTCACCGTGACCGAACGCGCCGCGCGGCGAATCGGCGAGATCCTGCGTCAGGAACCCGCCGGGACGATGCTGCGCGTCAGCGTCGAAGGCGGCGGCTGCTCGGGCTTCCAGTACAGATTCGACACCGAACGTGCGCGTGCCGAGGACGACATTGCGATCGAGCAGAGCGGCGCGACTGTGCTGATCGATCCGGTCTCGCTCAATTACATGGCTGGATCCGAAATCGATTTCGTGGACGATCTGATCGGTTCGTCGTTCAAGGTCAACAATCCGAAGGCCACCGCGTCCTGCGGCTGCGGCACCAGCTTCGCGCTGTGAAGCGCCAACCGCCGTGCGCATCGCCACCTGGAACGTCAACTCGATCAAGCAGCGCCTTGATTCCGCAGTAACGTGGCTCGCCGAGCGCAAGCCGGACATCGTCTGTCTGCAGGAAACCAAGTGCGTTGATGACGCTTTTCCGCGCGAGCCGTTCGAGACGCTCGGTTACAACGTCGCCGTGCACGGGCAAAAGACCTTCAACGGCGTGGCGCTGTTGTCGAAATTCCCTTTCGACGAAGTCAGTAACGGCCTTCCCGGAGACGATGAGGACGATCATGCCCGCTTCATGGAGGCCGTCGTTTCCACCGCCAAGGGCGCGATGCGCGTCGCCAGCGTTTACCTGCCGAACGGCAATCCACCGGAAACCGAGAAGTACGCGTATAAGATCGCGTGGATGAAGCGCCTTTCCGCCTACGCGCAAGAGCGCCTGCGCCTCGAAGAACCGCTGATCATGGCCGGCGACTACAATGTGATCCCGAGTCCGGCGGACGCGCGTAATCCGCAAGTCTGGGTGAACGACGCTTTATTCCTGCCACGCACGCGCCACGAATTCCGCGGCCTTATCAATCTTGGGTTGACTGATGCGCTACGCGCGGCCAGCGACGATCCCGGCCTGTTTACATTCTGGGATTACCAGGCTGGCGCCTGGCAAAAGAACAACGGCATTCGCATCGATCATCTTCTGCTGTCACCTGCTGCCGCGGACCGGCTCAGCACTGCCGGAATCGATCGTCACGTTCGCAGCTGGGAGAAGCCGTCCGACCACGTGCCGGTGTGGATCGATCTGGCAATAGAAGCGAAATAGCGGATGGTCACATTGTAGGATGAGTTGAACGCGGTGAAGCCCATCGCATCAAAACGATGGGTTTCGCTTCGCTCAACCCATCCTACTGAGCTGGCTAATCGCGCCGTCCTTTGAGCCAATCTTCGAGATAAACCAGCGCGAGCGCGCGTTCGTCGTCGCTCGCGCGCCTGAAAGCGCTGTCGTAGACCGGCTTGACCCACGATTCGTCGGCGCCGGCACAGTCGCGACCTAAGGTGAGCCACATCAAACCGCGCGCCGCCTGGCGTGGCACCACCTGTCCCTGGAACAACAGATCACCAAGCGCAACTTCGGCATGGCAATGGCCCTTGGTTGCAGCAAGCTGCAACCAGCGTGCCGCCTGATGCGGATCGCCCGGCGTGCCGGTGAGATAAAGGCGGCCAAGTTCGTACTGCGCGTCGGCGTCACCGAAATAGGTTGCCGCATAGCCGAACATGTCACGCGCGCGGGCGCGATCGGCCATGATTTTCGAATTCGGTATGCCGGTCAGATAATAATGGCCGAGGGCGACGAAGGCATTGGCGACGAAGCGCGCTTGCGGCGTGCCGGGCGCCTCGTCGGGATGACTGTTGGCGATTTGGCTGAAATAGCTGAACGCGCGCAGATCATCTCGTGGCACGCCATCGCCATCGGCATACATGCGGCCGAGCTTCCATTGCGCCACGGGCTGCCCCTGATCGGCGGCATATTGCAGCGCCGTGAGCGCACTGGTCTTGCCTGGTGTCGCCTCCGGGGGTGCGCTCGCGCGCAATCCCTCGCCCGGGGACAAAGCAGCCGTGCTTGGCGTGGTGGTGCCGTCGAATGCGTAAGCCGGCGCGGCAAGGAGACGGTCAATGCCGTCGTGTCGCGCATCCAAGTAGATCGCAGCCGACAGGCCAACACCGGCCAATGCTCCGCCGGCCAAGAGACGGCTGATGGTGCTAGATGTCCGCATAGCACACCGTCTCGGCCGCTCCACCCGGATGGGTCAGTGCGCCGTACCGCGCCGCTCCGACCTGCTGGGCGTATTTCCACAAATAACCGGAAGTGAACCCGGAGGCGCGCGGCTTCCACTCTTTCGCGCGGCGATCCAGTTCAGCCTTGTTGAGTTTGACGTCGAGGGTGCCACGCTCGGCATCAAGCGTGATGATGTCGCCGTCGCGAACAAGTGCAATCGGCCCACCGACCGCCGCTTCGGGACCGATATGGCCGACGCAAAAGCCGCGCGTGGCGCCGGAAAAGCGGCCATCGGTAACCAGCGCGACCTTGGCGCCCATGCCCTGTCCATAAAGAGCAGCGGTGGTCGACAGCATTTCGCGCATGCCCGGTCCGCCTTTGGGGCCCTCGTAGCGGATCACCAGCACGTCGCCTTCCTGATATTGCCGGTTCTTCACCGCTTCGAAGCAGGCTTCCTCGCCGTCAAAGCAACGGGCCGGACCGGAAAACTGCAAACGCTCCATGCCTGCCACTTTCACGATCGCGCCTTCGGGCGCGAGATTGCCTTTCAGTCCGACGACACCGCCGGTCGGCAAAATCGGTTTATTGGCAGGCCAGACAACGGCCTGGTCAGGATTCCATTTCACCGACTTCAAATTCTCGGCGATGGTTCGGCCGGTGACGGTGAGACAGTCGCCATGGAGGAAGCCATGGTCGAGTAGCGTTCTCATCAACAGCGGCACGCCACCAGCTTCGAACATGTCTTTGGCGACATAGCGGCCGGATGGTTTTAAATCCGCGATATATGGTGTCTTTTTCAGGACTTCGGCGACATCAAAAAGATCGAATTTGACCCCGCATTCGTTGGCAATTGCCGGCAGGTGCAAAGCGGCGTTGGTCGAGCCGCCGGTCGCAGCAACGACGGCCGCCGCATTTTCCAGCGCCTTGCGGGTAACGATGTCGCGCGGCCGAATGTTCTTGGCGAGAAGATCCATGATCATCTCACCGGCAAGCACGCAGAATTTGTCGCGAATTTCATAAGGCGCCGGCGCGCCCGCCGAATAGGGCAAAGCCAGGCCGATCGCTTCCGAGACAGTCGCCATCGTGTTGGCGGTGAATTGGGCGCCGCATGCTCCGGCCGAGGGGCACGCGTTTTGCTCGAGCACCTCCAGATCGCCGTCCGACATCGCGCCGATCGAGTGTTTGCCGACCGCCTCGTAGACGTCCTGGATCGTGACCGGGGCGCCCTTAAAAGTGCCAGGCAGGATCGAGCCGCCGTAGATGTAGATCGAGGGCACGTTCAGCCGGCACATCGCCATCATCATGCCCGGTTGCGATTTGTCGCAGCCGGCGACCCCGATCAAGCCGTCGTAGGAATGGCCGCGCACCGACAATTCCACCGAATCCGCAATGACTTCGCGGGACGGCAAAGACGATTTCATGCCGGCATGGCCCATGGCGATGCCGTCGGTCACGGTGATGGTGCAGAATTCGCGGGGCGTGCCGCCGGCTGCCGCGACGCCGAGCTTGACCGCCTGGGCTTGGCGCATCAGCGCGATATTGCAGGGCGCCGCCTCGTTCCAGCAGGTCGCGACACCAACGAAGGGCTGATGAATCTGCTCCCGCGTCAGCCCCATGGCGTAATAGAACGCCCGGTGCGGCGCGCGGTCGGGGCCTTCAGTGGCGTGACGGCTTGGCAGCCGCAATTTCAAGTCGCTCTTGACGTCCATCAAAACTCAAGCGAGCCAAACGGGCCCTTTCGCCCCTCCCATCCGGTCCAAAGCCTATTCGCTTTTCCAGACCGGATGTATCCACAACGACGTCAATGCCATGTTGGATCACATGAACACATCTGCCGCGCGGGCATCGATGTCGAGAAATCCTATGGCTAAAAAGCGGCGTTTGCTGTGGTTGCGCTGCGGTAAGATTGAATCTTCCCCCGCTGTGTCCGCGCCGCCACAGATTCAACGCGCTAGAGGCATTTCGGTTAAGCGGCGATTTACCACGGCTGTTGCCGGTCTGCAACGATACAGCGTGCCGAAGCGCCTGACCAAAGCATTCTTCCGCCGCAGCGTTCATGAGGTCGCACCCGACCTGATCGGAGCAACGCTCCTGTTTAACGGTGTCGGCGGGCGGCTGGTCGAGGTCGAGGCCTACCATCACACCGACCCGGCCGCGCACAGCTACCGCGGGCCCACCGCCCGCAACGCCGTCATGTTCGGCCCGCCCGGCTACGCCTATGTCTACCGCTCCTATGGCATTCATTGGTGCCTGAATCTCGTCTGCGAACCGAAGGGCTCGGCCAGCGCCGTCCTCATCCGGGCGCTCGAGCCGACAGCCGGCTTGCCGCTGATGCGCCGTCGCCGCGGCTTGGCCGACCTTCAGCTCCTTTGCGCCGGTCCGGGACGGGTCTGTGAGGCACTCGGGATTACTGCAGCGCACAATGGACTGGCACTGAACGAGGCGCCGTTTACCCTAATTGCACGGCCCGATGAGGCAGAGGTCATTGCCGGACCGCGCATCGGGATCACTAAGGCGGCGGAAAGGCCTTGGCGGTACGGCCTGAAAGGTTCGGCCTTTCTCAGTAAACCGTTTGGGCCGACCGCCGAAGCATGATCCCGAAAAGTGGATGCTGGTTTTCGAAAAAGATCATGCTTAAACAAAAAGCTTAAAATGAAGCGGCGAAGCCCTTTGGATTTAAGCCGAAAGCCTGAAGGCTGGGTCGAAACCAAGCTCGGCGCGGGCCTTTGCGATCGACACCGTCCCATCCTCCTCGGCGATGTTGTAGGTGCCCGATCGGCCGCGCGTCACGGCAAGCAGGGTGGCCTGGGCCGCCGCATCGATATGGACGGGCGGCTTGCGAATGGGGTCGGCATGCCAGGTGCCCGGGCCATAGAAGAAGCCGTAACGCAACACGATCGCGTCCAATCCTGACGACAGCACTTGGCGTTCCATGTCCGCTGCGGCACGCACCGTAACCGCGCGAGTGCCTTCCGCCACATTGAGCGGATCAGTTTCCGAATGCGGCTCGGCGCCGGGCGCATAGGCGAACGCCACGCTTTGCACGATGAAGCGCCGCGCCGCGGCGGCTTGCGCTGCGGCGATCAGATTGCGCGTGCCTTCGACGCGGATGCGTGCGTTGCGCGGATAGGTTGCGGCGAGCTGCGCCTCGTCTTCGACGACGCGGGGCAAATCGGTCAGCTGATGAATGACGATCTCGGGTCGCGCTTTCACGACAGCGTCCCGAAGCGCCGCGGCATCGAATACATCGACAACAACCCCGTGAACGCCCGCGGCATCGAGCCGGCGCGCAGTCTCGGCCGCACGCGTGCTGCCGGTCACCTCGTGGCCTGCCGCAAGTAAGAGCGACGTCAGCCGGCGTCCAATGGCGCCGCTCGCGCCAGCGAGAAATATTCTCACGCGATCATCTCACGCCGCATCATGTTGCGCCTTCGAGCCGCTGCAAGGCGTCCGCGATCTTCGCCTTGCGCAGCTGCGCTTCCTCGCGCTTCTCTTTCTCTTCTTCGACGACCTCTTCTGGCGCGCGCGCGACAAAATTCGGATTGCCAAGCTTGGCGTCGACGCGCGCGATGTCGGCATCGCATTTCGCCATCTCTTTGACGAGGCGAGCGCGTTCGGCGGCCAGATCGATAACGCCCTTGAGCGGCAAGGCCGCAACATCGCCGCGGACAACGAGCTGCACGGCGCCGCGCGGCGGCGCTTCGGCGAACGTAATCTCGCCGACGCGCGCCAAGCGCTGCACAAATTCAGCCCAACGGAGAGCGCGCTCGGCGACGGCCGTCGAGATGCCGGCAAGCACCAGCGGCAGAGAAGTCGCCGGCGGAATATTCATTTCGACGCGGACCGAACGGATGGCAGTCACGAGATCGATCACCCAGCCAATCTCCGCTTCGGCGGGCGGGTCATCGACGCCATCGTGCTTCGGCCACGCGCTCAGCGCGAGCAATGTGTTTCGATCAGCGTCGCTGACTCGCCACAATTCCTCGGTCACAAAAGGCATGAACGGATGCAGAAGTTTGAGAATCTGGTCGAGTGCCCATGCTGCCGCAGCGCGCGTTTCATTCTTGGCGGAGCCGTCCGGCCCAGTCAGAATCGGCTTGATCAGTTCGAGATACCAATCGCAATAAACGTTCCAGA
>Ga0126383_10001918_pt1 | contig 13203 bp, 10 predicted proteins | sample PanSoiMetPlot_35_FD_96882 | JGI IMG/M metagenome (GOLD analysis project Ga0126383, IMG submission 96882) | Tropical forest soil microbial communities from Panama - MetaG Plot_35 | ecosystem: Environmental > Terrestrial > Soil > Tropical forest > Bulk soil | place: Panama | collected 2016-02-17
CAGGCTGCCTAGCCTGGGTGTATGGTCCGCCCGCCCGTAGCTTTGCCCGACGACGAGCCGGACGACGCCGGGCTAGCTCGAGCCCGCCGGATAACGATCGGCGTCCTTATCCTCGTGGCGGTGGGGTCGCTCGCGATCAGCGCGCGCAGCGATCACGCCATCCCCAGCGCGGAGCGCTGGTTCCTGCTGGCTGGCAGCCTGCTCTTCGCGGTGGTGGTTTACGTGTTCGGGCTGGTGCCGAGCGCTCCCACACTCCGGCCCGCTCCCTGGGCCGCCATCACCGTTGTCATCGGGCTGGCCGTCGCCCTCTTCGTTGTCGGCGGGATGGACTGGCTGGCCGTCCTGGCAGTAGGGGCTGGGACGTGCGGGCGGTTTGGCCGGACACCCCGCCCGGCACTGGTCGCCTCGGCCGTGTGCGCCGCGGCGGGGTCGTACGTGGCCATCGGAGGCCATGCGGGTTACGGGGGTACCTTTGCCGCCATCGTCATCGGGCCGATGACGGCATTCTTTGGCTACAGTGCGGGCCGACGAGCCGATATGGTCAGCGTCCTGCGCCGGACCAGGGCTGACCTGGCCAGGGCAGCGGTCGCCGAGGAGCGGCTGAGGATTGCGCGGGATCTGCATGACCTGCTCGGTCATTCGCTGTCGCTGATCACGCTCAAAGCCGAGCTCGCGGGCAAAGTCATCAGCACCGACCCGCACCGAGCCGCGGCTGAGATCACCGAGCTGGAGGCGGTCGCCAGACAATCGCTGAGCGACGTACGCGCAGCAGTGGCGGGATACCGCCAGCCAGACCTGGCAGGCGAGCTGGCGTCCGCCCGGCAGCTCCTGGACTCGGCCGGCATCGCCAGCCGGATCAGCGGGCCGGACGCCGACGGCCTGTCGCCGGAGGTGGATGCGGCGCTGGCGTGGGCGGTCAGGGAGGGCACAACCAACGTGGTCCGGCATTCCAGAGCCACGCGCGTTGCTATCAGCGTCAGCTCCGGCCCGTCGAGCGCCGTCGCCGAGATCAGCGACAACGGACCGCCCGCAGTGGATGGCCTGGGTCCTCTCAAGATGCCCGGTGCCGCGGATGGTGCCGATACCGACGGAACGGCCCTGCCCGCGCGCTCCAGGTCCGGCGGCTCTGGGCTGGCCGGGCTTGCCGAGCGGGTTAACAGCCTCGGCGGCGAACTGGTTGCCGATCACGTAGCCCCGCACGGATTCCGACTCCGCGTCGTCGTGCCCAACGGGACGAGAATGGTCGAGTGACCGTGCGGATCATGATTGCCGAGGATCAGACGATGGTCAGGCAGGCGCTTGTCGCCTTGCTGGAACTCGAGCCGGACCTCGACGTCGTAGCGCAGGCGGCGAGCGGCGACGAGGCGCTCGCGATGGCGCGCAGGCATGAGCCAGACGTCGCGATACTGGACATCGAAATGCCGGGGCCCAGCGGGATCGAGGTGGCTAGCCAGCTCACCGCGTCCGGGTTCCGCGGCGGGATCGTCATCGTGACCACCTTCGACCGGCCCGGTTACCTGCGTACCGCGATGGCCGCCGGAGCGCGCGGATTCCTGCTCAAGGACGCGCCGGCCGCCGACCTGGCAGCGGCAATCCGCCGGGTATCGGTCGGCGAGCGCGTGGTCGACCCCGCACTCGCCGCCGCCGCCCTCGCGCAGGGCGACAGTCCCCTGACCGACCGGGAGGGCGAGGTGCTGGCAGCCGCCGCAAGCCACGACGCGATCGCCGACATCGCTGCTCGGCTGCACCTGTCGCCAGGCACCGTGCGCAATCATCTGTCCGCCGCCATCCAGAAGCTCGGTGCGCGGAATCGCGCAGAAGCCGCGCAGATCGCTCAGCAGAAGGGATGGCTGTAAGCAGGATGCTGCTCGATGCGGTGGTGCAGACATCAGCGGCTGTCGCCGCCTCGCCGGGGCGGCTGGCCAAGATCTCGCTGATCGCCGAACTGCTCGGTCGGGTGCCATCCGACGAGATCGCGGTGGCAGTGTCCTTCCTGTCAGGCGATCTAACCCAGCGGCAGATCGGGGTGGGGTACGCGGCGCTGGCCGACCTGATGGGCGGCTACGGTGAAGGCGCGGGACCAGCCTCGCTTCCAGAGCCACCCGAGGCACCAGCGCTCACCCTCGCTGAGACTGACCAGGCTCTCGGCCAGATCGGTCTGCTGGCTGGCCAGGGCTCGCAGGCCGAGCGCCGGCGGCTGCTGGCCGGCTTGCTGGCCCGCGCCACCGAAGCCGAGCGCCGGTTCCTGGTCCGATTGCTCGCCGGCGACCTTCGACAAGGCGCGCTCGACGGGATCATGACCGAGGCCGTGGCGAGCGCTGCCGCCGTGTCCGCCGCGGAGGTACGCCGCGCCTATCAGCTCGGCGGCTCCCTGCCGGCCGCAGCGGCCGCCGCTCTTGCCGCCGGCCATCGCGGCCAGGTCGCGGTCGACGCGCTGCGCGCCATGTCCGTGCACGTCGGGCGGCCGCTCCGGCCGATGCTGGCGGCATCCGCCCCCACGGTCGCCGAGGCCATGGACCGGATTTCCCCGGCCGCGGTCGACTGGAAGATCGACGGAATCCGGGTTCAGCTGCATCGCCAGGGCGCGGCGGTACGGGTATTCACCAGAACACTGGATGACATCACCGACCGCGTGCCGGAACTTGCGGCCGCCGCGCTGACCCTGACGGCGCAGAGCGCGATCGTGGACGGCGAGGCGGTGGCGCTCCGGCCAGACGGACGTCCGCAGCCTTTCCAGGTAACGTCGGCTCGCACGGCCAGTCAGCCGGGTGCGAGCGGGGCGTCGGCGGTGCTCACGCTGTTCCTCTTCGACCTCCTGCACGCCGATGGCACCGACCTCATCGACGTTCCAGCCAGCCAGCGGTTCACCCGGCTGGTGACGATCGCACCGGCCGAGCTCGTCGTCCCCAGGCTGGTGACGAGCGATGTGACCGAGGCGGAGCAGTTTTTCGCGGCTGCCATCGAGCGTGGTCACGAGGGCGTCGTGATCAAGTCGCTGGACGCGCCGTACGGAGCGGGCCGGCGTGGCAGCGAGTGGATCAAGGTCAAGCCCCGGCACACCCTGGACCTGCTGGTGCTCGGCGCCGAGTGGGGCCACGGCAGGCGCCAGGGCTGGCTGTCCAACCTGCACCTGGGCGCCAGGGATCCGGAGACCGGCGGCACCGTCATGCTCGGCAAGACCTTCAAGGGTCTGACCGACGCCGTGCTCGCCTGGCAGACCGAGCGTCTGCTGGAACTCGCCGACCCACCCCGGGACCGGCCGGACTCAGCGCGACGCAGTGCTGGTCCTCGCGGGGTCGTGATGGTGCGTCCGGAACTCGTCGTCGAGATCGCGCTGGACGGCGTCCAGGCCAGCACGAGGTACCCGGGCGGGGTAACGCTGCGGTTTGCCAGGGTGGTGCGCTACCGGCCGGACAAGAGCCCGGCCGAGGCTGACACCATCGACACCGTGCGCGACCTGTGGCAGGGCGACGATGCGGCCGACTCGGAACCGGGCGGACCGCTCACGGCAGAATGAGCTGCGGCTGGCGCTGCGGGCTGGCCAGGACTGGGCACCGGGGAAGGGAGCCTGGCTGTGCAGACGCTCTGGCTCGACGCCGACGGCGCCTGGCGGACAACGCTCCGCGGCCGTCAGGTGCTTACCGAGCCGAGAATCAACAAGGGCACCGCCTTCACCGACGCCGAGCGCGCCAGCCTGGGACTGATCGGGCTCATCCCGCCCGGTCACCTCACGCTCGAGGAGCAGGCCAGCCGCGTCTACGCCCAGTTCCGCCGCCAGTCCACAAACCTGGCCCGCAACGTGCTGCTCAACGAGCTGCACGACAGGAACCGCGTGCTGTATTACCGGGTACTCGTCGACCACCTCAGCGAGATGCTGCCGGTGATCTATACCCCGACTGTGGGCGAGGCGATCGAGAACTACAGCCACGAGTACCGCCGGCCTCGCGGCGTCTACTTGTCGGTCGACAACCCTGAGCTCATCGAGCAATCGCTTCGCGCGCTCGGGATGGGCGCCGATGACGTCGACCTCATCGTGGCGACCGACGCCGGTGCGATTCTCGGCATCGGCGACTGGGGCGTCGGCGGGATGAGCATCGCCGTGGGGAAGCTCGCCGTTTACACCGCCGCAGGCGGCATCGCGCCCGGCCGGACAGTGCCCGTGATGCTGGACGTCGGCACCGACCGGCAGAGCCTGCTCGAGGATCCGCTCTATGTCGGTAACCGCCATCCGCGGGTGCCGACGGCGGAATATGACGAGTTCATCGCCGCCTTCGTCGCCGCGGTTCGGAAAGTCTTCCCGCACGCGCTGCTGCACTGGGAGGACATGAGTCCCGCACATGCGCGACGGCTCCTCGCCCGGTACCGGGATGAGCTGCCCAGCTTCAACGACGACGTTCAGGGCACCGGCGCGGTGAACATGGCCGCGGTACTGGCGGCGGTCAAGGCAACCGGTATCACCCTGGCCGGGCACCGCGTCGTGATCTTCGGCGCCGGCTCGGCTGGCATTGGCATCGCGGATCAACTGGCCACCGCCATGCGAGCCGACGGCTTGACGGCGGAGCACACCAGGGCGGCGTTCTGGGCGGTAGACCGGTACGGCCTTGTCGAGGCGGGCGACCAGCGGATGGCCGCCGATCAGCTCCGGTATGGCCGCAGCACAGATGAGGTGGCGGACTGGCGGCGCGACGCCGCTCTCGGCGGGATCCCGCTCGCCGAAGTGGTGCGGCGCATCCACCCGACGATCCTGATCGGCACGTCCGCTCGCGGCGGCGCGTTCACCGAGGACATCGTGAAGGATATGGCGGCGCACACCGAACGGCCGGTGATCCTGCCGATGTCCAACCCCACCGAACTGGCCGAGGCGCGCCCGGCCGACGTAATCGAGTGGACCGGCGGCCGTGCGCTCGTAGCCACCGGCAGCCCGTTCCCGCCGGTCGACTATCGGGGCACCCGCTACGTCATCGGCCAGGCGAACAACGCGCTCGTCTTCCCCGGCCTCGGACTCGGCGCTCTCACCGTCAGGGCTCGCGCCATTACTGACACGATGCTCAGCGCCGCGGCGCACGCGGTGGCCGGTCTCGTCGACGCCGGGACGCCGGGTGCTCCGCTGCTGCCTGAAGTCGCAGCCTTGCGGGAGACCTCGTTCGCCGTGGCCGTCGCGGTGGCCAAGGCCGCGGCCGAGGACGGCACAGCCGCCGCCGTCCTCGCCGGCGATGTGCACGAGCAGGTGCGCTCGCGTATGTGGCAGCCCGTGTACCGGCCCGTCCACCCGGCCTGAGCAGGAGACCATCAAGCTGCCGGCACGTCGGCCGCGACCAGCCAGGCGAGCAGCCCAGCGGGGCGGCCCACGCCTGGTGGCCGACCTGCGCAGTGGCCGGGCCTTCCTCGCTGCCGAGCTCAGCCGGCCAGGCTGGCTCGATTTCGGCGCCTTCCGATGGCGCGACCTCGCTGGGGGTCAAGCGGTGCGCGCCGCACTCGGTGTCGTGACCCCGCTGGCCATCGGGGTTGCGACCGGCCGGATCGAGTACGGCAGCTTTGCTGCCCTCGGCGCTCTGCCGGCCGGATTCGTGGCATTCCGCGGCGTCAGCCGCACCCGCGCGGTAGCCGTCCTGTGCGCCGCCGCCGGAATGGCCGTCTCGACGTTCGCCGGCGCGACCGCGGCCGGCCAGCCATGGCTCCTCGTTCCGCTCGTATTCGCCTGGGCATACGCCACGGGCTTGCTGGCCAGCCTGGGGCCGACGGTCCTGGCCGTGACGCTCCAGTGGCCGGTCGCGCTGCTGATCGGCAGCGCGCTCCCGCTGAGTGCGGCCGACGCGGCCCTGCGCGCCGGGCTGGTGCTGGCAGGCGGGCTCTGGCAGTGCCTCCTCGTCATCTCCTCGTGGGCTCTCAGCCGCGGCAGCGCCGAGCGGTCAGCACTGGCAGCAACCTATGCTGGCCTGGCCGGATACGCCCGCGAGCTGGCATCAGGGCACCTCGGGCCCCCGGACCCCAGCCAACTGCCCGCCGGCGCTGTCCTCGCCGACCCCAATCCGCTGCTGCGCACGGCCGCACGGCAGCACATGATCGACCTGGTCAACGAGGCGGTGCGGATCCGCGCGACGCTCACAGCCCTCTCCGTCGCGGCCGAGCCTGATGGACCATCCGCGCAGGCGGTACGCGGCCTGCTGAGCATGGCCGCGCGGGTTCTGACCGAGCTGGCAGCCGAGTTCGACGCTCGGGCAGGCCGGCGCCACGACCACCTGGCCGCTGCCCGCCGGGAACTGGCGAGCGTCGCCACCGATCCCGCCGCCGCGTGGCGGTGGGCAGCCGAGGCGCTGCTGGGCCAGCTCCGCAGTGCCTGCCGCATGCTCACCCGGCTGAACGACGCCGAGCCGGCCGCTGGCCGCGCCGCTCCGCCGCGCCCGATCCGCCAGGCGTGGCGGAGGGACGTTGTCCTGACCCTGCGCGCCAGCATCGGCACGTCGTCGGAGGCTGGGCGGCACGCCCTGCGGCTGGCAGTGGCGACTACGACGGCGGAGATCATCGCGCTGGCGGCCCATCTGAGTCACGGGTACTGGGCCGTGCTGACGGTCTTCATCGTGCTCCGCCCGGACTACAGCTCGACCCTGTACCGCGGGCTGCAGCGCGCAGCGGGCACTGTCGTCGGTGCGGGACTCGGCCTCGCGACCGTACAGCTGGCCAGGGTGAGCCTGACGGCACTCCTCATTGGCATCTGCGTCTCGCTGCTGGCTGCTTATGCGGTCTTCACCGTGAACTACTTGCTCTACGGCGTGTTCCTGACCGACTTCGTCGTCGTGCTGCTCGCGCTGCTCGGGCTGCCCGCCGAGCCGACGGCCGTCGCGCGGCTGATCGGCACCGGCTTCGGGGCCGGCCTGGCGATCACGGCGTACCTGGTGTGGCCCACCTGGGAGGGGACCTCATCGGCAGAGAAGTTCGCCCGCCTCTTCGTCGCGCAGGGCAGCTACGCGAGCGCCTTGCTGCGCGCGTACACGCGGCCCGCCAGAGGTGATGCTGCGACGCTTCGCCCGCTCCGGATCGACGCCCGTCGCGCACGCCTTAATGCCGAGGCGTCAGCAGACCGGCTTGCTGGCGAACCGGATCACCCGCCGATGGCGGCACAGACGGCACGGGCACTCGAATCGGCCGGCCACCGGGTCGCTCAGGCCTGCCTGACACTGGGCGCCGCTGTCACCGCGCACCACGCGGCGCAGCCTGGCCACGCCGGTCTGGACCCGCGGCTTCAGCCTGGGCTCGATCGGTTTGCTGGCGGCGTATCCGCCGCGGTGAGCCAGATCGGCGCGGCGCTGAGAGCGGCCGGCCGGGACGGACCGCGGCCACCCGTCGGCATGCCGCCGCTCCGTGAACTCCAGCAAGCGATCTGGCCCGACCCGGCTGACCGGGGGGCCTCGGACGGCGAGATGTACGGCCTGCTCGTCGCCACTGACAGCCTGGTGGATGCCCTCAACACAGCGGCATACGCACTCGGCGCAGGCGCGGCCGGCGGATTCAGTGGCTAGCTGACCGTGCTCGCCGCGGCGAGCACTGCGGCCCGGGCAGCCGAGACAGCCGGGCCTTCCGCCGGATTGTGATCCGACAGCACCGCGACCAGAAGTTCGTGCCCGTCCCGCTGGATCACGCCGATGCTGCCGACCACCCAGCGCGGGCCGACCAGGGAACCATCGGCGACTGCGAAAGGCAGGCCAGTAGTCGCTGCCGCAAGCACGCCCCACGTCTGCGGCACTGCGACACTGGTCATCAGGCCGAGCGCGTAGTCGCGGGAAGCCGAGTCAAGCGGGGAATTCGGCCCGGCGATGTCTTCGAGTAGCTGCAGCTGATCGGCAACCGTCGTCTTCGTCCACGTCCAGCTTGCGCCCGGCGCGAGGGAGGTGTTGCGGAGCTTCAGCGTCGCGTTGGCGGCCGCCAGGCCCCGCGCGCCACCGATGTCGGTCCAGAGCTGGTCCGCCGCCGCGGTGCTGTTGTTCTCGATCATGTCTGCGGCCAGTTCCGCTTCGCGATCGGTCATCAGCCTTCCGGCCTGCTGGTGCTGAAGGAGCATCGCCGCCAGGATGTCCGTCGTCACGATGGCGCCGCCCCGTATCACCGCTCCGGCGCCGTAGCTGGCCGCAGTGCCTGAGTTCAGGTCGACGACGCCGACCGCGAGCTGCCCCGGATCGCTGCCGAGTACCGGCCGCAGCGCCCCGGCCAGTGCGGCGCTCAGCGTCCGCTCTGACAGCGCCGTGCTGCCGGAGTGGCGCGACCCGGACGACCGGGCCGAGCCAGAGCCGCTGGTCGGGGGCTGCACGGCCGACTCGAGCGGCCGCTCCGTCATGGAGGGCCCGGCCAGGAGCAGATGTCCCCGCGTCGTGGTTGCCATGAACGCCACCAGGACCACGAAGCTCGCCATGAGGCCGAAGACCACCGTGAAGATGCAGCGCTCAAACGGCCGGAGCCGCCCTGCGTGCGCAGGCACCTGCTTCACCTCATTCCCCCGGCGCGCGCCGCGATCAGAGGGCAGGTCCCCGCTTCCGGGCAGCATTGAGCCGCTCGGAAATCCCTGCCTTTAACTAATGACCCTAGTAGTGCTGCAACTCCGTTTCGGAGTTGATTTTCTCCGTTATTTCAATGCTCTGCGTGCCCGACAGTACCACCGATCACCGGACAGCCCTAGTGGGGTTTCGCAGCAGACCTGAAAATGTTATTCACCGGACTCAGATCCACGCCGAGAAATTGTGCACCGCTTTTGACGTGTCCGCTACACCTCAGCCTCGACGCCACATCTAGGCTGGTCCTAGCCGCAGAGAGCTGGTATGTCATGGTCCGTCCGATACTTAGCCGGCCTCGCCGGTATGAAATACCGGCCAGCACACCTCGGTTACGTGCCGCGATTCATCGGGCGTTTCGAAATACGAAACTACATAGTATTCACGGATGGGCCCATCGACCCCGATTGCCTGGGCGGTGACGTATTTGCCTAGCTCGGCATACGTCTGATCAAGCTCGGCGAATGGGCCCCGGTGCACTGCCACCGCCAGCTCTGCAGGCGGTATCTCGCGCATCGCGACCCGGCCGGTGCAGGACACTCGCGCAGCGGCCGGAACGAACGCCACCACCTCGCCGACCTCAGCCTCGAACAGCTCGGCTGGATAGAGCGCGCCTGGCCGCCCGTCCGGCTGCACGCTGGCGGCCGCCAGCGTCGCATACAGCTCACTAAACGCCCCGCTCCACCAGTCCGCCAACGAGGACTCGGTGACGCGCTCAGCGATGGCCACTGACAGCGCGGGACCGACGGAACGGCGCTCGACGTCAGCCGGCTGGCGGGGCCGCTCCAGCAATGAGCGAAGCGACGCCACGGCCGCCTGTGTCTGCGACAGCTGAGATTCCATCCGCTCCAGGTGGGCGATGATGACCTCGCTTCTGCCCGCGACATCGGGCGCGGTGAGCAGCGCGCGGATCTCGTCCAGCGGCATGCCCAGGTCCCGGAACCTCCGGATCACCTGCGCAGCGACAATCTGGTCGGCCTCGTAGAACCGGTAGCCGGAGGACGCGTCGATCTCCGCCGGGTTCAGCACGCCAACGTCGTGGTAATGACGCAGCGCCTTGACGCTCAGGTGGGTCATCTTCGCGAAGTCGCCGATCGGGATCCGGGTGCGCATGAACCCGATTGTCGGCCGGTCCGCGGCTGGCCAGTCAAGCACCTGACGTGCTCCCTCCGCTTTCGGCCGGCCGGGAACGTCGTGGCAGCGCGACAGCGAGGACCGCCACGAGCAGGAGCAGGCCCGCGAGCTCCGCCAGGCTGACCTCGAACGCCCGGGCATATCCGCTCGACAGCAGTCCGAAGAAGATCACACCGGTGATGGCGACGCCGACAGCGTTCCCTACCTGCTGCACGGTGGACAATGCGCCGGTGACCGCCCCGGCTCGCTGCGGGTCGGCGTGAGCGAGCACCGTCGACGTCAGCGGAGTTATGCACAGCCCCATGCCAGCGCCCGCGAGCGCCAGGCCCGGCACAAGCCACCCGACCGACGCGCCACCGCGCTCGGCGACCGTCAGCAGGAGCAGGCCTTCGCCGGCCGCAAGAGCCAGCGCACCGACGGCGATGAGGCGCCGCCCGAATCGCTGCGTCATTGCGGGCGCGCGCAGCGAGGTCGCCAGATAGAAAGCGGCCAGCACCGTGAAGACCAGCCCCGCCTGCAGGGCATCCAGGCCCCGGCCCAGCTGGAGGTATAGCGCGAGAACGAGGAACAGGGCCGCCATTCCGCACCAGAACGCGAGCTGGGTGACCAGCCCGACCGCCAGCTCGGGCCGCCGGAAGAGCGACGGAGGCAGCAGCGGCGCCCGGCCGCGGCGTTCGGCGCGCACCTGGTCCGCCGCGAATGACGCGAGGATGACCGGCGCTGCAGCCAGACTCACCCATGTCCATGCTGGCCAGTTCAGCGCCGTGCCTTCCACGAGCGGAAGCACGAGCGCGGTCAGCCCCAGGGTTACCAGTGCCAAGCCCCGCACGTCGATCCGTGTGGACTGCGGAGCCGTGGACTCGGTGATCTGACGCCGCGACCAGGCAAGCGCGATCAGGCCGATCGGGATATTGATCAGGAAGATCGCGCGCCAGCTCAGTCCCAGCGGGTTGGCCGCGATGATCACCCCACCGAGCAATTGCCCGCCGGCCGCAGCCAGCCCCATGACGATGCCGTAGACAGTGATCGCCCGAACCCGCGCGGGGCCGGTGAAGGCGACTCCGATGATGGCCAGAACGTTAGGGCTGATCAGCGCGGCACCGGCACCTTGCGCGAACCGCGAAGCGACCAGCACTGCCGGGCTAGCCGCGAGCCCGCAGATCGCCGAGGCCAGCACGAACAGTGCGAGCCCCGCGGAGAATACGCGCCGCCTGCCGAACCGGTCCCCGAGCCGGCCGCCGGTGATGATCAGGACGGCGAAGGCCAGCCCGTAGCCGGCCACGATCCACTCCATCGCCGCAGTGCTGGCGTGCAGGTCGGCCTGGACGGAGGGCAGCGCCACGTTCACGACGAAAAAGTCGAGGACGATGGCGAAGACCGCCATCATGAGCACTGGCAGCGGCGACCGCGTCCGGGTCCGCTGGCCCTGTCGCACCTGAGCGTGTGAGAACTGCGTGTTCGTCATGTTCTCGACCCTCAGGCCTCCGGTAGCAGGAGAGTCAAGGCAGAGACCGAAACGGGCTGAGCTAGCTACCCGGCCGCACGTTAGGGTCGAGCCGTGCTGAGCACGCTCGCGATCGAGAACTACCGTTCCCTGCGCGACCTTGTACTCCCACTCACCGGCCTGAACGTCGTCACCGGCGGAAATGGCACCGGGAAGTCAAGCCTCTACCGTGCACTGCGGCTGCTGGCCGACGGCGCGCACAACGGGATGGTGGCAGCCCTGGCCAGGGAGGGTGGCCTGCCGTCGGTGCTGTGGGCGGGACCGGAGCGCATCGGCCGTGCGGTCCGCGAGGGCCGCTTCCCCGTGCAGGGCACCGCCCGGACCGAGCCGGTGGCCCTGCGGCTCGGGTTCGCCGCGGATGATTTCGGCTACGCGATCGACCTGGGGCTGCCGCCACCCGACCGGGCGACGGCATTCGGCCGCGACCCGGTGATCAAGCGTGAATGCGTCTGGACCGGGCAGTTGCCGCGGCCGTCGGCGGTCCTGTGCGACAGGCTCGGCGGTTACGTCCGGGTCCGCGATGACGAAGGCGACTGGTCGGCGCCGGTCCCGATCCGCGAGTACGACAGCATGCTGAGCGAGTTCGCCGACCCGGAGCGGGCGCCGGAACTGCTCGGGCTGCGGGACAGGATCCGGTCGTGGCGGTTCTACGACCAGTTCCGCACCGACGCGGCGGCACCGGCCAGGGGCAGTCAGATCGGTACCCGGACGCCTGTGCTGAGTCACGACGGGAGCGACCTCGCCGCGGCGCTGCAGACCATCAGGGAGATCGGCGACGGGGCGGCGCTTGACTCAGCCGTGGCGGCCCCGTTCCCCGGTAGTTCGCTTGTCATCGGTCAAGCTGATGACGGCCGCCTTGCGGTGCAGTTTCATCAGCACGGCCTGCTGCGGCCACTCGGCGCGGCTGAGTTGTCCGACGGGACGCTCCGTTACCTGCTGTGGATTGCCGCGCTGCTGAGCCCGCGTCCACCCGGCCTGCTGGTGCTGAACGAGCCGGAGACGAGCCTGCACCCCGATCTGCTGCCCGCGCTCGGTCAGCTGATCGCGGCCGCGGCCGGCCGGACGCAGGTCATCGCCGTGTCGCACTCCCGCGCGCTCATCGACGCAATCAGCGGGGCGGCTCGCGAGGCCGGGGTCGAACTCACGGCCATCGAACTGATCAAGGAACTGGGCCAGACTGCGGTGGCCGGTCGCGAGCCACTGGACCAGCCGCCCTGGCGCTGGCCCAAGCGCTGATCGCAGGCCCGCCTCAGTTACTAAGCTCAACCTTATTAGGCTAGGCTTAGTTTATGGCTGCGGAACCTGACGTCGCGGACGTCGCTGCGGCGCTCAGGGACAGCATCGGACTGCTGCGCCGCCGCCTCCGCCAGGTGAAGGCAGAGCGCGGTGACGGCGGGATCACGCTGCCAGAAAGCGCCGCGCTGGTGCGGCTGGACCGAGGCGGGCCGGCCTCTTCGAGCGTGCTGGCCAGGCAGGAACAGATCAGCCCGCAGTCCATGGGTGCAACGCTGGCCAGCCTTGAGGCGCGCGGACTGGTCGGCAGGCAGCCCGACCCTGACGACGGCCGCCGGGCGGTCATCTCCATCACCGAGGCGGGCCGGCAGGTCCTCCGGGACCGCCGCGGTCAGCACACCGCGCTGCTCGCACAGGCGCTGGCGACAGGTTTCACGAAGGACGAGCTCCACACACTCAGCGCTGCGGCCCCGCTGCTCGAGCGGCTGGCCGAGCACGTCTGACGCTGAGCAGATGGCAGCACTCTTGGAGGTAACTGGGTGACGGGCAGCGCAGCGCGGACGAACCACCGGTACCGGTGGGTGGCGCTGGCGAACACGACGGCCGCCAACTTCATGTCCGCGCTCGACGGATCGATCATCATCATCGCGCTGCCCGCCATCTTCCGCGGCATCCACCTCGACCCGCTGTCGGCCGGCAACATCCTCTACCTGCTGTGGATGATCATGGGATACCGCCTCGTCCAGGCGGTGCTCGTCGTCACCCTCGGCCGGCTCGGCGACATGTACGGCC
>Ga0126383_10001919_pt1 | contig 13199 bp, 15 predicted proteins | sample PanSoiMetPlot_35_FD_96882 | JGI IMG/M metagenome (GOLD analysis project Ga0126383, IMG submission 96882) | Tropical forest soil microbial communities from Panama - MetaG Plot_35 | ecosystem: Environmental > Terrestrial > Soil > Tropical forest > Bulk soil | place: Panama | collected 2016-02-17
GCAGGACCCGATGACCTGGGATGAGTTGGCGGAGATGGGCGTGCGCTTCATCTTCATAACGCTGGCCGCCCAGCACGCGATGGGGTTCGGCATGAGCAGCTTGCTCGAGACCCTCAAGGCCGAAAAGCAGGACGGCTACATCGAGCTGCAGCGCCGCGAGTGGGCGGGCGACGGTTCGGTCCCGACGCGCAGCCACCATCTATTCAGCGGTGTTCCCTATCACCACCTGATGGGCGAGCAGCTTGGTTCTGCACGATTCGGCCATGCGGTGGACCAGGGCCTGGAAGTCGCCAAAGTCGTGTAGACATCGCCGCCTCACCGCGCCGGCGGTTGCTCGAGGCCGCCGCCCCGATCAGCCGGCTATGGTTGCTTGCGGTGGCCGAGAGTACCCAGGTATACGTGAACCGTTTCACCTGCAGGGAAGAGGATTCCGCGCGCCGGCTGATCAACGCTCTCCTAGTGGCCGGCCTCTACCCCGAGCTCCACGCCCCGCAGCTTCCGACCCACTCCTGGGAGGTCGTCGCCGCGGTGTCACTCGTGCCGACTCGGGAGAATCTGGACGAGCTCCGGAAAGACATGAAGACCGCGGCTCGGCGCGCCGGCGCCTCATTTGAGGGGTGCGACCCCGAGCGCTGATCGGCCTTTCTGCGCCACCACTGGAGCCGCGGTGCCGGTAGAACGTTTGGACGGCCGCCCCCTGGGGGTAATCCATTGATGAAAGTCAATGGCAATTGCCAAACAAGGAGGTGATTCGAAAATGGTGCTCAGTCGCTTGAGCCCATTTGTCCGGTTCTCGAGCCTGCCGAGCGTCTTCAACGGTTGGAGCTCACCGGAGCGGCTTTGGGCCCCACTGGACGTCCAGCGCACCGATGACGGCTACCGGATCGAGGCCGCTCTCCCGGGCTTCCGGGCAGACGACATCGAGATAACCCTGGATCAGGGCACGCTGACCATCGGCGCCAAGCGGTCCGAGGAGAAGAAGACCGAGCGGGGCCAGTACCTGCACCGTGAGGTCTACAGCGGCAGCTACATGCGCCGGCTGGTCCTGCCGCCCGAGGTCAAGGCCGAGGACATCGCGACCAAGTTCGAGGACGGCATGCTGACGGTCGATGTCAAGTACGCCCAGAGCAGCAACGCCGTCAAGATCCCGATCGGCGCGGCGAAGACGCCCGAGCTTCAGTCCAGCAGCAAGTAACGACTACTAGGTCGCGCTGCAAGGGCCGCCCCAGAGGCGGCCCTTTCGTTTATGGCGTCACCACATCTCCCCGCCACCGACCAGCACGTACAGGATGGGGCCGACGCCCCAGACGAAGGTCACGATCGCCCAGACCAGCTTCTGCAGTGCGGTCAGGTCGCTGCGGCCGAGGATGTTGATCAGGCAGAGCACGAACGCGATTGGATGCAGAAAGATCGCCAGCAGGATCTCTATCAGCAGTTTCACGAACGTTCATGAAACCACCTCCGTCGACGCCCGCGGGTTGCGCCGGCGTGCTCAGGGGAGTGCGACCGCGGCTGCCGGCGGAGTCAGGGCGGCCCAGGCCAGGGCACAGAGCGGCCGCACCTTCTCGCCTGCGAGGCGAAGCCGCTCCACGATCGCATACAGCAGTTCAGGATGGCCGCAGTAGACCGTGGCTTCCTGTGCCGCCGCGATAAGCGCCATGGCTCTGTCAACCGACGCGATGACGCCGAGGGCTGGCTCGGATTCGATCGGAAGGCTTCGCCGCTCCGCCAGCGGCAGCACGGTCTGCTGGCAGCGCAGCCATGGACTGGCGACGATTCGATCGATGACGCTGCCGTCCAGGCGAAGGGCCAGGTCCTGTGCCTGGCTCCAGCCCCGGCTCGTCAGCGGCCGCAGACGGTCTGGTCCCGGCCAGGACAGCCGGCCACCAGCGTCCGCCTCGCGCACGAGGTAGATCCGGCCCATCCCGTGCGAACGATATGCTCGCCGTGTTAAGCCGGGGTTAGGCTCCGAGTAAAGGACGGCTGACCCGCCACGCGACCGTCAGCGGAGCTGCACGCCGGCGTCTACGGGCACGGCGACGCCAGTCACGAGGCGGGCAGCATCCGAAGCCAGCCAGACCACGGCCGCGGCCACGTCCTCGGGCTCGACGAGGTCGACCGGCAGGAGAGGGGCCAGCGCGCGTGACGCGTCCGGCTCAGCCTGCAGCCACGCATGCATCGCTTCGGTGGTGCCCATGAAGGTGCTCACGCCTCCGGGAAGCACGCAGTTGACGCGGACGCGGTGCGGCGCCAGCTCGATCGCCAGCGAGCGCATGAGGCCGACAAGCCCGTGCTTGGCTGCGGCGTAGTGCGAGATGCCAGGGTAGCCGCGCAGGGATGCGGCGGAGCCGATAAGGATGATGCTCCCTCCCTGGTCACGCTCGATCATTCCCGGAATCGCGGCTCGACACGTCGCCCAGGCTCCTTTGAGGTTGGTCCCAATCACCTGGTCCCACTGCGCCTCACTCAGCGCCCAGGCCCTTCCGAAGTTGATGACGCCGGCGTTGGCGCAGATGACGTCGAGTCCACCCAGCTGCGACGCCGCGGCGGCAACCGCCTCCATCTGCTCGACGCTGGCGGCGTCCGCCTCCCGCACCAGGCAGCGGCGGCCGGCCTCCCGCACCAGCCGCGCCGTCTCCTCCAGGTCCTCGCGCGCGCTGAGCCGGTATGGGACCGTAGGCTGGTCGTGGCAGAGATCGCAGGCGACGATGTCCGCCCCCGCCTGCGCCAGCGCGACAGCCTGAGCGCGCCCCTGGCCCCGCCCGGCACCGGTCACCATGGCGACGCGACCCGCCAGTCCGGTCAGGCCAGCCACGGGTCCAGGATTGGCAGCAGCTCGGAGAGTGAGGATATGGTCGCGTCCGGAGCCACACCCTGCGGCACCTGGTCATTCGGGAGCAGCACGGCGCGCATGCCGAGAGCCTTGGCGCCCCCGATGTCATCCACGGGCCGGTCGCCGACCATTACCGCGTCGGCCGGCGCCACGCCCAGGGGTCCCAGCACCGCTCGAAAGGCCTCTGCGTGCGGCTTGGTGTGGGCCAGCTCACTCGTATAGACGCGGACGTCGATGAGGTCGAGGACCCGGTCACGGGCCAGGATGCGCTCATGCCACTCGCGCGGCCAGTGGGTGTTCGAGAGCAGGCCCGTGCGCACACCGCGCTGGTGCAGCGCGCGCAGCAGGGGCTCGGCGTCCGGGTCCGTGTAGGTGTGAGGCGTCCAGGCCTCCAGGTGTGCCTCCAGCGCCTGGTCGCGGAGCACGGCCTCGAGACGGACGCCGGTGCGTTCCGCGGCCAGGGCGACCACGTCGTCCAGGGTCGTGCTGACAAGGCCGCCGTCGCGCCGGACTCGCTGCCAGAACTCGCTCTCCACCGCCACCAGCGCTTCGGTCAGCTCGGCCTGACGGTCGGGCGCGAGGATGCGGGCGGCGACGGCCCAAAGGTCGGCCAGATCGATTGTGTGAAACGGCGTCAGCGTGCCGCCCCAGTCGAAGACCACCGCTCGCACTGCCATGCACGCGAGGCTACAGGGCCGGCAGCCTATCGGGCCCTTAAACTGACGGCGTGAGCGTTCCCGACTCTCCCGTCAGCGATCCACCGTCCCCACCCGAGTCCTCGCTGTCCGAGGCTGAGGAGGACTTCGGCGCCGAGATGAGCGACGAGGAGCTCGGCGAGCTCCTGGTCCGTGAGATCACCATCGACGGCATGTGCGGGGTCTACTGATCCCAAGCTCATCTGATTGAAGCGAAGCGACCGCATCCGGCTCGACGACGCCGTGTCGCTGCGCCCTGAAGCATTCGGGGCCCTGGGCTACAGCTACCGCGACCGGCAGCTCTTCTTCATCGACAAGCGACTGCTGCCGTTCGTAGAGTCGCGTGGCTCCCGGCCCCTGGGTGAGATCGCAGACGAGCTGACGGCCGGCGGCGTGCTGCAAAAGGATGCGCTCCCACGCCTGATGACGGTTCTCGAAGGCCTCAGACGCCGCGGAGTATTGCATGTCGTCGTATGAGCTGCTCCATCGAGGCCTGAACGCTCCGATCTGCCTGACCTGGGAGATGACCTACGCGTGCAACCTGCTCTGCGTGCACTGCCTCTCCTCATCGGGCAGGCGCGCGACAGACGAGCTGAATACGGCAGAGGCCAAGGCCCTGCTGGACGAGTGGGCGGCGATGAAGGTCTTCTACATCAACGTCGGGGGAGGCGAGCCGATGACCCGGCCGGATTTCTTCGAGCTGATGGAGTACGCCATCGCTCGACGAATCGGCGTCAAGTTCAGCACCAACGGCACGCTGGTCGATGCCGCCGCCGCGCGCTGGATCTCCACGACCGACTACCTGGACGTCCAGATCTCGGTCGACGGCGCGTCGTCCGAGGTGAACGACGCCATCCGCGGCCGTGGCTCGTTCAGCCGGGCCTGGCGAGCGATGGAGCTGCTGGCTGCCGAAGGCTTCACGTTCAAGGTCAACCATGTGGTGACCCGTCGCAGCTTCGAGCAGCTGGACGCGCTCCACGCGTCGGTCACAGGCATGGGGGGCCAGCTCAGGGTGACCCGGCTTCGGCCTTCGGGCCGCGGCCGCGCCGTGTGGGACGCTTTGAAGCTGACGCAGGAGCAGAACCGGCGGCTCTACGGCTGGCTGCGAGCCCACCGGGACGTACTGACAGGCGACTCGTTCTTCCACCTGTCGGCGCTCGGCGCGCCGCTCGATGGCCTGAACATGTGCGGGGCGGGGCGGATAGTCTGCTGCGTGGATCCCCGCGGGGACGTCTACGCCTGCCCGTTCGTGCTTGCGGACGAGTTCAGGGCCGGCAACGTCCGCAAGTCGTCGTTCGCCGCAATCTGGGCGGGGTCACCGCTCTTCGACCGCCTCAGAGGCTGGGAGGTAGACGGCCAGTGCCGGACGTGCGGCGCCTTCGGCCGCTGCCACGGAGGGTGCATGGCGGTCAAGCACTTCACGGGGGTGGCGCTTGACGACCCGGACCCTGAATGCGTCTTCGCGCCCGACGCTGGACCGACAGCCACGATAATCCCCCTGAACCTGCACCCGCGCCCGATACGGCCCGCGCCCAGCTGAAAGCCGGCCGCCGAACCGCATCAGGCGTATCCCCGCTCCTCCAGCACCTGCACGATCCGCTCGGCGACCTCCTCGGCGGAGCCGGACACCAGCTCGCGGTGGGGCGCGGCGGCAGCCGCGGCCACGACCGCCGCGATGCGCGCCTCGGCGGGCAGGCCGGCGTCTGGCGCAGGCATCCGGGGCGGCGCGGGGCGCGGTGGCTCGACGCCCAGGAAACTCAGGCGAGGGACCAGCTTCGAGGCGGCCAGCGCTGGGATCTCCACATTCTGGGCGGCGATCAGCGCGGCCGGGGTGGCGACCCGGGGCCGGGCGATGTCCGGCTCCACCGCAATCACCGCCGGCATGAGCAGAGCCAGCTCCTCGCGCTCGCCGTGGTCGAGACGCCGCATGACCACCGCCTCCGCCCCGGCCAGCCGCACGGCTTCGACGCCGGTCGCTTGCGGCACGTCCAGGAGGCCGGCCAGCGTTGGCCCCAACCGGCTGGCGCTCTGATCGCCGGACCTATTGGGGACCAGCACCAGGTCCAGGGGCTCCCGGCGGATCGCCTCCGCTATGGCGTAGACGTCCGGCGCCTCGACCGCTCGGCCGGCACCCAGCGCCAGGCAGAGGCGCAGCAGGTCCTCTACGGAGTCGACTCCAAGGCCATATGCACTCACGTCGCCGAGGCTCAGCCCGAGCTCGACGGCCTCCAGGGAGCCCGGCCCAGAAACCGCCACCGCACGCGACCAGTCGATCGCTCCGCTGACTGCGTCCAGCTCGATCGAGACTGGATCCCACACCTGCTCGACCAGCACCGCGACCTTCATCATGCGTCCCGGAAGGACACACCGTGGCCGCCGGCCGGGTATCGCCAGCTGATAGCCCCTTCCCGATTGCAGGCCACGTAGCAGGTGCCGCACTCGAAGCACTGCTCGTGGCTGAAGGAGATGGAACCGTCGGACAGCAGGCTGAACAGGTTGGCGGGGCACGCATAGACGCAGGCGTGCAAGGTGCACTCCCGGCAAAGCTCTCCATTGACGACGATGTGCGGCTCCGGATCCGGCCGGAAGCGGACCGTGGCCAGCTTCTCCTGCAGCGTCGTGCTCGGAGCTCTCACCATCCGAAGGCCCGGCCTCCCCTCCACAGGTCGCGCATCGCCCCCCAGGCCGGCACACCCGCCCGGCGGAGCTCCTCAAGAGCCAGGGCCATCAGCTTCGAGCGGGGTTGGCCCCGAGACGCCAGCGCCCTTTCCGCCAGCGAAGTCACCAGTGCCGGGTAGACGTTCTGAAATCGCTCCGACGTCACGAAGGCCGGCGCTCTACGGAAGCGACGGAAGTCACGCAGGACGAAGCTCTGCTCCAGCCGGCTCCGATAGGCCTTGAGCGCGGCCGGGGTCGCCTGACCGGACGCCGCAGCTTCGGCCGCGGTCTCTCCCGCCGCCACGCCCGAGGCGATGGCGAAGTTGATGCCCTCGAGGTACAAACCGGTTGCGAGGCAGAGGCCCGCCGCATCGCCGGCTACCAGGATTCCGGGCCCATACAGCTTTGACAGCCTGGAAAACCCCGCCTCGGGCACCATGTGCGCCGAGTATTCGACCAGGCGGCCACCGCGGACCAGAGGTGCCACCGAGGGATGCGCCTTGAACCGCTCGATCAGGTCGTACGCGCGTGTCTGGTGTTCGGCCAGAGATGCGATCTGGACGATTACGCCCAGTGAGAGGCTCTCGCGGTTGGTGTAGAGGAAGCCGCCCCCCTTGACGCCCTCCGTGATGGAGCCGACGTAGTCGTGCGTCGCGCCTTCGTCGCCGGTCAGGGCGAAGCGCTCCTCGATCGTGCGGCGGTCGAGCGCGATCACCTCCTTCACTCCCAGGGAAACCTCGTCCGGTCGCAGCTCACCCCGCAGCCCCGCCTCTTTTGCCAGGAACGAGTTGACCCCGTCGGCGGCGACGACCACCCCCGCCTCGATGTCTCCGTCCGGCCTGCGGGTCATCACCCCGACGACCTGACCGGCGCCGTCCCGCATCAGGCCGTCCACGACCGTCTCCGGCAAGAGCGTGGCACCCGCCGCAACAGCCTGATCGGCCAGCCAGCGGTCGAACCGCGGGCGCAGCACAGTGAAGCCGTTGTAAGGCGGGTGGTCCCACCTGGCCGTGGCAAAGTCCACCGAGACCGAAGACTCAGGGGAGACAAAGCTGATGACCCGGCGGATGAGGTGCCTCTCGACCGGCGCGGAACGCCAGAAGTCGGGCAGGAGCGCCTCCAGTACCTGCGGCGCGTAGAACGCAGCGCCGGACACGTTCTTGCTGCCCGCGTACTCTCCGCGCTCGATGAGCAGCACCCGGCTGCCCGCCTGGGCGGCGACCAGGGCCGCGGCGCTGCCCGCAGGTCCGGCGCCGACGACGATCACGTCGTACGCCGGGCCGCTCACGCCTGGGCTCCATGGAGCTGCCGCAGCTTGCGCTGCAGCGCGGGCACGACCTCTGCCGCGTCGCCGACCGCAGCCAGGTTGGCGCGAGCCATCATCGGGCAGCCCGGATCCGTGTTGATGGCTACCACCGTTTCGGCCTCGCCGATGCCCGCCATGTGCTGGGTCGCGCCCGAGACGCCGATCGCGACGTAGAGCCCGGGCGACACCTGCTGGCCCGTTGTGCCGATCTGCCTGTGGAACGGCACCCAGCCGCGGTCGGCCAGCGGGCGGCTCGCCCCGAGCGCGGCACCAAGGAGGTCGGCGAGATTCTGCACGGCCGGCAGCAAATCCGGCGAGCCGATGCCGAGGCCAGCAGCGACGATTCTGTCGGCGTCGGCCACGCCGACCGAGCGCGGGTCGGCCGGCAGGTTGCGCAGCAGGCGGCTGCCAGGCGCCTTCCCTCCCACCTGCAGCCGTTCGATCCGAGGCTGGCGGCGCCGGGGCCGCGGCGCCCCTCGTGACCTGGGCCTGAGCGTGGCGACGAGCGTCGCCCCCTCGGGCACCTGCCAGCGCTCCAGGGCGCGGTCGTCGTGCGCCCAGCGAGCCGCCAGCAGGCCGTCCGGCGCCGGCCGGAGCCAGGCGCAGTCCAGCAGGCAGGCCGCGCCCAGGCGGGCCGCCAGCCTGGGCGCGAGATCAGAGCCATTGGCGGACCCTGGCAGCAGCATCACCAGCGGCGTTACGCATATCGATGCGATCGCGGCCGAGTGGATTGTGGCGTCGTACGGGCCGTCGATCATGAAGATGCGCTCAGATCCGGCGGCCGCCAGTGCGGCTGGATCAGTCCCCGCCGCCACACCCCAGGCGGGAACGCCGAGCGCCTCGGCCAGGTCTGCGGCGTCGCCCATGATCTCAGGGTCGCCTTCCACCCAGGCGATGACCGCTCTCACAGCGCCAGCGCCACCCGGTGGCCCTCATTGATCGCGTCTCCCGCACGCCGGGGGACGACGCAGTCACCGGCCCGGTGCACCTCGACGCTCCCCTTGAGCTCGAAATAGAGCTGATCGTGGGCCCGGCCGTGGTTGGCGACCACCACCGAGTCGTACGGCCCGAACTCGACAATCCGGCCGGAGTAGGCCTCAACGGCGTTCACGGTGTCCTGTTCGTAACCAAGCGGAGCCACGCTGGTGAAGATTCTCACGCCGAGTGCCAGGACTCGCCTGTGCCAGTTTTCCAGATCGAGGGTCAGGCCGAGGTCCTGTCCAGCGGTCAGGGCCGGCGTCAGCAGCTCGACCCGGTGACCGCGCTGCGCCAGCCACTCCGCGGTGCTGGTCGCCTGGTGAAAGCCCACGAGATCGACCAGCGCCACCCGCTCGCCCACCGCAGCGCCGCGCATGACGTCCCAGACGGTCAGGACGTGCGGGGCAGGCCTGTCAGGGCCGGCGCCGGTGCAGCACACAACCGCGTCCCAGCCCTCGGCCACCACCCGCTCGGCAGTGACGTGACTGCCCAACCGGACGTCCACCCGCTGCCGGCGCAGCTCGCCCTCGAGGTTCCGCGCCAGGTCACCGAACTCGGCGCGGTTGGGCACCCGGGTGGCCAGCCGGACCTGGCCCCCCAGCTCCGCCTCCGCCTCGCACAACGTCACTTCGCAGCCACGCCTGGCGGCGGTCACTGAGCACTGCATGCCGGCCGGGCCACCGCCCACCACCATCACCCTGCGGCGCCTGCCTCGTGGCCTGGGGGTGCGCAGGGGGAACTCGCGCTCGTGGCCGGTCGCCGGGTTCTCGATGCAGCCGATCTCGAGATTCAGGCCCTCGCGGCCGATGCAGTCCTGGTTGCAGGAGATGCAGAGCCGGATCTCCTCCTGCCGCCCTTCGCGCGCTTTGCGGGCGGTCTCCGGCTCGGCGATCTGCTGGCGCACCATGCCGATGAGATCGCAGACGCCGCTCCGCAGCACCTGCTCGGCCTGGACGGGGTCCTTGATCCGGCCCACACCCACCACCGGCAGGTCGGTAACCTCGCGCAGAGCCGCGGCGGTGTAGAGCTGGTAGCCGGGCGGCACGTGCATCGAGCCCTCGACCATGAACAGCGTGTGAGTTGCCGTGCCCAGCGAGGTGTTGAAGTAGTCCAGCAGGCCATCCCGGGTGAGGATGCGAACCGTCTCGAGCGAGTGCTCCAGCGTCAAGCCGCCATCGATGAACTCGTCGCCGGGTATCCGGATGCCGAGCACGAAGTCGCGGCCGACCACGGAGCGGACCGCTTCGACGACTTCCCGGACGATGCGTGCCCGCTTGTCGACGCTGCCGCCATAGCCGTCGCTGCGGCGGTTGGCGTATGGCGAGAGGAACTGGCGCAGCAGCGAGCTGTGCGAAGCCTGCAGCTCCGCCCCGTCGAAGCCGCCTGCCTGGACGTGGCGTGCCACGCGCGCGTACGCCGCGACGACGGCGGCGATGTCTGCCGGCTCCATCTCCTTGGGCACCTCACGGAAGAGCGGATCGGCGACAGGGCTCGGCGCCCAGACGGGCAGGCGGGTGTATATCGAGGAGGCCTGACCGCCGTTGTGGTTGATCTGGGCCACCACCGGGGTGCCGTGGGCGTGAATGCGCCGCGTCAGCTCCTCGTAGTCGGCGATCACCGAGTCGTCGTAGGCCCTGATGAGCCGCTCGTAGGCATGATCGGTCGGATGGACCGACTGCTCCTCGGTGATGATCAGCCCGGCACCGCCCCGGGCGCGCTCCTCGTAATACGCGACCAGGTCGGGTCCTGGCCGGTTGGCCTGCGCCAGGTTGGTCAGATGCGCTGAGAAAACGATGCGGTTGGGGAGGGTGATCGAGCCAACGCGCAGCGGCGAGAAGAGGTAGGGAAACTGTGGGTGCCGCACTGTCAGCCATTATCGACATGAAGTGACCGGGCCAGCCGTGCGGCTGCTCTCGATGCTCTGGCACCGCCTCGCCCCGCGGTATCAGTGGCGGCTGGTGTGGCTTACCCAGGCCAAGTTCATGGTTGGCGTAGCCGGCGTCGTCTTCGACGAGCGCGGCCGCGTGCTGCTGCTTCGGCACCGCTTCTGGCCGGAGGGCTCCTGGGGCCTGCCCGGCGGCTACGCGCACCGGCGAGAGACCCTCGCCGACGCGCTCGCGCGTGAGCTGCGTGAGGAGACCGGCTATCGCGTCGAGGACGTACGGCTGCTGCAGGTCGTCAGCGGGTACAGGCTGCGGATCGAGGTCGTGTTCACGGCCCGGCTGGCCGGCGGCACCTTCAAGCTCGACGAGCGCGAGGTGCTGGAGGCGAGGTTCTTCAGCCCGGACGCACTGCCGGAAGGCCTGCTCGCCAGCCAGGTCGAGCTCATCCGCCAGGCGTGCCACCACCGATAGCGATAGGGGACTCTCCCCCGCCTGTCGGGGGAGTACCCGGCGAAGCCGGGGGAGGGGGGCCGCCTGTCGGGGGAGTACCCGGCGAAGCCCGGAGAGGGCGCACCTCCCGCTCTACACGTCCCGCCCGGCGCGCCCTCCTTCGAGCACGGCGTGAAGGACCCGCCGCGGCGCTAAACAGTCCCCCACCCGGCACATCTCCAGGCCGGGCAGCGCCCGCCGGACCTGCCTGTACAGCGTGTCCTCCGGCAACTCGTAGTCGGCCAGCACGACGCAGTCGGCTTCCAGCCGGTCCTCCTCGGCGCCGAAGCGGTGACGCACCAGCAGAGAGTCCGTGTCAACATCGAGGACCGTCGTCAGTGGCCGCAGCACGATACCGAGCGCCGCTGCCTCTCGATACCAGGGGGACAGCTCGCCGGTGGCGCCAAGCTGGCTGGACACGAAGGGGTCCTCGCTGACCACTGTGACCGGACGGCCGCAAGCGGCCGCCAGCCGCGCTGCGTCGATCGCCGGGTAGTAGCCCTGGCGATCGATCACAACCACCCGACCGCTCCCCGGCAGTCGTCCTGCGAGCACATCGCGCACCGAGACGACGTGCGACAGCTCGCCTCCCAGCAGCCCTCTGGCCTGCCTCGACCGAGCGCCGGTCGCCAGGATCACCACGTCTGGGCCCAGCCCGCTGATCAGCCCGGGCGACGCCTTGGCCTGCAGGCGTACGTCGACGTCCAGATCCGCCAGGCGCTCCACTCGCCAGGACGAGACCAGGCCGAAGGGCTGCCGCTGCCCCGTGGCGGCAACCGCCCGGGGTGTACCCCCGAGGTGGGGCGAGCGCTCGATCAGCGTCACCTTGTGCCCACGCGAGACGGCCGTCAGCGTTGCCTCCAGCCCGGCGGGGCCGCCGCCGACCACCACCACACGGCGGCGCCGCGCCGCCGCCTGGACCGGCGGCCAGTCCGTTTCATGGCCCGCCTCGGGGTTGTGGATGCAGCTCACGACGGCGTTGGCCGCCGAGCGGACCGAGCAGTCCTGGTTGCACCGGATGCAGGGCCGGATCTCGGCCGCCCGGTGCTGCGCGAGCTTTCGCGGCAGGTCCGGGTCGGCTATCAGCGCCCGCGTCATCTCACAGGCGTCGGCCTGTCCATTCGCTATCGCGGCGGCGGCCTGCGTGGCGTCCACCAGGCTGCCGCTGGCGAAGACCGGGATCCCGCCCAGCCGCTCACGCACCCTGGCGCATAGTGTCAGGAGGTGTCCGGGCGGCCGGTGGAGACCGGGCCGCGTCTCCTCGACGCTGTAGATGGAGCCCGCCACGACGCTGACGTAGTCGACGCCCTCGCGGAGCGCGTAAGCGAGCTCCGGGCCGTCCTCGGGTTTGATTCCGGCCCACGGCGCGAGCTCGTCGCAGCAGAGCCGGAGCCCCACGACGCTTCCCTCGCCCACCTCCCCCCGGACGGCTGCGATCACTTCGCGAGCTAAGCGCAGGCGGCGTTCCATGCTCCCGCCGTAGCCGTCCTCCCTCTGGTTGGTGAGGCCGGAAAGGAACTGGCGCACCAGCGAGTGCTGACCGGCGTTCACCTCCACGCCATCGAGTCCTCCCGCCACGGCGTGTCGTGCAGCCAGGGCAAAGCCGCCGACGACTGCCGAGATGTCCTCTGGCTCCATCACCTTCGGCATCTCCAGCGTGGCCGGATTCGGCACGGCCGATGGCGCCCACAACGGCCGCTTTCGGATGTGGCCGGTGCCCTGCATTCCCGCGTGGCCCAGCTGCGCCAGGACCACCGTACCGTGTGGATGAAGGCGTTGAGCCAGCCGGCGATAGGCCGGCACGATGGCGGGGTCTTCGCCGCGCATGGCGCGCTGATACGGGTGACTGGACGGGTGGACAAAGCTCTCTTCGAGCACGATCACGCCGGCACCGCCAGCCGCTCGCCGCTCGTAGTAAACGCCGAAGCCATCCGCCGGGAGGCCGTCTGTGGCCAGGTTCGTCACGTGCGAGGCGAAGACGATCCGGTTGGGTGCCATGCAGCCTGCGCTCAGCCGCAGCGGTGCGAGGAGATCTGCTGCGACCGGCATGCTGGTTGAGGAGTATGTTCGAAGCGGCCGCACGCCCGAACCGCCGCGGGTCTGAGCGGATCAAACTGAATCCGGCGGAGGCAACGCGCGTCCAGGCACGTGCAAGAAGGTGGGAGAAAGGGCGTGATGAAGACGAAGGCCGCCATCCTGCGGGGACCGCAGCAGGACTGGGAGGTAGTCGAGCTGGAGCTCGATCCGCCTAAAGACAACGAGGTGCTCATCCGGTTCGTGGCCGCAGGACTCTGCCACTCGGACGAGCACCTGCGAACCGGGGACATGCCCGGCCGCTACCCGATAATCGGCGGCCA
>Ga0126383_10001920_pt1 | contig 13197 bp, 15 predicted proteins | sample PanSoiMetPlot_35_FD_96882 | JGI IMG/M metagenome (GOLD analysis project Ga0126383, IMG submission 96882) | Tropical forest soil microbial communities from Panama - MetaG Plot_35 | ecosystem: Environmental > Terrestrial > Soil > Tropical forest > Bulk soil | place: Panama | collected 2016-02-17
CGACTGAAACATAGCCTCCAGGCTTTCTATTGAGGGCGCGCTGTGACCACGGCGGGCCCGTAGAGGCCAGACCGAACCGGGTTGTCTGCGATTGCCTGGTCGCGCAGCTTCCAGGCATGCGCGTTTCTCTTGGCGCCTCCACGGCCCTCCTCGCTGTGTCGTGTGCATCGCACCAGAAGGCCATCGCTTCTCTCGCCTTGTCATGCGCGGCGCCGAGTACGGCGACCCGGTTCGATCCCAGCCGAGTGGAGCAGCTTGCGGGAGTCTACGCGGTCACCCTCCAGGCAGACTCGTTCCCCGCACACGGAGCGCGAGCCTTCGGCCGCCTGCGCTTGGGCATCAACAGCGACACTCTGCACACGGTTGCGGCGCGACCGCTCGTCGGCATCCTCGAGATGAACCTCGATGCTGTTTTCGCACCGTACAGTCACGACCCCCGCTCGACCGCCGCCCGGGCACCCGGCGTCTACTTCGAGGCTGGCGCGTTCGAGATCGGCGTTCAACCCAACTTGAATGATGGCACCAGCACCAGTCTGACTCCCGAGCTGGTCTGGCCCGAAGGATTCCAGGGACGCTGGGATCCGCATTACGGCATCGCACAGGTCCTGAACCCTGCCACTGGAAAGCCGGCGCACGTCGGCGGAGAGTTCTGCGCCGTGCGAACGCGCTGACAGATCGGGTCGCACATGACCCTCCGCTGGCTCATCGCCACACTGCACATCCTCACGCTCCCCTCGGCCTCGGCGCGATCTGGGCGCGGAGCCGCGCGTTGCGGCGCCTGCACAGCGGCGATCGCCGCCCCACGCCTCGCCCTGATCAGCCGGATCCAGGCCGGCCTGGTGATCCTGATGGTGTTCGCCGCGACCGCCATGGCCCGCGGCTTCTTCCACTAGGACAGAGGACCTGACGACGCATAGATTGGGCGCAGATGCCCACCATCTGCCGCCCGCCGCTGCTGACACCCGATCAGGCCAGGGCCCTCGTGGCGCGGCGGTGCACCCTCGCCCAGGACGACGGGAGCGTCTAGGGCATTGGTCATCTCCGTCTCGGGGCTGAGCCGTCGCTTCGGGAGCAAGATCGCGCTGGATGGTGTGAGCCTCGAGCTGTCCCGCGGCGCCGTGTATGGCCTCGTCGGCGCCAACGGCGCCGGAAAGACGACCCTGATCCGCCACCTCCTCGGCCTGCTGCGCGCCGAGACCGGGGCCGTGCGCGTCCTCGGGCTCGATCCGGTTCAGGAGCCGGTCGCGGTGCTGTCCCGCATCGGATACCTGTCCGAAGAAAACGACCTTCCCGGCTGGATGACGGTCGACGAGCTGCTGCGCTATACACGGGCATTCTATCCCACGTGGGATGACGCCTACGCGGCGGAATTACAGGAGTCGTTCGCGCTCGACCCGGGGACGCGCATCAGAAACCTGTCGAAAGGCGAGAAGGCGCGGGCGGGATTGCTCGTCGCCCTCGCTCACCGCCCCGAGCTCCTGATCCTCGATGAGCCCTCGTCCGGCCTCGACCCCATCGCGCGGCGCGACATCCTCGGCGCCGTCCTGCGGACCATCGCCCACGAAGGCCGCACCGTGTTGTTCTCGTCGCACCTGCTGGACGAAGTCGAAGAGGTCGCGGATCACGTCACCATGATCAGCCGGGGCCGCATCGTGCTGAGCGGCCCCCTCGACGACATCAAAACGGCCCACCGCGTCGACGGCCGCGTCCCCACCCTCAATGAAATCTTCGTCGCCACCGTCGGCGAGACGTAGCGCACCGTCGTCTCCCGCCGCAGCGATCGCCTGGGAGTTTCAACGCCGGCATCGCTGGGGACTGCTCGCCATCGCCGCCTATCTGATCGTCCTCGCAATCGTGAAGCTCGTCGTCCTGGCGCGGGGGCAGGCCGTCGTCTTCAGGAGCGACGAGAGCTTCGCATTCGCGGTTATCGTGCCCCTGGACGCTACCCTCACCTATTGCCTGGCCCTTTTCACCTATGGTCTCTCCGGGGACCTCGCCGGGCGCCCATCGATGTATCCGCGCCGCCTCTTTACGCTCCCGGCTTCCACCGCGGCCCTCGCCGGTTGGCCGATGCTGTACGGCTCGATCGCCATGATCCTGCTCTGGGCGGCGGCACGGACATTCGTGGTATGGCCGTCGGGATTCGATATCCCCGTGATCTGGCCCGCCGTCGCGGCGGCGGCGCTGCTCGCCTGGACGCAGGCGTTGACCTGGATGCCCTATGGTCTGCCGGGTCTGCGCGTCATCCTCGCTGTACTATGGCTGGGGACGCTGCAGAGCATCGTGCTCCTGGCACTGCGCTATGAGGCCAGCGAAGGCGTAATGCTCGCCATCCTTGCGCCACAGCTTCCCCTTGCCTTTCTCGTCTCCCGATTCGCAGTGGCGCGCGCGCGCCGCGGAGTCGTGCCCGACTGGCGCGGCGCCTTCACCTGGATCGGCGCGCTCGCGCGGGTCCGGGGCCGCTCCGCGAATTTCGCAACGCCCGAACGGGCGCAGCGGTGGCTCGAGTGGCGCCGGCATGGCCGCACGCTGCCGGCGCTCGTGGCCATCCTCCTGCCGTTCGAGCTGGCGCTGCTGTTCACGACCGGCGGTACGCCGGCCCTCGTCTTCATCATCCTGCTCGGGGTGCTGCTCACGCCCGCTCTCATGGCGGCGTTCGTCGCCGCGACGGTGCGCAAGCCCGATCTCGACGGGCGCGAGGCGCGCGAGGACTACGGCATGGCGCCGTTCCTCGCGACCCGACCGCTCTCCAATCGCTCCCTCATCGCCGCGAAGCTCGCAATGTCGCTGTGGAGCACGGCGTTGGCCTGGGCGCTCGTGATCATCGCGATCCCGATCGCGTTGCGGCTGTCGCAGACGTGGCCGGTCGTGATCGACCGCTGGCATCGGACCGTCGCGCTGATGGGTGCAGCACGAGCGGCCGTGATCGTGGTGCTCATCATGGCGGCGTTCATCGCCGCGACCTGGAAGCAGCTCGTGCAGACGCTTTGCATCGGTATGACGGGCCGGATCTGGATTGTGCGAGCGAGCCTGGTGGGGACGCTCGCCTTCCTGTGCGTGATCGGCCCACTGTTCGACTGGATCGACAGCAATAGCGCCGTGCGCGCCGTCCTCTGGAATGCGGCCCCGCTGCTGCTCGGGGCGCTGGCCTGCGTGAAGCTGTGCGCCGCCGCCTGGGTGGCGGTGCGGCTGTTTCGCAGTCGCCTGCTGCGCGACCGCACGCTCGTCCTCGGTGCCGCGGGCTGGTGCGTCGCGGTGTTGGCGCTTTCCGCCGTGCTCAGCTGGTGGATCGCGACGGAGCTGTTCCCCCGATACCTGTTCGTGTACGCGGCGATCCTCGCGGTTCCGGTGGTCCGCCTCGCGGCCGCGCCACTGGCGCTCGACTGGAATCGCCATCGGTGACGGTCGATCGGAGGTGGATCCTCGCGGCCGTGTTGACTCTCATCGGGGTGCCCGGGGTCGTCGCGCTCATCGGGGCAGTGTCATTTCAAGCCGCCAATCGCAGCAACCGCACGATGGTCGTCGCGGGACAGGAGCGGGAATACCTGCTGTATGTCCCCGCGAGCCTCGACCGCACGAGGCCGGCGCCGCTCGTCATCAGTTTGCATGGCGCCGGACTGTGGGGCGCTGCGCAGCGGGAAATCAGCCAGTGGAATCGTGTCGCCGACCGCGAGCGATTCCTCGTCGTCTACCCCTCCGGCGCGCCCGGCGCAGGGCCCCGGGTCTGGCATCTGGAGGCGAATGACAGTCTCCCGCAGGACGTCCGGTTCATCGCGGCGCTGATCGATACCCTCGCAGCACAGTTCGACATCGACCGGACGCGGATCTACGCCGATGGACTCTCCAACGGGGGTGGTATGGCGTTCGCGCTGTCATGCACCCTTTCCGACCGGATCGCCGCGGTCGGCCTGGTCGGCCCCGCCCTCACCCTGCCCTGGCGATGGTGTACCGACCGGCATCCGATTCCAGCGATCTGGTTTCACGGTACCGCCGATCGCGCCGCTCCCTACCACGGGGGAACATCATTGGTCGCCCCGACCGAACCGTTCCCGAGCATTCCCGCGTTCGTGGCGAAGTGGGCGCAGCGCAACCGGTGCGGCGCAACGCCGCAGGACTCGTCCATCGCGGCCGACATTACCCGGAGTGTGTACACGCAGTGCGCGGACGACGCCACGGTCGTGCTCTACACCATTCGCGGCGGGGGCCACACCTGGCCGGGTGGCGGGCCGCTGCCCGACGCGTGGGTCGGACCCACGAACAGGGAAATCGATGCCACGAGCTTGATCTGGGCTTTCTTTTGCGAGCATCCCCTCGGTGCCGGTAGGTGAGACCTTATCTCGTTGCCCTGGTTCTCGTCGTCACTGTGGCGCTGATCGTGTCGGGCATCCACCCCTCCGATCGCACCACCTGGTGGCTCGAGGTTTTTCCGATCCTGATCGCCGCGCCGATCCTCGTGTTGACGGCGCGCCGCTTTCCGTTGACCACCCTGACGTACACACTGCTCGCGATCCACGCCGCCATCCTGATGGTCGGTGGCCACTACAGCTACGCCCGCGTGCCGCTCGGCTTCTGGATGCAGAACCTCCTCGGGCTCGCCCGCAACGACTACGATCGCCTCGGACACTTCGCCCAGGGCTTCATCCCGGCGATTCTGATCCGCGAGATCCTGCTGCGCACCTCACCGCTCCGACGCGGTCGCTGGCTGTTCGTGATCGTCACCGCGATGTGTCTTGCCTTCAGCGCCTGCTACGAGTTCTTCGAGTGGGGAGCGGCCGTCGCGGGCGGGCACGCCGCCGATGCGTTTCTCGGCACCCAGGGAGACGTGTGGGATACGCAGTGGGACATGTTCTGCGCTATGATCGGCGCGATCGTCGCGCAGCTGACACTCGGCCGAATGCATGACCGAAGTCTCGCGCGTTTGTTGACTCGCGAGTAAACTCGCGGCTCGGCTCTCTGTCACTGACAGTGACTTTCCACCGAACCGGGTCGCCATCGGCGACAGAAAGCCGAGTCGCGGCTATCAGCCGCGAATGGCGCCGGGGCGTCGACAAGCTCAAGCGGTGTCGGCCGTCGCGACACTCCCCGCCAGCTCCCGCCGCACCGCCGGCGCGACCTCGGTCCCTATCAGCTCGATCGACCGCATCAGCTCGGCATGCGGCAGCGACGACGCATTCATCTGAAACGTGAACCGTGACACTCCGCCGAGCGCGTCGCTGTGCCGCAGAATCTTCTCGGTCACCTCATCGGGTGTACCGATCAGGTGCGCGCTGTAAGGCCCGAGCTGGGCATCGAACTCGGCGCGCGTGGGAACGTGCCAGCCGCGCTCTCTCGCGACGGTCCCGATCGCCTTGGCAAACCCGGGGAAGAACTTGTCCACCGCTTCCTGCCTGCTCGCGGCGACGAGCCCCAGCGAGTGGACGCCGACGGTGAGCCGCTCCGGGGAATGGCCGGCCTGTGCGCCCGCTTCGCGATACAGATCGATGAGCGGACGGAACCGCCGCGTCTGTCCCCCGATGATCGCCACCATCAGCGGCAGCCCGAGCGTCCCGGCCCGGACGAACGACTCCGGAGTCCCACCGACGCCGAGCCAGATGGGGAGCGGATGCTGCACTGGACGGGGATACACGCCCTGCCCCGTCAGCGCAGGACGAAACGCGCCCGACCAATGGACATGCTCCTGCTCGCGAATCTTGAGCAGCAGGTCGAGCTTCTCGGCGAACAACGCGTCGTAATCATCCAGATTGAAGCCGAACAGGGGAAACGCTTCGATCGACGAACCCCGGCCCACGACCATTTCAGCCCGGCCGCGGGAAATCAGGTCCAGGGTGGCGAACTGCTGAAACACGCGCACCGGGTCCGCGGCGCTCAATACCGTCACCGCACTGGTGAGCCGAATGCGCTCCGTACGTGCCGCCGCCGCGCCGAGGATCACCGCGGGAGCGGAGTCGAGGTAGTCCTTCTTGTGATGCTCGCCGATTCCGAAGACGTCCAGCCCGACTTGCTCGGCGTGCACGATCTGTGCGATGAGGTGATTCACCCGTTCTGACGGCGCGACGGCGAGGCTCGTTTCGTCATACGCGGCTGCGAAACTGTCGATCCCGATCTGCACCGAAACCACAACCCTTCTGGTTGAGTGTCCATTGACGCCGGCAACAGAACAGCGAGACCGGCCAAATGGTTCCTGGACGCAACTCGCGCAACCGCCCTCCAGGCGCCATCCTTTCCGAATCGTGCACACCATCCTCCTGACCGACCGCGGGGCGCGGCTCGATGGCCGCCTCTTCTATTGGTCCCTGACCTCCGCCCTCGCCGGTTTTCTGTTCGGCTTCGACACCGTCGTCATTTCGGGTGCCGAGCAGACGATCCAGCACCTCTGGGGCCTGAGCCCCGCGATGCACGGCTTCGCCATGGGCGCGGCGCTCTACGGCACCGTGCTCGGCTCGCTCACGGGCTCGTGGCCCGCCGACCGCTTCGGACGGCGCCCCACCCTTCTCGCCGTCGGCATCCTGTTCCTCGCCTCCGCCGTGGGGTCGGCGCTCGCGCCGAACGTCGCCGTGTTCATCGTGGCCCGATTCATCGGCGGCATCGGCATCGGCATCAGCACCGTGGCGGCGCCGCTCTACATCTCCGAGATCGCGCCCCCCGCCCAACGCGGCCGCCTGGCGGCGATGTTCCAATTCAACATCGTGCTCGGCATCGTGATCGCCTTCGCGTCCAACGCGCTGCTCGCCCGCCTCGGGCCCGATGCCTGGCGTTGGATGCTCGGGGTGGCGGCGGTGCCGTCGCTCGCCTACACCCTGATGTGTCTCGGTCTCCCCGAGAGCCCGCGCTGGCTGCTCACGCGCAAGGGCGATCGACCGGCGGCGCTCAAGGTGCTGTGGCTCGTCATGGGCGGCGCCGCACCGTCCCAGCTGGAAGCGGCGGCCGACGCGATCGTCGCGGCGAGCGCCGAGCAGGAGGGACACTCCGGATTCTGGACGTGGCGGCTGCGCGTGCCGATCGCGTTGGCGTTCCTGGTCGCGTTCTTCAACCAGCTCTCCGGGATCAACGCCATCCTTTATTTCGCGCCGCGCATCTTCGCCATGACCGGCCTCGCTCCCCAGGCGGCGCTGTTGCAGTCGGTGGGGATCGGCGTGACCAACCTGATCTTCACGTTCGTGGGGCTGTGGCTGATCGACCGGTTGGGCCGGCGCACGCTGCTGCTGATCGGCTCGGTCGGCTACATCGTCTCTCTCGGCGCCTGCGCCTGGGCGTTCTTCACGCATCACGAATCGATCGTCCCGGTCTGCATCTTCGCCTTCATCGCGGCCCACGCCATCGGGCAGGGCACGGTGATCTGGGTGCTGATCTCGGAGATCTTCCCCAACAAATACCGCGCCGCCGGACAGTCGCTCGGCAGCGGGACGCACTGGGTATTCGCGGCGCTGCTCACGACCGTCTTTCCCCTGATGGTCAGCGCGATCCAGCCGGGCGCCATCTTCCTGTTCTTCTGCGGTATGATGACGCTGCAGCTCATCTGGGTCCTCACCATGGTGCCGGAGACAAAGGGGGTCCCGCTGGAGGAGATCCAGCGGCGACTCGGCCTTGTTGCCGGATGACGCAGGCCGTGGTGGCCGGTCTGGGAGAGGCGCTCTGGGACGTGCTCCCCGACGGCGACCATTTCGGCGGCGCCCCGGCGAACGTCGCGGTCCACGCGGCCTCGCTCGGCGCCGAGTCGTGGCTCATCAGCGCGGTGGGACGCGATGCGCGCGGCGACGCCGCGCTGGCGCGACTCGCGGCTGCCGGGGTGCGGTGCGATACCGTCGCCCGCCTCGCCGATCACCCCACCGGCGTGGTCCGCGTGACCCTCGATACCGCCGGCCAACCGGTCTACGACATTGCCGCCGAAAGCGCCTGGGATTACATGCCGTGGTCGGCGGACATGCAGGACGTGGCGGCGCGAGTCGAGGCGGTGGCGTTCGGCTCGCTCGCCCAGCGGGCGCCGGTCTCGCAAGCCACGATCCGGCGCGCCGTCCAGGCCACGCGCGACACGGCCTGGCGGCTGTTCGACGTCAACCTGCGGCAGACCTACTACGACGCCGAGGTCCTGACGGCGTCCCTCGAGCTGGCCAATGCGGTGAAGCTGAACGATGAGGAATTGCCCGTCGTCGCGAGCCTGTGCAAGCTGCCCGACGGCCCGCCCGTCGACCAGCTGCGCGCGCTGAGCGAGCGGTTCAATCTGCGCCTGGCGGCGTTGACCCGCGGTCCATGCGGCTCGGTCCTCGTCACCGCCGATCGCGTATGTGAGTCGGCCGCGGCGCCGGCGGTGGTCGCCGATACCGTTGGCGCGGGAGATGCTTTCACGGCCACGCTGCTCATCGGCATGCTCGCCCGGCGATCGCTCGAAGAGGTGAGCCGGCGAGCCAACGCGGTGGCCGCCTATGTCTGCTCGCAGCCGGGCGCGACCCCGCCGATCCCCGAGGCCCTGAAATGGTAGACGCCCTCCGCGAGCAGCTCGCAAGATTCCAGAATTGGCGCGAAGCCCATGCAGACTTCGACGCCGCCGTGGCCGGTATCCCACTCGACCTGCGTGGAGCGACGCCGCCCGGACTGCCCTATTCGCCGTGGCAGCTGATCGAGCATTTACGGTTCACGCAGGCCGATATCCTCGAGTTCTGCCGCAACGTCGACTACGTCGAGCACAAATGGCCCGATGAGTACTGGCCCACGTCGGCAGCGCCCCCCGACGCGGACGCATGGGATGCGTGCGTCGCGGCATTTCGCCGCGATCGGGAAGCACTACAGAAATTGATTCGCGATCCCCGCGTCGATCCGCTCGCGAAGGTTCCAGCGGGAACGGGACAGACGTATCTCCGGGAGTTCCTGCTGGTCGCCGACCATACCGCCTATCACGTCGGCCAGCTGATCGTCGTCCGGCGCCTGCTCGGCGCCTGGAAGGCATCCTGATCTCACGAACACTCGTCCCCTTCTTCCTTGCGTGCATCGCGTCGGTCGTCGCCCTGAACCACTTCGACAACATCCCCGCCTACCTGACGCTCGCGCCCGGTTATCTCGTCCAGTCGTGGTTGTTCGAGCGGCACTGGGCGCTCGGGGGATTGGGCTACCAGGCGACGATGGTCGGCGTATCGGCGGTCTTCTGGACGGCGATCCTCCTGGGCTTCCTCGCCGCAGCGCGCATGCTGCACCGTTGGTTGCGTCGCCTGCGAAGCGATTGATGCGTTGCTTCCTCAGGACGGCGCGGTCATCTTAGAGCCATGGTGGAGCGGCGCTACAACGACACCGAGATCGCGGCGATTTTCCGCGCCGCCGCCGACGGCCCGCAGCCGCCGGCCCGGGAAGTCCCCCGCGACGAGGGCCTGACCCTCGCCGACCTGCAAACCATCGGGCGCGAGGTCGGCATCGCGCCGGACGCCGTGGCGCAGGCGGCGCACGCCCTCGACGTCCGCGTCGGCGCACAGTCCCGTACGTTCCTCGGGCTTCCCATCGGCGTCGCCCGCACCGTCAACCTCAACCGGCGCCTCACGGACGAAGAATGGGAGCGGCTCGTCGTGCAGCTGCGCGAAGTGTTCAACGCGCGCGGCATCACGCGCACCGACGGCTCGCTGCGCCAATGGACCAACGGCAACCTGCAGGTGTTGCTCGAGCCGACGGAGACGGGACATCGCCTGCGTTTCGGCACGCTCCATGGTGGCGCGACGTCGATGATCGGAGCCGGGCTCGTTTCCCTCGCTGTGGGTGGCATCGTCGCCATCGTGACGGCGGCCGGTGGTCATCTCGGAGACGCCGCTGCGGGTATCGGATTCATCGCCGCCGCCGGGCTCGGCATGATCGCCAGTGGCGCGTTGCGACTGCCGCGCTGGGCCCGCCTGCGCGGGCGCCAAATGGAAGCCATCGCCACGCAGATGGCACTCCCGCCTGCTACGACTCCTCCATCCCCTGAGCTGCCGCCTCCCGGCGGCGGATGACGATATGCCGATCCTCGAGTGGTCCGAGATCCTGCCCCGCGTCGAGCTTGCGACGCCCGCCGAGTTCGATCACGCCATCGACACGCTGTCCGCCCGCAGCAGCGCCGACCACCCGACCATCGTCGCCCTGTACGCCCACGGACACCAGGTCATCCTCGGAGTGGGACTTGCGGAGAGCTTCGTGCAGATCCAGGACGAGCGGCCGGCAAGTAAAGCGGCGCTCGTGACCGTCGGCAACACGAAAGCCGACGGGGATGTCTCGTTCTACCTGCTTGGCTCTCACCACACCGAGATCCCGCGGCGCAATCTCATCCCCATCGCCACGGCGCGACAGCTGGCGCGGGCGTTTCTCTTCGAATCCGGCAAGGTGTCCGCCGAGGTGGCGTGGGAGCCGGTGTAGACCGGAGACTCGCCGCCGCGGTGCTCGGCCTCTCGCTGTGCGCCTGCGGAGAGAGCACGACCGGTCCGCGGCTGCTGACGATGCGGCTCGCTTTCAGCGTCGAGCCGGGCACGTCGGAAGGAAACGTCGTGATCGATCCGCCGCTGCAGGTCGCGATCCAGGACCGGGCCGGCAATATCGATCGCCAGGCCTCTACCGCCGTCACCGTGTCGCTCAGCCCGAACGCCGCCGGTGCAACGCTGCGCGGCACGACGACGGTGCGCGCCGTGGCCGGGATCGCCACATTCTCCGACCTGCGGATCGACCGTCCCGGCGGCGGCTACCAGCTGATGGCCTCAGCGCCCCCTCTCCCCGCCGCGGCGAGCGCCCGCTTCGACGTGCACCTGCATTTCGTGCAGGTCACGGTCGGGATTTTCCACAGCTGCGGGCTCACCGCTCACGGCTTCGCCTACTGCTGGGGATTGAACGACGTCGGCCAGATCGGGGACAGCACCCATGTCCAGCGGCTGCGGCCGGCCCTCGTCAGAGGCGAATGGACGTTCACGCAATTGAGCGCCGGCGGCGATCACAGCTGCGGCATCGTCCCGGGCGGAGCCGCCTACTGCTGGGGCAGCAACTTCTCCGGGCAATTAGGCGACAGCTCGATGGAGGATCGCGCTGTCCCGGTGCGCGTCGCCGGGAGCCGCACGTTCGCGCAGCTCTCGGCGGGATCGTTCCATACCTGCGCGCTCGCGGCGGCCGGCGACGCCTGGTGCTGGGGGTCGAATCTGTTCGGCGCCCTGGGAGACGGTTCCCAAAGCTTGCGCACCTTCCCCGTCCCCGTCGGTGGCGGCCTGCAATTCTCCCAGCTGAGCGCCGGCGGCGTCCACAGCTGCGGCATCGCCCTGGGAAACGCGGCGTATTGCTGGGGGTGGAACGGCGGCGGGCAAGTGGGTGACAGCACCACCACGACCCGTCTGTCCCCCACTCCGGTATACGGGGGCCTGTCTTTCGCCGAGATCAGCGCCAATCCGGGCTCCGATCTCGAGGGCCACACCTGCGCCGTCACGACCGGCGGGGTCGTCTATTGCTGGGGCACCAACCAGAACGGCGAGCTGGGGGACAGCACGAACAATGGGCACCTGTCACCGAGCGCGGTGCTCGGGGCCCTGCAGGCGTCCTACGTCGGCGCGGCGCGCGGCTACGGCTGCGCGTTGACGACCGGGCAGGCGCTCCATTGCTGGGGCATCAACGCCGATGGCGAGCTGGGCGACGGCACGACGGATCCGCATCCGACCCCGAATCTCGTCGCCGGCTCGCTCATCATCACGCAGGTGAGCGCCCGCTTCGATCACGCGTGCGGCGTCACGGCGACCCAGGCGGCGTACTGCTGGGGGACGAACGACCACGGCCAGCTGGGCGACGGCACGACGACTCCGCGTCTCGCGCCCACGGCGGTGATCCAGTAGGCCGGGGCGCTCAGGCGGCGCGGCGCCGCGTGCCGACGATCAGCAGCACGACGCCGACAACCGCCGGCGCGGCGAAGATCGTCGTCATCCACGCATAGCTGCCGGCGTCCGTCGCCCCGAACCGCGCCAGATCCGCGCCGATCACGAAATAGTACGGGATCCAGACGATGGCGCAGGCGAGCAACGCCCAGGGCGCCCACGCGGCGCCGCGTCGGGCGCCGAACCATGCGACGGCGAGGAACAGGACGCCCATCGCCATCATCTGAGAGCACATGCCGACCATCGAATCCACCAGGAGCTGGTCGAGCTTCGGATTCTCGGCGTGCAGCCGTGCGTAGGTCGTCCCCAGCATCGCCTCCTCGGGCGCGCGTCCGATGATGACGCCGCTCGAGCCGCCACCCTGACCGCCATTCCGCTCCAGCGCCATCGGCACGAAGATCGCGGCCCCGACGTTCACGAGACCGTAGAGCAGCACCAGCATGAGCCCGACGCCAGCGACGCTGCGGAACCGAATGGTGTCCATGGAATCTCCCGTTATACGCCTGGCAGGTTGCTCGGATGATCGGACCGGTCGAGGTGCACGAAGGCTTCCGCGGTGGCGACGCCGGCCTCGCGCCCGCGCCACTGCGCCATGATCTCGTGGTGCTCGCGCCAGATGCCCCGGCCGTCCTGGCTGACGTGCGCGAACAGCGCCGTTTTCTTCTGTTCGAGCACGGCTGAGATGTCGACGTAGGTGTTGGGCAAGAAGCCCTGCGTCTGGCTGCCGGCGTTGACCTCGAAGAAGTAGAGCCGGGAAGTCTTGAGACCCATCCACGCACGGATCGCGAGGATGCTCGCCACCTGGTGGTCGGGATGGGTATCGATGGGCCAATGCGTGAAGACGAGGTCAGGTGTGGCCGTGGCGAAGAAGCCCCGCATCGCATCGATGTGGGCGTGGGTCAGCTCGGTCGCGCCGTCGATCTGGCCGAAAAACGCCGCTCTCGCGCCGAGAATCTTGCAGGCCGCCTCGCTTTCGGCGGTGCGAATCCGCGCTGCTTCGTCGAGCGACTTGCCGTCGATGCCGCGCTCGCCGCGCGTGAGGTAGAGAATCGTCACCGTATGGCCGAGGGCGGCGTAACGGGCGAGCGTGCCGCCGCATCCCGACTCGGGATCGTCGGGGTGCCCACCGACGCACAACACCGAGAGCGGCGCCGCGCCGGCGTCCCAGCCGGCCGATGCCAGCGGCAGCGTGGCGCGCCCTGCGACCGTCGCCCCGAGGGCAACCAGTGATTGCTCGACGAAGCCGCGACGCGTAAGGTCTGGGTGCATGGCACCAGTTTGCCGGGATTCCGACGAACCGCAAGGAGGGCATTCGTGACCGCGTGGCGGTATTTCCTCGTCCTCG
>Ga0126383_10001922_pt1 | contig 13189 bp, 14 predicted proteins | sample PanSoiMetPlot_35_FD_96882 | JGI IMG/M metagenome (GOLD analysis project Ga0126383, IMG submission 96882) | Tropical forest soil microbial communities from Panama - MetaG Plot_35 | ecosystem: Environmental > Terrestrial > Soil > Tropical forest > Bulk soil | place: Panama | collected 2016-02-17
CTCATTCGGCCCGGGGGACCCGGGGCATGCAAGGGGAGGCAGGCCTCCCCTTCCGGAACCCCTCCATGAGGCACCGCGTCTGGGAGGCGCGTGTGACAACTCATTCGGCCCGGGGGACCCGGGCCTACGCGCGACGTCTCTTTTTGGTGGCCGTAGGCAGGGGGTGTTGAATTGAGTGCCTCGCGGGCGTTGGTGCGGTGGGGCCTTGGCCTGCGCCTGGGCGACATCCCGGCGGGCGTGCGCCGGACCGCCTGCCGGCACGTCCTCGACGCCCTGGGCTGCGGCCTCGGCGCCCGCCGCCTTGGCGAGGCCGAGCCGGCGCTCCGGGTGGCAGCCGGCCTGGGCGGCTCGCGGCAGGCGACGCTCATCGGCGGCGGCCGGGTAGCCGCCCCAAACGCCGCGCTGGGCAACGGGGCGTTGATCCATGCCCTCGACTTCGACGACACCCACGCGGACGGACTTGTCCACATGACAGCTGCCGTGCTGCCGGCGGCCCTGGCCGCGGCCGAGGAGCAGGGGGCCTCCGGCGCCGAGCTGCTCACCGCTCTGGTGGCGGGCTTCGAGGTGGTGACACGGCTGGGCGCCGCCATCCGGCACGCCTTCCACGCCCGCGGCTTCCACGCCACGAGCGTCTGCGGCACGTTCGCCTCGGCGCTGGCCGCCGGCCGCCTCTACGGACTCCGTGAGGACGCCGCCGTCCACGCTCTGGGAGTCGCGGGCAGCTTCGCGGCCGGCAGCCTCGAGTTCCTGGCCGATGGCTCATCCACCAAGCAGCTGCATCCCGGCTGGGCCGCCCATGCGGGCCTCGTCGCCGCCCGCCTCGCCGCCGCCGGAGCAAGCGGCCCGGAGACGGTCCTCGAAGGTGAGTCCGGCCTCTACCGAGCCTACGCCGGCCAGGCCGTGCAGCCCGAAATGCTGGTGCGGGGCCTGGGTGAGACCTGGGAGACGGCGCGAACCACCATCAAGCCCTATCCTGCCTGCCAGCTCTCGCACGCGTCTCTGGACGCCCTGCGCGAGGCTGCAGTGCCGGCCGCGGACGTCGCCGGCGTGCACTTCCGCGTGCCTGAGGAGGCCGCTGCGATCGTTCTGCGGCCGGAGCCGGCCAAGCTCCATCCGCGCACTCCCTATGACGCCAAGTTCTCGCTCCAGTGGTGCGCCGCCGCTCTCCTGGTCGACGGCGAGCTGGGCATCGAGTCCTTCGCCCGCGACCGCGTCGAGCGGCCTGAGGTCTTCGAGCTGGCCCGCCGGGTCAGCTACGAGGTGTATGACCCGAAGACGGCGGCGGCCGCGGCGGGCGGGCACGTCGAGGTCACGCGCCGCGACGGCTCAGCGCGGACCGGTGAGGTGTCGAGCAGCCGGGGAGGCCCGGAGAACCCGCTTCCGGACGACCAGGTGCTGGCCAAGTTCCGGCTGAACGCCGGGCCTGGCCTCGGGAGCCTGGCCGACGCCGTCTTACACCTGGAGTCGGTGCCGGCGGTGCGGGACCTGACGGCCCGGCTCGGCGAGCCGGCCGGAGCCATTCGATGATCGCCGCCATCCGGCCTGAGCGCTTCCCGTGGTTCGACTACACGCGCTACACGTTCTCACTCGGGCTCGACCTCGGCGGCGGCCTGGCGGTGCTGAGCGGCCACACAGCATCCGAGTACGACGCCGAACAAGGCCGGATCGTGGTCAAGGGCTCGCTCGCTCAGCAGGTACGTACCGCCTACGCCAAGATCGAGGCCATCCTGGAGGCGGCCGGCCTCGGCCTGTCCGACATCGTGCGAGTCATCGAGTACGTGAAGCTGGCCGCAATCGACAGCTACCCCGAGGTCGAGCGTGCGCGCCGAGAGATTCTGGGCGAAGCCCGGCCCACCATAAACACCGTGGGGGTCAGCAGCCTCCTGCGACCCGAGGCGGTGCTCGAGGTCGAGGTCATCGGCAGCAAGGGTGGGGGCGAAGACCCGTTCGACGGCATCGTCTACCTGCCGTCGTTGACTGCACCCGAGGCCGGCGACCTGGTCGGCCAGACCGCGGCGGTCTACGACCAGGCGGCGGCCTTGCTGGCTCCTCTCGGCCTCTCACTCGCTGACGTGACCAAGACCGTCGACTATTGCCCCATCTCCGCCATGTCCGACTACCGATACACCGGCCGGGTCCGCAGGGAACGGCTGGGGCCGGTCTACCCTGGAGCCACCGGGATCCTGGTCGAGCGCCTCCGTCACCCAGGCGCACTGATCCAGGTCGACGTCATTGGCTCCCGGCATCCGAAGGTAGCGGTGAACCCCGGCTGGGAGCGCTACCTGAAGCTCACCTACAACCCGGCCGTCAGGGCCGGCAGAGCGCTCTTCATGTCCGGGCAGGCAGCCCTGGACCCGCCGTCGGGGAAGGCACTGTTCGAGGGCGACGTCGTCGCCCAGGCCGACTACACGTACGGCAACATCGCGTCTGTGCTCGAGGCGGCCGGCCTCGGGCCCGAGCACCTTGTCAAGACCATCGAGTACGTGCTGCCTGAAGCCTTGCCGGGCTACCGCAAGGTGGCCGAGGTGCGAGCCCATCACCTTCGCGCACCCTTCCCCGCCTCCACCGGCCTCGTCGTTCCCAGGCTTCTGCGGCCCGAGTTTCTGATCGAGGTCGATCCCATGGCGATCCTGCCTTGAGCCGGACGCTGCTCACCGAGGAGGTGCGCGCCCACCTCGGCCGCGAGGTCACGTACATCGCTCCGGAGCCGCTCTCGGCAGCCGCCTTTCGCTGTTTCGCGCTTGCGATCGGGGACGACAACCCGCGCTGGCGGCAGGGCGTGGCACCGCCGACGTTCATCTGTGAGTCTGTCCAGTACCTGGACTCCCGCGAGGACCTTCGGCGTGGCGGTCACCAGTGGGACCTGCCCGTCAGCGACTGCCACGAGCTCCGCGGCGGGCACGAGTACGAGTTCTTCCGGCCGGTGCGTGAGGGTGATCATGTCAGCGTGACCTGGCGTCTGACGGACCTGGCCGAGCGCCGCTCGGCGAGTGGCAAGGCGATGCTGATCGTGACCTCAGAGGCCACCTACCGGACCGTTGCGGGCGAGCCGCTGGCCGTCAATCGGGAAACCCTGATCTACATGGAGCGATGAAGCCCAGGACCGAGCTGCCGCTGCTCGAGCGGACGCTTGACATGACCTACCTGGTCGCCTACGCCGGGGCAACCTGGGACTGGTACGGCACCCACTACGACCCGGCCGCCATCGCCGCTGCGGGCCTGCCGGGACCGCTTGTAGACGGCCAGATGCTGGGTGCTCTGCTGGCTGAGCAGGCGCTGGACGCGGCCGGACCGGGGGCGCAGGTGCGGCGGATGGGCTTTCGCTTCAGGTCGATGGTTTTCGCCGGCGACACCGTGCGTGTCGAGGGCAGCGTCGTGTCGGTGGCCGGCCAGAGGATCCGGCTGGCGCAGCGCATCCTGGTCGGCGAGCGGTTGGCGGTCGAGCCGGCCTGGACCGAGCTGGACGTGCCGTGAGCCGGCGGGGTCGCGGCCGCCGCCTGCATGTGTTGACCCACTGGGAGCTGAGCGAATGGATTTCGAGCTTAATGAGCAGCAAGCAGCCTTCCGCGAACTGATCCGCGACTTCGCAAGGCGCAGCATCGCCCCCGTTGCGCGGCAGTGGGAGCATGAGGGCCGCTACCCGACCGAGATCATCGAAGAGATGAAGGGACTGGGCCTCTTCGGCATGCTGGTCCCCGAGGAGTACGGAGGGATCGGCATCGACGCGGTCTCGTACACGATCGTGTTCGAGGAGCTCTCCCGGGTCTGGATGGGAGTGGCCGGCGTGCTGGGCTCGCACTCGATGGCGACTCACATGCTCGCGAGCTCCGGGACCGAGGAGCAGAAGCGGCGCTGGCTGCCCGACCTTGCCAGCGGTAAGCGGAGGAGTGGGCTGGCGCTTACCGAGCCGAACGCAGGCAGCGACCTGCAGGGCATCCTGAGCGTTGCCCGGCGGGAGGCCGACCACTACGTCGTCAACGGCACCAAGACCTGGATTACCAACGCGCGCCACGCCGACCCTCTGCCCGTGCTCGTGAAGACAGACCTCGACGTCCAGCCTCGACACAGGGGTATGTCGATCCTGATGATCGAGGCGGGGACGCCCGGCTTCACTGTCAGCCGCGACATCGAGAAGCTGGGATACAAGGGGCCGGAGTCCTCCGAGGTGGTCCTCCAGGATTGCCGGGTGCCGGTCGAAAACCTGCTCGGTGGCGTCGAGGGGCTGGGCCTGAAGCAGGCGCTGTCGGCGCTTGAGTTCGGGCGCTGCAACGTCGCCGGCCGGGCGGTGGGGATCGCCCAGGCTTCGCTCGACCTGGCCCTCGCGTACGCCAGGGAGCGGCACGCCTTCGGGCGTCCGATCGCCGACTTCCAGGCTATCCAGCTGAAGCTGGCGGACATGGCCACCGAGCTGCAGGCCGGGCGTCTCCTCACGTGGTGGGCGGCCTCCCGGCTTGACGCGGGGGGTCGGGCAGACCTGGAGACCGGGATGGCGAAGCTCTACGCCAGCGAGCTCTGCATCCGCACCTCGCTGGAGTGCATGCGCATCCACGGCGGGTACGGCTACTCGCAGGAGTTCGACGTGGAGCGGCTGTATCGGGATGCGCCACTGATGGCGATCGGGGAGGGCACCAATGACATACTGCGGACGGTGATCGCGCGGCAGCTTACACACGGGCTGCCATGACCTGAGCCGAAGGCGGGACGCGGCAGCGTCAGGGCTTCGCGACGGAGATGTAGGTCATCAGGACCAGGCAGCCCCAGATCGTCAGCACCGGGGCCAGGGCCTGACGCTGGACCCGGCCGTAGGCGTCCTCCCGCTCCGGGGTCGAGCCTTTGCCGAGCTCCCGCAGTGCCTGACTGAAGGGGATCAGGCGGATCGCCAGCCCGGCGCCCAGGATCACCCCGAAGAGTCCGACCTTGACGCCGAGCCAGACCGGGAACGGCCCCGCGCCGGCCAGCGAGCTCCCGGCCAGCCCGAAGGCAGTCAGCAGCAGCAGCGCTCGCCCTACCATGTCGGCATTCCGGATGGCGGGCACGGACCCCCGGAACTGCCGCATGATGGCAGCCAGCCAGACCACCGCGACCGGGACAGTGATACCCACCAACCAACCCGGGATCGGCGCCCACCCGCCTGCCCAGGCCAGCGCCAGGCCGACCGGGACCATGGCAATCAGCGTCATCCTCGGGAACATGTCGACGAGGAGCAGCAGAGGCACCAGCGCCAACCGCCGCTCGACCGGCTTGCTCTGGTCGCGCAGCATGAAACTGGCGATGAAAACGGCCACGTCCGCGCCCAGCCAGTAGACCAGGAGCAGGATGTGGAGCGTCAGCAGCAGCGAATAGCCGAGGGCGATCTTGCTACTGCCCGTCCAGACCCCACTCTCCCATCGAGCGGGAACGCACCGGAATACCGGCAAGCACGGGCCGCTCCGTGGTGGGGTCGTAGTTGAGCGCCTCCTCCTCCCGTATCACGCTGTTGTGGCCCGTGTAGAGGTTCGTCAGCTCGCCGTCGGAGCGGATCAGCCACGTGCAGCCGTTGGGCTCGCCACTGACGAAGTGGCCGTGCTTCACCCAGGCCGGCCGGTAGAAGTACACGCCCTCGTACAGGTCGCCGAAGTTGTAGACCATGTTCCCGGAGAGCGTGTAAGCCTCCTCCGAGCAGGGGTGGTGGGCCAGGCGGTGGTCGACCCAGCCCGGCGCCGACCAGATCAGGCGGCTGTACGCCTCGGTCACCGGGTGGCGGTGGAGCATCTTGATGTACAGCCCGGGGGCCGGTCCCTCTTTGGTGACCGGCTGCCACTGCATCTCGTCACCGTTGAGGCAGGTCCAGTCGTCCTCGGCGTCGTCCAGGCTGCGGTCGGTCGGGGTGAAGCCGTAGTCGCCGGCCTCCCTGTATACGAGCAGGTCCGCCCCCTCCGGCGAGCGGATCTCGGGTACGACCATGCCGATCGGTGCTCGCCAGTACGTGCCCTTGCCGTACTCCTTGCCGCCGATCTCGATCTTGCCGTCGAGCATGTACCACTCTGTGATCGCGTGGTGGTAGCCCATGGGTCGCCGCCAGCCCTTCTGCAGACCGACCCGGGTAGACGCGGCGCCAACCTCTTCGTCGTACGACAGGTTGCGCTGCCAGGCACCGCCGACCGCGCTGGGAAACTCGGCGTCGTGCTGCATCAGGTCGGCCTGCTGAATGACCTCGACGTGTGGCCGCATGTGAGCGCCTCCTGCTGTTCGATCACGCTGGGGAAACCCAGCAAGCTCCGGCTGCTGGCTTCCTGAAAGCTACTGTCGTGAGTCACGACACTAGGCGCGCCTCGGGCCCATTGTCAAGGCCAGTTCGAATACAGTGTCTGACAAATTGTCGGTTGACGAACCGGTCCGATCTAGCCGAAAGTAGACCGGTCTCGGTTCGGCAGAGTCGACGACCAGGCATCAGAGGAGGTCACGTCAGGAGTGGGGTCGATCGTCTGGTCGGGTCTGGTCGACGGAGCCGTGTTCGCTCTTCTCGCGCTGGGCTTCAACATCATCTTCTCCACCACGCGCATCCTCAACTTCGCCCAGGGTGAATTCCTGGCTCTGGGCGCGCTCCTCTCCTATTCGTTGACAGTCGACCACCACCTGCCGGTGCCCGCGGTGCTGGCCTGCGTGGTCCTGGCGATGGTCGCCATGGGACTCGTGGTCGAGCGGCTGGTCGTGCTGCCCATCCGGCTCTCAGGAAGTAGCTACGCGTGGATCATCGCCACCATAGCGGTCGCGGTCACGGCCGAGAACGCAATGGTCGTGCCATTCGGCCGGGACCCGGTGCGCCCGCCAGGCCTGGTCGCCGGCAACGCCTTCACGCTCAGCGGAGCACCCGAGTCCTGGCAGACGGTCCTGATCATCGTCGCCGCGCTCGTCATCGTCGGCCTGTACGAGGCGTTCCTGGCCTTCACGATCTACGGCCGAGCCTTCCGGGCGACGGCACACAGCCTGGACATCACGGAGCTGATGGGCATCGACACCGGGCTCGTGATCAAGGCCAGCTTCGTCGTCTCGGCGATCATCACCGGCATTGCCGGCGTTCTGGTGGCTCCGGTTACGTTCGCCGACACGAGCATGGGCCTCCGGTACACGATCTCGGGCTTCGTGGCAGTGATCGTAGGCGGCATGGGCAGCAGCCTCGGTGCCCTCGTGGGCGGCTTCCTGCTTGGGTTGGTCACGGCCGTGGCGGCGGTCAAGATCTCGCCGGGCTGGGCCAACGTGATCGCTTACGCCGCGCTCGGACTGGTACTGCTGCTGCGGCCCAACGGCATTGTGTCCCGGGCGGCGGTCCACTGATGGCCGAGATGCGGCGCCGGCTCGACGAGCTCAGGCGACCGTCGGGACCACAGCAGCGGGCGCAGCGGGCACTCTACGCTGCGGCCGGGGTCGGGCTGGTTGGTCTGCTCGTGCTGCCGCTTCTGCAGGACCAGCTCCAGGTCAACGACTTCCTCTTCTTCTTCATCACCGCCTCGATGATCACGATCCTGGTCACCACCGCTCTCAACCTCTGCATGGGGTACACCGGGTTGCTCTCGATCGTACACACGGGTCTGTTCGGCGTCGGCGCCTACGCGACCGGGATCCTGGCCACCCAGGCCCACGTCAACACCTGGCTGAGCATGCTGCTTGGGGTGGTCGCTGCCACCTCCGCCGGGGTTGTGATCGCGGCCGTCAGCCTGCGTGCTCGCGCGCTGTACTTCGGCATGATCACGCTCACGTTCGACCTGATCATCGCCGGAGTGGCAACAAACGGCGGCCGCCTCACAGGCGCCGATACCGGGCTTTTCGGGGTGCCACAGCCACAGCTCGCAGGCAACGACCTGGGCACCCGGGGGTTCTACTATCTGACGCTCGCCCTCACTGTCCTGACCCTGCTGGCCGTGCGCAATCTGATGCGATCGCGGACCGGGCGGTCTTTCATGGCGATCCGGGAGTCGGCCGACACCGCGGCTGCCCTCGGCATCCCGGCCTACAGCACTCAGATCCTCGCCTTCGCCGTGTCCGCCACCATCGCAGGAGCGGCGGGCGCCGTCTACGTGACGCTGAACGGGTTCGTGACCCCGCAGAGCGCCGATCTGAGCGGCGCTCTCATCCTTTTCATCGGCGTCCTGCTGGGCGGCACCGCCACGGTGATCGGCCCGGTGCTTGGCATCGGGGTGATCGCCACCATCCAGCACTACATGGAGGTGACCGCGCCCAACTACCAGCAGCTCATATTCGGCGCTGTGCTGCTCGCAGCCATGATGCTGGTGCCCGCCGGGATCGTCGGCACCTGGAAGAGGTCACGGCTGGGCAGCCTGGAGGAGCCGGAGCCGCCGTCCAGTCCGATCGGCAACCTCGTCGAGGCGCTGCCCGCCGAGCGAGGCCCAGCCTTGCGCCTGACCGGCATCGTCAAGCGCTTCGGCGGGGTCCTGGCCCTCGACCGCGTCGACCTGGAGGTCGTCACCGGCAGCATCCACGGCCTGATCGGGCCCAACGGGAGCGGCAAGTCCACGCTGGTGTCGGTCGCCACCGCCTTTCTGCGGCCCGACGAGGGTTCCGTGGAGTTGTTCGGCGAGCCTGGCCCGCGGCGTCCCCACCTGACCGCGCGCCGGGGCATGGTGCGGGTCTTCCAGTCCCCGCACATCTTCGAGCGGCTGACCGTGCTCGAGAACGCCATGGTCGGTCTCCATCTGGAGTCTCGCCAGCGGCTGCCGGCATCTGTGCTTCGCATGCCCAGCTTCGAGCGCGACGAGCGGCGCCTCCGCGGTCTGGCCCTGAGCCGGCTCGAGGAGGTGGGCCTGCGCCAGATCGCCATGCGGCCGGCCTCGGTGCTCTCGCATGGCCAGAAGCGGCTGCTGGAGGTAGCCCGCAGCCTGGGCGCCCGGCCCCGTCTGGTCATCCTCGACGAGCCCGCGACGGGCCTCGCCGCCCACGAGGTACTCGCCCTGGCAGCCCTGCTCCGCCGCCTGAAGCGGCTGGGCCTCACGCTCCTGGTGATCGAGCACAACGTGCCCTTCGTCATGAGCGTCGCAGATCGGGTCACGGTCCTGAACGAGGGCCGCGTGCTGATCGAGGGCGAGCCGGCGCTGGTGCAGGCCAGCAGCGAAGTCCGCGAAGCGTACTTCGGCACCCTGGAGGCGGCCGGCGAATGACCGACGGGCTTGCCGTCCAGGACCTCTGGGTCAGTTACGGCAGCGCCCAGGTCTTCCAGGGCGTCGACCTTGCCGTGCCCGAGGGCCTGGTGGTGCTGCTGATGGGTGCGAACGGGGCCGGAAAGACCACAATCCTGCGGACGATCATGGGCCTCAAGCGGCCTGCCTCCGGAACAGTCAGCCTGCGCGGCCGCGACATCACCGGCTGGCCGGCCCATCGTGTGGTCCGGGCCGGCGTAGCGCTCGTACCGGAGGGCCGTCAGGTCTTTCCCGAACACAGCGTGGAGGAGAACCTGCGCCTGGGCGGGTACTCACATCGCCGCGATCGGGCCGGCACCCGCCGCCGCATGCGCGAGGTCTTCGAGCTGTTTCCCGTCCTCGAGGCGCGGCGACGCCAGCACGCGGCCACGCTCTCGGGCGGCGAGGCTCAGATGCTGGCGTTGGGCCGGGCGCTGATGTCGCGACCCGCGCTGCTCCTCCTGGACGAGCCCAGCCTCGGCCTCTCGCCGCTGCTGGTCCAGCAGGTCTTCGAGTACATCCGGGAGATGAACCGCCGGCAGCGCCTGACGGTCCTGCTCGTCGAGCAGGCCGCGGCGGCGGCGATCGGGATTGCGGACCACGCCTACGTACTGGACGCGGGGCGGATCGCGCTAGGCGGCCGGGCCTCTGAGGTGGCCCGCGACCCCAAGGTCCAGGAGGTCTACTTCGGCGCGTCCGAGAAGACGGCGGAGGTGCGCTCATGAACCGCCGGCCGTGCCTGGTCTCGCATCTCGGCGCTCCCGCGCTCCTGCGCCCTGGACCGACCTCAGGTCAGGCAGACGAACGGTTGACTTCTAAATGTCAGACGTTAAATTGTCTGACGTATTTGGCACTCTCTGCGCAGGGCCACGCCCAGGAGGAATGAGCATGATCAGAGGTAGGCCGTTGGCCGCGGCAATGTGCGGCCTCTTCGCGGTCGCGGCGTGCGGCGGCGGAGGGAGCGGCGTCCCCAGCAACCGTCCGGCGGCTTTCAAGGGAACTGTCAAGGTCGCCCTGGTCGACGTGTTCAGCGGCAGCTTCGGTTTTTTCGGCGGCTACCTCCAGAACAGCCTGCAGGTGGAAGCAGACGAGCTGAACGCGAAGGGCGGCCTGCTCGGCTACAAGATCGAGATCACCACCGCCGACGACCAGCTCTCGCCAGACCAGGGCGCCTCCCTCGTACGGCAGCAGCTGGCTGACAGCAATGTGAAGCTGCTGGTCGGGCCCAGCTTCACGTCCGTCTTCCTGGCCGCCAAGCCGATCATCAACCAGAGCAAGGTGCCCAACTGCCTGCCTGCGGTAGCGGCCGACAGCGCGATGGACGGCGCCGTCAACAGCTTCCGCACCCAGGAGCAGGACAGGTACCGGATCCCGGCCGTTCTGAACTACGTCGCCAAGAACACTCAGGTCAAGAAGATCGGCCTCATCTACGAGGGTGACGCCACCGGCCAGTCATATGACCAGCAGCTGGGCACGGCTGCACAGGCTGCGGGTCTCGAGTACGTCGGCGCCGCCTTCACGACGGCCACCGCCACAGACCACAAGCCGCTGGTTCAGCAGATGATCGCCAAAGGCGCCCAGGGCGTGATCCTGTCCAACAACTCGACCACCGCCGGTCGCACTGCGCTCGCCATCCAGCAGCTGGGTGTCAAGGACAAGCTGGCTCAGTTCGGCTTCAGCGGGCTCGGCGGTTACACCTATCCGCAGCTGGGCGGTGACACCGTCGACGGCACCATCTTCGCGGCCACAATCCAGAGCTACCTGACCGACATCCCGGAAAGCAAATGGCCCGCCACCTATCGCGACTTCGTGAAGAAGATCACGACCCAGTATGGCTACTCATCGAACGGGCTCGAGATGAAAGGCACACCGCTGGCCGCCGATTGCATGATCGAGTGGTCGAAGGCGGTCCAGAAGGCGAACGCCTTTGACGGCACAAAGGTCGTGAAGGCCTGGGAAGCGCTCGACATCCCTCCCACTCAGAACGTGCTGGGTGTGCGAGAGAAGTTCTCTGCGAGCAATCACAACGCGGTGCCGCAGGAGGGCATCTTCGTCTACCAGTGGGCCAAGCAGGCGGACGGCAAGTTCCGCCTGAAGCAGCTGGTGGGGCCTGCCGGGACGTAGCTACGAATTTGGAGTCCCAGGCGGTACTGGCTGGGGATCCCGCGCCTCGCGCGCGGGCGACCGAGCTGCTCATGGTCACCGCGACAGTGCCCGATCTCGGGGGCGTCGCCGAGGCCTGGCGGCTGGGCACCGATTACGAGGTCGTGGAGCAGCAGCACGTACCCTCCGAGCTGGAGATTGTCTGGGGCACCGCGCCGGCCGCTCATCCGACCGCAGTCCTGACCCGCGCTCCGGGCAGCGACCGGGGGCTGGTTCGGCTCGTGGCCGGCGAAGGACGGAACACCACCCAGCCTGTCTACTCGATCCGAGGCCCGATGGCGATCGAGTTCTTCGCCCATGACGCTGCGGCTGTGCACGCCCGCTTCCGGGGCACGCACTTTCAGGCCATCAGCGCGCCCGTCGACTACGACCTGATCTCCATAGGCTCCGGCAAGGTGCAGAGTGTGGGCTTTCAGGCGCCTGGGGGCTGGACTGTCTTCGTGTCGACCATGAAGTGGGTGCCTCCGCCGCGTCAGCTCCCGGTCGTCGCGCAGCACCTGGGCCCTGCCATCAACATGCCGATCGTGGCGCTCGATCGCCAGCGCTCCAACCAGTTCTATTCCGGCCTTCTCGGCATTCCGGTCCGGTTCGACGGGCCGGTCCAGGATCCGGACGTCAATCGCATCATGGGCGCCCCGCCCGACCTCGCATATCACATAACGGTGTTCTTCATCGCCGACGGCCAGATGGCTGAGCACCACTTCCACGACCCCCGGCGGGTGATCGAGGCGGGGCCGCCGGGCGGCCGGCTCCGCAGCGGCGCCGCCGGCTCCACCTTTCGGGTCCAGGGACTGGACGCCATCCTGGAACGGGCCCGGGCGGCCGGCTACGCACCGCGTGGACCCGTCACACCGGGCGTGGCGCCCTACGCGGCGGCGAAGGTTGCCGGGCTGACCGGGCCCAACGGCGAGCTGGTGGAGCTGGTCGAGGGTTGACGAGCGCAGACGGACGTCGAGGTGGCCGGCTCTTTTGATCGTCCAGCGCGACCGCGTCCTCTGGTTGACGCTGGACCGGCCCGCGGCACTCAATGCCGTGAACGAGGCGGTGCTGCAGGAGCTGGAGGCCGCGTGCGCGGCCGTCGAGTCGGACGAGCACCTGCGGGCGCTGGTCGTGACCGGGGCCGGCGACGCGTTCTGCGCGGGCATGGATCTGGAGTGCCTCGAGCGCGGATTCGCGGACCATGCGTACTTCCGTTCCTTTCTCGAGCGCTTCCACGCCGCGCTTCTGCGGCTGGAGCGCCTGCCGGTGCCCACCGTGGCAGCCGTGAACGGGCTGGCCCGTGCGGGCGGCTTCGAGATCGCGCTCGCCTGCGATCTCGCGATCTGCGCCGATGAGGCCCGGATCGCCGACAACCACACCGGGTTCGGGGTCATCCCCGGAGCGGGAGCCAGCCAGCGAGCGCCGCGCCGGCTTGGCATGCAGCGCGCCAAAGAGCTGATTTTCACGGCCCGGTGGATGCCCGGCCCCGAGGCTGCACGGGTGGGGCTGGTCCTGCGCTCGGTGCCAGGGGCCGAGCTGACGGCTGCCGTCGAGGAGCTGGTCGACCACTTCCGCGACAAGTCGCGGGACTGCCTGGCCGCGGCCAAGGCGGCGATCGACGACGGGGCCACGCTGCCCATCGAGGCCGGGATCCAGGTCGAGATGGCCGAATTCTTTCGCTACCTGGAGCACTCGCCCGACGCGTCAGAAGGCTTCCGCGCGTACCGGGAGAAGCGCCCTCCGCGCTGGCGCACCTAGTGTCCTGGTACCGAAGTTCGTCGCATCTTCGCGGGCTAGACGGCCGGGCGCCTGCGGCGCTGAAGCCTGCGTCGAGGGGCCCGGCGGGGCGTCGTCAGGCATCTACTGATGCCCTCCTC
>Ga0126383_10001923_pt1 | contig 13188 bp, 9 predicted proteins | sample PanSoiMetPlot_35_FD_96882 | JGI IMG/M metagenome (GOLD analysis project Ga0126383, IMG submission 96882) | Tropical forest soil microbial communities from Panama - MetaG Plot_35 | ecosystem: Environmental > Terrestrial > Soil > Tropical forest > Bulk soil | place: Panama | collected 2016-02-17
AGCGTCTCGATTCCCTCCTCGGCCTGCGCGGCGCGGCGCTTGCCCTCGAAGGAGAACGGCCGGGTGACGACGCCGATCGTCAGCGCGCCCAGCTTGCGCGCGATGCTCGCGATGACCGGGGCGCCGCCGGTGCCGGTTCCGCCTCCCTCACCGGCGGTGACGAACACCATGTCGGCGCCCTTGATCACCTCCTCGATCTCGTCCTTGTGGTCCTCTGCCGCCTTGCGGCCGACCTCGGGGTTGGCGCCGGCGCCCAGGCCGCGGGTGAGTTCCCGGCCGACGTCGAGCTTGACGTCGGCGTCACTCATCAGCAGCGCCTGCGCGTCGGTGTTCACCGCGATGAACTCGACGCCCTTGAGGCCGACTTCGATCATCCGGTTCACGGCGTTGACGCCGCCCCCACCGACCCCGACGACCTTGATGACCGCCAGATAGTTGTGCGGTGGCGTCATGAGCCACCTCCCAGCGCGAGCACACAACTGGCGCGCAGTGGTTGGAGCTGGCGGGCCGGCACAGTCATGGCTCCCCACTTCCGTCGGTGTGGCAAACTCTCACCCTCAAGTAGAACGTTAACGTTATGTCAACCTGGGCACTTGATCAGACGGTAGTTAAGGACGGGCGGCATTCAAGCAGGCGCGCCGCGCGGTGTGCAGGGAAGCGAGACGATCACGTTTCCCTTTGGGGGAAGTGCCTTATCTCGCAACGACCAGGTCCGGGTTGCTGATGTCGAACTCCGTACCGGAGCGGGCGAGCAACGCCGGCAGCACCTGCGCCTTGTCCGCGCTGCGCTCGGCACCCCCCCAGTCCACGGTGCGCCCGTCGCGCAGCTGCAACGTGATCGCCGAGGGACCGTTCGCGGTGATCGACGACAGTTTGCGCAACACGGGCGGGGGCAGCGCCGCGGCGACGGTAGCCACCGCGTGCCCGGTCGCCGTGGCCCCGGTCGGGATGTCGAAGCGGGGCAGTCCCGCGGGAGCAGCCGCAACCGAGCGGAACTGCCGGCCGTCCCTATCGACGAGATGCACCGTTGCTCCGGTGACGACGTAGCCGACCGCGACACGCTCGGTCACCGTGATCACCACGGTGGACGGGTAGCTCACGTGCACGCTCGCCCGTGCGACCTCCGGCAACGTCTCGACGCGACGGGCGATCGCGCCAGTGTCCAGCCGCAGCAACGGCCGGCCGCGTGGCACGTCGGCCACTGACTGGACGCGCGACGCCGACGCGGCAGGCACCCCGTGCACAACGACCCGCTTGGCGCCCAGCACCGAGCTGAACAGCGCCACCCAGACGAGGACGGCGATCACCCCGACTGCGCCGGCCACCAGCGCGATGCGCCGGGCCGAGCGCCGGGTCGCCGCGAGGTCGTCAGTCATCGCGAATGGTGCCGGCGATCTCCGCGAGGATCTCGGGACAGAGCAGGTACACGTTGCCGATACCCATCGTCAGGATCACGTCGCCCGGCGCGGCCACCTGCGCAATGCGCCGCGGGGTCGCCGAGAAGCTGGGTTCGTAGATCACGTTCGCGCGTGGCAATGGGACCTGGTCGGCGATGAGGGCTCCGCTGACCCCGGGGATCGGCTCCTCGCGGGCCGGGAAGATGTCAGTGACCACGGCGATGTCGGCAATGCCCAGAGCGTTGGCGAACTCCGTGGCGAACGTCTGTGTTCGGCTGTAGGTACCCGGTTGGAACACGCCGATGAGCCGGCCTGCTCCCGCGACCGCCCGCGCGGCGCTGAGCTGGGCGGCCACCTCCGTCGGATGGTGCGCGTAGTCGTCGTAGACGCTGACGCCGTTCGCGCTGCCGTGGTACTCGAAGCGGCGGTGCACGCCACGGAACTCGCGCCATGCGTCGAGTACGACATCGAGATCGAGTCCGAGCTCGACAGCCAGGCCCAATGCCGCTGCGGCGTTGAGCGCCATGTGCCGGCCGATGAGAGCACCCACGCGGACCCACAGACGCGACGGCCCTGCGCCGTGCGTGGTGAACTCGACGCCGTCCGGGCGCTCGGTGATGTCGCTCACCCGGATGTCGGCGCCGTCGCTTGTCCCGTAGGTACGCACCCGGCGGCCGGACGCACGCGCGTAGTCGGCGATGCGGCGTGCTCCCGGGTCGTCGGCGCAGGCGAGCAGCATCCCGTTGTGGTCGATGCGGTCGACGAACTGCTCGAATGCCCGGAAGATGCCTTCCAGGTCGCCGTGGTTCTCCAGATGGTCGGCCTCGATGTTCGTGATCAGCGCCATGGCCGGATGCAGCAGCAGGAACGACCCGTCGCTCTCGTCGCCTTCCACGATGGCGAGTTCGCCCGTCCCGAGGTGTGCGTTCAGCCCGGTCTCATAGAGGTTTCCGCCGATGGCGAAGGACGGGTCGAGCCCTGCGGCCTGCACCGCGACGGTCAGCAGCGACGTGGTGGTGGTCTTGCCGTGTGTGCCGGTGACCGCGATGCAGGTGCGGTCCTCGAGCGCGGCGGCGAGCGCGACCGCCCGGCGCAGCACCGGCTTGCCGCTCTCGCGGGCCGCCACGAACTCTGGGTGCTTGGGGTTGATCGCCGTCGTGTACACAAACGTGTCAGCGTCGTCGAGGTGGCTGGCGGAGTGTCCTATGTGGACGGTTGCACCGACGGCACGCAGCGCGGCGACCGTGGTCGAGTCGCGCGCCTCGCAGCCGCTGACGGCGACGCCACGCGCGACGAGGATGCGGGCGAGCGCGCTCATTCCGGCGCCGGCAATGCCCATGATGTGCACTCGACCCAGATCGGCGAGCGGCGGCACCGAGTCCGTGGCGGCGCTGCGCACGAGTGCCGCACCGGGGGCCTCCCAGCCCTCGGGCCGGTCCGCGTCTGCGTCGTGTGTAGGGGTCGCGGTGCTCATCCTCGTCCTCCCGTGCCGAAACGGCGTCGTTCGGCGGCCACGGTCAGGATGTGCCGGGCCAACACGGCCCCGGCATCACGTGTACCAGCATGCCCGGCGGCGCGCGACATCGCGCGCAGGCTCGACGAGTCGGTGATGTGCGGCACGACCTCCTGCGTGATCCACTGCGGCGAAAGACGCGCGTTGTCGACGAGCAGCCCACCCCCCGCGGCCACGATCGGCTCCGCGTTGTGGCGCTGCTCACCACCGCGCAACGGCAACGGCACGTAGGCAGCCGGCAACGCCACAGCGGCGAGTTCGGCGCAGGTCATGGCGCCGGCACGGCACAGTACGAAGTCCGCCGCCGCGTAGGCACGATCCATGTGCTCGACGTACGGCACGACGACGTAGGGCGGTTTGCCTTCGCCCACGTCAACGGTGTTCTTCGGGCCCACGACGTGCAGCACCTGGACGCCGGCGTCCCGCAGTCCGTCCGCCGCTGCGGCTACCGCGGTGTTGATCGTGCGGGCGCCCTGCGAGCCCCCGGTGACGAGCAGCGTCGGCGCGTCAGGCCAAAGACCGAAGTCGAGCCGCGCGTCGGTGCGGGAGGCAGCGCGGTCCAGTGTGGCGATCGCCGGCCGCAGTGGGATGCCGATCGCCGTCGCGTTAGGCAGTCGCACAGCCGTCGACGCGGTGAAGACGTGCCGGGTCAAGCGCGCGCCCAGCCGGTTGGCGATGCCGGGCCGCGCGTTTGCCTCGTGCAGCACGATGGGGACGTCCCGCCGTCGCGCCGCGACGTAGGCGGGCAGGGCCACGTAGCCCCCGAACCCGACGACCACGTCGACCTGATGACGGTCGATCACGTCGCCCGCGGCCCGCACCGCCTCGCTGAGCCTGCCTGGCGTGGTGAGCAGGGCGCGGTTGAGCTTGCGCGGCAGCGGCACCGGCGGGATCAACTCCAGCGCATATCCGCGCTGCGGAATCAGCGTGGTGTCCAGCCCCCGTTCCGTACCGAGCGCGGTGATCTCGACGGTGGGGTCGGCCGCCCGAAGCGCGTCGGCGAGGTTCATTGCCGGTTCGATGTGCCCGGCCGAATGCCCGCCCGCGACGAGTACGCGTGTGCTCATGCCCGCCTCCGTTGCGTCCCCGTCGTGGAACGGTAGGCGGTCGTGCTTTCGCGCGGTGCGGCGGGCAGCCGCCGCACCGGCGCAGCCGGCTGGGCGCGCTTGCCCGGCTGCGCGCGCTTGACGGGCTGTGCCCGCGTGACCCGCTGTGCCTGCTTGACCGGTTGTAGGCGCTGCGGGGGTCGTGGTTTGGGCTGAGCCTTTGCCGCAGGCTTGGCCTGAGGTTTGGGCCGGGGCTTGGGCTTGGCTGCGCGTTTCGGCCGCACGTACGCCTTGGGCACCGGCACCCGCAGCCACCGCTCGATGCGCGAGCGCGTGCCGTGAGCCGCGGCCCGTTGCGAGGCAGCGACAGCCGCGGGCTCGTGCCGGGCGAACGAGATGAGCATGCCGAAGACGAACAGCGTTGTGAGCAGCGACGTCCCTCCGGCGGAGATAAACGGCAGCGGGATACCGGTGACCGGCAGCAACGCCGTCACGTACCCGATGTTGATCAGGGCCTGTCCGCATATCCACACCGTGGCTCCCCCGGCGACCAAGCGCACGAACGGATCGGAGCTGCGCTTCGTGATCCGCAGCCCGGTGAACGCGAATAGTGCGAACAACGCCAGGACGGCGGTGCAGCCCAGCAGACCCAACTCCTCGCCGATCACGGAGAACACGTAGTCGGTGTTGGCATTGGGCACCCACTCGTACTTGGAGGTGCCGTTGCCCAACCCCACGCCGAAGACGCCGCCGGACGCGAGCGCGTACAGCCCCTCGACGGTCTGGTAGCCGGCGCCGCGATGCTCCCGGAAGGGATGCACGAATGTGAGCAGCCGGGTGAGCCGGTACGGCTCCGCCACTGCGAGCAGCGTCACGGCACCTCCGACCGCCAGGAGGACGCCCGCGAAGTAACGCATGGGCAGACCGAGCGTCCACAGCAGTCCGAGCAGAATGAGGACGAAGCACATCGTGGTGCCGAGATCCGGTTCGAGCATGACGAGTCCGCAGACGAGCACGAAGACCGGGATCAGCGGCATGAACACGTGGCGCGCTTGGGTGAGCGTTCCCAGCTGCTGCTTGCGCGTTAGCAGGTCCGCGGCCCACAGCAGGACGGCGAGCTTCGCGAACTCAGACGGCTGTACCTGCAACGGGCCGAGGTCGACCCACCGCCTGGCGCCGTACACCCCGACACCGACGCTTGGAACCAGCACCGCAGTCAGCGACACCAAGGCGACGAACATTGCGGGATACGCAACGGTACGGAAGCGTTGTGCCGCGGTCCGCAAAGCGAGCCAGAAGATGGGCAGACCTACCACGACGAACTCGACCTCGCGGACCAGTTGAGTCCAGATCGCCGCCGAGCCCTGATCATTTGACGCCGCGATGGTGGTGGACGCCGCCATGAGCACGCCGACGCCGAGCAGCCCGCCACCGGCCAGCAGCATCAGCTGCACGGACGCGTGCGGGCGATCAAGGTAGCGCCGCACCCGCGCCGCGCGGCTCACGTCGCGACGAGCGCGTCGATCGCCGCCGCGAACGCCGCACCGCGCGCCGCGTACCCGCTGAACATGTCGTACGACGCGGCGGCCGGGGCGAGCAGCACCGTGTCGCCGGTACGCGCCAGCCCGGCCGCGGCGGACACCACCTCGGTCATGGCCTTATCGTCGGTCCTCGCCACGTCGATCACCGGGATCTCGGGCGCGTGTCGTGCCAAGGCGGCCGCGATCCGTGCCCGGTCGGCGCCGAGGAGCACGACAGCGCGCAGCCGTTGCGCCACCGCGGCGACGAGCTCGTCCACGGGCGCGTCCTTGAGCTGGCCGCCGGCGATCCAGACGACGTGCTCGTACGCACGCAGCGAGGCGAGCGCCGCGTGCGGGTTCGTCGCCTTGCTGTCGTCGACGTAGCGGATGCCCGCGCGTTCGGCGATCACCTGGTTGCGGTGCGGGTCGGGCACGAACGCGGCGAGTCCGGCGCGCACTGCTTGCGCGTCGACGCCGTGCGCCCGGGCCAGCGCCGCCGCAGCGAGCGCGTTGGCCACGTTGTGCGCACCGGGCGGGCGTACCTCCGCTGCGGGAAGCAGCGCCTCGTCGCCGAATGCGCGGTCGACGAGGACGCCGTCGGCGACGCCGAGCTCGTCGGCACGCGGCGTGTGCAGCGTGACGCCTACCCGGCGGCCCGAGGGCGCCCCAGCGAGCAGCCGGGCGACAAGCTCGTCGTCGACGTTGCCGATCGCGACCGGTGAGTGCCAGATCCGTGTCTTGGCCGAGGTGTACGCGTCCATCGAGCCGTGCCAGTCAAGGTGGTCGGGCGCAACGTTCAACAGCGCCCCGGCGGCCGGCTCGATGCTCGATGACCAGTGCAGCTGGAAGCTCGACAGCTCGACGGCAAGCACGTCGTAGCGTTCACCGGAGGTGACCGCGTCGATGATCGACGTGCCGACGTTGCCGACGGCGGCGGCGCGCAGCCCGGCGGTGCGCAGGATCGCCTCCAGCATCCGGACGGTGGTCGTCTTGCCGTTCGTACCGGTGACCGCGAGCCACGGTGCAGCCGAGTCGCCGCGTAGCCGCCAGGCGAGCTCGACCTCGCCGATCACCTCGACGCCGGCGGCTTGCGCCGCGATCGGCAGCGGGTGGGTCGGCGGCACGCCGGGAGTGACCCACACCAGGTCGACACCGGGTGGCAGTGACTCGACGTCGCCGAGGAAGCGTGCCCCGGCGTCCTCGAGCGACGTGACGGCGTCCGGGGTGCGGCGGTCGGCGAGCAGCACGCGAGCCCCACGGTCGAGCAGCGCCCGGGCCGCACTCTCGCCGGCGAGCGCCACCCCGTAGACGAGGACGGTGCGCCCGGCGAGTTCGTCAGCCATGGCTGACGAACTCGGCGTAGAACAAGCCCACCCCGAATGCGACAGCAATACCGGCGATGATCCAGAACCGGACGATGATCGTGATTTCCTCCCACCCCGACATCTCGAAGTGGTGGTGCAACGGCGACATCCGGAACGCGCGGCGTCCGGTGCCGGTTCTCCAGCGGGTGTATTTGAACCAGCCGGCCTGGATGAGGCCGGACAAGGTCACCACCGCGAACAGCCCGCCGAGTACCACCAGCAGCAGTTCGACCCGCGACAGGATCGCCATTGCAGCCATCAGCCCGCCGAGCGCCATGGAACCGGTGTCGCCCATGAAGATCTGTGCCGGCGAGGCGTTCCACCAGAGAAATCCGAAGCAGGCGCTCATGGCGGCGGCGCCCAGGATCGCAAGATCGCGCGGGTCGCGAACCTCGTAACAGCCGTGCGCGCCGATACCCCCCGGGCCGCACAAGTGCCGAGCCTGGATAAGCCCGATGATGGTGAATGCGCCGAACACCATCGCAGCAGCGCCGGCCGCCAGCCCGTCCAGTCCGTCGGTGAGGTTCACCGCGTTGGACGTCGCCGCCACGATGACGTACGCCAGCACCACGAAGCCGAAGGCGCCGATGCCGAACGCCGAGATGTCCCGCACGTACGACACGTGGGTGGACGCCGGCGTCAGGCCGTCGCTGTTGCGGAACATCAGCGCCAGGACGGCGAATGTCACCGCCACGACTAGCTGCCCACCGAACTTCGCCCGCGCGCGCAGGCCGAGACTGCGCTGGTGCCGTAACTTGATGAAGTCGTCGAGGAAACCGACGACGCCCAGGCCGACCATCATGAACAGGGCAAGCAGCGCCGACACGGTCGGGCCCTGGCCCCCGGCGAAGGCGGCCACGATGTGGGCCGCGAAATACCCGAGGATTGTCGAGCCCACGATCACGACCCCGCCCATCGTGGGCGTCCCGCGCTTGACCATGTGCTGCGGCGGGCCGTCGACGCGGATCTCCTGGCCGAACCCGTGCCGGCGGAAGTACGCCACTACGAGCGGAGTGCTCAGGATCGAGCACAGCAGGGCAACAAGCGCCGCAGCAAGAGCAGTCCTCACTGTCTTATCCCGCCTAGGCGAATCCGCGTCCCCACCACTCGCTGCGCTCGGGTGGACCCGCGGTTTCGCTCCGTGCCTTCGGCACGGGCCGCGTCGCGGCGGCGGGGCTCGTCGCGCGAGCGCTCATCGCCCGGGGATTGCGTTCCGGTGGTCCCGTTTCGCGGTCTTGCGTGTCGCCGGCCTGTGTCAGCCCTCCGCTGTTCCGCGCTCATTGCGCTAGTTCCAGGGCTACGCGTTCTAGGCCGATGGCCCGGGACGCTTTGACGAGCACCACATCGCCGGGCTGAATCTCCTTGCACAGCAGGGCAATCGCTGCGTCCGCGTCGGGCACCCACCGCGAACCGTGGTCGATTCCCCGGGCCGACTCGCCGACGCTGACCAGCCGCGAGATCCCCAGCTCGGTCGCGGCTCGGCCCAACGCCTCGTGCTCGGCTGTGCTGGCCGCGCCGAGTTCGGCCATCCCGCCGAGCACCGCCCAGGTGTGACCCGCCCGACCGCGGCCGATGGCGGCGAGCGCACGTAGCGCGGCCCGCATCGACTCCGGGTTGGCGTTGTAGGCGTCGTTGATGACCAAGACACCGTCCGGACGCTCGGTGATCTCCATGCGCCACTTCGACCGCGGCGTGGCCGCGGAGAGCGCAGCGGCCACGTCCGGCAGCGGCATGCCGCAGGCGAGGGCGGCCGTGGCGGCGGCGAGCGCATTTGCCACCTGGTGTTCGCCCGAGACCTGCAGCTGGACCGGCGCCGATCCGCCGGCGTGCAGCGTGAACTGCGCGCGTCCCAGCCCGTCCAGCGTCACGCCGGACGCGCGCACGTCTCCGGACGTACCGAAGGACACGACCCGGGCTGCGGTCCGCGTGCGCATGCCACTCACCAGCGGGTCGTCGGCGTTCAGGACGGCAATCCCGTCCGCGGGCAGCGCCTCGATCAGTTCGCCCTTGGCGTCAGCGATCGCCTTCCGCGAGCCGAACTCGCCGAGATGTGCCGAACCCACGTTGAGCACAACGCCGATGCGCGGCGGCGCGATACGAGTGAGCTCACGGATGTGCCCGATACCCCGGGCGCTCACCTCGAGGACCAGGAATCGGGTGTCCGTCGTGGCGCGGAGCACGGTGTACGGGTGGCCCAGCTCGTTGTTGAACGATTCGGGCGGCGCGACGGTCGGGCCGAGGCGCTGCAGCACCTGGGCGAGGACGTCCTTCGTCGACGTCTTGCCCGATGAGCCGGTGATACCGATGACGAGCGTGTCAGGCAGGCGCCGCGCCACAGCTGTGGCGAGGGCGGCGAGCGCGGCTCGGCCGTCGGCCACGACGATGCTCGGCGCGTCTACCGGCTGCGTCACGATTGCCGCTACGGCTCCGGATGCGATCGCGTCGCCGACGAACGAGTGCCCGTCCACGTGCCCGCCGGGCAGCGCCAGGAACAACCCGCCCGGCCGGGCCTCGCGAGAGTCGAACTCGACCGTCCCGCTCACCTGCGACCGCGGGTCGGCACCGGAGAGACGCCCATGGACGATCTCCGCGACCTCGCCGAGCGTCATGCCGATCAACTGGTGGACTCCTCGATGGCCCGCCGCAACATCTCGCGATCATCGAACGGGTGGACCACCCCGGCGACCTCCTGCCCGGTCTCGTGTCCCTTGCCCGCGACGAGCACCGTATCGTGCGGCTCCGCGGCTGCGGCGGCCGCCCTGATTGCCTCGGCCCGGTCGCCCACCTCCCGGACCCGGTGCTGCAACGCGGCCGGGACGCCGGCGAACATGGCAGCCCGGATCGCGGCCGGGTCCTCCGAGCGCGGGTTGTCGTCCGTGACGATCAAGAGGTCCGCGTCACGCGCCGCGACCTCCCCCATGATCGGCCGCTTGGCGCGGTCGCGGTCGCCGCCGCAGCCGAGCACGATGATGAGCCGGCCCTTCGTGAGTGGCCGCAGCGCCTGCAGGGCGCCCTCGACCGCCGCCGGCTTGTGGCTGTAGTCGACGATCGCGAGGTAGGGCTGCCCGGCTTCGATCCGCTCCATACGTCCAGGCACGGTAGCTGATTCCACAGCAGGCACCGCAATCTCCGGCGGTATGCCGACCGCGTCGAGCATCGCGAGCGCCAGCACCGCGTTTGCAACGTTGTACGCCCCGGGCACCGCGCACCCGGCCGGGAACTCGCCGTGCGGCGCGTGCACCTGGAACGCGGTGCTGCCGTCGGGCAGGGTCCGCACGTCGCCCGCCCACCACGTGGCACTGCGCTCGCTGGTGCTCACAGTGATGGCCGCCGCCCCGACGGCGCCGGCGAGGCGGCGGCCCCACGCGTCGTCGACGACAACGATCGGCACCCTCGCCCGGCCGTCGAACAACCGGGCCTTCGCGGCGAAGTAGTCGTCCATGTCGGCGTGGAAGTCGAGATGATCCTGGGAGAGATTGGTGAACGCGCCGACGGCGAAGTCGATGCCGTCGGCGCGTCCCATTGTCAGCGCGTGGCTGGACACCTCCATCGCCACCGCGTCCGTGCCTCGCTCCCGCATCACGGCGAGCAACGCCTGGACGTCGGGCGCCTCCGGCGTCGTCAACCCGGTCGCCACGGACTCGTCGCCGATCATCGTGGCGACCGTGCCGATCAGCCCCGGTACCCGCCCGGCGGCGCTGAGCCCTGCTCGTGCCAGAAACGTCGTCGTCGTCTTGCCGCTCGTGCCGGTCACGCCCAGCACCGTCATGGCACGGCTGGGCCACCCGTAGACGGCCGCGGCGACGACGCCCAGGCGCGCCCGCACGTTGTCCACCATGATCGCCGGCAGCTCGCGCGGCAGCCACGAAAGACCGGCGGGGTCGGTGAGCACGGCAACCGCTCCGGCCGCCCGGGCCTGCTCGGTGAAGCGCGCGCCGTGCCCACGTTGCCCGGGCAGGCCCGCGAACAGATCACCCGGCCGCACCTCGATGCTGCTCGCAGTGACGCCGGTGACCGCAATGTCCGGGCCGACGAGCCGCCCCTCGGCCCCGGCAGCGAGCGCGCTCAGCCGGTGCGCCTCCGCTTTAGCTGGTCGGGGGATAGACACGTCAGCACACGCTACTGGGGCTATCCATTCGCGTCGTCGCGTCGCAGACCTGCAACGGCACGTGCTTGGACAGCGACCCAGTCGGCGGAATGCGCGCGTGCTGCAATTCATAGGTAGCGATCTCGTGGTACAGCGGCGCCGCGACGTCGCCGCCCTCGAGGCCGTGCGCCGGGTTGTCCACCATGATCGCGACGATGAACTGCGGCTTGTCGGCGGGCGCGATTCCCGCAAAAGTGTCCCAGTTCATCCAATCGCTGTACCGCCCGCCGTGGTTCGGGTCCGGCTGCTGCCCGGTGCCCGTCTTCCCGGCGATGCGATAGCCGTCGATCGCGGCCTTGACGCCGGTGCCCCCCGGCAGCGTCACGGACTCGAGCATGGTGCGCACCGTCTTGGCGGTATTCGGGCTCACCACGCGGACGCCCGGCGGCTGGCGGGTCACCCGGGTGGCGCCGTCCGGATCGGTGACCGAGGCGACGATGCGCGGCGGCACCCGCACCCCGTTGTTGGCGATCGTCTGATACATCGAGGCCAATTGCAGCACGGTCATCGCCTCGCCCTGCCCAATTGGCAAATTCGCGAACGAGGAGCCGGACCATGCGTCGGGAGCGGGCAGGATCCCAGGGCTCTCGCCGGGCAGCTCGATCCCCGTCGCAGTACCGATGCCGAACCTTCTCTCATAGGCGTACCACGCCTGCGGGCCCAGCCTCTGGGCGATCTCGAGCGTGCCGACGTTCGACGACTCGGCGAGCACGCCGGTCGCAGTGAACGTCTCGGGCGGGTGCCACCACGCGTCATGCACTGTGACGTCGCTCATCTGGAACGTGGTCGGTACCTGAATGAGCGACGACGGCCTGATCAGGCCCTTCTCGACGGCAGCGGCGAACGTCACGACCTTGTTGGCCGAACCCGGCTCGAAGACGGTCTGGATGGGGGCATTGGCGGGCTGCGAACTAAGCGTGGCCGGCTCGGCGGCATTGAACGTGCCGCTCGCAGCGAGCGAGAGCACCTGACCTCGGGTGTCCAGGATCGCGACCTGCGCGCCGCGTGCGCCGGAGGACCGGACCGCGGCGTCGAGGTACTGCTGAACGGTGTACTGCAGGTCCTGGTCGATGGTGAGCCGGACTGTGCCGCCGTTGACCACGTCCGTGCGGACGGTGGGGCCGGCCGGATTGACGTTGCCGGTGCCGTCAACCGCGTAGGTGAGCCGGCCGTCCTGGCCTGCGAGCAAGTCGTTGTACTGGTACTCGATGCCGGCTCCCCCGCTGCCGTCGGAGTGCACGAACCCGATCACGTTGGCTGCCGTGGTCTGCCCCGGGTACTGGCGCTCGGTGGTGGCCTGCGTGTAGATGCCGGGCAGCTTGAGGTTCTCGACCTGCCGCGCGACTTGCGGCGGCATGGCGCGGGCAAGCACGGCGTACTGCCCAGGTCCGGCGAGCAGCCGCATCAGGTCCAAGGCGGGTGTGTTCAGGAGTGACGTGAGTTGCAGGGCGTAGCGGGTACGGTCATCGGCCGGAATCTGCTGCGGGTCGGCCGTTATGTCCTGGGCGCTCGTGGTGTAGGCCAGCACGGTGCCGTAGCGATCGACGATCTGGCCGCGCAGCGCGTGCAACTCGACCGTGGACTGTCGCTGCGCTGCAGCGGCGCCTGCGTAGTTCGCGTGATCGAGGCCCTGAAGCTGGACCAGCCGCCCAGCGATGACGACGAGGAGCACGCAGACCGCGGCAAAGCCCACCCGGAGCCGGCTGCTCAGTGCAGTCATCACCAGTGTGCGGCGCGGCTTGCGCGGCCGCGGAGCCGGTCGCGGCCGAGACGCGGGCTGCGGCCGGGCGGCGGGCTGGGGGCGCGGCAGGGGCCGGGCCGGGCGCCCGGGCGTCGCCTGCCTCGTTCTCGGCGGACCCGGACGGGGTACCGGCCCGGGGACGCGCGCCGTTCCGGTCGTTCCCCGGCGCCCGGGGACAGGTCGAGGTGCCGGCGGCGCCTCCACCCGGCGCGCCCTCGGCGGTTGTGCTCGCCGGCCCGGCGGAGGCCGCGTCACCGCTGGCCCCGCGTGGGTTGCGTCGAGGTAGCCGGCTGCTTGGACGGCTTGGTCGCCGGGCGGGCGGTCCCGGTCGGGGTGGCGGTCCTCGTCGGGCCGGCTGTCCTTGTCGGGGTCGGCGGCGGTGTCGGGGGTGGCGTCGGTGTCGGGGTTGGCGTCGGTGTCGGCGCCACCGCAGCGGGGTGTGCCGAGCCGAGCACCGTCG
>Ga0126383_10001924_pt1 | contig 13187 bp, 23 predicted proteins | sample PanSoiMetPlot_35_FD_96882 | JGI IMG/M metagenome (GOLD analysis project Ga0126383, IMG submission 96882) | Tropical forest soil microbial communities from Panama - MetaG Plot_35 | ecosystem: Environmental > Terrestrial > Soil > Tropical forest > Bulk soil | place: Panama | collected 2016-02-17
ATCGGCGCGACGGGACCGCCGAACCATCGGCTAACCCTGATCGTTACCGGCGACCGGCCGCTAGCCGTCCTAATGCCGCTCGGCGAGTCCGACCGAGCCGTAGCCGAGGCCGTACTAACGGCCGACCTATCCGACCTCGCCGACGTCGACGCCGACCTCGCCGAGCCGCGCCGCTGCGCCCGCTGCGGCGAGGTCACTACGCGATGGTTCGACGGGCTGTATGTTCGCTGCGTTCGCTGTTTCCCGCCCGGTCCCGGCCTTGACCCGCGCGACTAGTCGGCAGCCATGACCGAACCGCCCGACCTTAACCGGCTCGCCGCCGAGGTTCGCTCGGCCGTCCTCGCCGAATTTACGGCCGATAGCTGCATAGCGTCGACGCTCGCCGTGATCGAAACATGCCGCTATTTCGGCGTCAAGGCGAGGCCGCAGCCGACCACGATTCGCGCCTACAGCGGGCTCGCGTGGCAGCAACGGGAAACGCTCGCCGACACCGACCCGGCCGACTGGCCGCGCGGCGCATACTCGGTCGGTATCGACGGCGTAGCGCCGTCCAAACCGGGCCGATGGAACGGGCATCTAGTCGCGGTAACCGACACGCATCTAGTCGACGCGAGCCTAGATCAATTCGCGCGCCCGAGGCATGGCCTAAACGTGGTCGCTACGGCGTTCCGGCTAGACGCCGGCGGCTGGCCCGACGGCGAGCCGGTAGCGTTCGCGAGGCCTGACGGAACCGTGATCATTTACGAACGGCTGCGCTCGGGCGATTGGCGGCGCTCGGCGAACTGGCGGCGTTCGCTGCCAGCCATGCGGCGCGTCGTCGGCGAGGCTATCCGGGCGCTGCGCTAGTGTGACCTCGGCCACACTGCCGGGACGTATGCCCTGATCAGCGGGTTTATATACGGCCTAATTCGCTCGGTTCGTTGGAACCGGGAACAATAGACCGTATACGAAACGTTAGCCTGAACGGCTGCGCCGTTCGGCGCAGCGCCCGACCGACCGGAGGACGAACCACCGATGAACAGCACAAACAGCCCGCGCGAAACGTGTACCTGCGCCGTAAGGCTACAGCTACGCAGGCTCGGCGACCTTGACGACGCGCAGATAGACGCGCTCGCGCCGCCGTGCCGATACCACGCCGAGCCCGAGCCCGAGGACCGCGCCGCGATCCTCCACCGACTGACCGCCCACGCTGGCAACCCTTGCGACTGCGAGCCCGACGCATGGCCGGCCGGCCTGACGTTCGGCGAATTGTCGCCGGCGCAGCGCGCCGCAGCTACCCGCCGCGCGACCGCGCAGCTACAGGCCGAACTAACCGCGAACGCCGACGCTATCGGCGCGGCTATGGACGCAGCCGAGGCCGAGGCCGCGCCGCCGACCCGGCAGCAACTACGCGACGAACTAGCCGCGAATAACCGCGCCTACCGAACCGGCGAAATCAGCCGCGCCGAATGGGTCACCGCCAATCGCGCGCTCGCCGAGCGCGGCGCGCCGCTCGGTATGACTCTGCCGCCGTTCGCGCTCACGCGGGACGACGACGCCGAGGCCGACCGACGCGACCGCGCCGAGGCCGAGGCCGCATATCAGACCGCCGACGGTCACCCGATCACGGTTGGCGCGCAGCTATGGGATAACAATTTGGAGGCCGTCGAAATCGTGGCGCTCGCCGATTGGCGCGCGACCGACCGCGAGCCCGCATGGCACAAAACGCGCCGACTGTCCGACGGCCGAACCGATCACAGCGACGACAGCCGGCTCGGCTACCGTCACCCGTTCACCCGTAAGACTGTCGCCGAATCGCTGTAGGCCGAACCGGGCGCGCGCCGCAGCGCTGCGCGCGCCCGATTGGACCGGCAGCCGCCGAGCCCTAACCCAAACCGGAAGGATGAACCACCGATGAACAGCCCGACCCGACGCGACCGCCGGCCGCGAGTGATCGGCTACGCGCGACTGTCCAAAAATCCCGACGGGACGCTAACTAGCGTCGAAGATCAGAAAAAGATCATGGCCGACTATGCCGAGCGGAACGGCCTAGAACTTGTCACGGTTTACAGCGACGATAACCGCTCGGCGTGGCGAACCGACCGGCCGCGCAAAGGTTGGGAAGCGTTCCTAACCGCGCTCGCCGAGGCCGACGCCGACCTAGACGGCGCGCTGAGTTATCACTTTGACCGGCTGGCGCGTAACGGGCGCGACGGCGAGCGTTTCCTAGCGGTTATGGAATTGCGCGGGCTGTCGCTGTGGACTCCACAAACCGTGATGGACCTCGGCGCGAACGCCGACGCGCGCATGGTGTTTCGCATGCTAGTAGCCGTCGCGATCAATCAGAGCGACGCGACCTCGCGCCGCGCCCGCGATCATAAAGACGTGGCGCGCGATAACGGGCGGCTGCGTTACGTCCTCGGCAGCAACCCGCCGCTAGGGCTGTGCAATGCCAGCGACGACGCGCCCGATTGGACTACCGAGCCGGCGGCAGCCGCCGCGCTGCGCGACATTGCGGCGCGCGTTCTGCGCGACCCGCAACACAGACTGCCGCAGGCCGTCGCCGACAGCCTGCCGCTGTTCTATGCGACCGGCGAGCGCGCGTCACTCGCCGCGATCCGGGCGGCGCTAAAGCGACCGGCTACGGCTGGCCTTATGACCGGCCGCGACGGCGAAATAATCAGCTACACGCCGGTTATCGCCGACCCGCCGCTAGACGTGGTTACGTGGCGACGGCTGCGCGCCATGTTCGCGCCGCGCCGGGTAGGGACGCGCCCGGCCGATGATGGCGCGCGATACCCGTTCGCCGCGTTCCTGCGCTGCGGTCTGTGCGGGAATCAGCTAACCGGAGGACAGAACTACTATCGCCGGCCGACCGGCGAGGTTCGCGCCGACGGCTCGCGCGTGTATCGCGTTGTCTCACAGACCGCCGTATACGGCTGTAGGACCGCTCACAAGCGGCTAGGGATCGCTAAGCCATGCAAGCGGGTATCTATCCCGGCCGAGGACGCTAACGCCGTTCTGAGGGCTGCGCTTGACGAATGGACGCAGGCTAACCCGGACTACCTCGCCGCTCGGGACCGGGCGCAGGCCGCAGCCGACACGCGCGAGGCCGACACGCGCGCCGCTCTGCTACTCGCGCAGGAAACGCTAGCCGAGGTCATGGCCGAGCGGCGCAGGCTCGGCGCGGCCTACGCCACGATTAAGGCCGACGCAGCCGCCGAGGTCGACCGGCTGGAATCGGAACTAGACGCGCTCGCCGTCGCGCCCGTCGCCGCGCCGCTGCCGGCGCGCGTCGACTGGCAGGCCATGACGCCGGCCGAGGTTCGCGCGCTCGCGACCGAGGCGCTAGACGGGCCGGTTACCGTCGCGCCGGGCCGAACCGGCAGCCGCGAGGCGCGTTCGGCGCTCGGTCGCATGGCTGTTACCGTCCGGTAACGGTAAAATTTTTCAGGCGCAGCCCCGGTCAAAATGGCCGGGGCTGTCCGGTTTCCCGGCCACGCTGTCCGATCCCGGCCAATGCTGGCCGACCTGGGACAATAGACCGAAACCGGCCCCCTTGACAGGCTCGCCGAACTTTGTTTGTTTAACGCAATGATCTTGCGGGTAGTTGCGGAATGGTCATGGGCCGGTCATCAGTACGTAACCCCGCGAGCAAAGGAGAGCAAAGGACGGGAGCGGCGAGCCATGCCGGGGTACCGGGCGATACCGAACGCGATCCTGCACGCATCCCTAGATGCCGGGATCGGAACGCGAACTAGCGCCATAGCGCGAGCCTGCCGGCTGTCTGAACGGACAGTGAGACGCGCGCTCGCCGGCGAGGTAATCGGGCCGGGCAGTATGGGCGCGCTCTGCCTCGCGCTGCGCTGTTCGCCGGTCGACTGTTTCGTCGGCGTCGACGCCGGCTCTAACCTGATCGCCGACACTGTGGCCGACAGCGTGGCCGATGCTGCCGCCGGCCCGTCGCTGCGTCCCGTTCCGACCCGGCGCAGCCGCCGCGCTGCGTCGGGAGAGTGACCCTAGACGCCGACGCGCTGCGCAGGTTCCGAGCCCGTATCCGGGCGCAGGCCGCATCGGCTAAACCCGATCCCGAGCGCGTCGACCGGCTCGCCGCTCTGCTAACCGCCGTCGCGCTGCGGCAGGCTCGCGGGAACGCGCCCGACCTCGCCGACGCCGAGGCCGTCAGATTGGCCGCAAAACGCGCCAGGAACGCCGCAGAGGCGCGAACAGCCGACGGGCAGGCCGAGACATGACCCGCGAGCGGCCGGCGTTGCTAGACCTGTTTTGCGGGCAGGGCGGCGCGGCGCATGGTTACTACCTCGCCGGGTTTCAGCCCGTCGGCGTCGACATCGTCGCGCAGCCCAAATACCCGTATGAGTTTCACCTAGCCGACGCGCTGCGCCCGTCGACGTGGCCGGTTCGCGCGTGGGCCGCTATCCATGCCTCGCCGGTTTGCAAGCTATACAGCATCGGGACCGCCGCGCAGCGCTCGGCCGGGCGGCAGTATCCGAATCAGATACCGCCGACCCGCGAACTACTGGAATCGGCCGGCCTGCCGTATGTAATCGAAAACGTACCCGGCGCGCCTATCCGGCCCGATTTCAAGCTATGCGGTTGTATGTTCGGCCTCTCAATTAGCGAGGGCTATCTAGTTCGCGAACGATGGTTTGAAACATCATGGCGCGGTTTCGACCTGCGCCCGCCATGCTCACATATCGGCGTCGGCCCGATCAGCATTAGCGGGCACGGCGTCGACCGATACAGCCGAGATATTGTCGGCCCGGTCAAGCTAGCGCGCCGCCGAATACTAATGCATTGCGAATGGATGGACCGAAACGGGCTCGGCGAGGCTATCCCGCCGCCCTATACCGAATACATAGGCGAACGGTTGCTAGCCGTGGTTAGGGGCGAGGTCGCATGATTGAGCGAAAAAACCACGGCCGAGGACACAGCTACCGGCGTAACGGCCGGAAGATACCCGGCGTTACAACGATCCTCGGCGCGACCATGCCCAAACCCGCGCTAATAAAGTGGGCGGGAAACACGGTAACTAGCTTTACCGTCGACAATTGGGACCGGCTCGGCGACCTCCCGGTGACCGAGCGGATAGCCGAAATGCAAGCTGCGCCCGACGCCGAGCGCGACGCAGCCGCCCGACGTGGCACAGAGGTTCACAGGCTCGCCGAGCGGCTAGCCGTCGGCGAGCGCGTCACGATTCCCGACGAACTAACCGGCCACGTCGACAGTTACCGGCAGTTTCTAGACCGATTCCGGCCCGAGCCGATAGCGATAGAGCTAGTCGTCGCGAACGCGAGGCCGCGCTATTGCGGGACCGCCGACCTAGTGGCGCTAATGCTCGGCGAGGTTTGGCTACTGGAATTGAAAACGGGCCGCTCGGGCATATTCAGGGAATCAGCGTTGCAAGCCTGCGCGTATCGCCGCGCCGAATATTACACACTGCCCGGCGATAACGGGCGCGAGCGACCGCTAGGCGAACTAGGTATATCGCGCTGCGGCGCGGTACACGTTCGCAGCGACGGTTACGACGTTTACCCGCTTGATACCGGCCTAGAGGTTTGGCGCTATTTCCGCCGGCTATGCGCCAACTATAACGCCGAGGACGCTAGCCGCGAATGGGTCGGCGAGGTAATCGAACCGCTGTCGATAGTGGGCGCGGCATGACCGGCCCGGCATTCGCCACCGACGGACAGCTAGACCTGATCGCCGGCGTTATGCGCAGGCTCGGCTATACCGACCGTGACAGTCGGCTAGACCGGCTAGAGGGATTGATAGGCCGGCCGCTTGACAGCATGGCCGAACTAACCACGGCCGAGGCCGGGCGCATACTCGCGCGGGCTCGCCGCTCGGGCTATCTGATCGCGCGCTATGGGAAGGATCGCAGCGCATGACCGAACTAGACCTAGCGCCGAACAGCCTAGAAAAATGGGCGGCAGAGGCCGAGGCCGCAGCCGCGCTAGCGCGAACGCTCGCGCCAACCGCATTCACGCCGGCGTCGCTGCGCGTTCGCGACCCGGAAACAAACCGGCTAGACCTAGACGCTACGACGGCGTCGGTCGCCGCCGCGCTATTGACCGGGCAGGAACTAGGGCTAAGCCCTATGGCGAGCCTGCGCAGTATTGACATAATCCCGCCCGGCTCGGGCTCGCCGGCGCTGCGCGCTAACGCAATGCGCGCGCTCGCGCTCGCTAACGGTCACGATATATGGATGCCCGAGCGCGCCACCGATACGCGCTGCGTTATGCGCGGCCGGCGCAAATTCAGCCCGCCCGATGTCGAACCGACCGAGGTAGTTTGGACTATGGATCGCGTAGTTAAAATGAAACTGCGCGGTTTTGCGAGCCCGGAAAGCCATTGGAAACGGCAGCCGCGAACCATGCTAATAGCCCGCGCGACCGCCGAAATCGTTAGGCTAGTTTGTCCCGAGGTTTTGCTAGGCCTGCCATATGCGGCCGAAGAATTGGACGACGCCGGCGTTTACGACGCTGGCGTAGAAGGCGAGCCGGATAACGCCGCTAATCCCCCCGAAGCGGTCCCGGCTCGCCGCAATACCCGGCGACGGGATAACGCCCCGACCCGTCAGCGCCGGGCAGGCTCGCCGGCCGCTCTGCCGGCGTCCTCGGTCCCACCCACCGACGGCGAAACCGCAGAGCCGGCCGGCGAGCCGACCGAGGCCGAGCCCGCGCAGGAACCGCAGCCGATGATCACAGCATCACAGCGCGCCCGGCTATGGGCAGGCCTGCGCAGGCTCGGCCTAACCGAGCGCGAGCCCGCACTAGAACAGATCGGTAAATGGATCACGCCGCCGCGCGAGGTCGAATCATCTAACGCGCTGACCGAGCCCGAGGCCGACGACGTTATAAACGCCATAGAGGCCGAGGAAATCAGGCGCGCAGCTAAGCGAGCCGCCGAGGACGCGCAGGCGCTAGCGGCAGCCGAGGACGCGCGCAGGGCCGACGCGCTAGCCGAGGACGAACCGGAGATAACCGACCATGACTGACCGCAGAGGACGGCCGGAACATTTCAACGTCGACCCGCAGCCGCTAGACCGTCGGATATTCAACCCGACACTAGAGGACGCGCTAGTAAATGCCGGCGTCCTAATTCACTACGCAGCATCGACACGCGCCCGGCTGCGTGATTTCGCTAGCTGGGTCGAACATTGCCCCGGCGACCTAGACGACGACACGGTTATGCGCGTCCTCGCCGCGACGCATAACGTTCTATGCCCGGAATGCGGCGAGCCGGTAACGATGCCCGATGATTAACCCGCTAATCGTTTGGCGCTACGGGATCGGCCTAACGCTAATAGGCCTGATTCTGCTACTAGTCGCCGGTTGGGTAATCCTCGGCGTCGTCCTAACACTGATCGGCCTATCGCTGATATGGGGATCATCGTATGACTAGCGGGCGAATTAGAGGCCTATCGGCCCGGCAGGCCGCGACCTGCGAAACCGCGAAAACGACACGCTGCCGCTGTCGCTGCGGCGGCAGATTGCACGGCTCGGGACGGTTCACGCAACCCGAGGACGCGCTAACGCTCGCCGAGGACGACCCGCATTTCGCCGAGCCGCCGCGCCGCCGCGACCCGATGCCCGAGGCCGAGCCGTTTACCGAAACCGAACAGCTAGAACTTTTCTAGGGAGGTTCCCGGCGATGCCCGCTAAGCGACCGCACAGCCAACCGAGGACACAGAGCGGCGCGAGGCTAGTAGAGGTCGCCGAGCGCGATCCCGTCGCCGAGCGCGACGCAGCCCTAGCCGCCGTATACGCCGACTATAACGAAATCGCAGAGGCCGCATTCGCCGACTATATCGCCGAGGTTCGCGCAGCCGCCGGCCGATGGAAAACGCGCCTAGACGGCGCAACCGCCGAATATCAATCGCACGTCGAACGGATACGGGCCGATGACTGATATAGAAATGCCCGGACGCATAGCACGGCTGCGCCGCGATAAGGTCGGCCGGCCGGTTCCGTGGTTCGTCGCCGACGTCGACGGCGTTCCCGATTTCCGGCTAGTCAAACCGGGCGCGGTCGGCCTCGCCGTCACCGCTAAATCATGCTGGATATGCGGGACGCTATTCGCACGGCAGGAACCGCGCGCATTCGTAATCGGCCCTATGTGTGCCGTCAATTTGGTTTCAGCCGAGCCGCCGAGCCATGCGGAATGCGCCACCTATTCGGCGCGAGCCTGCCCGTTCCTGTCGACGCCGAACATGACCCGGCGCGACCGTCACCTACCGGCCGACGCTGCCGACCCGCCCGGACACATGATCAAACGTAATCCCGGCGTAACCGCCGTATGGGTATGCAAATATAACCGCGCATTCACCGTTCAGCGAATGCCCGACGGCCTGCTATTCAACATCGGCCGGCCCATGTTCGTCGAATGGTGGGCGCGAGGACGGCGAGCGACACGCGCCGAAGTAATGGCATCTATCGACTCGGGAATGCCCGAGCTAACCGATATCGCGCAGCATGAAAGCGGCGGGCTCAATCAGCTAAACACGCAATACCGGGCCGCTCTGGCACTGATTCCCCATGCCTAACGCGCAATACCTAAAAGGAACGCGCGGCGAACGCCGCGCCGCGCTAGTCCTGCGCAACGCCGGCTATTTCGTTTGGCTCGCGCGAGGTTCTAAAGGCTGCGCCGACCTACTCGCCGTCAAGATCGGCGAAATATTGCTAGTGCAAGTCAAGGCCGGCGGGTTCACCGGGAAACGCGCGCCGGTCAGTCACGACGGATGGAATGCCCTATTTGACCTCGGCGACCTGATCGGCGGCGTTCCGCTAGTCGCCGAGGTTCCCGACCGAGGCATGGTCAAATTCAGGCGCATACTCGGGCGGCATGGCGAGCGCTCGCGGCTATGGCCTTGCGTCGAATGGCAACCCGACCCGCTAAGCGCGGCGCAGAAAGACGGGACGAAAACGGAATGACGCGATACGAAACCGCAGCCGACCGGGCGCGCGAGGCGCGCGTCGCCGCCGCGCTCGGCCGAGCCTGGCAGGTCGAAATGCGGCCGACCGGCGAAAACTGCGGCTATGACCTTATCGCGTTTAGGGCTGTCGGCGTCATTGAAATAAAATGCCAGCTAACGCGCTCACCCGAGGATTACGACGGCACGCTATTTCTTGACGTACATAAACGCGACGCATTGCTAGCCGGCGCGGCCGACCTCTGCGTAGATTCCGCTAAACACGTTTGGGCGTTTCCCGGCGAGGCGCGATGGATAGAGGCCAGAGACGTCGACGGCCGTCCCGCCGTCACTATCGGGCGGCGCGACCGAGGCAACCCGGCCGACATTCACCCGACGATAAGGGTTCGCCTAGACGAAACCGGGCGGGTAAGGCTATGACAATTAGCCCGCGCGAGGCTATGTGCCTATCGCTAGTGATCCCGCCGCGAGCGCTGCGCGAGGTAGCCGACGCCGACGTCGACCGGCTCGCGCGCCAATTCGGCATGGCACCCGACCGGGTTAGGCGAATGCTGGACCGGCTCGGCGCGCAGGTTCGCGAGTCCGGTTCGATCCTGCGCGAATGCCAGCCGCCGGCCCGGCGCGAGCCCGAGGCCGCTAGCTGCGCCGACTGTGACGGCCTAGATTTCCGGCTGTGCCTAGACGGAACTATCCGCTGCGCGTGGCCAATCTGCGGCGCGATCCTCGGCGCATGGCTGCCTAGCACCGTAGGAACCGCGCAGAGCGGCGTTCAGAGGCCGGCCCATGACTGACACGCCGCCCGGCTCGCCGGTCTACTGCGCGCCGCTCACAGCCGCGCTAAGCGTTCTGCATATGGCCGAGCCCGGCGTCGACCTCGCCGCCGAGCCCGAGCCCGGCCGGGACCGCTTGACGCGCTGCGGAATGATCATGGCAGCCGAGGACGGCTGGCTAGAGGTCAAGCCGCGAACCGGCGACCGGCTGTGTATGGCCTGCGTCGCTAGCCGGCTCGGCGGGAACGGCGCGAGCCATGCCTAGGCCGTTCGTCCGGGTATCCAACCGGCTAGAGGACGATTCGGAACTAGATGGCCTAACACGTTCACAAAAAGTTGCAACCGCCGGCGCATTCGTTTTCGCACTCGGTTACTGTGATCGCGAGCGCACAGACGGGAAAATTTCGGCCTCGCGGTTTCGCAAAATTGGCACGGCCGAGGCGCGCCGGTTGCTACTGCGCATCGGCTGGGTCGAACCGGACGGCGACGGCTACCGGATACCCGCTTACCTGCGATGGCAGCAAAGTAAGGCCGACATTGAGCGGCTATCGGCGGCAGGCCGCGCGGGCGCTGCGGCGCGCTACGGGACCGATGCGAACCGCAATGCGAATCGCAATGCGGATCGCATACCCGCCGAGCCTGCGAATCGCAATGCGAATCGCAATGCGGATCGCATAGCTACAGAGACAGAGACAGAGACGTCGACAGCATCCGTAGTAGGTCTAGCCTCGGATCGCGCGGGCGCGCGTGAGGCCGACGACGATTTGATCACGCAAATTCAGATGATCATGCATAACGCGACCGGCCGACCCGTCCGACCCGACGCAGCGCAGCGCATGGTCGACGCGATCCTCGCCGGCCGGGCCGACGTTCGCGATCCCGCCGCATACGTCCTCGCCGCGATCCGCGACGACCCGGCCGCAGCGCGCAGGCTCGGCGAGGCCGGCCGGCCGCTCGGCGAGCGCGCCAGCGATCGCCCGCCGGCGTCCTCGGCGCTCTGCCGCCGCTGCGGCGGGAACCATTCGCTAGACGGCTGCCCGACGCTAAACGGGCCGACCCGCATAGGCGCAATGCCGCCCGAGGTCGCGCAGCGCGGCGCGAATGCCGCTCGCGAGGCGCTAGCTAGTGCGAAATCGCGTCGTGACGACGCAAAACAACGCGACCCGCCAAACAGCGACACGCCCGGCGATGGCGAACAACCGCCGTTCTAACACAAAGCGGGAACCAAACCGCTACCATGATCACTTGACCGAACCGAGCCGGAAGGATTACCAACGATGCCAGCGAACCTCGCCGTAGTGCCAGAGGTCCGATTCAGCGACGGGCGCAACACAGCCGAGGCCGCGCCCGCCGACCCGCAGCTAATCAAGGAATGCGAGGCATGGCTAAACGGCCTGTCCGACGAATTTCTAGCCTGCTACCGAAACCACAATTTCCCCAAACTATACGCTAAAAACGGGAAATTCCCGAAGGGCGTTAGCGCCAAACCAGTCCCCGAGGTACGCGGGCATTTCCAAATCTGGCAGCGCTGCCGCGACTGCGGAATAAAACGCTGGTATACCTGCACAGCCCGCGACATATTCGCCGTCGACCGCCGATACGAATACGAATGGCCCGACGGTTACAACATGCCACGCGGCGGCGCGAGTTACATAACGTGGGGGATGATCCTAGACGAACGAAACCGCCGATTCGCCGAGGCGCTAATAGGCCTCGCCGCGTAATGAAAAGCCGTCAGATAGTCGCAGGCTCGGCCGTAATGGCGGCGGGCGCTATCGACCTCGGCGTCGGATTCGCCGTAGTCCTCGGCGTCGTCGGCTGCGCGCATTGGTTCCTGCTAGCTAACGGGATAGCGCTCGGCGGGCTAATGATCGTCGGAGGATTCGCCTACGCCGTCCGGTTAGCTAACGCGACGGCGATACTCGGCCCGGCTAGTCCTAGGTTACCGGGCTCGGTCGCAATGCGCCGACGGGCGGTAAAGACGTGATGCCGCCGCTAAACTGAATAGGCCTGCGCCGGGATGCGGCCTCGCAATGGGCTAAACGAACCGGCGAGATATGGGGAATCTCGGCGCAGTTAACGGCAGCCGCCCGGCTCGGTTGCGGCTCGGTCAACCCGCGAGCCGGCCGGCTGGCCGATGCCCGGCCGGCCCCGGCGATTTCCCGCACCCAACCGGGGCCGGCCGGCCAATCCTGGCCGACCTCGGCCAACCGCTAGCCAAACCTCGCCGGCCCGGCGCAGACTGCCGGGCATGGCTCGCGCTGCGCCGTCCCGCTCGGTCCCGGCTCGCCGGGCCGCGCCGCGATCAGCGACCCGGCGCGGCTCGCCGAGCCGGTCAACCGCCGCGAACAGCCGCGCTAAGCGCTCTGCCGCCGGCGTCCGCCAATACGGCCTGCCGCTGAAACCATCATGGAAAAATGCGAACTACGCATATCCGGGCGGCGTAGGCGCTAGCCGAGGCAAATCACCTAGCTACCCGATCAGCCCGAAATATGTACGGGCCGCGCTGTCCCGTTCGGCGCAGCGCAATACCGCCGGCTCGGCGACCCGCGTTCGCTGGGCAATAGCGCAGCGCTACGGCTCGGTCGGCGCAGGACTGCGCGCCGCAGGCCGACGGTAATAACCCGGCAGGCTCGGGGGGATCATTGACCGGAAGGTTTCACTTGCGCGTCACGCTGCCCGACCGGCGCGAGGCCGTCGCCGACTATCGCGACCCGATCATCCCTAGGTTTCACGCCATACACAGAGCGCGAGCCCTAGGCGAACAGCCGCCCGCTAATGACCTCGCCGCCGTAATCGACTGGCTGAACAGTCACGCCGCCGAGGTAGCGCGCTGCGCTAGGGGTGAATGCGACCATGCCGCTTAGCTGCGGTTACTGCCAATCGCTCGCCGTAGTTGACCTAGACGCTAGCGCCGGGCTGTGGATATGCGAGCAATGCGGGCTAACACAAACCCGCACCGTCCCGCTATACGGTCAATATCCGATCCTGCCCGCTGTCACGGTTAAACCGCTAGCGAGATATCTGTTATGCCTCGGCGCGCGCCGCTCGGCTGTCCCCGGCCCGGCTGCCGCAATATGAAACCCTGCCCGGATCACCCGGCCTCGGCTAAGTCCTGGGCATTCGGCGCGAGCGGCCGGCGAATGCCGCCCGGCTGGCCGAGGACGCGAGCCCGCATACTGCGCCGCGATCCTGCCTGCGTCCTCGCCTATCCCGGCTGCCTCGGCGCAGCAACCGAGGTCGACCACGGCGACGCAGACAGCGAGGCCGATTGGAACCTGCGCGGCGTATGCGCTAGCTGTCACAAGCTGCGGACACAAGCGCAGGCGCAGGCCGCAGCCCGCCGAGCCCGAGGCTAGGCCTGCGCGGCGCTGTAGCCGACGCTAAGCGGCTATCTCCGCTCGGCGCGTGTCCTCGGCCGTCCCGCCGTCCCGAGCCGTTAGGTTCCGTTTCAGCGATTCGGCGAATGGTGGGGGATGACCCCC
>Ga0126383_10001925_pt1 | contig 13184 bp, 15 predicted proteins | sample PanSoiMetPlot_35_FD_96882 | JGI IMG/M metagenome (GOLD analysis project Ga0126383, IMG submission 96882) | Tropical forest soil microbial communities from Panama - MetaG Plot_35 | ecosystem: Environmental > Terrestrial > Soil > Tropical forest > Bulk soil | place: Panama | collected 2016-02-17
ATAATAACAACAGCTAGCAACAAATGTGCTAGAGATGGCTGTGGCCACCCAAAAAGCATTCACAATGAAATTACGTTAGCCTGTCATGCTGTTATTCTATCAAATCCATGGTCTGATGCTAGAGACAACACTAACTGGGATAAAACTGACTGTCTTTGCATTGCTTTCATAGAACCTCAAATTGAAAGCTAATTTAGCTTAGCTTAGCTTAGCAAAAATAATCTAATCAGTCAACCAACCAACCAACAGATAGGGTAAAGCGAACAAACCCCTATCCGTCAGAGTGGATGTTGAATACTCGATTGGCTAGACTCACCCTTCCCTCTTTATTGGACGACAACAATAGGAAGCTAAGCTGTTATTATATAGAAAGCCAACCTAGAAAAACTTTGCCTAACCTAAATTGAGTATACTATTCATACTTTCTATATTCACATAATTAATGTAGCAAACACTAACCAAAAGCATTAAGTAACCGGAATAACTAAGCAATTGTGGCGCTGTGCTTAGAAAACGCATAATTGAAGCACTTCACAGTGCTTAGCTAGGGGTATTGTTTTCTATTAGTATTAGTTTAGTGCTTTTTCGTTTTATTGTTAAGAAAAGTATAAGTATAGAAAGTATGAATAGTATACTCAATGAGCATAGTAGGAATAAGTCCTAATCAAAGACGTAGATTAGGCAGAAGGGGCAACCCAAACCAAAAGCCAGCAGACACAACAGTAAAAATCAAGAAAGAGGTCTTGGACGATATAGACTTGCTAATTCAAATACCAAGAATGCCACTAGGTCTAAAGATAGAAAGTATGGTTAGAGAATTAAAATTATTAAGAAAAAACTCGGTAGGCCTAACTAAGAATCAAGCCTACCAACATCAGGAATATCTAATTAATAATATTAATTCAATTAATACTAATGAATCTTACGACTATGACGAGTCAGCAGTAGAAAAACAATTTGATGAAGAGTTGAAAGTTTTACGAAAACAGGGGTTATTATAATAATAATGAAAGATGGAGATACTAAAGATGGTTATACACTCATAATATGCAAGAAATGTGGAGTTAATAGATTTGTTGATTCTAGACTATATAAAGATGGTTTACCTGAAACCTGTATAGCATGTGGTAAACGATGAGCAATTTCAGATCAGCAAAAGATGTTTATTTTGACAAAATAAGAATGCCAGGCTTCAATGAAAACATACCAGAGGCAGACAAAAACAGCAAATATGCAATAGCAGCAAAACATGGTGTATGTTTTCATTGCTTTAGAGAAGATGAAAACCCATTGCATAGACCTAAACACCGTGTATTTGCCTTTTGTCCTGAATGTATGGCAGAAATGGCTAAAGGTGTAGAAGCCCTAGAACTTAGAACAAAACAAGAGGTGGAAAAATGGTTTGGTTCAGAATCATGATGGGACTTGACAAACCAAGTGATTAAACCATTCTGTGGCAACTGTGGGCATTTATTATCAGACCATAGCACTGGTGGATGGTGCACAAGATGTGATTATGAACTTCTACGAGTTCATGACCAAAGACACCCAAACATAATACTTGAAGAATGTGAATGTAAATGCTGTTACGACCTAAAAACCTGTCACGAAATTATAGAAGTAGAAGAAGACGAATAAAACTAAAAGAATGAATATTTCGATAAAAAACAATATGCTTATTAGTTGCTAAGCGACAGAGAGAAATACAAATGAGTGAAAAAAATAACAATAGTGGCTCTGATGAAGCCATTTATTGTGGAAGATGTAAGGCAGACGGTAAAGACACATTGCTATTCTATAGCACCCCATCTAAACCTACTGACACATGGAGTCGTAGACTGGCTAATAAAAAAGACTATCGTTGTAAGGAACACATAAGAATAGATAATAAAATCTATAGCAGAAGTAAGAAAAACAAATTATTCAAAGAATACAAAGACAAAATACAAGAATACAGTCATAAGAAGATACTCGAATTTGAAAGAATATGGAATGCTGAAACAGTATCAGGATATCCAGAACCAAGACGTCTAATGGAATGCCTGAGAATTAACAATATCAGAGGACAGCAAGATAAGGAGGGTTTTACTGCTGAAGAAATGGTGGAAATCATAAGAGCATCAGAAATAGACTTTAGTGTATCAGCATTTGTTGAGGAATGGGATAAGAGCAACAGTGGCATAATTACTCGCTATGTAAGGGATATGGTAAAACCAGAGATTATCAAGGCATTAATCCCATTTGAGGCAGACATAAAGGTAGGCAATCGTAAAAGAGTAATTAACTCTATTCGTGGATTAATTGAGGCAGCGAATGTATTATATAGAAATGAAGATGTGTTCGAAAAGATTGTTACCACACCAGGACATAGAGACCCAATTGGCAATATATCACATAGATTCCATTTGCTAACATATGAAAGAACACTTGAACTAAGACTAGAAAAGAAGAGAAGACAAATCGATTCAATCACATCAACAATGGAGCGTGAAGAACTAGTTCAACAGAAAGTTGCTCAAACTTTACAAGAACAGGAGAATAATACCAACAATGCTAGTAACGTATGAATAATAGTAAGAGGCGCAAGAATAAAATCATGAAACAGAAACAAGAACAAAAAACAGTTCAATTAACCCCAGAGGAACAACAAGGAAGGAAAGATATCATAGCTCTTGCACTTGTAGAAGAACTAAAGCAGCTTAAAGACTCTAATGATAAAACCATCAGAAGTATAATCATAAGACGTGCCAAAGAATATGCTGTATATTGTAAGCCTATTTCAAAAGTCACTGGAGAATTAGCCAAAAAATTAGCCACTGAGAAGCTATGCAGTCAGCGATATGTTCGTAGAGTCTTAGACTGTCCAGAATTTGAACAGTTCAAAGATATGCATCAGTCAAAGAGAAGGTCAAACCCAAATAAAACTAAATCCGGAGGAACTAGTTCCTCCCAAGTCTCTGTTTCTAGCTCCGTTTCTAAAACTGAGTCCAAAACTAGCCCCGATGCTAATACACCAAAACCAAGCACAAGCACAAGCACAAGCACAAAACAACAACATTCACTACAGGTATTAAATGAACGTCAAGCAATAGACGAATCAAACAACTTTCAATCACTACTAGGACAGATAGATAGAATACTTAGGGGTGAATCCACAGTAGAACAGACAAATAAAGACACTGAAGACAAAGGTAAAACTTATGAAAGAAAAATAATAGAGCAATCAAGAGATCATATGAGAATGTTTGCCATGAGAATACCAGATGGACATTTCAGGTCTATAAAAGTCCAACTAGGACGTCTTAGTATTCTTCTAGAAACATTTGAAGAAATCTTTTCTCAGGAAGTTGCTAGAAGAGAACGCACTGAATCAATGGCAGGAGTTTAGTTAATCAACCAACCAACCAACTAATTTCCCTTAAACTTTTTTATAACATTATTCTGTAGCAAGCTTTTGTGAAACTTTTAGCTGTAGCACTTTGTCTCACATTGTCACTTGTAGCTATATCATCTATATCTCCAATTAATGCTGCAACGTTTAGCATAGAACAAAGACAACAATATGACCTTGATAAAAATTGTGCTACTCACCTAAATGAAGTGCCAAACATGGAACAAATTCTAACTTATTTCAACTGTGGCCACGCAACCTTTTATAACAACGGCACAACCTTACGGAAATTCTCTCTGATAATAGAAGAAAAACACTTGCTACCAATAACGACCAAAGAAGATACGAACCGATCAGTAATGTTTCCGGCTTGGACATTCAATTCAAGCATACCAGGCCCATTAATGAGAGTAACGCAAGGAGATCATATAGAAATAACTGTAAAAAATAAGGGCAATATGCCACACAGCCTGCATTTACATTCAATTCACCCAGCAAACATGGATGGTGTTCCCATTGTCAGTGGTGACAGTGGCATGATACCACCACACAAAAGCTTCACTTACAAATTTACAGCTAACCCAGCAGGAAATTATGTATATCACTGCCACATGTTACCAGTTGCAGAACACATCAACAGAGGCCTGTATGGTGGATTGATAATAGACCCACCATTAAACCAACACAGACCAACAGCCCATGAAATTGTAATGTATCTCTCAGGTTATGATTTAGAATTCAAAAAGCCATACCCAACTATGATAAACTACACACAAGCTTTTGATCTAATGAATGGCTTGGAGAACAACATGACTGAAAGCATACCTCAAGAACATGACAATTCAATTTATGCTGTAAATGGCATGGCTAATTACTATATGCATAACCCAATTCAAATAAAACTACATGAACCTGTCAGAATCTACGTCTTTAATATGTTGGATTTTGAGGAAAACAGCCTGCACCTGCACGGCCAATTATTCAAATATTATCCCTCTGGAACTAGTAACACACCCGCATTTACCAATGATATCGTCAGCCTCAGCCAGGGTGACAGAGGCATATTGGAAACACAGTTCAACTACCCAGGACTCTACATGGCCCATGCCCACATCGAGCAAATAGGTGGTCGTGGCTGGTCAAGTTTATTTAGTGTGAAGTAAACAACAAACTAGCAATGCAAAAAAATCTAATTATAGTGATTCTTCTTATGATAGAATCTGCTTCTATAACCGCAGTAATAACAGCCCCTATGGAGAGTAGAGTCATAGCAGCATCGATGGCTGACGTTCAAGTGCAAACAGGTGAAAATAGCAATAGCAATAGTTCTGGAGCTATAGCAGCAGCCGGTAGCAGCAGTAGTGGTGGCGGACCAGGCCAAATGTTCATAACAATATTGCCAGATAAACCAGTTGTATCACCAGGATCAGGTATAGGCTACATAATAACAGCTAGAACAGAAAACGGCACAGCCATACCAGATGCTAACATTTCATCAATAGTAGTAGATTATGGAACAGGTAAAAACAAGATGTTAATGAGTGGCGAAACAAACGACAAAGGCGAGCTAAAAATAACAACACAAACAGGTCCAAACACTCACCCAGGACAATTATTGATAACAGCAGTAGGAAGCCACAATGGTTTTAATGATGCTAAAGCCTCAACAGGTGTGATAGTAGATAGCAGTAGTTCTACTGATAGTAAAGGTAAATGCAGTGGTTCAGGTTGCAAGTAACTAACTGTTTAATACAAACCTAACCCACATTATTTTGATTGACATCTTCACTAACTAGTAGTAAGGCAATCATAGCAGGAATAATGGCAGTTATCGTTATTTCAATGATAACAGCAACATTTATGCCAAAACTAACAACAATAGCAAATGCTGCAAGACCAACTTCAACTACAACCGCTCAAATTTACAAACAAGGAACTAATATCATTATAGTAATTCGGGGAATAGGTGGTGGTGGAAGTGGAAGTGGAAGTGGGACTCAAGGACCTCCAGGACCTCCTGGTCCTCAAGGATCTAAAGGTGATACTGGAGCACAGGGACCTAAAGGTGAAACAGGTGCAACAGGACCAAAGGGTGAAAAAGGTGATACAGGACCAGCCGGACCAGCAGGTAATGTTACCACTTCAAATGGAAATGTAACAGCAATTCCAGGACCTCCAGGACCACAAGGAATTCAAGGAGTTCAAGGACCACAAGGTGAGCCAGGAAAGAATGGTGAATCAATACAAGGACCTCCAGGAGAGCAGGGAGCTACAGGACCAGCCGGCGAAAAGGGTGAAACAGGAGCCACAGGAGCCGAAGGACCAACAGGAGCAACAGGACCTGCTGGTGATGTAGGACCAACTGGAGCTCAAGGTGAACAAGGACCACCAGGACAGCAAGGTGAACAAGGAATTCAAGGACCTCAAGGAGAACAAGGACCTAAAGGTGAAACTGGAGATAAAGGTGAGCAAGGACCACCTGGTCAAGTAGTCACATCTAATGAATCTGGAACAAATAATAATCAAATACCAGGACCACAAGGACCACAAGGTGAGCCAGGACCGAAGGGCGAAACTGGAGCTACAGGACCACAAGGAGAGCAAGGAATTCAAGGAATTCAGGGACCTGCAGGACCTCAGGGAGTATCAGGAACCACTGGTGAAAAAGGTGATACAGGACCAGCTGGACCTATTGGACCACAAGGTGAACAAGGAATTCAAGGACCTGCAGGACCACAAGGACCACCTGGAAACGCATCAACATCCAATAATTTACCTCCACCCTTTCCAAACCCAAACCCAAACCCAAATCCAAGCAATAACACTGGAAATCAAAGTCAAGGCACTGGCAATACAGGAAATGAATCAAACACAGGCAACCAAACTAATCAAGGAAACAATCAAACGGGAACTGGAAATGAAACTAATACAAACAACCCAATTGAACCAAACAATCCACCAGCAGGAAACAGCAGCATTCCAGCAGCAGTGAATGAAAACCAAACCAATCCAATCAACAATAACCAAACAAATACCGAACTACCTCACATAGAACATTTCTTAAAGTAAAGTAAAGTAAAATAGTTTAATTATCCCCAACTATTTTTTTATTTTATTTTATTTTATTTGACTTTACTGACTGAGTGACTAAATAACAAATTGGCAGAAGACAAATACGAATATGACATTTTAATGAAACAATTTATCAACCTTCAGAAACTTCATGATGAGCAAAAGAAAATTATAGCTCGCTTACAACAGAAAATACTCGATTTAGAACAAGAAAATAAAGATCTAAGGTTAGATAAAGCTGATATATACGATAATAATCCTACATGAACTATATTAAACAATCCTAAATAGTATGAAAACTATATACAAAGTGGATAATCTAGCAATGTATGGGTATTCAACCCGTAGATGCAGCGAAGACGATATAATGGATGACATCGTTTACTACATTAACAACAATGGATCAGAGTCAAGATCTAGGGGAGGAGTCTGTATCTGCTGTCATTGCTTCACCAGAAATGAATCAATCCACAGCCTCAATGAAGAGGTCTATTCTGATAAGACCTGAAAACGCAAAAGACATGGAGGATTTCATATATGTGGCTAATTACAAAGCTGGAGCAAAACATAGAAAAATCATAGCTGAATTAGCAAGAAAATATGGTTTTTCTGTAAAAGACTATAAGCATGGCAAAATCTCAATAAGCTTAGACTTTGCAGGAATCAAAGCCGACCAACAAGCACAAGAGAACAAAAACTCAGAAGGCATCTAGACTTAAGATGTGTAAACGCTGCCAAAAAGGCTTCACAAAGCCATCCAAGCTTTCATACAAACAATGGAAAAAGACAAAATTTTGTTCATATCACTGTGCCTCACGTCATAGATTATCAAAAATAAGATAACCAACAAGCCAATTTAGACCAACTAATAAAACCTGCCTTAAAGCAGTAATATTCCGGTTATTGTGTTAGAACAACAGCAACGAACCGAAAAACTACATGAATCGCAAAAAATTATTCAAGAAAGCATTGACAAAAAATATCATATAATAAAACAATGTTTTGATGATAATGATTTAAATGATAAAACCATCATACAAAACTTTCAGCAGATAGCTATAGAGCTAGAAGAATATTTTCGATTATCATATGATGAGCCAAATTTTCAAATTAGTTTGATATGTGAATATATTGTAAAAGCCTGTAAAACAAGAGGCTTCACAGAAGGCCAGCTAAACTATGTATACACTTCATTAAACCCACCTCAATATCAAAAATATAAACGTGTTATAGATCTTTATTCTAGTCATTCTCTAGAGGTCTCTAGAAAACGTAAGGAAGATTCTTCCATAAGGCGTGACCTATTCAGAAAGAAGATCAGAGAAGCTTATGCACTAATATCAGATATTGGTATTTTAGAAAGAGATGACCACCAAGACTGCTGGGAATTTGGCATGGATGAAATCAATGATTATCAAAAGGCTTTAGAAACATCAAACATTCCCATAGCCAGCAACAAACAGCAGGATATGTATGAATCAGGCAAAGATGAATCTAAAAGCAAGGTAACCTATCCACCAACAAAACCAGCTAGAACAAGATTATCAGAGGCTATAAAAAAACAAGCTGAAGTTCTAGCAAAGGTTGCCAAAATAGTAGAAAATGAAGGTGAATTTCATTTAGGCACTGGAACTAAAATGCTATCAGAAGACCAGATAAACAAGATAGCTGATGCCTGGGACACTGTTACAGAATTATTTGAACCTGTCCTGGACAGAAAATGGCGAATGGACCACTTACATTGGTTCAACATAATCAAGGTAGCTGATGAATGGTTCAAACACACTGGTGCCACAGCTTCAAAAGTGCAGGACTATTATGGTAGATGGCGTTCAATAACCAGAGAACATGTTGGAGCCAGAAAAGAGAATATGCCACCATATTTTAACAAGGTTGTTGAAATGATACCACATTATTTTCTATTTTTCACTGTTTGGATGTCTAATGTAAGAATAAAACAGGGTGCTGAATTCTCAACAGATTTAGGACCAAAGCTAAGTGAGCAATCAATGCGATGACAACAACAGCACCAGAAAGCAGCACGATTCAAAACTATGAAATTGAATATGTAAATATCAATGAGCTAAAATTTGACCCTGACAACCCAAATGTATTAAACGCAAAACAGATGCATGGCCTAACTGAATCATTCAAGAAATTCGGATATTTATCTCCTATAATTATAGACCAAAATAATTTGATAGCTGATGGAGAGCACAGAGCAGCAATTTACAAACAATTCAACATTCAACAAATACCAGCATACCGATTAACATTCAAAGACGATGTAGAACGCCGAATATTAAGACAAACAATGAATAAACTCAGAGGTCAGCATGACTATGAGCTAGACCTAAAAGAGCTGGAATTCATTCATGAAAAAGACAGTGAAGCCTTGCAAAACATTCTAGCATTAGGTGACAAAGAGCTGGAAATGATGAGGCAATTTGTAACCAATGAAGCTGTAAACATTAGCAGCATTCATAATGAAATTGAAAATGAGCAGAACCAAATTGGCTATGGCTATCAAGGCTTAGCAACCCAAATGCCTCTAGAACAGCAGGAAGGTGAACGCAGAATAGACCCAGACACAATAGCTCACCATGCCAATACTTTCTTGTATGGCAGCATAAAGCAAATTGTTCTATATTTTAGAAATGAAGACTATGAGCAGGTAATTCAAAAGATGCAGGAAATAATGCGAACAGAGAACATAAAAAACCACACAGACCTATTCACATTTTTACTGAAATATTATGAAATTAGCAATGCCAACAATGCAACCCCAGCAACTACAACTGACTAGAAAACAGTTAAACGCAAAAGACTTTGTAAAACGCTCAGCCTTAGAAAGTGACTACAGCAAACTAATAACAGAAAGCACAATCATAACAGACCAGAACAACAAACTTTCTATAGTCTATTTAATAATTCCAGAAATACCAGATTTCTTTGCCAATGTTCTAACAAAGATAGATTATCACAAGAACAGACGAATAACAGGATTAAGAACTGAAGGAGCCATTTTTGGATATATGCCCAGAGAACAGATAAGAAAAGACTTTTGCAGTTCAACAAGAATGGCCAGAGATAACCCAAAAGCTCACCAACTTATATGCAATTTTGGAAAACTATTAAGCAAGCAATACCAAGAACATGCACCCCAAATTTATGATGAACACAGCCAGATAATGGCAGACTCAGTATTAAAAGACTGGACAATACCAGACACACCCTTCACTTCTGGAATTATAAACAAAAACAACCCACTAAAATATCACAAAGATGCTGGAAACTTTTCAAAGGTATATAGCAACATGGTATGCTTCAAAAAAGGCTGCAAAGGTGGATATTTGAGCATACCAGAATTTGACATTGGACTGGATATAGCAAATAAATCTATTCTGCTGTTTGATGGTCAGGACATAATACATGGTGTAACACCCTTCAAGCTACAATCACCATATCCAGATTCATACAGATTTACAATTGTATATTATTCGTTAAAGCAGATGTGGAACTGTAAACCAATAACAGAAGAATTAGAACGCATCAAAACCAGAAAAACAGACAGAGAACACAGACGATATGAACGACTTGTAAACATGGATGTGAATGGAAGAAATGACTTTACTCTCTAACAACTACCATCTAGCAATAATCAGCAGTGGCAGACCAAAAAACATGATAGCAATGCATGAGCATCTAGAAAACACAGAATGCACATGGTATGTTGGCCATGGTGAAAAGCAACAATACACAGAATACAATTGCAACAGCCTAAGCTACAAAATAAAAGAATCAGGTAAACTCATAGAAAGCAGAAACCAAGCCATAACTGATGCACTAAACAATCAAAAAGACCTAGTCATGATTGATGATGATTTAGTAAGAATAAAACTCAAAGCACTTGACCAACCAACTGTAATCTCATTATACACAGCAATCAAACTCATGCAAGATGCCCTCTATCTACAAGACCAAATACATCTAGCAGGAATAGCACCCACTGCCAATGAATTCTATTATCCAAACAGACCATTTGACACTGACAAATTCCTAATTAGTGCAATGCTCTACATTCGTAATCCAATAACAATATATTTTGACAACAACATGACATTGAAAGAAGATTATGATTACACTTTGCAGCATATAGCCCAATTTGGAGGTGCTTTACGCTGCAACCAGATATTAGCAAATTTCAAACACTATGGCAACCAAGGTGGAGTAAAACCCATAAGAAACATGCAAGAAGAACAGAAAAACATAGCCTATCTAAAACAAAAATGGGGCAACAAAGTAATAAAAGACAATAAGAGAAGACCCAATGAAATCTTGCTACGCATACCCAAGACTAAATAGGAGAAATACGAGAAAACAGCCATAAGCAAATGCCTCACAAACGCTTATTCCAAGTAAGAGCAGAACGAGCAGAAATCAGACGTTTACTAGTGCTAGGATTATCAAATGAAGAAATAATGCAGCAATTAAAGATGGCATACAGCACTTTCATGAGAGCTCTACAGGCAATAATGCTAGAAGATGAAGATAAAATGCTAAGCCAGCAACAACATGGATTGGCTTTGGCAATAAACATAACTAAAAAAAGATTTCTCAAATCAGCATTAAACCTAAGCATGATAGCCAAAGACAAAGAAGTAGATATTCATGATAGACTAGAAGCTGAGCAAGCAGCAGTAGCAGTTTACCAGCTCATCCTAAAACTAGAAGGAGAACAAGCAATAATAGCCTCAAACATTAACAGAAACATAATAACAGTTGAAAGTCAACTCAAACATATCGAACAAAGACAACATAGACCCATTATCCAAAATATTGAACCTGAGTCCATTTCAAATCAATCCGAACAGCAGCAGCAACAACCAGAAAGACCAGACAATAATACCAATGACGGAAGTTATACTGAACAGGCTGCAACAACAGGAAGCCAGAGCCAAAGAGTATTCTCTTAATGACCCTAAACTGCAATTATTTCACAATAAACCATTCTGGATAAATGACATTATACAACATGAGGAAGAATGGGAATACCATGGTGGTTATTGCTGCTTTAACCACATTGTTGGTCTACCTGAAAAGGCAGGTAAACCTAAAGCCATATTTGATTATGAGCAAGAACTAACAAAATATTTGAAGGCTCACAAAAACTTGTGGGTTAAGAAATCTAGAGGCTTAGGATTAACTGAATTCTTTCTTAGGTATTTGGTATGGCTATGTGTTTATGATAATAGATGGTCAGGATGGAGAGCCTGCATTATTACAGGACCCAGAGTAGAACTAGCACAGGAAGAAATTCTTAGAATAAAAGGACTGCTACAACCCAAGTTTACAATATTTCATAATGACAAAGACACAGCCATAATAAACAATGTAACAATTCAAGCTTTTCCCAGCAATGCAATAAGCATACGAGGATATGATAAAGTATTTTGGATAATGCTTGATGAAGCTGATTTCTTTAGACCATCAGAGCAAAAGGAGGCTAGAGCAGCAGCTGAAGGCTATAGGCTGAAGTCTAACCCCTGGATAATCATGGTTAGCACTCCAAATAGAAGAGGTGGAATATATGAAACAATTGAAAAGACCTCAGAGCAAGAACATGGATACAAGAAACTTGAATATCTATATGAACGAGGATTAAACAAGATATATGACCCAGGAGAAATTGAAGCCGAAAGCAAGAAAGGATATTTCAAACGAGAATACTGTGGATTATACGACTATGATACAGGTAATCTGTTCCCATTGCAAACACTTGACACCATTGAGTCTTTGGGTAGAAGAATGCTCAACTTTGAACAGGTCAACTATGCCACGCATAAGAGTCTTGGCATCGACGTCGGATATGGCTCATCGCAAACTGCTTTCGTGGTCACAGAGAAAGTCGATGGATACATACGAGTTATCTATGCTAGACAATTCCAAAGGCCTGTAAGTGAGGAAATGATAAACCTAGCAACCAATCTAATATTTCACTACCAACTAAACAGATATGGTAACCAGGTTTATGTTGATGCTGCTAACCCAGCCTTTATACGTTCACTAAAGATAGCAATAGGTGAAAGCCAAACATATGAACAAGAAATAGCAGAAATGAAACGAGAGAACAAATACTGGCAATTAGAAGGCTCTATGACTGTAATACCCATTGCTTTTGGAATAAAAGGTGAAAGCATGTTAGAGAAACTAAAAGAATTGTCAGACAAAGGGATGCTGGCTGTAAACCCTGAACAGTTTGAAGATTTAATGTCTGACCTGAGAACAGCAAGAGTTGAAGGAAGAAAGCTGATAAAAGACAAGACAAGCAACCAAACATGGGACCTCTTAGATGCATTACGCTTATCTACTGAATATTATGATATGAATATAGTGCAGAAGAGATGACCAAGCACATAAAACATGATGATATTCTAGATGTTCAAATTAGAACAAAGATATTGGATGAATATGGCAATCCAATACAAGGAGCAATAGAATATGACCCAGCTACAGGCTATGGTAAGAGAATAAAAGACCCAGCATTAGGCTTAGTAGAAGACTTCTATTGCAAAGATGGGTCTATTGAAATAGATGGCCAAAACTTTGATGACACTAACCATGATGAAGACACAGTAAACAGCATCAGAGAAATGATAACTCTTAAAGTAAATAGAAATGACCCAGACTACAATGACATGCTAAAAGCCAAAGTAAACCA
>Ga0126383_10001926_pt1 | contig 13178 bp, 10 predicted proteins | sample PanSoiMetPlot_35_FD_96882 | JGI IMG/M metagenome (GOLD analysis project Ga0126383, IMG submission 96882) | Tropical forest soil microbial communities from Panama - MetaG Plot_35 | ecosystem: Environmental > Terrestrial > Soil > Tropical forest > Bulk soil | place: Panama | collected 2016-02-17
CCGTGGGCCTCAAAGAGCGCGCGGGCGCCGCTGGGCGAGAGCGTGGCCGCGGCTATCTCACTTTCAACTTTCTTGAAATGCGGCCGGACATTCGGCAGATCGGCCGGCACCGTCACTGCCACTGGACTGGTCTTGCCGGTGGCGGGATCAAAAAGATTCAACGTACCGAATTGTTCGTAGACAATCGCGCCCGGCCCGGCAGACGCTGACTTGATATCGGCGCCATTGCTGGGCAGCGCCTGCTGCACCTTCTTATCTTTGGGATCATAAGAGAAGAGCGTGAACGGGCCATTGCGATCGGAAAGGAAATAGACCTTCCCGCCAACCCACATCGGATTGCCGTCATTCGAGGTCTCGCGTGGAACGGTATCGAGTCCAAGGTCAGAGAGGTTGGCGATCCATACGCGCGATGCCTTGCCGCCACGGTAGCGTTTCCATCCGATCGCCGAGAGCCGCCGGTTGTTATCGACCGGAACATAGGCAATGTGTTTGCCGTCGGCGGAGAACGCGCCGAATTCGGCCATGGGCAGCGGCAGTTCATGCGGCAGGCCGCCGGTCAGCGGGACAGTGAACAAGCGGTTGAAGCGGGAATAGCTGTTGCGGTTGGAGCGGAACAGAATTGACTTGCCGTCCGGCGTCCAGCCCACCACCTCGTCCACCGTGGGATGGTGCGTGAGCCTGCGCGGAACTCCGCCTTCGCTCGGCATCACGTAAACGTCCACGTTGCCGTCATAGTCGCCGGAAAAAGCGATCATGCTTCCATCGGGGGAGAAAACCGGATCGCTCTTGGTTCCCGTGCCGCTGGTGAGCAAACGGGCTTCGCCGCCTTCGCGCGCCACAAGCCAGAGATCGCCGGCGTAAGCAAACGCGATGTGCGTTTTAGAGAGCGTGGGCTTCTGCATGAACAGCGGAGCCGCAGCGTGCGCGCCGAGAGCACAGAACAAAACACCGAGGAATACGGGCAAAAAGACGAGGAGTTTCTTCATAGGCACCACCGGAAGTGAAAATTTCGTACGACGAGGAGATTCAGGTTAGCAGCAGAGCTGCACAAGAAACAAGCCAAAAACCCTTGAAACACTGAGGAAGGGAAGAAAAGGAGGGCTGCAAGTTGAAGGCTTAGCTGGATCTCTTCTTTTTTCTCCGACTTTCTTTCCTCTGCTTACTCCTTATCCTCTGCGTTTCAAGGTTTTGCCTTTTTTGGTGCGACGGGTTTTTCGCGGAAGTGATTGCGGCTTAGCGGTTTGCTCCAACAACACGGCCACATGCGCGATCGCGGCGTTGTCCGTGCCCATGCCTTCCGGAGTCTTGGCTTTGATGCCGACCTGTTCCGGCTTAACGCCCAAAAGCTCAGCTACGCGCGCCTGGATTTTCCTTGCGTGAGGAACGATCTTCGGCTCGGCCAGAATCAACGTTGAATCCACGTTGCTTATTCTGTATCCGGCAAGCCGGACCTGTTTCAGCGCTTCCTCCAGAAAGATCACGGAGTCTGCGCCTTTCCATCTGGGGTCGGTTGGCGGAAAGTAGCTGCCGATGTCACCCGCCGCGACAGCCCCCAAAAGGGCATCGGTGATTGCGTGGAGCAACACATCGCCGTCCGAGTGTCCGGCAAGGCCTTTCGTGTGGGGAAGCTCCACGCCGCCTATTTTTAGAGGGACGCCTGCTTGAAACTCGTGGGAGTCCCACCCGTAGCCAATCCTCATAAAAAAACCTTACCGCTGATGAACGCAGATAACACTGATTTGAAGTAATTCAATTAAGAAACTCCAGCACGCTGAGATTTGAATTTTTTTCGAGTGTTGTCGTAGGCAAGGCGGCGAACCTTTGCCTTGGGACCAAAGTTTAAAATAAGGCCGACTTCAAGGTTTGTCGCCCGAAGATAGTTCAGTAGTTGAGCTTCGTGTGCGATGCTGATGGCTTCGGCGGTCTTCAATTCCAAAAGGACGCATCCATTGACGACCATGTCAGCGCGAAAATCTCCAACGGTCTTTCCTCTGAAAAACACAGGAACGGGAACTTCAGTCTCCACCCCGCAGGCCTTTTGCAAGGAGTGCAATCTGAAGCGAGTTGCGATAAACAGATTCAAGAAATCCATATCCAAGCTCGTTATAAACCTCATAGAAAACACCGATAATCGCTTCGCTCAATTCAGAGTGCTTATAGCTCGGATCGACAGTCATAAGAATCAGTTTGATCAGCGTTCATCAGCGGTAAGGGTTTCAGCCTCGCGTCATCAGAAATTCCGCCAGTTCCATGTCTCCCGGCGTGGTGATCTTGATATTTCTCGCCGAGCCCATCACCACCCACACGCTTTCACCCAGACGCTCCACCAGTGATGCTTCGTCGGTGCCGGCAAAGCCGTCGGCGGCTGCGCTGTCAAAAGCGCGCTTGATCAATTCATAGCGAAAGCCCTGCGGCGTCTGCGCCTGCACAATGCGCTCACGCGGAATCGTGGAGGTGATAATCGCGCCTTCGGCCGCGCGCTCCACTTGCTTGATGGTATCCACGGCCGGCAGCCCGGCGATTGCCGCTCCGTGCCGTTCCACCTCATGAATCACGTTGGCAATAATTTCGTCGTCCACAAACGGCCGCACGGCGTCATGTACCAGCACAATGTCATCCGGAGCGGCTTTGAGCTGCGCCAGCGCGTTGGCTACGGATTCCTGGCGATGTTCGCCGCCTTCCACCACTTTTACTTTTTCCGCCAGCTTTTCTTTTTCCAATTGGCGAGTGAAGCGCTCCATCTCATTTTTGCGCACCGCCACCACAATCTGGCTGATCTGCTGGTTGCGGGCAAAGACGCGCAGAGTGTGAATTACGATTGGCGTTCCGTTGATTTCAAAAAACTGTTTGGAGGGAGCGCCTTTCTTGCCGGCCGGCGCCATGCGCGTGCCCAGGCCTGCCGCGGGAATGATGACTGTGACCTTCATTGGGGTGAAACCATTTGGGCTGAAAAGTATAACAACATTGCAGAGGCCGCGTGCGCTGGCTGACATCCCACGGGCCGGCGTTCCGCGTCAGGCTGCTGGTCTGGATTTTGATTCCGGAGGGGCCGGTTCCACTTCGCCCGGAAGCACTTCTCGCAAGGCCCATTCAATCCGCCGCGTTCCTTCCTGGATGGTGCGGATTTGTTCAGCCTGTTCCTGCAGGAACGGGGAGTAGATTATCGGTTGCAGGGCATTGCGGACGTGATGATTCATTTCCGCAATCACCCGCATTCTGGCCAAAACAAGCTTGTGCTGGTGCCGCTCATAGGCAAATACCATCCCACCGGCAACAATGCCGATCAGAAGATCATCAATTAGCGCCGGTACGCCCCCAACGCCCAACGTGTCCAGCACGGTCCTGAGGGCCACGCCCAGAATGAAAATGCCAAACCCAAGGGAAAAGCTGAATAAGGCGCGCCGAAGCATGGATGGGGGTTTCCTGTACATAGAGCAGTAATTATTTCACAATGGAGAGAGCCACTTTCAGGCCGGCCCATGGAAAAAGTGCTCAAGTATATTCGCGAGCAGCACCTGCTCCAGCCAGGGCAGCGCGTTGCCGTGGCATGCTCCGGCGGCGCCGATTCCGTAGCGCTTCTCCGCATTCTGCTGGACTTGCGGGACGAACTTGGCGTGGTGCTCTCGGTTGCTCATTTTCATCACCAGATCCGGGGCGCGGAGGCTGATGCTGACCAGCAGTTCGTTCGAGAGCTGGCAATCCGTCTGCACCTTGAGTTTCATTGCGGTTCAGGCAATGTGCCGGCGCATGCCGCCGCAGAAAAGATCAGCATGGAGACGGCTGCGCGAGACTTGCGCCATCAGTGGTTTGCCGGCCTGATCACTCAAAGCAAAGCAGAGAAGATCGCCACCGCGCATACGCTCGATGATCAGGCGGAAACTGTGCTCATGCGGATCCTTCGCGGAACCGGCGCGCGTGGCCTGGCCGGCATTGCTCCGGCGCAGAAGGCGAAGCGCCTGGTTCGACCCTTGTTGGCCACCAGCCGCACGGAAATTGAAGCCTACCTCAAAGCTCTGGGACAGCCATGGCGACAGGACGCCTCCAATCTTGATACCCGCCACACACGCAATCGTGTGCGGCACACGCTGCTGCCATTGCTGGAACGGGAATTTAATCCAGCCATCCGGCAAGCGCTGGCGGACCTTGCAGACCTGGCGCAGGCTGAAGACGAATACTGGAACAATGAGCTTTCGTCGTTGTTGCCACGGCTGGTGCATGAGGGCAAGCCGAGCCGTAGCGGGCGCAGCTCAAGTGGTGAGTCAAAAGACGTGCTGGCGCTGGATATCTCCGCTCTGTTGCGACTGCCCCTGGCCCTGCGGCGGCAGGCGATCCATGAAACCGCAAAGCGGTTGGGCGTTTCACTGGAATTCAAGCATATTCAACAGCTTACAACGCTGGCGGAGCATGAAAAACCAGGCAAAAAAGTGGCTTTGCCGGGCGGTCTCATGGCAAATCGCACCGTTCGTGAGCTTCAATTCAGCCGTCATGCTCAGGAAGCACCCAAGAACTACTGCTATCTGCTGCCAATTCCCGGTGAAGTAGCCGTTCCCGAACTGGGACTTACCATCCGGGCGCGGTTAATAAGTGCTGGAAAACAAAAGGCTTCAGGTTATAATGCGGCATCGCTGTTGAATCCAAGCCTGCTGGGGCCTGAACTGGCAGTTAGAAATTGGCGTGCTGGCGATAGATTTTTTCCGGCGCACAGCCAATCCCCCAAGAAAGTAAAAGAGTTGCTTCAGCCTTGCCGTCTGGGAGAGGAGCTTTCCTCCGCCCAGCGCAATATCTGGCCGGTGATTGAGAGTGCAGGCCAGATCGTCTGGATGCGAGGGTTCCCTGTTTCCCATGATTTTGCCAGCAGCTTTGCCGGCAACCAGGGAGACGCACTGTTGATTGAGGAGACACAAATGAATACTGAGGTTGAGGAGTGAGCATTCAATCCGAATATCCCAGAATTCTCTTGTCGGCCGAGCAGATCAGGAAGCGCGTCCAGGAGATGGCCCGGCAAATCTCCAATGATTTCCGGGGCCGGACCGTGTATGTGGTTGGCGTGATGGAGAACGGCTTTATCTTTATGGCGGACCTGGTTCGTGAGCTGGATTTGAACGTGGTTTGCCTGTTCGTAAGAGCGGAATCCAAAGAAGCGAATTCCACCACCACCGAGATCTTCTTCAGCCCTGAGCTTGACGTGCAAGGCCAGCACGTCCTGTTGGTGGAAGTGCTGGTGCAATCAGGACTAACCACCGATTTCCTGATTCGAAACCTGGCGGGCAGAGGCGCCGCCAGCGTGAAGCTTGCTGTCCTTCTGGACAAGCAATCAGCCCGCCGTGTGTCCCTGCAGCCTGATTACTTTGGTTTTCTCGTGAATGAGAGTTTTGTCGTAGGCTATGGGCTGGGAGACCAGCATTTTGCCCGCAATTTGCCCTATATTGCAGGCCGCGCTGAGTTGGGGTGATTCCTTAAACGGGTCCTAAGCGGTTTTACTGCACCCGGATACGCTGGAATGGGTATAAAATCTTTACGGTGGGAAAGTTCGGGACCGAAAACCAGTTCGTCCGCATCTAATCGGTACGGACCCTTGCCCGCGACGGGTCGGGGAACCTTTTTCATAGTAAAGCGTCTTTAATCTTGATGCTGTATCCAGATGCGGGTACGTAGGTCAGGCGGAGAAGTGTCCTGGCCGGGAAATTTAGGAGCACTCAGTGAATTCGACTTTTAAAACGGTGATCTTGTGGGTGACGCTGGTGGCGGTCGCCGTCGTCCTCTGGAGAATCATTCAAAGCGGCACAAACAGCGGCAAGGACCATGTGATCGCTTATACGCAGTTCATGCAGGACCTCAATGATGGCAAAGTTGCGGATGTGGAAGTTGAGGGCAATATGGCCCGCGGCAAGCTCCGCGACGGCAGCATGTATCACCTGGTGGTTCCGGCCAACAATCCCACCTTCCAGAAGGCGCTCGACGATCATAAAGACGTCAATACGACTTACAAAGACAGTCAAGGGTGGAACTGGCCGATGGCCATCATCCAGTTCTCGCCATTCATCCTGCTGGGTGTGCTGTGGTTCGTGATGATCCGCCAGATGCAAACCGGCGGAAACAAGGCATTGAGTTTTGGAAAGAGTAGGGCGCGCCTGCTCTCCATGCAGCAAAAGAAGATCACATTCAAAGATGTGGCCGGCGTGGATGAGGCCAAGGAAGAGCTGCGCGAAATTATCGAGTTCCTGCGCGAAGCGCAAAAATTCCAGAAGCTGGGCGGCCGCATTCCCAAAGGCGTTCTGCTGGTTGGTCATCCTGGAACCGGTAAGACCCTGTTGGCGCGCGCCGTTGCCGGTGAAGCCAACGTACCGTTCTTCAGCATCTCCGGTTCAGACTTTGTTGAGATGTTCGTGGGCGTGGGCGCAAGCCGCGTACGCGATCTGTTTGAGCAGGGCAAGAAAAACGCGCCCTGCATTATTTTCATCGACGAAATTGACGCCGTCGGCCGCCATCGCGGCGCCGGCCTCGGCGGTGGACACGACGAACGCGAGCAGACACTGAACCAGTTGCTGGTCGAGATGGATGGGTTTGAATCGAATGAAGGTGTGATCCTGATCGCGGCAACCAACCGGCCTGACGTGCTTGATCCCGCTTTGCTGCGTCCGGGACGCTTTGATCGCCGCGTCGTGGTTCCGCTTCCAGACGTTCGCGGACGTGAAGAAATTCTCCGCGTTCATACCCGCAAGATTCCTCTGGCGGATGACGTTGATCTCTCCATCCTGGCGCGCGGCACACCGGGCTTCTCCGGTGCTGAGCTCTCCAACATGGTGAATGAAGCGGCCCTGAACGCGGCCCGCAACAATCGCAAATCCGTGCTGATGTATGACTTTGAGCTGGCCAAGGACAAGGTCCTGATGGGCGCGGAGCGCAAGAGCCTGCTGCTCACGGAAGAAGAAAAGAAGGTCACGGCATACCATGAAGCCGGCCACGCTATTGTGGCCGCTCTGATGCCGCACGCCGATCCGCTGCATAAAGTCACGATCATTCCGCGCGGAATGGCGCTGGGCGTGACCATGCAGCTGCCGGAAACCGACAAGCACAATTACACGCTCGACTACCTGAACACGCAGATTGCCGTGATGATGGGCGGACGCCTGGCGGAAGAGATCTTCCTCAGCCAGATGTCCACCGGCGCCGGCAATGACATTGAGCGCGCCACGGAAATGGCCCGCAAGATGGTTTGCGAATGGGGCATGAGCAGCCTGGGCCCGCTGACCTTCGGCAAGAAAGAAGAGCAGATCTTCCTGGGACGCGAGCTGGCCCAGCATCGCGACTTCAGCGAAGAGACGGCGCGGGAGATCGATTCCGAAGTCCGTCGTCTGGTCAACACCGGTTACGAAAAGGCCAAGAGCCTGATTCTGGAAAACCGTGATGCGATGGTCCGCATTGCACTGGCGCTGCTGGAGCGCGAAGTGTTGGATGCCGGCGAATTGAAGATGCTGCTTGAAGGCAAGCAGCTCCCGGCGCGCGTCTCCGCACCCAAAGGCGATGATGGCGTGCAGCAGGTGCTGAAACCAGAACCCGGCAGAACGCCCGGTATGGCGCCCGGCAAGCCATCGCCAGCGTAACTCTTCACGATCATCAACAATCAGGGCAGCTTCGGCTGCCCTGAATTTTTGTCCGCGCAAGCTTTCCTGCCGCATCCTTTCGAAAGAAAATTCACGATCCAATTGCATATTCCGCTCGCAAGGCGTATTTCTATGAAGCTTGAATCACAAGAGGGAGTCCCGATATGCCGAGCCGTAAAGCCTTTCTGGGTGCCATGCTGCTGTTGGCAGTGCTGGGAGCAACCACGGTTGCGCAAAGTGCAGCACAGCCGAAAAGCAATGCAGCGAACGAAAAGATCACTGCCATTCGCGCAGCTAATTTGATTGACGGCACGGCGGGACAGGTGCGGCACAACGTCCTGATCGTAATCAAGGGCAACAGGATTGAGAGCGTCGCGGATGGTGGCGCTCCGCCGGCAGGGGCCACGGTCATCAATCTGCCCGCCAGCGTGACGGTGCTGCCCGGCCTGATTGATACACACACGCACATTTTTCTCCAGGGTGAGGACCCGAAGGTTGAAAGTTACGACGATCAACTGCTGAAGCATCCGTCTTCCTATCGGGCCGCGCGCGCCGCCGTCTCTGCGCGGCGAGCGCTGGAGCAGGGCTTCACCACGCTGCGCGACCTGGAAACCGAAGGCGCCGGCTACGGCGACGTGGGAATCAAAGAAGCGATCAATGATGGTTTTATCCCCGGCCCTCGGCTTCTGGTGGTAACGCGCGCAATCTCCGTGACGGGCGGCTATCCTCTGGAAGGCTACAATCCTGACATTGTGGTGCCCAAGGGCGCGCAGCTTGGCGACGGGCCCGTGGAGTTGCGCAAGATCACGCGCCAGCAACTGGAAAACGGTGCAGACTGGATCAAGGTCTACATGACGCATCGCTCGTGGGTGGACAAGGAAGGCCACCTGGTTTCGCAGCCCACGCTAACTGTAGAAGAATTGAAGGCCGTGGTGGATGAAGCTCATGGTCAGCAGAAGAGAGTTGCTTGCCACGCCTACAGTGGAATTGGCCTGCATCGGGCCTTGGATGGCGGCTGCGATTCGATTGAGCATGGCCTGTCGCTGGACGATGCCGCGATAGCGCAGATGCTGAAGCAAGGCACCTGGTATGTGCCGACGCTTGGCGTCTATTACACAGACTGGTCGCCGGAAAATACTGAAGATGGCAAGCGTGACCGCGCCCGCGCCAATGAACACGAAGTCTCATTCAAAAAGGCGTTGAAGGCCGGCGTGAAGATTGCCTTCGGCACGGACATGGGCGGTATTCCATGGACCGAGCCTATTGCCAACGAGTTCGGCTTCATGGTGAAGTTCGGCATGTCGCCCATGGACGCCATCAAGTCAGCCACATCCAGAGCGGCGAATTTGCTGGAGATGAAGGGCGACCTTGGTGTGATTGCTCCGGGTGCCTTGGCCGACATCATCGCCGTGCAGGGCGATCCACTGGCCAACGTCGATGCACTCAAGAACGCAACTTTCGTGATGAAAGACGGAACGGTCTTCAAACAGAAGTGAATTTTTGAGGACTTAAGCGGTTTGTGGAGCCTACAAACTTTTCACGTAGGGGCGTAGCATGCTAGTTCGCTACCATGAGAAGTTCAACGGGATTACGGTTTAGAAAACGTCGAGGAAAGTAGAACCAGGAGAATTCGAATGGCAAGTAAGGGGAACGGGTCGTCCTCAGTGGCAATGGCGGTCGCACGGATCATCTTGGGCATCATGTTTCTGTTCTTTGCCCAGTACAAGCTCATGGGCAGGGAGTTTGCTCATGGAGGCTATGAGAAATATGTGACTGGATACGTGCAGGAGAGCGCTGTGAACGTCTATAAGCCTTTTCTCCGCGCCACGTTGAAGTTTCCCACGGCGTCAGGGTACGCGGTGGGAGTGGCAGAGCTTCTGATCGGTCTCTCCATGGTGCTTGGCTTCTGGGTGCGTCCCTTTGCGATTGTGGGCGCTCTATTCATGTTTAATCTGCTGCTTTCCACCTGGGTGCTGCCGCATGGCCAGCCGGCATGGCGTTACTTTGGCAATGAGCTGGATAACATAGGGCTGCTGCTGCTCTTTGTTTTGTTCTTTGCTCATCGCGCCGGAGAAACGCTGGGGCTGGACGCCAGATAAAAGCCTGATATGTGGAGCGCAGGCAGGCTTATCTGCGCGATTCAAATCTCATTGTCCGCCGCAGGAATTCAAATCACACGCGGCCGCTGTTCTTCGGTAGGCTCGTTGCCAAATACTCGTGCACTTCGATCCGCGCGGGCGAAAGCATTTCCGCAAGGTCGGCTACGGCCTTGCGCAGCTCTTCCATCTCCGCGGCGGTGTGGGTTGATTTCCAATAGTCCCAATTCGCCTGGAGCACTTTGCACAGCGCCGTCAATTCGCGCAGGGGATCGGTGTACTCCAGTGCCGGAGCTGCTTTTTGCGCTGGCGCCGCAAGGGACGCGCCGCCGATCGCCGGGAGCGCGGGGACCTGCTGTTCGTCCCAGGCCTTTTGCCGCAGCTTTTGCAGCACCTGCACGATCTTGCGCTGAATTTCCGTTGAAACTTTATGAAAGCTGATTTCCATGCCCACGCGAGGCGTGCTGCCGGTGATCATGCCGGCGCTTTCCACGTGAATGCCTTCGACCTTCATCTCCAGGTTCACCACTGTATTCAACGGCAGCGTGGTAACGCTTTCCACGTCGATTCCGCCGGGATGAATGGTTTTGATTTGCACGCGGAAGGGATAGCTGGACCCCGGCGCCCGCAGCGTTGCTCCCACGCTGCATTCATAACGCAAAGACTCAGATTGTTCAGAGCGGACAATAATCGGGGCACGGTTTCTGCCGTTCCCCTCGCGAAGATGGAGCGCATCGACGGCGATATCAGGCTGGTCGGCCGGCAGGTGGACGCTCCAGATGGACTTGCCGGGATCAAGGCCGCGGATGCCGGCCTGCCCTTCCGTCTCGGTGCCGGGCAACCCCATCCAGTGGACCTGGAACTTGGCCTTCACCCCTGCGCGCTGGATTTCAATGATTTCGCCTGGTTCAAGGAGCATTCTTAACCCGCCTAGGCGGGCCGAGATTTCGGTGACGTCCAGAGTGTGGGCAATCTGTTTCTCTCCGCCCTGGCTGCGGAGCACCGTGACGGGAAGCACCATCTTCCTGCGAAGCTTACCCCGGTTTGCCATGCTCATTACTGCTCCATGTCAGGCGTATTTCGGCCAAATTGCCCGCGCGGATAAATTGAGGGTAGTCTTCTGTCCCTAAGGTAACTGACCTTTAGGACAATAGAAAGGTGACGAAAGTAACCTCCTTCTTGTCGCTTCGCTCCACCCCGCTAGAGAGTCATGAAATCCGATTGGGGCTCCTTCTGCTCCTCCGGCAGGCGGCTCGACCGGTACGGGTCTCGCCGCGGTTTTTCCTGAAATCCCGAGCGCAGCGAGGAAGCCCTATCGTCACGAAGAGCATTGGGGATCGAGGATTGCCAAAATCGTCGGAATTGCCAAATTGCCAAAATTTGAAGCGGCACAACGGTGGCGTTTGTATTGCTTTGAGTCCAGAGAATTGATCACACTGGTGTGCGTAAGGCTATAGGGGTCCCTCCCCTTCGCAAAAAACGCTCTGGGTCGGGATTGCAGAAAACCCCTGTAAAATACCTAAGAGTGCAGAAGTTCACGGAACAATACGATGTCGTCGTGGTAGGCGCCGGACACGCCGGCTGCGAGGCTGCCATGGCTGCCGCCCGCATGGGGTTGAAGACCGCCCTGTTCACCCTGAATGTTGACCTGATCGCGCAGATGTCCTGCAACCCTGCCGTGGGTGGGATTGCCAAGGGGCATCTCGTCCGCGAAGTGGATGCGCTGGGCGGGATCATGGGCGAAGTTACTGACGCTGTGGGGATACAGTTCCGGCTGCTCAATACTTCGCGTGGTCCGGCCGTGTGGTCACCGCGTGCCCAGTGCGACAAGCAGCAGTATCGCCAGAAAATGCGCGAAGTGCTGGAAAGCCAGCCGAATCTTTTCATCAAGCAGGCGGAAGTGGCCGAGCTGATTGTGGAAAGGGACTCGTGTGGCACCGCCGCCCCCGGCGGTGAACTATCTGTAAAAGGCATTCGTCTCCGCGATGGTCGCACCGTGGGCGCACAGGCCGTCATCGTCACGACCGGAACATTTCTTAACGGGCTGATCCATTGCGGCGAACAGACCTATCCCGCGGGACGCAGCGGTGAGCCGCCGTCGCAGCTTCTGGGCGAATCACTCAAGTTGCTGGGCCTGCGCGGATGCCGGCTGAAGACCGGTACGCCGCCGCGGCTCGATGGCCGCAGCATTGACTGGAAGAGGTTTGAAATCCAACCCGGCGACGCCGATCCAACGCCGTTCAGTTTCCGGACGAAACAGATCACGCAGAAGCAGGTGCCGTGCTATATCGCCTTCACCACGGCAGAGACGCATCGCATCATTGCGGAGAACGTGCATCGTTCGCCCATGTATTCCGGCCAGATCCAGAGCATTGGTCCGCGCTATTGCCCCAGCATTGAAGACAAGATCGTCAAGTTCCCAGATAAGACGACGCACCAGCTCTTTCTGGAGCCTGAGGGCCTGAACACGCATGAGATCTACTTCAACGGCATGAGTACATCCATGCCCATCGATGTGCAGCTGGCGGTGATCAAGTCCATTCCCGGCCTGGAGAACGCGGAGATGCTGCGCCCGGGCTACGCGATTGAGTATGACTCCATTGATCCGACGGAACTGGAACGCACGCTGGAAACCAAAAAGATTGACTGGCTCTTTCTTGCGGGACAGATCAACGGAACGTCAGGTTATGAAGAAGCGGCGTGCCAGGGGCTGATGGCCGGGATCAATGCCGCTTTGAAGATCAAAGGCGAGCCGCCGCTGGTGCTGGACCGCACGGAAGCGTATACGGCGATCCTGATCGATGACCTCATCAGCAAAGGCACCAACGAGCCTTATCGCATGTTTACTTCGCGCGCCGAATTCCGCCTGCATCTGCGCATTGATAATGCCGACCGGCGACTCACCCTGCATGGCCGCCGAATTGGGCTCATCAACGATCAGGCCTGGGCCGATTTTCAGGCGAAGCAGACACGTGCGCAGAAGCTGATGGCCCTGCTGGAGAAAACGCGCGTGAGCGGCGAGATGTTGGAGAAGATTGAGAAAGCGCGGCAAGAGAGGCTGGCGGCGGCAGTTGATTTCAGCAATTCAGATAAGCCAGATGGAACATCAGAGCCGGTTGCTGTGATTGCATCGGCAGGCAAGTTGAACAACGCGGTTGGATCTACGCTGACACAGTTGCTGCGGCGTCCTGAGATTGTGATTGAAGATTTTGCGATGGTGGTGCGAGAGGCATATCCGGAATTTTTTGCCGATATAGCACATTTTTCAGAAGAAGCGAGAACGCAGAGGCTAAAGCCCTTTTTGTTAAGAACATATTCGGCACGAGTAAACTCGTGCCCTGACACTTGTCTTCCCGAAATCGAAACTGCAGAGGGTGCGTCAATGGAAGAATCAACTTGTTCCTTACGAATTGAAACGGTAGAGAATGCGTCCATGGGCGAATCAAGTGTCAGGGCACGACTTTCAGTCGTGCCGTTA
>Ga0126383_10001927_pt1 | contig 13178 bp, 10 predicted proteins | sample PanSoiMetPlot_35_FD_96882 | JGI IMG/M metagenome (GOLD analysis project Ga0126383, IMG submission 96882) | Tropical forest soil microbial communities from Panama - MetaG Plot_35 | ecosystem: Environmental > Terrestrial > Soil > Tropical forest > Bulk soil | place: Panama | collected 2016-02-17
AGGTCGTCGAGCTGGCGCCGGCTGCCCAGCTCTACAGGCAGCCCCTGCACCCCTACACAGTGGCCCTGCTGTCCGCCATCCCGGTGCCGGCGCCCGGGAGCAAGCGCCAGAGGATCGTGCTCAAGGGCGACGTGCCGAGCCCGATCAATCCGCCCTCGGGATGCCGCTTCCGCACCCGTTGCCCGATCGCCCAGGCGGTATGCGCCGAGATCGAGCCACCGCTGGAGATGAAGCCACAGGGCCACCTGGCGGCGTGCCACTTCGCGGGCCAGCCGATACCGGTCTAGCTGTGGCCTAGGGCAGAACCAGCCCTCGCCTGCAGCGGGAGTCAGGCCTCCCCCTCCGATCCCCTCCATGCAGCCGCCTGCCGGAACTGGCCCCAGCGAGACATTGTCCGCATCGTGTCCGCGTGGGTGCCGCACCATGAAAGCAAGGAGCTTCCTCGGCATGGCACTGCGCATCGGCGATCAGGTCCGCGGCTACCGGACCAGGCGTGGCCTCACCCAGGAGCAGCTCGCGCACCTGATCGGTCGCTCAGAGCGCTGGCTGATCGACGTCGAGCGGGGCGAGGTCGACCCGAGATTGTCCGACGCGGTAGCGCTCGCCGAGGCACTCTGCGTTGGAGTCGCGGATCTGACCTCAGCCCCGGAGCCGAACGCTCGCCCGCCGCCGGTCAGGCGACCACGCCCTCTGCTCGGAGCTCCTCCACGTCCTCGCCCAGTTCAGCGAGCACGGCCTCCGTGTCCGCACCGAGCCGTGGAGCGGCAGGCGCATAGGGGCGCTCAGCTTCACCGAAATCGAGGGCGGTCGCGTGTGGCCGGGCGGCCTCGGGCTCTTCGGCCAGTGCTTCCTTGAACGTCCTGTACGGACCCCAGAGAACCTGGTGGCGCTCGAAGATCGCGGCGACGTCGGCAAGTGACCTGGCCGCGACCCATGGCGCCAGCAGCTCGCAGATCCGAAGGCGGTGGCGCCAGCGCTCGCCCTCGTCGGTCAGGTCTGCGCCGATCCCATCGAATGGAAGGCCCGTGGCCTCAGCGAGACTTCGCCACTGTCGAGGGGTGAGGGCGAGAACGATCAAGAATCGGCCGTCGGCGGTCTGAAAGTCGCGAGCGAATGTGCCATAGACGTGGTTGCCGAACCGCCGCCGCGGCTCCTCTACCAGTTGGGCTTCCGCCAGCAGACCGAGGTGACCGGCCACGACCAGAGCCACCTCCCACAGGCTGAGCCGGATCAGCCGTCCTTCGCCTGTCAGAAGGCGGTGCCGGTCGGCGGCCAGGAGGCCGGCCGCAGCCAGGAAGCCGGTGGCCACGTCCCAGGCGGGCAGCACGTGGTTTATGGGGCGGTCGTAGCCCTCGGGCCCGGTGATCCAGGGAAAACCGATGCCGGCGTTGACGGTGTAGTCCACGGCCGCGGCCCCATCGGCGCGGCCGGAGATCGAGAGCATGACCAGGTCTGAGCGGCGCTCGCGGAGCCGCCGGTAGGCCAGCGGCTCCCGTTCGGGCAGGTTCGTGAGCACGGTGCCGGCGTCCGCGGCCAGCCGCGCAGCAATCGCAGCACCCCGCTCGGATCGGAGGTCGAGCGTGACGGATCGCTTGCCCCGGTTGAGGCCGTCCCAGTAGAGGCTGCGTCCCTCATGGAGAGGCCAGCGGTGGATGTCGAGGCCTCCGTCCAGCGGATCTACCCTGAGCACGTCCGCTCCCAGCGCCGCCAGCGTGGCGCCGCCGAGGGGTGCGGCAACGAAGGCGGACAGCTCCACCACCCGCAGCCCGGCCAGGATGGCCTCCATGGGCAACAGCATGCACCGTCAGGCAGGGGCGAGCCACCAGTCGGCGGCGTTCCAGGTGTCGGGTGCTGCGGGATTGGGTGCGAAGTTCCGAAGCCGCGTCGACACCTCCCTGACCTCAGGAACCTCGAACAACGGAATCGTGCAGTAGTAGCGCAGCCACTCCCGCTCGGCGTTTCGGTAAGCGGACCTCCGTGCGTCCACGGCCAGCGTCGCCTCGCCGGCCGCGAAGGCCGCGTCCAGCGCGGGGTCATGGCAGCGGTTCCAGTTGCCAGTGCGCCCGCTCACGGCGACGGCCGCCCAGGCGCTGGGATCGGGCGCCCACTCGTTTGAGGTGAGGGTCATGTCGAACGCGCCCTGTGCACTGAGCTGGAAGAACGCATCCCGGCCCTGGCAGCCCGTCGTGGGCGCCGCTCCGAGTGGCAGCCACTGGCGCCGGAGCCGGTCGAGCTCGTGCTCCAGGCCCGGGCGACCACAGATGCCGATGAGGCTGAACTCAAGGCGGCGCCCAGACTTGACGCGCACCCCGTCGGGTCCGACAACCCATCCGGCCGACTCCAGCAGCCGCCTGGCGCCATCGACATCGGCAGCTTCCCGCAGCGCCTCACCCGTCGCAAACCGGACCAGGGCACGGGGATAGGCGCCCCGCGCCGGCAAGCCGGCGCCGGCGACGACGTCGCGGACCAGCGCCGCGCGGTCGAGAGCGCGGTCCAACGCCTCAAGTACGGCCGGGTCGTCCAGCCACGGCGGAGCCCGGCCGGTGGCGCTGTTCACCCCGTGGTTCGGGTTGAGATATTCGTCTCGAAGTCCGGTTGTGACCACAGGCGCCGCCCCGGATATCCCCCGGAGGTCCGGCAGGTCGTCAGGGATCAGGTGCCAGCCGACGTCGGCAACCTGTGCGGCCAGGACCTGGATCTCGGCAGCCTTGCCGGCCGGCGCCATGAAAACCAGCCGATCGAGGTAGGGACGGTGGCTGAAGGGTGACCCACCGCCTGGGTATGCACCAACCGAGGCCCGACCGTCGGAGTACTGAGGATTGGCCGCGAACATCACGTGATCGGGGGGTACGACCTCGGTCACGAGGAACGGGCCGGAGACCACGTCCGGCCGCTGGAAAAACCCGTCGCGCGCCCAGTCGGCGTGAGCCACGGCCTGGAGCCGGTGGGCGGGCATCACGAACATGGCGGCGCCCAGCGAGATATAGGCGGGATAGAGCGCGTCGAACGTCCAGACGACCTCGGTGTCGGAGCGCTTCTCCATGGCCCGAACGTGGTCGAACCCCGCCATCACCGTGGCATGGGTGGCAGGATCGATGATCGCTCGCCACGTGAAGATCACGTCGTCGCTGGTGATCGGCTGGCCGTCGCTCCAGCGCAGTCCGGGCACGAGCTTGATGTCGACCGTCATCGAGCGTCCATCGCCGCTGACGCGCACTCCCCCGTTGGCGGGACCAGGCACCTGGCGAGCCAGGTCAGGGTAGGGCCGGAGCTTGGGGTCAAGCCCCCAGAGCCGGGCGAAGAGCACTTCGCCGAGCCGCAGCTCGACTTCGGTCCTGGCGGTCAGAGGGTTGAGCGTCGGCGGGTACTCGTAGTCGGCGAGCACGGCGGTGCCGCCGGGCCGCGGCGGGGCCACGGCACGGTAAGCGGCCGCTGCCCCGCTGGGCCTCGCAACCGCCCCGCCGCCCGACGTGCACGCCACCAAAGCAACCAGGGCAGCCGCCAGCCCCTCTCCCCCGCGGAGTCGGGGGAGTACCCGGCAAAGCCGGGGGAGTGGGTCCCCGCGGAGTCGGGGGAGAACCCGGCAAAGCCGGGGGAGTGGGAGGGCGCGAAGAATGGTGGGCCTACAATGCAAGATCGATGACAGATACCAACGGACACGGCGTGTCGAAGGGAACTTTCCGCGTCAAGTCCGGCCATGCGGAGATGCTGAAGGGCGGCGTGATCATGGACGTCGTCACGGCCGAGGACGCCAGGATCGCCGAGGAGGCCGGCGCCTGCGCCGTAATGGCGCTGGAGCGCGTGCCGGCCGACATCCGCCGTGAGGGCGGTGTCGCCCGCATGTCGGACCCTGCCCTCATCAAGTCGATCATGAATACCGTCACCATCCCGGTGATGGCCAAGTGTCGCATCGGCCACACCGTCGAGGCTCAGATCCTTCAGGCTCTCGGCGTTGACTACATCGACGAATCCGAGGTGCTGACCCCCGCAGACGAGGAGTACCACATCGACAAGTGGCCGTTTACCGTGCCGTTCGTCTGCGGCTGCAGGGACCTCGGCGAGGCGCTGCGTCGGGTCGCCGAAGGGGCGGCGATGATCAGAACCAAGGGCGAGGCCGGGACCGGAAACATCGTCGAGGCGACCCGCCACCTGCGCGCGGTCAACCGCGACATCCGCCGGCTGAAAGGCATGACGTACGCCGAGCTGGTCCACGAGGCGAAGCTGTTCGGCGGGTCGGTCGAGCTTCTGGCCGAGGTCCAGCGGCTGGGCCGGCTGCCTGTCGTCACATTCGTGGCCGGCGGGATCGCGACCCCTGCCGACGCCGCGTGGATGATGCAGCTGGGCGCCGACGGTGTCTTCGTGGGCTCCGGTATCTTCAAGTCGGAGGACCCGCTGAAGCGAGCCAAGGCCATCGTGGCGGCGACCACCTACTACGACAAGCCGGAGATCCTGGCCGATGTGTCGACCGGTCTGGGCCAGCCGATGAGGGGGTTGGAACTGCATGCCATCCCCCAGGAGGAGCTGCTCGCCGGCCGCGGCTGGTAGCCATGGATGCCCCGCTGATCGGGGTGCTCGCCCTCCAGGGGGCGTTCCGCGAGCACGTCCGGGCCCTTGAGGCGTGCGGCGCCGAGGTCCGCCTGGTCAGGCTCGCCACGGACCTGGAGGGCGTCGACGGCCTGGTCATCCCGGGCGGCGAAAGCACGACCATGTCCATGCTGATGGAGCGCATGGGCTTGCTGGGCGCGGTCGAGCAGGCCGTGCGCGACGGTATGCCCACACTCGGCACATGCGCCGGGATGATCGTCCTCGCCGACCGAATTGCGGACGGGCGGCCAGATCAGCATCTCCTACACGCTCTCGACATTGCCGTCCGCCGCAACGGGTACGGCCGCCAGGTGGACAGTTTCGAGACGGACCTCGACGTAGCCGGGCTCGACGGCGGGCCATTCTGCGGCGTCTTCATCCGGGCCCCGGTTGTAGAGGACTCGGGCACGGCCGAAGTCCTGGCGGAGCACGATGGCCGCGCGGTCGCCCTTCGCCAGGGCCGCGTGATGGCGCTCGCCTTCCACCCGGAGCTCAGCGGGGACTTGCGTCTTCATCGAGAGTACCTGAGACTTGTGGAGGGTGCCAGGACAGCAGGGGGCAGTGGGGGTTCCCCCGCATAGATGAAGATCCGCTCGGCCTCTGTTCGAGATCTCATTCGCGTCGAACAGATCTACCGTGAGGCCGAAGCCGGCTTCTCGGCGGTGCCGCCGCCGGCTCGGCTCTGGGGTCTGGTCAGCCACACGTTTGCGGCGCTGCTGCCGCTCTACCAGGAGACGCTGATCTTCGTCGCCGACGATGAAGGCCGCGTCATGGGGTTCGTGCAAGCCTCCGGGCACCCGCTCACCGTCAGCCTGCCCGCGAAGATCTCCTCCCTCCAGGTGCTGAACCTGTGCATTGCCAGCGGCGCCGAGGAGCAGGAGGTGGCGCCCCGGCTGATCGAGCACCTCTGCGAGCAGGTGGGCCAGAAAGGTGTGAGCCGTCTGTTTGTCCGCATCCCGCTCGACGACCCCCTGATCGACATCTTCCGGCTCCAGGGCTTCCGGCAGTACGCCACTGAGTCGGTCCTGTACGGTGACGCTCCGACTGCCCGCTCGCCAGATCCGCCGGCCGGTCTGCGGCCGTGCAAGGGCCGGGACGACCGGCTGCTCTACCACCTGTACCGCAAGGTGACGCCATGGGGCGTCGCCCACCTCGAAGCGCCCACCTACAGAGACTGGAAGGCGCTGAGCAACGACCCCGGTCAGCAGGAGGTGATCGACCGTGTTGAGATAGTGGGCTGGTGCCGGGTCCAGAAAGGCTCCCAGGCGCGACCGTGCACCCTCGCGTTCATGGCCCTCCCTGAGCAGGGGGTGGCCGATGAGCTGACAGACCACGCCATCGTGGCCGCGGATGCTCAGCCGGCCTGGTGCAGTCTCCGACAGTATGATTCACAGCTGATAGACGCTCTTCGTGGGCGTGGTTTCAGCCTTCTGCTTACCCAGGCGCTCCTGGTCAGGGAGCTGACGGTTCGCGAACTCCTCCCAGAAAAGAGCCTGGTGCCCTCCTTTGGTTGAGCAAACGATGCAGAGCCACCTCCCTTCCCCGTTGCCGCTTTCCGCCCCACGACCTCGAGAATCTCGCGCCGGTCGCGGGCTCTCCACGCCACGAGATCCGGGACCTTCCACCCCACGGGATCTGGAATCTCGTGGAGACCCCGGACGTTGGGACCACGAGATCGAGCTGCTGGCACAGGCGCTGCCGCCGCACCTTTACAACGCGCTGCACGAGCGAACCGACCCCGATCAGCTCCTCGAGATCGTGCTCGACCTCGGGCGCGAGCCCGAGGCTCGCGTCCCCGGGCGGGAGATCCTGCTCGGCACGCAGGCGGTCACCGAGCCCGACCTGGAATACGTCGCCAGCCGCGTCGGGCAGTTCGGCGATGACAATCGCGCCGGCATAGAGCGGACGCTTCACCGCGTCTCGGCCATCCGCAACCGTCGCGGCCGCATAGTCGGTCTGACCTGCCGGGTCGGCCGTGCGGTGACGAGGACGGCCGAGATCTTTCGCGACATCGTCGAAAGCGGTGAGAGCGTACTGCTCCTCGGAAGACCGGGCATCGGCAAGACCACGATGCTTCGCGAGAGTGCGCGGCTGCTGGCTGACGAGCAGCGCAAGCGGGTTGTCATCGTGGACACCTCGAACGAGATAGGGGGCGACGGCGACATCCCGCACCCTGGGATCGGCCGTGCGCGCCGTATGCAGGTGCGCACGCCGCTGCTGCAGCACTCGGTGATGATCGAGGCCGTGGAGAACCACATGCCCGAGGTCATCGTCATCGACGAGATCGGCACCGAGCTGGAGGCGGCGGCCGCTCGCACCATCGCTGAGCGTGGCGTGCAGCTCATCGCCACGGCGCACGGCCAGACGCTCGAGAATCTGCTCGTCAACCCAACCCTGAACGACCTCCTGGGCGGAATCCAGACGGTGACCCTCTCGGACGAGGAGGCCCGCCGGCGAGGTACGCAAAAGACCGTGCTGGAGCGGAAGTCGCCGCCGACGTTCGACGTTCTGATCGAGATCCAGGACCGCGAGCGGGTGGCGATCCACCAACCGCTGGCCGAAGTCGTGGACGCCGCGCTGAGGGGTCCCCTGCCGACGGCGCGGATACGGATGCGAACGCGCGAAGGGCGGATCATCTCGAATGCCGAAGACACGGTCAGGACTGTTCACGTCCAGGGTGGCAACGGCGGCAACGGCAGCGCCGCCCAGCAGGAGAACGGACGCGTCGACGGCGGTACCGGCAGGTCGTCTGTAATGCCGGCTCGAAAGCCAAGAACGGTTTTCCCTTACGGCGTATCGCGCCTGTATCTCGAGCAGTCGATACGCGAGCTCGATCTGCCGGTACGGGTCCTGGGCAATCTCGACGGCGCCGACCTGGTGCTGACGCTCAAGAACTACTACCGGCGCCGACCTGACATCCTCCGTCAGGCGGAGAGCGGCGGGGTGCCGGTGCACATTCTGAAGAGCAATTCTGTGGCGCAGGTGAAGGAGGCGTTGGGCCGCCTCTACGTAGGCGAGCGCCTGGAGCCAGGCTTGCAGCGGGCGCTGGATGAAGCCCTGGACGCCATTCGCAAGGTGAAGGCGACGCTGGAGCCGCAGGAGATCACGCCGCAGAACGCGTATATCCGGCGCCTCCAGCACCAGCTGGTGTCGGAGCACGAGCTGGTGGCCCGGAGCACGGGCAAAGAGCCTCAGCGGCGGCTGCGGATCCTGCCTGCGCCAGACGTCGACTGAGGCACCGTGGCGGGCGTGTTCCTCACGTTCGAAGGGCCCGAAGGGGCCGGCAAGTCCACGCAGGTGGAGCTCCTGAGGGAGGCGCTCGCCGACCGGCAGCCGGTGGTGACGCGCGAGCCAGGCGGGACCGACCTGGGCGAACGCGTGCGCGACCTTCTCCTGCACGCAGAGATCGACATGGCGCCCGAGACCGAGATGCTGCTCTTCATGGCGGCCAGGGCCGAGCTGGTGGCCAGGGTCATCCGCCCGGCGCTGCTGGAGCGACGGGTGGTGATCGCCGACCGCTACCACGACTCGACCCTGGCCTACCAGGGTGGGGCGCGGGGGGCGCCGGCCTGGTGGCCGGAATCGTTCCCGCGCCCTGACCGCACCTTCCTGCTCGAGTTGACGCCCGAGGTTGGGCTGGAACGGTTGGGGAGCAGGGGCAGGAAGGCCGACCGGCTGGAGTTGGAGGACATGGAGTTCCACAGGGCGGTGCTGTGCGCGTACCGGCGGCTGGCCGTGGACGAGCCGGATCGCTTCGTCCGGCTGGACGCAACGAGGCCGCCGCAGGAGATCCACGCGGCGGTGATGTCAGAAGTGAACGGGCTGCTGGTCAAAGTGCCGTGATGCTCGTTGATTCCAGAAGGGCCGACCGCACGCAGTCGGCCCTTCTGGGGTCCGGCTAGAGGGCCCATCGCCGGCAATTCGCCGTCCCGCGCGTCGCGCCTACAATGCCGGACGTGCCAGCCGAGCCGGCGGACGACGCGGACGACTTCAGCGGGGCTGAGCGAGAGCTGCTCGGTCGCTACCTGACGAACCTGGACCGGCGCGTCTTCGCGCTCCGCAACCTGCCTGAGGTCGTCAAGGGCGCCCTCTTCAGCCGCTACTCTCGCACCGAGAAGAGCCTCCGCAGGGTCTTGCTCGACGAGTTCTTGAGCGAGCCCGGGGCCGCCATCGCCGCGGCAGCCGGCCAGGGTCCAGACGACCTGGTCGACGTCGCCAGAGGCGAGGACTTCTACCAGCGCGTCCTGGTCGGCTACGGCGACGACTCAGTAGCCGAACTGGCGGGCGCTCACATCGCGGTGGAGCAGGTCTCCAACCTTGCCGCCAAGGCGCTGGAGGACTCCCGGATCGGCATCTCCCCGCTCGAGAAGTCAACGCGGTACGTCCGCTTCGATCGGCGCGGTCCCGCCGGTCGGTTTCCGTACTACCGCGGCCAGGAGCTTGCCCACCCGGCCTATGAGCCGGCGATGGAGGCGCTCTTCGTCGCGTATTCCGAGATGGTGATGCCGCTGACCAACAGGGTGCGCGCGGAGCACCCGATGGAAGCTGGAGAGAGCGAGCGGGCCTGGAAGTCCGCGACGCGGGCCAAAGCGCTCGACCTGCTGCGTGGGCTGCTGCCGGCGTCCACCCTCACAAATCTCGGCCTCTATGGCAACGGGCGCGCGTTCGAGTATCTGCTGACCAAGCTGGCAGCCTCCGACCTATGTGAGTGCCGGCAGCTTGCCGGTGAGATGCACTCTCAGCTCGCGCAGGTGATCCCGGCCTTCGTCCGCCGCGCGCTCGATGAGCGGTACGGCGGCCCGGCGGCGGCGTACATGGCTGAAGCCAGACGCCGGACCGCTGAGCTGGCAGCCCGCGGGGAGGGGGGGCCGCCAGGGTCTGCGGTACGGCTGGTCGAGTTCGATGCGGACGCTGAGCGCCGTGTGGTGGCGGGGGCGCTCTTCCCGCACTCGAACCTGCCCCTGGACGAGCTCCGCGGCCTGGACGTCGACGTCGACGCGGTGATGAGCGCACTGATGGACGGGCGTGCCAACCGCCGCCACCGCGCACCCCGCGCGCTGGAGCAGGCCCACTACACGTTCGAGATAACAGCCAACTTCGGCGCCTATCGCGACCTGCAGCGACACCGAATGCTGACCCAGCAGCGGCAGGCGCTGGGAACGCACCTGGGCTACGACGTCCCCGCAGACCTGACGCACTACGGCGTGGATGGGCGCTTCCGGCAGGCCGTCGAACACGCCGCCGCCGCCGATAGAACCCTGGAGGAGGCGCTCGGGGGGACTCTGGCGCAGTATGCAGTCCCCCTCGCGTTCCGGCTTCGCTGGTACTTCAAAGCCAGCCTGCGCGAGGTCTACCACCTGTGCGAGCTGCGCAGCGGGCCGGAAGGCCACCCCGACTACCGATGGGTGGCGCAGGAGATGTTCCGGCGGGTAAGCGAGGTGCATCCCAGGCTCGTCGCGCACGCGCGCTTCGTGGACCTCGGTCCGGCTGACCAGCTCGAACGCCGCGCATCGGAGCGCCGCATCGACCGCAAGCTCGCGGAGCTGCGGGGCCCGGCAGACAGATAGCCTTCGACGCATGGGCCTTCTTATCGTCCACGGGGGTGCCGGCGCCCCACACCCGGACGAGTACGGCCACCGGCAGTCTGCTGTCGAACGCGCCCTCGATGCCGGCTGGGAGGCACTGGCTGAAGGTGCGCTGGAGGCCGTCGTTGCGGCGGTCCGGTGCCTGGAGGATGAACCAGCACTCAACGCGGGCATCGGAGCGAGCTTGAACCGGGACGGCGATGTCGAGCTCGACGCCGGACTGATGGAAGGCACCACCCTGCGCGCCGGTGCCGTCGGCGCGGTGCGCGACGTGCGCCATCCGGTGGACCTGGCCAGAGCGGTCATGGAGGACGGCCGGCACGTGCTGCTTGTGGGCCAGGGGGCGTCGGAATTCGCGCGAGCTAGCGGCGTCGAGACGTGCGACCCGGCGACGTTCCTCACCGACCGCCAGCTCAGGCGCTGGCGGGAGCCCGCCGACACTGTAGGGGCGGTCGCCCTAGACGACCTCGGGCGGACCGCGGTTGCGGTCAGCACGGGCGGCATGGCGCGCAAGTGGCCGGGCCGCGTGGGCGACTCGCCGCTGCCCGGTGCCGGCTTCTACGCCGACGATCGCGGCGGCGCTGCCTGCGGCACGGGCGTCGGTGAGGGGTTCATGCGCCTCTGCCTCTGTCACCTCGCCGTCATGGAGATGGCGCACGGGATGAGCGCTGATCAGGTCGCCGAGGCCGCCGTGAGTCACCTTGCAGCCAGAGTCGGCGGCAGCGGCGGCATCATCCTCATCGACGCCTCGGGCCGGAGCGCAGCGGCGTTCAACACCCCTTTCATGCCGTGGGCCAGGCGCAGCAGCTGATGCGGGGGAGGTAAGCCGGAACCTCCCAGAGCGTCTGGTGCGCATGGCCCAACCTCGATCAGGCCAAGAGGGGCTACCCTTTGGCTGGCATTGTTCAGCCTCCTCGGCGGTTCACACTGAATGACTGACGCCATCCCCACGGGCGACCTGATCGCTCGCGCGCTCGCCGACGCCGGCGGCGAGCCGATCTTCACGCTGAATGGGGGCCACATCTGGGGCCTCTACCTGGGCGCCGAGAAGCTCCGTCTGCGCATGTACGACGTCCGCCACGAGCAGACGGCCGGTTTCGCCGCGGAAGGCTGGGCGAAGGTCACGCGCCGGTGCGGGGTGGCGGCGGTGACCGCAGGACCCGGCGTGACCAACGCGATGTCCGCGATCGCCGCCGCGAGGCAGAACGACAGCCCGATGCTGTTCATGGGCGGCCGCGCGCCGCTCGCCCGATGGGGGATGGGGTCACTCCAGGAGCTTGACCACCTGCCACTGGTGTCCTCGATCACCAAGTCGGCAAAGACCATCGACTCGCCCGACGTCGCCTACCCGATGACCGCAGACGCCGTACGGACCGCGATCGAAGGGCGAACGGGGCCAACCTTCCTGGATGTGCCCCTGGACGTCTTCTTTCACTCGACCGAGGTCGAACCAGATGCGGGGCCAGGGCGCCCCCCGCCCGACTCCGACCCCGACCCCGAGGAGGTTCGGCGCGTCATCAGCCTGCTGCGCGAGGCCGAGCGGCCTGCTCTAATCGCCGGCAGCGGCGTCTGGTGGGGATGCGCCGAGGACAACCTGCTCCGGTTTGCAGAGGCTGCCCACATCCCTGTCGTGATGAATGGCATGGCGCGCGGCATGGTGCCCCCCGAGCACCGGCTGTTCGCGTCTCGGGCGCGGGGAACCGCGTTGGGCGAGGCCGACCTGATTCTGGTCGTGGGCGTTCCCCTGGATTTCCGGCTGCACTTCGGCGGTCACCCGGTCTTCCCTGACGAAGCTCGAATCGTCTATGTCGACGTGGACGACTACCGCAAGCACCGGCCGCCGGCGGCCGCGCTGTACGGCGACGTGTGTGCGGCGCTTGGGGCGCTGGCCGACGCCGCCTGCGGCCTGCCCGACCGTGACGCCTGGGTCGAACGCGTGGCCCTGGCCAACCGCGCCGGCCTGGCGGAGGACGCTGATCTGGCGGCATCCGACAGCACGCCCGTTCATCCGGCGAGGCTCGTCGCCGAGGTCGAGCGGGCCTGCGATCCGGACGCCGTCCTGGTGGGCGATGGCGGTGACTTCATCTCGTTCGCGGGCCGGTTGATCCATCGCCGCCAGCCAGGGCTGTGGATCGACAGCGGCCCGTTCGGGTGTCTAGGCAGTGGACCGGGCTACGCGATGGCGGCCAAGCTCGCCCATCCAGACCGGCAGGTTGTCCTGCTGTCGGGAGACGGCACTTTCGGGTTCTCGGCCATGGAGTTCGAGACGCTCGTGCGTCACCGGCTGCCCGTCGTCTGCGTGATCGGTAACAACGGGATCTGGGCTCTCGAGAAGCACCCGATGGAGCGCTACCTCGGGACCTCGATTCTCAGTGACCTGGCGCCCGGCATCCGCTACGACCGCGTGGTCGAAGCGCTGGGCGGCTACGGTGAGCTTGTCGATCGCCCGGAGGACATCCGCCCCGCGCTCGAGCGCGCCTTTCGTTCGGGGGTGCCTGCCTGTGTGAACGTGCTCTGCGACCCCACCGCGGAGTACCCACGCACGTCGGCATTGGTCTGACCAGGACGGGTCATGGCAGCGACCGTCGAGATCCAGGAGGAGGCCAACGAGTGGCGCACGGCTCAGCGCCAGTTCGACGCCGCGGCGGAGATCTGCGGGCTAGAGCCACAGCTTCGCGAGATCCTGCGTGAGGTGCAGCGGGAGTTCACCTGCCACTTCCCCGTCGAGATGGACGACGGCCGCGTAGAGATCTTCACCGGCTACCGCGTCCAGCACAACATCAATCGCGGCCCCGCCAAGGGCGGCATCAGGTACCACCCAGACGTCTCCCTGGACGAGGTCAAAGCGCTGGCGATGTGGATGACCTGGAAGTGCGCCGTCGTCAACATCCCCTACGGCGGCGCCAAGGGCGGCGTGATCGTCGATCCGCGCAGGCTCACCATGCGCGAGCTGGAGCATCTGACGCGCCGGTTCGCGACCGAGATCTCGATCATCGTGGGGCACGATCG